>Ga0074045_10001357_pt1 | contig 23707 bp, 16 predicted proteins | sample BogForMeECP23OM2_FD_94442 | JGI IMG/M metagenome (GOLD analysis project Ga0074045, IMG submission 94442) | Bog forest soil microbial communities from Calvert Island, British Columbia, Canada - Bog Forest MetaG ECP23OM2 | ecosystem: Environmental > Terrestrial > Soil > Wetlands ... | reverse complement strand
GCAAAGGGCTCCACGATTTGGTTAAGAAGAAATGCGACTTTCTAGTGTCGATCGCGATGCTGGGCAAAGTGGCGTCGTTGAACGTGTCGGTCGCGGGCGCGGTGGTGATGTATGAAATTGTGCGGCAGAGACGTAGTCGCGAACGGGGGCGCGATGAAGAGGCGTCTGCGGGTGCGAAATGAAGTTGCGTGGTCTGCGGCTTTGTCTTCTCGGTGTCCTCTGTGCCTCTGTGGTGAGTTGCTTTTCTCTGGATCGCGAAGCCTTTACTTTCACTAATTATGACCTGAATGTCCGCGTCGAACCGGCACAACAGCGGCTAGCGGTGAGGGGCAAAATCACTCTCCGGAACGATTCGCCGACGCCGCAGAAGGTCGCCGTGGTGCAGATTTCTTCTTCATTGGATTGGCGATCGATCAAGACTGGCGATAAGCAGTTACAGTTCGTCTCGCAAACATACACCTCTGACATTGATCACACCGGGGCACTCTCCGAGGCCATTGTGACTTTGCCCGAGGAGGTCTTACCCAAGGGCGCGGTCGAATTGGAGATCGCCTACGAAGGCGTGATCGTGCTGGATGCAACCCGGCTGACGCGCCTCGGGACGCCGGAAGCGCAGGCGAACAGTTCCGACTGGGACCAGATCAGTGCGAAGTTTACGGAAGTGCGCGGAGTGGGATACGTAGGGTGGTATCCGATCTCGACTGAAGCTGCGAGTCTCTCTGAAGGCACCGACTTGTTCGAGGTTTTAGCGCGTTGGAAGATGCGGGAAGCAGCTTCGAAGATGCACATCGAGATAACTGTTCCCAAAGATGATGGCGAACAGCCGGCCGAACTTCTCATCAACGAAAGTTCATGCCGGGTGATGTATAAGGCGATGGGACGTGCGCAACTTTACAGCGCAGATTGCGTGTACCAGCCAGTCGGTCTCGTGGTCCCCACCTTTGTGATGGCTAATTATGAAATCGTCGATCGAGCGGCTATCGCCGTCCATTACCTGCATGGGCACGAAGCCGCCGCGACAAATTACGCCGAGGCCGCCGAGAAGGTGATCCCTTTGATTGCGGAATGGTTTGGAACGCCTCGCTCGAAAGTGCAAACCGCCGATCTCGCCGACCCGAACGCTGCGCCATTCGAGAGTGAGGTTTTGTTATTGACTGCGCTGGTCGGCGCCGATCCAAAGCTGGCTGGTATGATCGCCGCACATCAGCTTACCCATGCGGCGTTTACCTCGCCCCGCCCCTGGATCAACGAAGGCCTTGCGCACTTCGCGCAGGCGCTCTACCTGGAACATCAAAAAGGACGTCAGGCTGCGCTCGATTACATGGGGCTGCACCGTTCCGCATTCCGCGCGGCTCAGAGTGAAAAAGAGAAAGGGAAAGAGGCTCCCCGCTCTGAAGACGAAGTGAACTGGGCCTTAGTGAACACCGCCGACGAGGAACTTTACCGAAGCAAAGCCATGTGTGTGTGGTGGATGTTGCGGGATATGGTCGGAGATCAGGCGCTAAAGAAAGCTCTGGCTTCGTATCATCCGGACCAGGACAAGGAACCTTCTTACATGCCACGCTTAATCCAGGCACAGACACAGCGCGATCTGGAATGGTTTTTCGACGACTGGGTTTATCGCGATCGCGGACTGCCCGAATTTAGAATAGCGTCCGTCTTTCCGCGAAAGACTCTGAAGGGTTCCTACATGCTCGCCATCACCGTCGACAACTTCGGCGCCGCCGGAGCTGAAGTTCCGCTCAAGGTGAAGGTTGGTAAGGAAGAAATCACAAAGCGAATCGAGGTGCGGGCCAAGAGCAATGCGGTGATCCGGGTGGAGGTCTCAGCTCTGCCTGTGGAGATTGTTGTCAACGACGGCAGCGTCCCCGAGATCGATCTTACGAACAACGTGTTTAAGGTGGAGGCTGGTGACGCTGGGAAGTAAGCGCCTCAGCGTCCGTGGCGTCACACCCCGCGTTAGAACTGTGGGCGGAGTGAGAGAGGCACGTGCATTCTTCGCTTCGCTCAGGATGACAATGCATTCGTAGTAAACGCCGCCAGCGCCGCCAGCTTGGCGGCCGCCGCGCCGGAATCGATTGACTCCACGGCTAGCGCCAGTGCTTCAGCCAGATGATCGGCTCGTCCCGCCGCTACTAGCGCGGCCGCCGAGTTCAGCAAAACCACGTCGCGGCGTGGGGACTTCTTTCCGCTCAAAACCTCGCGAACGATGACCGCGTTTTCAAGGACATCTCCGCCGGAGATATCTTCGAGCGTGGCTCGCTTCATGCCGAACTCTTCGGGATCGACCTCATAGGTCCGCAAGGATCCATCGCGAGCCTCGGCGATGCGCGTTGGACCCGTGATGGTGATCTCGTCGAGACCATCCAGACCATGCACCACCAGCGCGCGGCGCAACCCCAACATGCTCAGAGCCTCAGCTAGCTTCTCGACCATTTCGAGAGCGTATACACCCACCACCTGGCCGGTCGCACGGGCTGGATTAGTGAGTGGACCGATCAGGTTGAACATGGTGCGCAGCCGCAGCTCGCGCCGGACTTTCTGCACTTGCTTCATTGAAGAGTGCAAATCAGGGGCGAACAGAAAACAGATACCGACTTCGCGCAGGCACTGCGCCGCACGCTCCGGCGGCAACTGAATTTTCACTCCCAGCGCTTCCATCACGTCAGCCGAGCCGCATTTCGAACTGATGCTGCGATTGCCGTGCTTCGCGACCCGAACCCCTGCACCGGCAGTCACGAACGCAGTAGCCGTCGAAATATTGAAGGTACCGGCGGCATCGCCCCCGGTGCCGCTGGTGTCAACGAGACTGCCATGAATAGAAGACGACTCGACCAAAGCATCCCTGCCGGTGCCGCTTAAGTCGAGGGCGCCGGATCCGTCGACGCTTTTTTCGGGGGACGAAATGGGCAGCGGTGTTGCCGCAGCGCGGATCGCTTCCGCGAAGCCCACGATCTCTTCGACGGTTTCGCCCTTCATACGCAGGGCCACAAGCAGCGCCGCGATCTGCGAATCGGTGCAGCTTCCGGTAAGCACCTCAGCCATCACCTCACGCGCTTCCCCCCGCGTCAGCGATTGGCCTCGATTGGCAATGCGATGAAGAACGTCGAGAATCATGGGAGCAGTCGGAATTGTAAGGGATAACCGCCTTTCGCAATGAAAATGCTTTGAGGTCAGGCATTCTTCACGGCGGGCCCCCTCAGTCTGGGCTGGAAATATTCGCGCCATGACTCAGGCAAGGCAGCCGTGGCAATCGCCTTCTGCAGAAGGTCGCGATTGTATCTTTCGCGGACGAAAAGCCGATTCATTTCGCCAATCGTAATGCCTTTCTGATCCCGGGATATGAGTTCGACTGAGTCTCCTTCCCCGACTTCCCCTTCCTGTTCCACCGAAAAATAAAATCCGCTGCGGCCGGTCACCAGGAAGCGCTCTATCATGTCATCCCGTTGAAACCTGGCTGCCAGCTTGTAACAGGGCATGCGCGGTTGGCGGATCATTAAAATTGCCGAGCCAACCGAGAAGCGGTCGCCGACATGAAGGTCGTCCTCCCCCAGGCCTTCGGTCGTAAAATTCTCACCGAATGCGCCCCAGGGCAATTCGGTTTCTCCTAACTCATGGCGCCAGAATGCGTAGTGCTCGGAAGGGTACGAATAGACTGCCTTGTATGGACCGCCGTGAACGGTCAGGTCTGCTTGCTGATCGCCGTCAAGGTTCAGGCTGCGCAGCGCGATGCGCCCGTGTACCGGCTTCTTGAAGATGCCTGTGTCGATGGTTGCACCTTTATAAACCGTTAATCGTGGTCGCGCGACGTTCAGCGAAATTACTTTCACGGTTCGCACCTCGCATTGATTTTACTCGGTCCGATTGCCAACGACCTCCGCGTGTCTGTTCGGAGTTAGATGTCCTGCCGATTGATAAGGAAGCAGGGGCCATCTGTTTGCTCAAACCCGCAGTCCTTCTATAAAATTAAAGGTTTGCTGCCCTCAGTTGAAAGCTGCAAGCAGATTCCTTCCGCTTCTTAGACGAGCGTCATTATGAAAATCCATGAGTACCAGGCAAAAGGAATTCTTAAGAAGTATGGCGTGACGGTGCCGCGTGGAACAATGGCCGCTTCACGCGACGAGGCCGAGGCTGCCGCCAAAGAACTACTCAGCGCCGGCGCGACCGGAGTAGTGGTCAAGGCGCAGATTCATGCGGGCGGGCGCGGCAAAGGCGGAGGCGTGAAGATCGCCAAATCGGCCGGTGAAGCTGGAGAAATCGCCGGCAAGATGCTGGGCATGAAGCTGATCACGCATCAGACTGGTCCCGAAGGACGCACGGTGCGGCGGTTGCTGATCGAAGAGACTCTGCCCATCGAAAAAGAACTGTACCTGGGGATACTGGTTGACCGCGCGGAAGGCAAGCCGGTGTTCATGGCCTCGGCCGCCGGAGGAATGGAAATCGAGCAAGTGGCGGCGGAAAATCCCGAGGCTATTCTGAAGCAGCACATCGATCCCGGCATGGGCCTGGAGGCATTTCAGGCGCGGAAGATGGCTTTCAGGTTGGGACTGAAGGCGCAACAGATCAATCCCGCGGTACATTTTCTTTCTAACTTGTATGAGGCGTTTCTCGACACAGATGCTTCGCTGCTTGAGATCAATCCTTTCATTACAACGACCGACGGCAGGTTATTCGCGCTCGACGCCAAGCTGACCTTCGACGACAACGCGCTGTTTCGCCATCCCGATATTCGCGAACTGCGCGATATCACGGAGGAAGATCCGCTCGAGGTTGAGGCTTCGAAGTACAGTTTGAACTACATCAAGCTCGATGGCAGCGTGGGCTGCATGGTGAACGGCGCCGGACTTGCGATGGCGACGATGGACATCATCAAATACGCCGGAGGGATGCCCGCGAATTTTCTCGATGTGGGCGGCGGAGCCAGCGCCGAGCAGGTGGAACACGCATTTGAGATCCTGCTCAGCGACAGGAACGTGAGAGCCGTGCTGATCAATATTTTTGGCGGCATTTTGCGCGTTGATACTCTGGCGACGGGCGTGGTGGAGGCGGCCAAGAAAACCAACATCAAGCTCCCGGTTGTGCTGCGCCTTGAAGGTACGAACGTGGACGAGGGCAAGAAAATTCTCATGGAATCTGGATTCAACTTTGTGGTGTGCGACACCATGAAAGATGCAGCCGACAAAGTTGTAGCCGCGGCGCGATGAGTTTGGACTCTCCGGAATAGCAGTGGACGCACTAAGGAATCATAATTATGGCAATCCTGGTCAATAAGAAAACACGATTGATCGTGCAGGGCCTGACGGGACGCGAGGGCACGTTCCATGCGAAAGCCTGTGCGGCGTACGGAACACAGGTGATGGGTGGAGTCACTCCCGGCAAAGGGGGCACGACTCACGAAGGCTGGCCCATTTTCAACACTGTTCACGAAGCCGTCGAGAAGACCGGCGCCGACACGACCGTAATTTTTGTGCCGCCGCCGTTCGCGGCCGACGCGATCATGGAGGCGGCGGACGCCGAACTCGAACTGATTGTCTGCATCACTGAGGGCATCCCCACGCTCGACATGGTGAAAGCGTGGGAGTTTTTGCAGGACCGGCGCTCGCGCCTCATCGGACCAAACTGCCCCGGCATCATCTCGCCCGGTAAATGCAAAATCGGCATTATGCCGGGTTCGATTCACAAAGAGGGTTCGGTCGGGATTGTCTCGCGTTCGGGAACGCTGACCTACGAGGCGGTACACCAACTCACACAGCGTGGCATTGGGCAGTCGACCGCCATCGGAATTGGCGGCGATCCGATTATCGGAACCAACTTTCTGGATGCGCTCGACCTGTTCAATCGCGATCCCGAGACCGAAGCCGTGATCATGATTGGCGAAATCGGTGGCGACGCCGAAGAAACCGCGGCGGAATTTGTAAAGACGAAAATGAAGAAGCCAGTGGTCGGCTTTATCGCCGGCCAGACCGCGCCTCCGGGACGCCGCATGGGCCATGCGGGCGCGATCATCTCCGGGGGCAAAGGAACAGCCGCGGAGAAGATTAAAGCCATGGAAGCAGCGGGCATCCGCGTGGCAAAATCTCCGGCAGATATCGGGGAAACCCTGGTGGCGGTCCTGGGAGTGAAGGTCTAGTACCCAGTGCCTTGTACTCAGTACCGAGCAAAAGCAGGAACTCAACTACTAAGGACGAACGACTAACGACCAACTTATGAAAACCCTGCAGCGCACTCTTACTATCGTGAAACCGGACGCGGTCGCCAAGAACGCGGTCGGCGACATCATTGAACAATTCGAGAAGAATGGCTTCCGCATTCTCGCCATGAAGATGCTGGAGATTTCCAAGTATCAGGCGGAACAGTTTTATGCGGTGCATGCGAGCCGGCCATTCTACGGGTCGCTCACCGATTTCATGTCGAGCGGGCCCATCGTCACTCTGGCTCTGGAGAAAGAAAATGCCATTGCCGACCTGCGAAAGTTGATGGGCGCCACGAATCCGGCGAACGCCGAGGAAGGCACCATTCGCAAGAAGTGGGCATCGAGCATCGAGCACAATGCGATTCATGGCTCCGATGCTGAGGATACGGCGCGCTTTGAGTTGAGTTTCTTTTTTGCGGGCTACGAACTGGCGAAGTAGTGACGCGGGCGAGTCGCCCGCGGCCACCCGGGCTATCCTAGTGGCTCGAATAAGTTCCCTTCGATTCGGTCGGCTATTCTTGGCAGGTCTTTGCGGGCGTACTGCAGGAAGTGGGGAGTGGTACGATGGGCTTCCAAGGCGGCCTCGTCTTTGTACTGCTCGTAGATAAAGAAACGGCGCGGTTCGGTTTTATGGCGGTGCACCTGATACATCGCGCAGCCTGATTCCTTGCGGGATTCTTCGGTGAGCGTGGAAAACACTGCAGCAACCTCGGCTTCGTGCCCAGCTTTCGCCATCCAGGTAACCGCCAAAACCACCATCGTGCGCTCCTTACGTAGGGTTAGTCCTGAACCTAACGTTTAGTCTCTGACCAAGGGAAATCAATTCTAGACTCTCGGGGAGGCGGCTGTCTTCATCTCCTTCGCGAATTCGTCCAAGAAGATAATTTGATCGCGGTCAGGGCCGGTTGAGACCATGCCGATCTTCGCTCCAGTTTCCTTCTCCACAAAGGCCAGATATTCGCGGGCCGGCTTCGGCAACTGATCAAATTTCGTGATGCCCACAGTCGAGGTCCGCCAGCCGGGCAGGTTCTGATAGATGCATTCCAGTTTGTCGTAGCCGCTGGCTTGAGCAGGAATCTCCATAGTTTTCTTACCATCCACGATATAGCCGACGCAGACCGGAATCTCCGCCAACTCGTCGAGCACGTCCAACTTGGTCACTACCAGCCAGGAGATGCCGTTAATCATGCCAGCGTAGCGCAGCAGAGGCAAGTCAAGCCAACCGGTGCGCCGCGGACGGCCTGTCACCGCACCAAATTCATTGCCACGCTGCCGCAACTGATGGCCGGCCTCGCCCTTCTCTTCGCTCGGAAATGGCCCTTCGCCCACCCGCGTGCAATAGGCCTTGGTAAGTCCGATCACCGATTCAATGGCATTGGGAGCAACGCCCGTGCCGGTCGCGGCGCCTCCCGAAGTAGCGCTGGACGAAGTAACAAAAGGATAAGTCCCGTGGTCGATGTCTAACATCGTCCCTTGGGCGCCCTCAAACAGAATCGCCTCCCCGTCCGCTAGAGCCTGGTTCAGCAAGACCGCAGTGTCGCATACAAATGGAGCGATTTTCTCAGCCGCTGCCGCGTATTCGGCGTACATCTTGTCAGCGTCGAGCGGTTCGGAATTGAAGAGCGCGTGCGCGATCATGTTCTTCTCGCGGACGGCATTCTCGATATGTGTCTTCAGTAGCTGCAGATCGAGCAAATCGGCCACGCGCAAGCCCCGGCGGCCCATCTTGTCTTCATAGGCGGGGCCGATGCCGCGCGAGGTCGTGCCAATCTTCACCCGTCCCGGAGCGTTCTCGGCGGCCAACTCGATCATGCGATGGTAGGGCAGAATGACCTGCGCGCGGTTGGAGACAAAAAGATTCCCGTCGACCCTTACCCCCGCCTCGCGCAGCGATCCCACTTCTTTCAGAAACGCCATGGGATCGAGAACCACGCCGTTGCCGATCACGCTGCGGCAGGCCGCCCGCAGCACTCCACAGGGGACAAGCTGCAGGATGAACTTCTTGCCGTTGATGATGACGGTGTGGCCGGCGTTGTGGCCGCCGGCGTAGCGGGCCACCACGGAGAAGTTCTCCGAGAGGACGTCGACAATCTTTCCCTTGCCCTCATCGCCCCACTGGGCGCCGACAATCACCGCAGTCTTGCCTGGTTTCAATGCCAACTCCGTCACACGCATTTGCAGACGCGTAGCTGCGCCGCACCCGGGTCGCACACCACTTGCCCCGCGGCAGATACTTCAAAGGCTTATTGGATTAGAGCGGAGAAGACGTGTACGAAACATCTTATCGCGCCCGTGCGGCCGATGGCAATGTGGCGTCGAGAGATTACCCCAGCAAGTCCTTCTAGCCCGCGTTAGACTGGACTTAACATGACCACCACGACGCTCAACGCCCTCTCCCGCGCCTCTTCCGCCTACTTGCGTTCCGCCATGCACCAGCCCGTGCAATGGCACGAGTGGGGCGAGGAGGCGTTCGCGTCCGCGCGGCAGGGGAACAAGCCCATGTTGCTCGACATTGGGGCGGTGTGGTGCCACTGGTGCCATGTGATGGACCGCGAGTCCTATGACGATCCGGAAGTTGCCGCGATCGTGAATGAGCATTTCATCGCGGTAAAGGTGGACCGGGACGAGCGCCCCGATATCGACAGCCGCTATCAGGCTGCGGTCAGCGCGGTTAGCGGCCAGGGAGGATGGCCGCTGACGGCCTTTCTTACGCCAGATGGCAAGCCGTTTTATGGCGGGACTTATTTTCCCCCGAACGACGGCTACGGGCGTCCCAGCTTCAAGCGCGTGCTGCTGAGCATTGCGAATGCCTACAAGGAAAAAAACGGCGACGTCGTCGAGCAGGCGAAGATGGTGGAGAGCGCGATTGCGCAGGCCGACTCGTTCGCCGGGCGCAGCGGACGGGTCTCGGCAGGCATCATCGCCGCGATTCAGAAGTCTGCATTTAGCATGTTCGACCCGCAACACGGCGGATTTGGGCAGGCTCCTAAGTTTCCTCATCCTTCGGCGCTGGATTTGCTGATTGAGCGCTATGCGAGGACGACGGGCGGGTCAAAGACCCCACCCTATCGCAAAGAACTCGATAGGATGCAGCACCCAGATCGCGATTCCGAACAGCTCCGCAATCTCATCGTCACTACGCTTGAACACATGGCCAACGGCGGGGTTTACGACCAGTTGGCCGGGGGATTTCATCGCTACTCGGTGGATGAACGCTGGGTGGTCCCTCACTTCGAGAAGATGTGCTACGACAATTCAGAGCTACTCAAGAATTACGTCCACGCTTATCAGGCCACGGGCTCTGAGTTTTTTGCCAACGTGGCGCGCGACATCATTCGCTGGATGGATGAGTGGCTGAGCGATCGGGAGCGCGGCGGTTTTTACGCTTCGCAGGACGCCGACATTTCCATGGATGACGATGGCGACTATTTCACCTGGACCCTCGATGAGGCGCGCGCCGTCCTCAACGAAGAAGAAGCGCAGATCGCGGCGCTGCACTACGACATCAACGAAGTGGGCGAGATGCATCACAATCCGGCCAAGAATGTGCTCTACGTGCGGGCTCCCATCGAGGAGATCGCCCGGCGCATGAGCCTTAGCGCCGAGCGCGTAAGTGATCTGCTGGCCTCCGCCAAGAAGAAAATGTATGCCGCGCGGCTGCAGCGGCCCACGCCTTACGTCGACAAGACGGTTTACGTGGGATGGAACAGCATGTGCGTCAGCGCCTATCTGGAAGCCGCCAAGGTTTTAGGTCTCGCCAACGCTCGCCACTTTGCGCTGCGCTCCCTGGATCGCATCTTGGCGGAGGCCTGGAAGGGGCACGCGGGCGAGGGCGCCCGCGCCACACATCTGCTGCACGTCGTCGCTTATTCTGATCCCAAGGCCGAACACCGCGAGGTTTCCGGCATGCTTGAGGACTACGCCGCGACTGCGCTCGCCTGTCTCGACGCTTACGAAACGACGGCCGATCTCAGCTACTTCAAGTTCGCGCGGGCCATCGCCGACGCGATGATCGGCAAATTCTTCGATCCTGTTTCCGGGGGATTCTTCGACGCCGAACCGGCTGCGGATGGAAAGAGTCTGGGCGTGCTCTCAACCCGCCGGAAGCCCTTGCAGGATTCTCCGACGCCGGCGGGAAATCCCATGGCAGCGATTGCGCTACTGAGACTGCACCACTATACCGGCGATGCCGCGTACCGCGACCAGGCCGAGCAGACCCTGGAAGCCTTTGCCGGCGTTGCCGAGCAGTACGGAGTATTCGCCGCGACCTACGGGATCGCGGTCATCCATTTATTGGAGAACCCGGTGCAGGTGGTGGTGATCGCCGGGGATAGATCGGAAGTTAAGGTCCGCGGCTTGGCAGAGGTCGCCGCCGCAGGCTTTTCTTTCAACAAAAGCTCACTGCGGCTCACCGCAAACCAGGTCGTCGCGGAGAACCTTCCCCCCACGCTGGCGGCCACCCTCCCGCGTCTCCCGCCGTTAAAGTCGGGCGAATCATTCGCGGTACTCTGCTCCGGATCTACCTGCCAGCCGCCCGTCACGGACGCTGCGGATTTGCGGCGCGGGTTGGAAGCCGCCCTTACCAAGCAACCCTGAACTAATCCACTGAAAACCACGCCCCAAAAAAGCTGGGCTGACGGGTTATGTTATGAAAATCCGTCAGCCCTAAGATAGCGAGCCCTATTTTCGGCCCAGGTTACTGCAGGTTACCTTCGTGACCTTGCGGCCACGGCGAGGTTGCGATTAACTTGCTACTTCGCCATTGCTGGCAGGCCGCCTCCGCCATGAGCGGGGCATTTTTCCTGCTGTTGTTGTTGTGGTGGGCATACTAGGATTGGCCCTCCGTCCGGGGCGGGAAGCTGCGGAACGGCGGCCAATACATAGGTGCCCATTAATCCAGCCATCAGGATTGAAATCCTGACTGCGTGCTTCATGGGTTCTTCTCCTTCCACGCCTTGTGCTCAAGAAATAGGGCACTTGGCGCGGTGACGAATTATAAGGCAGGAGTCAAGCCCATCCGCAAGAATTCTCTTCGCTGCAAACCTTCTCTTTGGTTTTAGAACCCCGCCGCTCAACTCGGCCGTGTCGCTTCGCCCCTTTTGATACATAGAACAGCTGATCATATCTCAAGTTTTGCTTTAGGCGGAAAATGCTCTGCAAGAAGGAGCTTATGACAAGCCTGCAGCGGGAAAACATTTACAGAATCCGGAATTGGGATCAATACCGCAAGGATGCCGCGCACACGGGACGGCCTCGCTATCTCTTTGAGCCGACCTGCTCCTCGACCTTGGGAAAGCTCAGGCCAGTCGTCGGGCCTCCCGCGCTATGACCGGCGGCGGCCACCAAGGCATTTCCATTCTGAGGGGTGAGCGAAGGCGCTGCCTGCGTCCGCGATAGAGCGCGATCCACCATGTTCTCAAACATCGGAATAAGGGAGTCCGCGGGCAGCGGATGATGAATATCAGTCAGGCCCTGCTCCCACCGCTGCGGCCGCAAGAGCGTAGTCATGGCATCTCGAGCCGGACTCTTGGCCAGCGTGTAACCCAACCAGATGAGCAGGGTGAAATTGTACGCGCTCATATTGACCAGGTTCATCGCAACCTGACTTAGGTGTTCGCCTACCCAGGAAGCCACCAACGACAACTCCACCATCGCAAATGTTCCGAAACCCAGGGCGATGCCGAAGCTGTGCTGCCGCCGGCTGACGCCCAGGTACTGGGCAAAGAACAACAGGAAGAGCACGATCCCAACTTGGATAATGCGAACGCAGCGCTGCGCCGTAAGGATCGCCTGCATCCACGGAGCCGTGTCCGACGAATTCGTGGAAACCGACACCACGCCCGCCACCAGAAGCATCACCAGACCGGCCCACTTGAAGAGCACTGTGCCCAGATCCTTCAACGTGTGGAATGGCCGGAAGACGTCGAGAAACGCCTCATGAATCACCTTGAAGCCCAGAACGACACTGACCGCGGTACTGAACCAGGAAAAGTAAAAGCAGGCGGAGTAGTTATAGTGAAAAGTCGGAAAGATGAAGGCGAAGGACAGGATCTGAGCGACCACGTAGGCAAAGAAATACCTGAATTGGCGATGCTGCCCGCGACGGAACATGGCCACCGCAATCGCCGTCTGGAGAACGGGATGCGCGATCCAAAGGGCGTAATAGAAAACGGTGAGCTTCTCGGTCATGGGCACAATTCCCTGGGCTCGCTGCACAGCACAGCCGGCCAGGACGAACTTCGCGGCGCTGCATCAGATAGAACGGCTCAGTCTTAATTAGAGAAGTTAAACCGTTTAGCCCAAGTGTTCAATGCACTCAGGTAACCCAAAGTAACGTTACCTTCGAGCCATAGGGCAGGTGACCAAGGCTGGAAAGCGATACAGGGAAACTGGCGCGCCGGGTTTTTAAAACGTGTTTCTGGGCAGGTCAGGAACGCCGTTGGGGCACTCGTATTAGAAGGCCGACCGGCTTTGGGACAGACGCCCGGCGATGGCTCGCCAGACGTCACAGCGTCAAACTCTAGGCGTCCGGGACCGAATGAATGTAGGCGCGCATCATGCGAACCTCATCATCCTTCTCGTTCAAATCGTGCAGCAGGATGTCGCGCAGCGAGACTATTCCCACCAGTTGTCCCTCGTGGCAGACGGGCAGGTGGCGAAAGCTGTTTCGCCGCATCAGAGCCATGCAGGTTTCCAGTTCCTCGTTTGTGCTGACGAAGACTGGATCATCGGTCATCACTTCCGCCAGGCAGGTGCTGCGGGGATCACGGCCTTCAGCCACCACCCGTTTCATCAGATCGCGTTCCGAAAAAATTCCCACCAGTTTGCCATTGTGCAGCACGGGAACGGCGCCGATGTTGTGCTCCACCATGGTGCGTACGGTTTCCAGCACGGTTTGACCCATCTCAGCCCGCAGGGTCTCCTGGTCTTTGATCAGGTCGCAGATACGCATTTGGCCCTCCCGAATCTCGAGTTTTAGCCCAAAAGCTGTACCGGGCCGCGAGTATATGCCGAAACCAGATGCAGGGGAAGACCAAAGAGTCGGGGACTAAAAAAATCAGGCCAGCAAAGACCGTTCTGGGAGAAGGTTGGATCGTTGCCCCTCGGGTCCCGCCCCATTTTTTCATCAGGCGCTCTTAACTTCGGGAAGTAGGCTGATCGCCGAGGAATACAAAGTACGAGCAGTTCCACCAGGATGTGGGCAAGCTTCCGTGTGGCCGCGCCGTCAAAATGATGTTGTATTCGCCGGTGGTGTCGAGATTCATCTCTCGCAGCGCGTCCCTCTGCACCCCGGCCTGGCCCCAGGTTTCGGGTTTTGGTTCGGTCTGCGATTCCGCTTGGGTTTCGAGCTTGGGTTCGATCGTCGCCAGTCGCGCCAGAAATTCATGCAGATCAGAGTAGCGGCCGAGTCCTGGAACCACAAACGAGACTTCGGCATCCTGCGAAGAAAAATGCGACGCCAACGATGCCGCCAGATTTACCGCGCGTTCGTAAGCCTGCGATGAAATCATCCCCAGCCGGGGATTATCGAAGACGATACATAACTTGCGTTCATCTTCGCGGCTGAACTCGCGCACCTTTAGCGATCCCGACTTGGCGGTCGCCTTCCAATCCACATGGCGCGCCGAATCCTCCGGCATGTACTCACGGATGGAGTGCAAGTCGGAGCCGCGTCCGCGCACAAAGCTTTCCCACTCCCCGCGCAACCGGGGCAGGATTTCGAACAGCTCATCGGTCGGGTCAACCGGCGGATAAACCAGAATCTCGCGTTGCAACGGGATCTGCCTGGTCTTGGTAAGCAGTGCAAACGGGAATCGCGTAGCCACGCCGAAACTCGATTCGCAATAGCGCCCGCGCCGCTCAAACTGCAACTCCAAGTCCGCCACCAACTCGGCTCGCGGCGGTAGATAGGGAAAGTAAACCATCCCTTCAAAAATTCCCTCCCCATCCGGCGTCACGCTCACCCGCATCACCCGCCAGTCGCGCATTCTTACCCATTGATTTTCAGGCGCGCGGTTCACCGGAAAAGCAAACGTCGTCGGCTCCCAACGCCACTGCTTGCGAGCCTTCTTTTTTCTGCGGGTCGGCACCACGCGAATCGAAAACGAAGGCAGGAAGCGCCTCCGGTTGCGCAGCGCAATCCGCCCTGCAACTGGGCGTCCGGCAAATACGTGCTCCGGCAGACGCACCTCCAGCGCCAGACCGCGCAGTATCCGCGCCGAAACCACGCCGGATACCAGAATTGCCGCCAGCATCGCCGCCACCACAATGTACAGCAGATTGTTAGCGGTATTCAGCGCCGCGATACCGATCACCAGCGTAACCAGCACGTAGATCACGCCCACTTTGGTGACTTCGTAGTCGAAGCTTTCCCGCAACCGTTCTACAGCCACGCGCCGAGCCAGGTACGGCACGGTCACCAGCCCCACAAACGCCGCCAGCAGCAGCGAAAGCGAGGCCAGAATTACCGACGCCCACAGGTTGCCAGCCTCGCGTGCTGCCGTCGAAAACAGCGCCGCACCGAAGGCCAGACCTAATCCCGCCAGCGCCAGCAGGAATTTTACCCACACCTCCGCGGCCGCAGATTGCAGCCACTCGATGGCAAGTCCGCGTCCGAGTGGGCGCGGCTTCGTGACATTGGCGTAAACAGAGCTCACCTGCTCGGAGCCTAGCATCGCTTCGAAGAACGGGCAATCCTGATCAGCTTGCGAAGAAAGCCTTCGTAACCGCACCATTTTGTGTTACGCTGCCGCGTCGATTTCAATCGGCCGGTAGTGCCTGTTTCCACCGGCGATTGTTCTGTAAGGACGTTCCATCGACGATCCAAGGAGGCCTCATGACTCTGACAAAGCGCGCCACGGCAGAATTCTTTGGAAGCTTCTGGCTGGTGTTCGGAGGATGCGGCGCCGCCGTACTCGCCGCCGGCTTTCCCACCCTTGGCATCGGATTCGTTGGAGTGGCCCTGGCGTTCGGATTGACTGTCCTTACCATGGCGTTTGCCATCGGCCACATTTCGGGCTGCCACTTGAACCCGGCCGTGAGTCTCGGCCTGGTAGTGGGCAAGCGCTTCGCCGCCTCGGATCTGCTTCCCTATGTGATCGCCCAGGTGTTGGGGTCGATCGCCGCAGCGGGAGTTCTCTTCGTCATCGCCAGCGGAAAGGCCAGCTTCGATGTGCATGCCGGTTTCGCCTCGAACGGATATGGTCCCCATTCCCCCGGCGGCTATTCCCTGCTCGCCGGCCTGGTCGCTGAAATCGTGCTGACGGCGTTTTTCCTGATCGTCATCATGGGCTCAACCGACGCGCGGGCGCCCAAGGGCTTCGCTCCCATCGCTATTGGCCTCTGCCTGACTCTGATTCACCTCGTATCCATCCCTGTAACCAACACGTCGGTGAACCCGGCTCGCAGCACCGGCCCTGCGATCTTCGCCGGCGGATGGGCGCTGCAACAGTTATGGCTTTTCTGGGTCGCCCCGCTCATCGGCGGCGCATTAGGTGGAGCGATCTACGGCTCCTTGTTCTCCGAAGCTGTGGAGCCTACAGTAAGAAGCGCGATGACCACGAACGACCGCCCATCAAAGCTGCGGGCGTAACCGCTCCAATTGTCGAGCACACCAAAGGGAGGAAAGGTTCCCGGCGGTCCACTGCCCCCGACCACTGGTTCTTAGTATTCTGCCAGCTCTTTCATCGCGCGGAACAGATCATTGGCCTGCGGCAGGATGGCATCTTCGAGAATCGGTTGGTACGCCACAAAAGTGTCGGCCGCGGCGACGCGGCGCACTGGGGCATCCAGGCGGTCAAAGAGCTGATCGGCGATGCGGGCTGCGATCTCCGCGCCGTAGCCCCAACTCAAAGTGTCTTCATAGGCTACCAGCGCTCGATTCGTCTTCGCCACCGATGCGGCAATCGTCTCCCAGTCAAACGGATTGAGGCAACGCAGGTCGATCAACTCTACTCTTACGCCATGCTCGCGCTCGAGTTTCTGCGCCGCCTGCAGGGCCCGCGGCACCACCGCTCCGTAAGTGATTACGGTAAGGTCCGTCCCGGGATGCACGATCTTTGCCTTGCCAAATGGAATCATGTATTCCGGTCCGGGATATGGCGCCCGACCATAGGTTTCGCGGTAGAGGCGTTTGTGTTCCAGAAACAGCACAGGATCGTCGCAGCGGATCGCGGTGCGCAGCAGCCCCGCTGCATCCAACGCGTTCGATGGGAACACTACGCGCAGGCCCGGAATGTGGGTGAACGCGCTCTCGCCACATTGTGAGTGATAAATTGCTCCGCCCGTAAGATATCCGCCGATGGCTACACGGATCACCACCGGGCAGGAGAAGACATTGTTCGACCGCCAGCGGATCACCGACAGTTCATCGCGAATCTGCATCATCGCCGGCCAGATGTAGTCGAAAAACTGAATCTCCACCACCGGCTTGAGCCCGCGCGTCGCCATACCCGTCGCGCGGCCTACGATGGCGGCCTCCGCCAGCGGTGAATTGAAAACTCGATCGGTGCCAAACTCATTCTGCAAGCCGAACGTGAGCTTGAAGACCCCGCCCTTCCCTTTCACCAGCTTGCGCTTCAAGTATTCTTCGCGGCTGCAATCGGCCACGTCTTCGCCGAAGATCACCATGCGTTCATCGCGCCTCATCTCGTCGCGCAAGGTTGCATTGATCAAGTCGGCCATTGTTTTCGCCGCGGGCTTCTTGCCGTCGGCCGAATCAGGCGCCGTGACTGCCTGGGTGGAGAATGTCTCTGAAGTCGGATTGACGTCGGGCGAATACACATATTTCAGAACGGTCTCGGGCGCGGGCGGCAAAGCCGCCAGCGCCAGGTCGACCGCCACCTGCAATTCTTCTTCGACTTTTTTCTCGAGTTCGTTGATGCCCTTCTCGTCGAGAATGCCTTCGCGCAGCAGAAACATCTGCGTGCGCGAGACCGGATCGCGCGCCGCATCGCGCTCCCGCTCGCTGTCAGGCCGGTACAGGCGCTCATCGTCAGAGAGCGAATGAGAATACGGACGGATCACGTGGGCGTGCACAAACGCCGGCCCGTGACCTTCGCGGCAATACCGCGAGGCGCGCTGAAACGCGCCATAACTCGCCACCGGATCGGTGCCATCGACTTCTTCGAAGTGAAAATTCGGAAATCCCGAGACCAGCCGCGAAATGCTGCCACCCGCCGTTTGCACCTCGACTGGCACGGAGATCGCATAGCCGTTATCCTGCACGCAGAAAATCACCGGCAGCTTGCCCAGCGCCGAGGCATTCATCGCCTCCCAAAACTCGCCCTCGCTGGTGGTGCCGTCGCCCAATGAAACGTAAGTGACCTCGTCGCCTTGGTAGGTCACGTCCTTGAACTGGCGATAATCGGCCGTCCCGATCGTCCCATTTTGTGAGACATCCTTTGGGACCTCAGCCGCTTTGGGGTGTGCGGCAAAATACCTTCCGCCCTCCGCGCATCCTACCGCCTGCAGAATCTGCGATCCGGTTGGAGACGACTGGGTCACGATGTTCAACCGCTTGTAACCCCAGTGCGAGGGCATCTGGCGTCCGCCGGAACTCGGATCGTCGGCCGCTCCCACCGCCTGCAAAAACATCTCCAGCGGCTTGGCGCCCAGCGCCAGGCATAAGCCGCGGTCGCGATAGTAAGGGTAGAACCAGTCATAGCCTGGCTTCAGAGCTAATCCCGCAGCGACGCCAATGGCTTCATGCCCGGCGCCCGACATCTGAAAGAAGATCTTCTGCTGGCGTTTGAGCATGATCTCCCGGTCATCGATTCGCCGGGAGGTATACATGTGGCGATAGGCTTCGACCAGTTGCTCACGCGTGAGTCCCTCGTAACTCCGGGCCTTCTTGCCGTTCGCCAGGGAGAGCTTGGGGTCGGTTTTTGTTGTCGCCATCCGGTTCCCTATGAATAGGTTATGAAATGCCGATCTACGGATTGGGTGACCGTGCGTCCGGCCAAGTTGCATTGTAAATGGTCAGAAGCAGGTTGCAAAACATGCAAGTTCCTGCCCCGGGGAATGGCACCACCCGCTGCTCGCAGTCGAAACTAAAGCGGGTGCGGCGTTCCGCCGGGGTCGCTGGGCTATGACCACGGGCGCTAACTGGGTGAAACCTTTGGGAGCCATCACTCCGTCGCGAGGCGGGTTTCGTCAGCGAACTTCCGAAAAGCCGATTTATCAGTACTGACGCCCAACCACAATAGCTCGGGCCGAGCAAGGCACTTGCTCGGCTAATTCCTTTCACTTGTCATACCTCGAAGTTGGGCAGGATCAAGGCCTGTTGTTATACTGCTACGCGAGCATTGACTCCCATTGGAGCGCGTCCCATAATCCCTGACGCTGCCGGGCTACGAACATCGGAAAAATGGCTTCTGGCCGATCTCTTCTCCTTCGCGTTAACCGACCCCGCACCGCGGTTGCGGCCATGCTGGCCTCCTACCTCACCTGCATGTTGTTGCTGACAGGCGCGGTTCACGCCCTTGATCCGGAGAAGCGTGTCACCCAGTACCAGCACACATCTTGGCGAATACAAGATGGCTCCGCGCCGGACGGCATGTTTTCGATTACGCAAACCTCGGACGGGTTCCTCTGGTTCTTGTCTCTTCCTGGCGAAATCTACAGGTTCGATGGTGTTCGGTTTCTGCCTTGGCGTTTGCCTCCCAGTCCTTCATTCAACACGATTGGGAAAGTCTTTGCCGACCACACAGGTGGGCTCTGGGTGGTAGGGGATGAGCTCGTTCACCTGAAAGATAGGGTTGTCATTTCTCACTTCGCGTTGGAAAACGGTTCGTTTCAAGTGTTTCAAAGCATCAGCGAGGATCCTGACGGGTCTTTGTGGATTATGCGACGTCACTCAGACGCGCCCCTTTGCCATGTTACCGACCGCGGAGTCAAGTGTTTCGGAAAGGATGATGGAATACCCATTTCCAGTCTCAGTACTTTGCTGGCAGACGGTATCGGGGGCTTTTGGCTGGGAGGGGAGGCGGCCCTTGTCCACTGGCATGCCGGTGTCTCGGAGACGTACAAAGTGGGAAAAGCCGAGGTCTCTAGCTTGGCGCGTGGTCCCGACGGATCTCTGTGGGTAGGCACGCGGGGGCAAGGTCTGGGTTTAGGACTATTGAAAGAAGGTGCCGTGAAACCGTTCGTCACGCCCACCTTCGACGGAAGCACGGCCGAAGTCACCAGCATGATGTTCGACCGCGACGGCAATCTTTGGGTTGGCACGGATGCAAAAGGGCTCTTTCGTATCCATGAAAACGCTGTGGAGCACTACGGCCACACCGAAGGCTTGTCCGGCGATTCCGTGTGGGCTCTTCTTGAAGACCGAGAAGGAATCGTCTGGGCTGGAACTACCAGCGGGATAGACAGCTTTCGCGATCCGCGGGTCACTACATTTTCAGCCTCGGAAGGCCTGGGGAAGGACTTAGCGGCGGGCATTCTGGCAAGCAGGGACGGGACAATCTGGGTCGCAAACGACGAATCACTGGATCACATTAAGAATGGTATTGTCTCATCCATTCGCAAGATCGACGGTCTTCCAGGGGATCAAGTCGCCTCCTTACTGGAAGACCACGCAGGCATCCTGTGGGTGGGAGTAGATGACCGATTGTATCTCTTCAAGGATGGGCGATTCCGCCGCCTGCCTGAACCGGATCACCAGCCGCTCGGAATGGTCGTTGGAATGACCGAGGACATCGATGGGAATACTTGGGCGGAGTGCGCGAGCCGTCCGCGAAAGCTTGTGCGCATACGCGATTTTCAGGTGCGCGAGGTTTTCCCCGAATCGCAAGTTCCCAGGGGACACAACCTCGCTCCTGATCCACATGGAGGAATTTGGGTAGAAACCCTGGACGGAGATATGGTGCTGTTCCGGAACGGCAAACTGGAGACAACGGTTCCGCTCTATCGTGGAAGTTCTCCGTTGAACCGCCAGATTGTCGCTCAGGCGGACGGCTCCGTTCTCGCAGGCACTGAAAATGGGCTACTAGGATGGCGGAACGGCAAAGTGCAGCGGATGACAACGAAAAATGGTCTGCCCTGCGACTTCATCATCACTTTCATTGAGGATAAAGAGAAACGCTGGTGGCTCTACACTCGTTGCGGAGTAGTTGAATTCTCGGATTCTGAACTCCAAAGATGGTGGGCAAAGCCGGACGCAATTATTCAAGACCACGTATATGACACCTTCGACGGGGCTCAGCCAAACATAGGTTCTTTCAACGCGGCCGCGACCACTGCTGATGGACGTGTTTGGTTTTCCAGCGGAGTTGACGTGCAGATGGTGGACCCGTCCAGTCTCTCGAAAAAAGCGCCACCGGCGATGACATACGTCGAATCGGTCGTCGTTGACCGAAAGGAATTCCAAGCAACTGACAATCTTAAGCTCTCTCCGCACCCCCGCGATTTGCAGATTGATTACACCTCACCCACTTTTACCGTTCCACAGAGGGTGAAATTTCGCTATCGGCTGGACAACTACGACCGTGACTGGCACGATGCCGGTACGCGCCGGCAGGCCTTCTACACGGACTTGCCGCCTGGGAAGTATTCGTTTCGCGTGATCGCCTGCAACAGTGACGGGGTCTGGAATGATAGCGCCGCCAAGCTGGATTTCTCCGTCGCGCCAGCTTATTACCAGACGAACTGGTTCCGCACTCTCTGCGCGGCGTCTTTTCTGGCATTGCTTTGGGCCCTGTATCGACTACGCATGCAGCAACTGCGCCGCCAAGAGAGGAAGCTTCGGGATGTGATCGAAACCATTCCGACATTTGCCTGGACCGCTCTGCCCAACGGTTTGGTGGACTTCGGCAATCATCACTGGCAGCAATACACGGGTTTATCCACTGAGAAGACAGTCGGATCAGGTTGGCAAGCCGCCGTTCACCCCAAAGACTTAGGGAGATATGCGGAAAAGTGGCGCGCGTCGCTGGCGACGGGCGATCCCTTCGAGAACGAGGAGCGCTTCCGGCGGGCGGCGGATGGGAAATATCGTTGGTTTTTGACTCGCGCCGTGCCGCTGCGGGATCAGCGAGGCAATATCCTCAAGTGGTACGGGGTCTCGACCGACATAGAAGATCGCAAGCTCGCCGAACAACTTCGCGCAGACCTCGCGCACATAACCCGGGTGACCACGATGGGAGAGCTGATCGCCTCGTTGGCGCATGAAATTAATCAGCCCATCGCTGCCAGCATCATGAATGCTAAGACCTGCTTGCGATGGCTCACGCGCGAGCAGCCGGATCTGGATGAGGGGCGTGAGGCAGCAAAGAGAATCGTGAAGGACGGGACCCGTGCGGCCGAAATCATCGACAACATACGGTCGATGTACAAGAAGTCTCCTCCACAACGAGAGTTGGTCGACGTGAACGATATTATCCGCGAAATGGTCGCGCTGCTGCGAGGCGAGGGCACCCGGTATGGGGTCTCGATCCGCACCGAACTCGCTGCTGATGTTCCCAAGATCACGGCCGACCGCGTGCAACTGCAGCAAGTGCTCATGAATCTGATGCTGAATGGCATCGAGGCAATGAAGGACACAGGGGGAGTCCTTACCATTAAGTCCCAGCGGGATCAGAACGGCGGTCTGTTGATTTCAGTCAGCGACACAGGAGTAGGGTTGCCGGCCGAAAAAGCGGACCAAATCTTCGACGCATTTTTTACCACCAAGCCGCAAGGCAGCGGCATGGGGTTATCAATCAGCCGTTCCATTCTGGAATCGCATGGTGGCCGCCTATGGGCCACGGCCAACTCCGGACGGGGCGCGACGTTCCATTTCACCCTGCAGGCAACGCTGCCCTCAACTTCGGCGCCTGACGAGGTCTCTTCAAGCGGTCCTTAGGTGCTGTCTCCAAATGTAACCACGTGACCCTGACGCCTCAATGGGAGGTCGGCTTGCGCACCTATTAATGATGGGCGAATCTAATACGCTACTGCGGATTACTCCCAGACGACGGGCGATTCGGAAGCCATCTTCGCTTTTCGAATCCAGTACCGAAAAACGTCCTGCTGAACTTGAAGTCGACTCTCTACCCAAACGGCTTAAGTTAGCGCTTGTGGGCTTAAGCCCCGTTGTACCGCCGCCAGCCTACCGCGCCCACACATGCCCCAGGCAGCGCTCCAGGTCCTCCAGCAGGTCGTCGGTATCCTCGAGTCCAATGTTCAGCCGCACGATGCGGTGCCCATAGTTTGGCCTACCCTTGAATCCGTGGAAATCGTAAGCCACAGCCAGACTGGTTACACCACCCCAGCTATAGCCGATCTCGAATAATTCAAGACCATCCACAAACTCAAGCACCTGGGCTTTCGTGGCGTCCTTGAATACGATGGAAAAAACGCCTGCCGATCCCGAGAAGTCTCGCTTCCAGAGTTCATACCCCGGCGAGCTTTCGAGCGCGGGATGCAGCACAAGCTCAATCTCCGGACGAGCCGCCAGCCACCGCGCAATGCGTAGCGCCGAGGTTTCGATGTGCTTTAAGCGGACCGCCGCGGTCCGCAAGCCGCGCAGCGCCAGACTGCAATCGTCCGGCGATGCGGCGAAGCCCAGAAGCTGATGCGTCGCCCCCAACTGCTGGTGCAGAGTTTTCTCTTTCACGGTCACCGAACCCAGCAGCACGTCGCTGTGTCCGGCAACATACTTCGTCAGGGCTTGCATCGTGATGTCGACTCCGTGCGCGAACGCGTCGAAAAATATTCCGGCGGACCAGGTGTTATCCAGCGCCACGAGCACTCCGCGGGCATGCGCAGCCGCGGCGATGGCAGGCACGTCCTGCACTTCCATGGTGATCGATCCCGGACTCTCGCACCAGACCAGCCGCGTGTTCTCGCGCAGCAGGTCTTTGATATCACCGCCGATCGCCGGTGGATAAAAACTTGCTTCAACCCCAAATCGCTTCAGCACATTGCGAGCCAGCTTGCGATTGGGCGTGTAGACGCTCTCTGGAATAAGAATATGATCGCCGCTCTTCAGAAATGTCAGGTTGATCAGTGCAATCGCGCCCTGCCCGCCGGGCGTAACGATTGTGCGATACCCTTTTTCGAGTTCGCAGATTTTTCCCGCGAGTTCCAGCGTGGTGGGGGTTCCGTAGAGGCCATACGTGTAGCCGACTTCGTTTTGATCCCAGCTATCGTCGACGGAAGCGGCGTCGGGAAATAAAGTGGTTGAGCCGCGGTAAACCGGACTCGCCAGCGACCGGTATCCCGCCGGAACCTCAACATCAGAATGGATCAGACGCGTCTTCCAGCTCTTCGCCATTGCGGAATTATACGAGCGCGAGGAATCATTTATTCTAAAAGGACACATGATCCGTACCCGCCGCGCTTTCGACCCGCACTCGATCAAGCTCGTCATTTTCGATCTCGACGGCACGCTCATCGATTCGCGCCTCGACCTGGTGCATTCGGTCAATGCCGCGCTTCGCCACATCGACCGGCCAGAGTTGCCCGACAATGTAATCGCCAGCTACGTGGGCGATGGCGCACCCATTCTGATTCAGCGCGCTCTCGGCGGCGAGG
>Ga0074045_10001356_pt1 | contig 23713 bp, 17 predicted proteins | sample BogForMeECP23OM2_FD_94442 | JGI IMG/M metagenome (GOLD analysis project Ga0074045, IMG submission 94442) | Bog forest soil microbial communities from Calvert Island, British Columbia, Canada - Bog Forest MetaG ECP23OM2 | ecosystem: Environmental > Terrestrial > Soil > Wetlands ... | reverse complement strand
TCGACTCCAAACGTCACGCTTATCAATCGCAGAAAGCCCAAGCCTTCTTGGTCCCATAGCAACACCACCTTCCCAACGCAGATTTACATCAGATGGTGTTGCATCGACCTGTCGAATGCACCCCACTTTCACTCTCTTACGTTTGACGGAGGTTGCCCCAGGCACGGAGTATGTGCCTGGGTCTTGGGTCTCTCTTGGTTTTCTCTTCTCTGTGGGACAGTCACTCCGGTTTACCCTGAGGAACGAAGGGATTGTGCTCTTGGGTTTCTCTTACCTCTGCGAATCTCTGCGTTCTCTGCGCCCCCTTGCCCCGCTTGCCCTGAGCTTCGAAGGGAGCCTCGAGGGGTGCGTCATCTTTATTTCTTTCTCTCTCCCGCTCCCTTTCTTCTTTCTATTCTTCCCTTCCAGGCACCACTCTTTCATCTCCCGCGATACTCCATAGACACGTGCCTTCTGCTCCACCCTATTTCTTTCGGCACATTGTCATCCCCCTAACGCCATTTCCGTGTTGTCATATCTATATGCAGCAACTCAGACAGCAGGAACGCCGGCGCAGCCGTCGCATTCGCATCGGTCAGCCCCTCAAGGTGCGCCCTTCCGATCCTCGCGATCCCCACTTCGAGGAAACCGCCACCACCAAGAACGTCTCACGCGATGGCATCTACTTCCTCTCCAAAAACCTGGTTTTCTACGAAGGCATGCGCCTCTTCATCTCTCTCCCCTACCACTCGCCCAAGGATCCTCTTGACCAGGAATACATCGGTCAGGTCGCACGCATCGAAAACCTCGCCGACGGCCAGCGCGGCATCGCCGTCCAGCTCCTCTCCTCCATGGGCATAAAATCCTCCTGACCCACTTTCACTCTTTCATTCTTCTCCTCTTCTCTTCCGCTATTTCACTCTTTCACATCCTCTCTGTTCCCTCCTCCACCCAAAACTGTCATCCCGGCCGGAGCGGCCCGATTTTTTCCTTCGCGCCGATTTGTGGCGCGTCGGGCCGCGCAGTGGAGGGATCGCGGCACCCCACACCCCGTCTTGCCTCCCACTACGTTTTTCGAATTTCGCCTCTCGTCTCTTGCTTCCTGATCTCTGATATCTGATCGCTTATATCCTTCTTCGCTCTTGAAACTTTCCCCCTTCTCCGGCGTAATACCAGGTAAGGACATCCCTGCATGCTCCGTGGCTTTCCTCTTCGTGAACCCATCGGTGTGGCGCTCGAGACCATTCGCGCCCACAAGCTCCGTTCCTTCCTCATGCTCCTCGGCATCATCATCTCCGTTTCCACCCTCATCCTCGTCATTTCCCTCATCTCCGGTGTCAACGGCTACATCGCCGATCGCGTCGCCAATCTCGGCGCCAACTGCTTTCTCGTCGCTCGCTTCCCCATCCTCACCGATGTCGAGGAATACATCAAAGCAGCCCGCCGCAACAAAATCATCACCTGGGAGGACTACCAGGCCTTCCACGACGATCTCAAGCTCCCCCTCCGTGTCGGCGCCGAAGTTCGCACCTCCGGCAAAGTCCGTGTCGGCTCGCAAAGCATCGAAGACTCCAATATTCGCGGCGTCACGGCCAGCATCGGCGACATTGATGTCGAGGTGCCCATCGAGGGCCGCTACATCTCCGATGGCGACGACCAGAACCGCGCCATGACCACCATGATCGGCAACGATCTCGCCACCAAGCTTTTCCCTTATGTTGATCCCATCGGCCGTGAAGTCTGGATTGACGGCCGCCCCTTCACCGTCGTGGGCGTCGCCAAACCCCTCGGCACCGTCTTCGGCCAGTCCCAGGACAACTTCGCCTACATGCCTATCGAAACCTTCCTCAAGATTTATGGCACTCATCTCGACATGGCCATCAATGTCCAGGCCCGCGGCGCCGAATGGATGGAAGAAACTCAAGACGAGGCCCGCGTCCTCATGCGCGCTCGCCGCCATCTCGGCCCCAACGAAACCGATTCCTTCGGCATCCTCGATTCCGCCACCCTCATGAATCTTTGGCATCAGCTAACCGGCCTCATCTTCACCGCCATGATCGGCGTTGTTTCCGTCTTCCTCGTCATCGGCGGCGTTGTCATCATGAACGTCATGCTCGCCACCGTCACCGAACGCACCCGTGAAATCGGCATTCGCAAAGCTCTTGGCGCCCGCCGCCGAGACATCCTCCTTCAATTCCTCGTCGAAGCCTCCTTCATGGCCGCACTCGGTGGGGCCTTGGGCGTCATTTTCGCCTATGTCATCGCCGCCCTTGTCAAGGCCTACACACCCGTGCCCATGCACGTCCCCGTCGCGGCCGTCTTCATCGCTGAAATCCTCTCCACCGCCGTCGGCCTTTTCTTCGGCGTCTATCCCTCCCGCAAAGCCGCAACCTTGCCCCCCATTGAAGCCTTGCGCCAGGAACTCTAGAATACGGGGCACCTCCGATGCGCACGAACCTCAACCTCGCCGAAAACGCTCAGATGGCCGTTACCACTCTGCGCGAAAATAAAATGCGCTCGTTCCTCACCGTCCTCGGCGTCGTCATCGGCATCACCGCTCTTCTCTCTGTCGTCTCCATCCTCGTCGGCGTTTACGGCGATGTGAACGCCTATCTCAGCGATTACGGCCCCAACACCTTTTTCATTTTTCGCTTCGATCCCGGCATTCACACCGGCGGCCTCTCCCCTGAAGAACGCACCCGCCGTCCTCTCGACTACGAAGACGCCGATGCCATTGTCCAACAATGCCCCGCCGTCCGCTCCGTCACTGTCAATCTCTACCCGCGGTTCAATCAATTTGGCCCTGCACGCGGCCCGGTCACTGCTCGTTACCTGGGCAAGGAAATCTCCGGCGTGGATTACAGCGGCACTCTCTCCAGCAACGAGGAGGTCTTCAACTCACGCCCGCGCGAAGGCCGCTTCTTCAGCGAAGCCGAGAATCAACATCGCGCCGATGTCGCCGTCATCGGTCCCGACATCGCCAAAACCCTCTATCTCGATAATCAGCCGCTCGGCAAACCCATCCTCATTGACACCGTCTCCTACACTGTCATCGGCGTCCTCGAACCACGCAAAGGCCAGCTCATGAAGGATCAGTCTGCCGATAAAGCCGTCCTCGTTCCCTATCGCTCCTACAAAAAACACAATCCTGAAGACGACGAGATTATGATCGGCGCCGTCGGCTATCCCGGCCACATGCCCGAAGCCGAAGACCAGATGCGCGGCGTCCTTCGCCGCCGCCGCAATGTTCCCTTCAACAAGCCCGACAATTTCGGCATCTCCACCGCCCAGCAAATCGCCGATCAATTTCGCCAGATCACCTCTTCCGTTGCTCTCCTCATTTCCACCATCAGCTCCATCGGCCTTCTCGTTGGCGGTGTCGGCGTCATGAACATCATGCTCATGTCCGTCACCCAGCGCACTCGCGAAATCGGCGTTCGCCGCGCCATTGGCGCTCGCAAAAGCGACGTCATCTGGCAATTTCTTATCGAAGCCATGGTCCTCACCGGTGTCGGCGGCATCATCGGCGTCATATTCGGCGGCACCATCAGCCTCCTCATCAACCTCGCTGTCCCCACGCTTCCCTCTGCCGTCCCTCTCTGGTCCATCCTCCTAGCCGTCTCCGTCTCCATGGCCGTCGGCCTAATCTTCGGCATGTACCCCGCCATAAAAGCCGCCCGCCTAGACCCAGTCGAAGCCCTCCGCTACGAATAACCCATCGCCTGTAGCTCACCCCTTCACCTGTAGCTCACCCCTTCAGGGGTGAGGCCTTCCCCAGCCGATTCCACCGATGATCCCGCCCCCAACCAACGAACAACCAACTCCTCTTGAACTCTTTCACTCTTCTCCTCCTTCTCTTCTCTGCGACCTCTGCGTAATCTTTTCTCTTCGCCTTGACTTTCAACTTTCAACTTTTAACTCTTCAACCTCCCCTCGTCCCTCCCTCAGAAAAACTGTCATCCCGACCGGAGCGGCCCGACTCTTTCTTTCGCGCCGCATTCTGGCGCGTCGGGCCGCGTAGTGGAGGGATCGCGGCAGATTCCCACCCCTCTTCATACCCTCGACTTTTGCACCCTTACATTTTTGCACTCTTATACTTCTTCTCTTCTCTGCGAACTCTGCGCTCTCTGCGGCCTCTGCGTAATCTTTTCTCTTCGCTTTGACTTTCAACTTTCAACTTTTAACTCTTCACCCCCCTCCCAACTCCACCCTTAACTCGTGCTAAACTACTCCTGCATCTCTCACCAACGAGGCTCATTCACCGTGGCGGATCCAAATCCCGAAGGCACTTTCCGCGTCATCGATCGCCGTCCCTTCACCTCCGAAGGCGAACTCCGCCCCGATGTCGTCCAGGAGCAGGAGCGCGAAGCCAAGGTCGAAGCCGCCAAGGAAAAGGTCATCGCCCCGCCTCCTTCCGAATCCCCCGCCGCTCCCCCCAAGCAGACTCCCAAAAGCAGCCCCGCCTTCGAAAATCTTGTCCGCATGATTGGCAGCAATGCCGCCATGGTTCTCGGAGCCTACGCCGATCCCCGCACCGGCCAGCCCGTCATCGATCCCGAAGCCGCCCACGAATTAATTGACATGCTCGACGCCCTCCGCGAAAAAACCTCCGGCAATCTCGCCCCCGAAGAAGACTCCATGCTCCTCGATCTCCTCGGCAAACTGAAAATGACCTACCTCGAAATCAATCAAGCCCTAGCCGCCCAAATGACCGCCCAAGCCCAATCCCCCAAACCCAAAAAATAATCTCTCCGCCCTGTAGCTCACCCCTTCAGGGGTGAGGCCTTCCATAGCATCTGTAATCCACCTGTTCCTCTTCTCTGCCGACTCTGTGCTCTCTGTGACCTCTGCGTAAGCTTTCACTCTTTAACATTTGACCCAGGTTGCCCCAGGCCCGCCGTAGGCGGGTGCCTGGGTCTTGGGGTTCCTCCGGGGTTTCTTTTGAGTTCCTTTTCTCCTCCTCCGCGTCCTCTGCGTCTCTGCGTTAAGTTTCTCTTCGCTTTTCACTCTTTTACTTTTTCACTCTTATACTCTTACGCTTCTTCTCTTCTCCTTTCCCTCCTTTGCTTCCCTCCTCCTCCCCCAGCTAAAATACCCCCATGCCGTCCTCCCCTCTTCTCCTCACCGTCCTCGGCTCCGGCACCTCCATGGGCGTTCCCACGGTTGGCTGCCACTGCGCCGTCTGTGATTCCACCGATCCCCACGACAAGCGCCTCCGTCCCTCCATCCTCCTCTCCCGCAATTCCCAAAACGTCGTCATTGACACCACCCCCGACTTCCGCGCCCAAGCCCTCACCGCCCGCCTCGATCGTCTCGAAGCCGTTCTCCTCACCCACGGCCACGCCGACCACATCCTCGGCTTCGACGACATTCGCCCCTTCAACATTCGCCAGCGCGCTCCCATGCCCGTCTACGGCTCCGCCGAAACCTTCCGTGTCGTCCGCCGCGCCTTCTACTACGTCTTTGACAGCAAGCCCACTCTCAGCACCATCCCCAGCGTCCTCCTCCACGAAGTCAAAGGCCCCTTCCAACTCCTCGGCATTCCCTTCATCCCCGTTCCACTCCTCCACGGCGAAATGGACGTCCTCGGCTTCCGCTTTGGCCGCGCCGCCTATCTCACCGATTTCAGCCGTCTCCCCGATTCCTCCGTCCCTCTCCTAGAAGATCTCGACGACTTAATCATCGACGCCCTTCGCGATGTTCCCCATCCCATGCATCAAACCGTCGAACAAGCCCTTTCTCTCATTGACAAACTGAAACCACGCCGCGCCTGGTTCACCCACATCGCCCACGATCTTCCCCACGCCGCCACCAACCAACGCCTCAGCAAAGCCGGCTATCCCCACGTGCAACTCGCCTACGACGGCCTCCAGTTCGAAGTCCAAACCGATTCCCCCGCCGTACAGCGCGCCGCCAAGGCCTTCGCCGTCCACGTCCACACTCCCCCCGGCCGCCTCACTGTTTTCTATTCCCCCGCGGACTGGGCCGCGCGTTTCGCCTCCGCCAATCGCGGCAGCGTCATCGCTATCGGCAATTACGATGGCATCCACCTGGGCCATCAGCGTGTCTTGCAATTCGCCATGATGCGCGCCAAGGACTCCGGCGCCGTCTCCACCGCCCTCACCTTCGAGCCGCCCCCGCTCAAGGTTCTTCGCCCCGATTCCGCGCCTCTCCGCATTTCCACCAATCAGCAGCGTATCGAATGGTTTGGCGCGCTCGGCATGGAAGCCGCCGTTGTGCTCCCCTTCACGCCGGAGCTTTCCCTGCTATCACCCGAAGATTTTGTGGATGAAATTCTTGTGCGCCAGTTGCAGGTCCGTGCCGTCGTCGTCGGTGATACTTTCCGTTTCGGACATCGTCAGCTCGGCGACGTCAAATCCCTTCGCGAACTCGGCATGCGCTACGGCTTCGAAGTCGTCGTCCACACGCCCGTCGTTCTCGACGGCCAAATCGTTTCCAGCACCTTCATTCGCAAACAAATCGCCGCCGGCGACGTCACCCACGCCGCGCGTCTTCTCGGCCGCCCCTTTGTACTAACAGGCGAAGTTGTCCGCGGCACCGGCGCCGGCCGCAAATTCCTCTTCCCCACTCTCAATCTCAAGCCCGACCAGGAATTGCTTCCCGCCAAGGGTGTCTACATCACCCGCACCGTCCTCGAAGGCGAAACCAGCAGCCATCGCAGCGTCACCAACGTCGGCATGCGTCCCACCTTCAACGGCTCCAGCCTCACCATCGAAACTCACTTGCTCGATTACTCGGGCAACTTCACTCCCAAGCACATCGAAATCCGTTTCTGGAAGCGTCTTCGCAGCGAGCTAAAATTCGCCTCCCCCGAAGACCTCCGCCTCCAGATCGCCCGCGACATCTCCACCGCCAACAAATTCTTCGCCCGCCTCCGCCGCCTCCGCTCCCAGCGCGCCTTCCACGCCCCCCTCTGATCGCCCCTCACTTTTCCACTCTTCCACTCTTGAACTCTTACACTTTTTCACTCTTATACTTCTTCTGTTTTTCCTATCCGGTTGCCCCAGGCACGGAGTCTGTGCCTGGGTCTTGGGTTTCTCCGCTCCATTCTTCTCTGCGAACTCTGCGTCCTCTGTGACCTCTGTGTAAGTTCTTCGCATTTCGCCGGGTGCCCCAGGTTCGATTTTTTACCTGGGTCTTGGGTTCCTCTTTTCTTCCTCTGCGAACTCTGCGTTCTCTGTGACCTCTGTGTAAGTTCTTCGCTTTTCGTTTTTCTATTTTCCACTTTCTATTTTCGCTACTCCCCTCCCCTCTCCTCCATCCACCACCCAATCTTCCGCACCATTCCCAACAGCACCTCCGCATCCGCCTCCGTCATCGAAATCCTCCGCAGCATCCGCCGCAATTTCTCCTCCGCCAATTCCCTCTTCCTCGCCCCCGTATACCCGCTCCGCACCAGCACCGGCAGCAGCGCCTCCCCAATCCGCTCCACCGTCTCCATCCGAGCGGCCATCTTCTTCGTCTCGCTCTTCGCACCTGCCGCAGTCTTCCCCCGCGCAATCTCATACAAACAAACCGCCGCCGCCTGCCCCAAATTCATCGACCGGTGCTCCTCCCGAGTCGGTATCCGCACCAGCCAGTGGCAATGGCTCAAACTCTCATTCGACAATCCCCATTTCTCTGACCCAAACAACAGCGCCACTTTTCCTTTCCCCATTCCCCGCCGCAGCACCACCCCCGCCACTTCCAGACTCCGCAAAGGATGTTGAATCTCCCGATTCCCCACCGCCGTCGTCCCCACCACCATCCAGCAATCCCCCACCGCCTCCGCCACCGTTGCAAACTCTTCCGCATTCTGCAGCACCGCCGAAGCCCCCACCGCCGACACCGCGCTCCGGTACGCCTTCTCGTACGGCCGCACCACCCGCAAGTGCATCGCCCCAAAATTACTCATCGCCCGCGCCACCGCCCCCAAATTCAAAGGATTCCGCGTCCCCACCAACACCACCCGCAAATTCTCCATCTCTCTCCCCATCCCTGCCTCTTCTTTCCCTATGTAGCTCACCCCTTCAGGGGTGAGGCCTTCCAATAATTCCAAACCCAAATTGCCATCCCGCCTGCCCTGAGCGCAGCCGAAGGGACCGGAGCGGCCCGATTTCCTCTTCCGCGCCGGTTTCTGGCGCGTCGGGCTCTTTTTATTCTGTCATCCCGACCGGAGCCACGGCGTCTTTTGCCGTGGCGCAGTGGAGGGATCGTGGCACAATCTCACTCGAGGGCGTACCGCAACTTCGAATCTTGAACCCTTGCACTCTTATACTCTTATACTTCTTCTCTTCCCTCTGCGTACTCTGCGCCTCTGCGTTAAGCTCTCTTTTTCCGAACTCTTGAACTTCAAACTTACAACCGAAAACTGTAAACTTGGAACCCCGGAGGCCCCCATGCATCCACTTCGCTCCTTCGTCATCCTATCTCTTCTCGTAGCCGCCCATCGCACCCCCGCTCAACAACCTCGCGTCCTCGACCTCACCTCTCCCGACGGCACCACTCTCAAAGCCACCTTCTTCCCCGCCGCCAAGCCCGGCCCTGGCCTGCTCCTCCTCCACCAATGTAATCGTCAACGCAAAGTCTGGGACGACCTGGCCCAAAAATTCGCCGCCTCCGGCATCAACGTCCTCACCTTCGATTTCCGCGGCTTCGGGGAAAGCGCCGGCGCTCCTCTCGATAAGCTCACCAACGACCAAATCCAGGATCTCTTCGACAAAAAATTCCCCATTGACGTGGACACCGCCTACCACTTCCTCTCCTCCCAACCCACTGTCACTCCCTCCGTCATGGCCGCCGGTGGCGCCAGTTGTGGCGTCTGGCAATCGCTCCTCCTCGCCGCCCGCCATCCCGAAGTCAAAGCGCTCGTCCTCCTCTCCGAAGGCCCCACCCGCCCAAGCCGCGAATTCCTCCGCAAAAATCCCACTCTTCCCCTATTCCTCGCCGTTGCCGACGACGACCCCGATCCCGGCGTAGTCGAACTCATGGAATGGGCCCTTAGCCTCTCCACCAATCCCCTCAACAAGTTTGAACATTTCCCCAAAGGCGGCCACGGCGTCGAACTCTTCGACCTCCACAAAGATCTCCCCTCCGACATCGTCACTTGGCTCAACAACGCCCTCAGTCCGCATCCCACCATGCCCTCCACTCGTGCCCCCTCCATCGCCGAGCACCAAAACCATTTCCTCGATCTTCTCGACGATCCCGCCAACGCCTCCAAAGCCCCGCAACTCTTCGCCGAAGCTCGCCAGCGTTATCCCAAGGAAATCATCTTCTCCGAACCCATCATGAACCGCCTAGGTTACGAATATCTGCAATCGGGCAACAACCAGGCCGCCATCGCTCTCTTCAAACTCAACGTCTCCGCCTATCCCGATTCCCCCAACGTCTACGACAGTCTCGCCGACGCCTACATCGCCAACGGCCAAAAAGATCTAGCCCGCCAAAACGAGCAAGAAACTCTAGACCTCCTCTCCACCTACACCAAGTACCCCGAAGCCTTCGCCAAAACCCTGCGCGAATCCGCCCAAAAGAAGCTCGGCCAACTCTCCCCTACTCCCCACTAACTTCCTCGTCCGGTTCCGGTTGCCCCAGGCACGGACTCTGTGCCTGGGTCTAGGGGTTCTCTTCTCTGCGACCTCTGTGTCCTCTGCGACCTCTGTGTAATCTCTTGATTTTCTCTTTCTCGGGCGTGCCCCAGGTTCGATTTTTCGCCCGGGTCTTGGGTTCCTCGTCCCGAGTCACCGCTCCCCCCGAATCGGCCCTCTCTTACTCTCTTACATTCTTTCACTCTTAAACCCTTACACTCTTGCACTCTTACACTTCTTCTCTTTGCCTTTTGCGCAACACCGCATTTCTGCGATACGCTCTATCCCAAGGAAAATCGCAAGTCTTACTGAAAACCTAAAACTTATTACTTAAGACTTTCCCCATGTCCGAACCCACCACCCCACTCATGCAGCAGTACAACAGCGTGAAATCCCGCTACCCTCACGCCCTCCTGCTCTTCCGCCTGGGTGATTTCTACGAACTCTTCTACGAAGACGCCATCATCGCCGCTCGCGAACTCCAGATCACGCTCACCTCCCGCAACCGCGAAAAAGGCCAGCCCATTCCGATGTGCGGCGTCCCCTACCACGCCGCCGATGGCTACATCGCCAAGCTAATCCGCGCCGGCTTCAAAGTCGCCATCTGCGAACAGATGGAGCAGCCCGGCCCCGGCAAAAAGCTAGTTCGCCGCGAAGTCTCCCGCGTCATCACTCCCGGCACCGCCACCGACGTCTCCGTCCTCGACGCCCGCGAAAACAATTTCCTCGCCGCCGCCTCCCACAATCCCACGCTCTCCGTCATCGGCCTGGCCCTCGTGGATCTCTCCACCGGCGAATTCCTGGCCACCGAATTCGTCGGCCCTCATGCCGAAGAATCCTTGCGCGATGAACTCCAACTCCACCGCCCCCGGGAAACCCTTCTCCCGCGCCCGCAACAGCTCTTTGAAACCGCCAAAGTTTCTCTCCTTGATGGCGCTGGCGGCGTCGAATCCCGCCTCGAAGATTGGATCTTCCAGCGCGATTACGCCGAACGCATCCTCCGCGAACAGTTCGGCGTCGCCGAATTAACCGGTTTCGGCCTCGATGACCACCCGCAAGCGCAATCCGCTGCCGGCGCCATCATTCACTACCTCCGCGAAAACGCCGCCCGCGGCGACGATGCTCCCAGCGTCGAAGCCCTCCGCCACCTCGACCGCATCCGTTTCTACGAACAGCACGACACACTCGTCCTCGATCCTGTCACCGCCCGCAATCTCGAACTCCTTTCTCCCATCTTCACCGAGGAGTCCAAATCCTCCGGCCCCACCACTCTCATCGCTGCTCTCGATTCCACCGTCACCGGCATGGGCGCCCGCCTCCTGCGTTCCTGGATTCTCCGCCCCCTCATCGATCCCGACGCCATTTCCGCACGTCTCGATGCCGTGGCACATCTCCTCAAGCAGACCGTCGTCCGCGGCGAAATCCGCAAAGAGCTGCGTGGTATTCAGGACCTCGAGCGCCTCACCAGCCGCATCACTCTCGGCTTAGCCTCTCCACGAGAACTCCTCGCCCTTCGTAGGTCCCTCGCGCAACTCCCCGTCCTCAAAAATTTCCTCACCCCGCCGCCATCCGGCGGCAGCGATCTCATCCGCATCCTCCACGATGAAATCGATGAACTGACCGATGTCCGCGAGCGCCTCGAAAAAGCCCTCTCTGACGAGCCTCCCGCCGTAGCCACCGAACCCGGCATCATTCGCTCCGGCTTTCACCCCGAACTCGATGAACTCCGCAATCTCAGCCAGCACAGCAAAACCATCATCGCCTCCATGGAAGATCGCGAGCGCAAGCGCACCGGCATCAACTCCCTCAAGATCCGCTTCAATCAGGTCTTCGGCTACTACATCGAAATCTCCAAGCCCAATCTCCCCAATGCCCCCGCTGATTACGAGCGCAAGCAAACCCTCGTCAACGCCGAGCGCTTCACGTTCACCGAGCTCAAGGAATACGAACGCAAAATCCTCGCCGCCGATGAACGTATCCTCGAAATCGAACGCCAGCTCTTCATTGACCTCCGCTCCTCGATCGCCGCCAAAGCCTCCCGCCTTCGCAAAACCGCTTCCGCCATCGCTCAACTCGATGTCCTCGCTTGTTTCGCCAAGCTCGCCGCCGACCGCGGCTACACTCGCCCCGAATTCAATTCCACCGGCGAACTCCTCATCGTCGCCGGTCGTCATCCCGTCATTGAAGAATTGCTGAAACAAAAAGGCGAGCGCTTCGTTCCCAACGATCTCTGCTTCGAGCCTGGCCGCCAGCAGCTTCTCCTCATCACCGGCCCCAACATGGGCGGCAAGTCCACCTATCTCCGCCAGGCCGCTTTAATCGTCATCATGGCCCAGATGGGCTCTTACGTTCCCGCACGCCAAGCCAAGCTGCCCATCACCGACCGCATTTTCACTCGCATCGGCGCCAGCGATAATCTCGCCCGTGGCCGCTCCACTTTCCTCGTCGAAATGAGCGAAGTCGCCGTCATCCTTCATCACGCCACTCCCTCCAGCCTCGTCCTCCTCGATGAAGTGGGCCGCGGCACCGCCACGTTCGATGGCCTCTCCATCGCCTGGGCCGTCGTCGAGCATCTCCAGAAAAACATTCGCGCGCGCACCCTCTTCGCCACCCACTATCACGAACTCACCGAATTAGCCGAACTCCTCCCCACGGTGAAAAACATCCACGTCTCCGTAAAGGAAACTCCCAACGAAATTATTTTCCTCCGCCGCGTCGAACCCGGCAGCGCCGACAAAAGCTACGGCATCGAAGTCGCCCGCCTCGCCGGACTCCCTCGTGCCGTAATCGAACGTGCCCGCGAAGTCCTAAAGCGTCACGAACAAAGCGAGCACGAACTCAGCGAAACCCTCTCTCCCGGCGCCTCCGAGCCCGGCCACTCCAACGGCAATCAATCTCTCCTCTTCACCCCGCTCGATCGCGCCGTCCTCGAACGCCTCCGCGCCGCCAATCTAGATGACCTAAAGCCCCTAGACGCCCTCAATCTCCTGGCCGACCTAAAAAAACAAATCACCTGAACTTGAGGGTGGCATCTTACGATCGAAGGCCGGTTGCCCCAGGCCCGCCGTAGGCGGGTGCCTGGGTCTTGGGTTCTCCCATGGTTTCTCTTCTCTTCCTCCGCGTTCCTCTGCGCACTCTGCGCCTCTGCGTTATCTTTTTCTTTCTTTTTCTTAAACTCTTTCACTCTTTCACGTTTGACGGAGGTTGCCCCAGGCACGGAGTCTGTGCCTGGGTCTTGGGTTCCTCCATGGTTTCTCTTCTCTTCCTCTGTGCTCTCTGTGAACTCTGTGTATTCTTTTGCCTTTTCTTAAACTCTTCCACTCTTATACTTTTTCACTCTTATACCTCTTCCTCTTTTTCTTCCTGATCGCTGATAACCTCTCCCCTCTCCTCCCCCATCTATGTTAAAAACAAATCACATGTCCCCCAAACCTCTTCTCCTCCTGGGCCTAATGTCCGGCACCTCCGCCGACGCCATCGAAGTAGCCTTAGCCTCCGTCAGCCCCAGCGCCCCGCCAAAACTCCTCGCCCACACCACGCGTCCTCTTTCCCCCGCCATCCGCGCCGAAATCCTCCGCATCGCCGAAGGCGCCCCCGCCTCCGCCGCCCAAATCTCCCAACTCAATTTCCGCCTGGGCCACGCCTTCGCCGTAGCCGCCCTGGCCGCCCTCCGTCAATTCCGCATCTCCCCCTCCCGCATCGCCCTAATCGGCAGCCACGGCCAAACCATCTTCCATCAAGGCCGCCCCGTCCCCTTCCTCGGCCACGCCACCGCCTCCACTCTCCAAATCGGTGAACCCGCCATCATCGCCGCGCGCACTGACATCACCACCATCGCCGATTTTCGCCCCGCCGACATCGCCGTAGGCGGCCAGGGCGCGCCCCTGGTCCCCTTCGCCGACTACCTCCTCTACCGTCACCCCAAGCTCGGCCGCGTCTCTCTCAACCTGGGCGGCATCGCCAACATCACCGTGATCCCCGCGGGCGCCTCTCCCTCCCAAGTCTTCGCCTTCGATACCGGCCCCGCCAACATGCTACTCGACGCCCTCGTCTCACATTTCTCCCGCGGCCGCCGGCATTTCGACAGAGACGCCCGCCAAGCCCGCAAAGGCCGCTCCATCCCCTACCTCCTCAACTCCCTTCTTCGCGATCCCTATCTCCGCCAACCTCCTCCAAAATCCACCGGCCGCGAGTATTACGGCGCCGCCTACACAAAGGCTCTTCTATCCCTGGCAAGAAAATTTCGCGCCCGTCCCAACGACCTCCTCCACAACGTCACCCTCTTCACCGCTCTTTCCGTAGTGGACGCTCTCCATCGTTTCGTTCTCCCCAAAACAAAAATCCATCAACTAATTGTCTCTGGTGGCGGCGCTCACAATCCGCTCATCATGGCCCAACTCACCGCAGCGCTCTCTCCCATCGAAGTTCTCCCCTCCTCTCAACTCGGCATCCCCGAAGACGCCAAAGAAGCCTTCGCCTTCGCCCTCCTCGCTTACGAAAACTGGCAGCTTCGCCCCGGCAATCTCCCCAACGCCACCGGTGCCCGCCGCCCCGCCATCCTAGGTAAAATCTCCTATGCCCCTCCCCGCTAGCCTCCGCCAAGCAAAAGATCAACCGGTTGCCCCAGGCCCGCCGTAGGCGGGTGCCTGGGTCTTGGGTTTCTCTCGGGTTTCTCTCGGGTTTTTCTTGGGTGTGTAGTGGCCGGTCTTTAGACCGGTTCTTGGGTTCTCTTCTCTGCGAACTCTGCGCTCTCTGTGACCTCTGCGTAATCTCTTGCTTTCCTTGCTTCGTTACCTCATTACTTCTTTGCTTCTCTCTTCCCTACGCCAGCACCCCCTCATCCCCATCCAGCGCATCCCGAATATCATCGCTCGGCAGCGCTCCTTCTCTCCCGATGCACCAGTGATCCCCTCGCAATTCCACAATCGTGCTCGGCATGATCTCGTCCGTCTCCCCCGAATCCAATATCAACGGTATCCGGTCCCCCAACTGCCGGAACACCTCGTCCCCGCTCGCGCACGTTGGCGACCCAGACATATTCGCGCTCGTCCCCGTCAACGGCACTCCCAATTCCTTGATCAACTGCGCCACAATTTCATTCTTCGGCCACCGCAGCGCCACCCGCCTCGTATTCGCCGTCACCTTTAGCGGCAACCGGTTCGACGCATCCACCACCATCGTCAACGGCCCCGGCCAGCATGCTTCCGCTAATTTGTAAAAGTTGTCCGGCAACTCCCGCGCCAGTATCGCCGCATGTTCCAGCGAACTGATCAAGATCGGCAGCGCCCGCGTTTCCGGCCTTCCTTTCACGCGAAAGATCTCGTCAATCGCCGCCAGGTTCACGGGATCGGCCGCCAGCGCATACAATGTGTCGGTGGGAATAGCAATCACGGAGCCGCGATTCAACCATCCCGCGGCATAGCGAATCATCCGTGGGTCCGGATGTTCCGCGCTAATTTGCAAAACTTCAGCAGACAAGGACCGTACCTGACCTATTTTTGGTTAGCGGCGACACCATCCCCCAGCGCCACTCTGTCACGCAACGTATCACACGCCTCCACCCTTCCGCAATCGAACACTCTCCCTCGCCGTTCCGCCACGTTCCTCCCGCTCAAAATCTCCCACCTGTAGCTCACCCCTTCAGGGGTGAGGCCGTCCAAAACTCCAGCACGCAAGCATCTCTCTTCCACTGTTCCACTTTCGCCCTCTTCTCTGCGAACTCTGTGCTCTCTGTGACCTCTGCGTTAATTCTTAGTCTTTTTCCTTCTTCCTGATCGCTGATATCTGATCGCTGCCATCCTTCGACTCCAATAGCATTCCCCCCCCAACATTTGCTACCCTTCCGCCCATGCCCCCCTCCTCCAATCCCGCCCCCTCCCCCGACCTCCTCACCAGCCGCGATAATCGCTGGCTCAAGCAATTCCGCATCGCTCTCCGCGGCGGTCTTCCCACCGATGACGGCTCCGTCGGTGTCGAAGGTCCCCGCCTCGTCGAAGAAGCTCTCCGCTCCACGTGCCGCATCGAAGCCGTCCTCTTCAGCGAATCCGGCGAACGCCATCGCGAACGCCTCGCCCCTCTCATCGGCCGCCCTGACGTCGGCTTCCCCGTCCTTCGCACCACCGACCGCCTCTTCGAAGGCATCGCCGACACTGAGCATCCCCAAGGCGTAGCCGCCCTGGTCCAGCCCCGCAAATTCGCTCTCGAAGATCTCTTCGCCACTCCTCCCGGCGCCTGCGCCCCTCTTCTCGTCGTCCTAGCCGGCGTTCAGGACCCCGGCAACGTCGGCACCATCCTCCGCACCGCCGCCGCTTTCGGAGCCACCGCCGCCGTTACTTCCGCTACCGGGCAGAGCGGCACCGCCAGCCCCTACTCTCCCAAATCCCTCCGCGCCTCTGCCGGAGCCGCTCTCCATCTCCCCATCGTCGCCGGAATGTCTCTCCCCATTCTTCTCACCCAACTCAAACTCAACGGCATCCACTCCCTGGCCTCCTGCGTCCACGAAGCCTCCATCGCCTCCTTCTCCCCTTGGCAGGTAGATTGGCTTCAGCCCATCGCTCTGCTAGTCGGCAACGAAGGCGCAGGCCTCCCCGAAGACATCGTCCACTCCGCCGATGCCCGCATCCACATCCCCATGGCCACGCACATCGAAAGCCTAAACGCCGCCGCCGCTGCCGCCGTCCTCTTCTACGAAGCCTTCCGCCAGCGCCAAAAATCCTAGCCTCCGGTTGCCCCAGGCACGGAGTCTGTGCCTGGGTCTTGGGTTTTCCGTTTCTCGCATTGTCATCCCGACCGTAGTGCCGCGGCCTTTGCGGCACGCAGTGGAGGGATCGCGGCACCATCACCGCGCTGCGGCTCGATTTTCGCTTTACGTTTTTCGACTCTGCCTCCTGATCGCTGATATCTGATCTCTGATAACTCTCTTACTGAATAGTTTATCTATTTACCTGTAACCCGCCCCATTCAACTCACGTCCAATTTTTGGAGGGTTTCTCACATGCTTCCTTCTCAACTACACTCTCACAACCCCCTCAGTCCAAAGATCTCCCTTATTAACTGCATTCGTTTCTCCTTCTTCCTCCTGGCCGTTCTCCTGTCCTCACCGCTCCTCCAGGCACAGAGCACGGTCGCCAGCCTCGCACCGTCCCCATCATGCCCTGTACAATTTGTGCGTTTCCATCCTTCCGGCGTATATGTGCGAATCAAGAATGTCAGTGCCAAGGACATCGTCGGCCTGAACTTCAACGCGGCGATCGCGGACGCCACCGAACACTGGAAGTGGTTTCACTGGGACTTTAACGACACATTGCCCATCCGCGATTTCGGTTGGAACAAGCGAATCAAAGTGGATGCCGCAAAGACGCTCTCCTGGGACCGTGCTTATCTCGATTTCCAGCATGGAGGAGGCGGCGCTTTCGTACTCACCAGCGTGCTTTTCGAAGATGGCTCAACCTGGCAGGAGTCTCAGGACGGTGCTTCTTGTAAATACGTCTGGCATAACAGCAACAAGAAATCCTTCGTCCGCCCCGTAATCTTGCCTCTCCGCCAATAACCAAATGTAGCTCACCCCTTCAGGGGTGAGGCTTTCCCCAGCCGCGAGAGTTCCTCTCCCTTTGAAGGTTCACTTTTCACTGCCTTAACATTCAGCGGAGGGTGCCCCAGGCCCGCCGTAGGCGGGTGCCTGGGTCTTGGGTTTCTCTTCGCCCCATCCTCTGGCCCAAAAAATGTCATCCCGACCGGAGTGCCGCGCCTCATGCGGCACGCAGTGGAGGGATCGCGGCACCCCCGTCGCGTCTTGCCACTCTGTTCGTCTTTCGAATTTCGCTTTTCGAGTTTCGCTTCTCGAGGGGTGCCCCAGGTTCGATTTTTTTGCCTGGGTCTTGGGTTTTTCCCCTCTTCTCTGCGAACTCTGCGCCTCTGCGTTAAGTTCCGCTTCTTCTTACACTCTTACACTCTTATACCGCTTCTTCTTTCACTTCCCGGCCGCCGCCCGCGCCATCTCTTTTTTCTCCTCCGTCACGCCCTCTGTAGCCACCCCCAACGGGCACTCCCCCGCCAACCACCCCATCTTCTTCCGTATAATCTCCCCCGAATACTTCGCCATGTAATGCACAATCGTCTCCACGCGAATCTTGATGCTCCCGCTAGGCTTCGTCGAATCCAAATCCCCAAACTTAAAAAACAGCGTCCCCGTCGCCTCCACGATCTTCTGCGTAGGCGTATACGTCGGCTGGTCCATCCCGCACTCATAACTCGATAGCCGCACCACGCACGTCACCCAAGGGCACCGCGCCGCGAATTTCGCTCCCCACATTATCTCGTTCGTGTTGCTGCTGTACGACGAAGTCCACACATCCGCAATATCAAACGGACTCTTGATCCGCTTCTCCCGCAAATCCTCCGCAAACAACCAATTCATCAAGTCCAAATCATCCGGCAAATATTGCAGCCAAAGCACCGGATACCCGTGCGCCTGCAGCTCCCCCTCGATCTCATGCCCAATCCCCGTGTCCATGTGATACGGCCGCGCCAGCACCAATATGCACGGCATCTCATTCTTCGCGCACCACTCCAGAATCTCCCGGCTATGCTTCCGCGCTCGCGCCGTGAAATTGTCCAGCGCCTGAAACCCCGCCTGCACCGCCCGCTCCGTCTCTTCCCGATCCAAATCAAAAATGTCCTTCAACGAACTGAAAAGCTGCTCGGTCACCATGTGCCGGTCCCCAAGGCTCACAAACGGCGACGCATACACAATCCCATTCTCCGCGAACACGTCGCTTTCCTTCATGAATCCCGCCTTGATGTTTTCCGGCCCCGCCATCACCCGAGTGCACGTCACCGTATCCACCACATGCCCGTACAAAATCGAAGGCAGCGAATGAATCATCGGGCTCAACAGGATGTTGATCTTTTTCTTCTGCCCGAAAATCAATTCCCCATAATGTCCGCTGATGCATTTCACCGGGTAGCAGCAATCCACCGTCCCGCGCCCTTTTCCAAATTCACGCCCCTGCTCTTCCGTCGTATCCGAACTGAAAACAATATTCTCCGGCTCGATCCCCAGCGCCTTCAGGAACCCCACCCAAAACTGGTGCGTCGTCCAGATATTCAGCACCTTGGGAACTCCCACGCGGACCTGCGACCTGTCTTTACGCGCCGGCGCGGCGGAACGCTTCTTTGCGAACCATGTCGGCAACATTCGGATAGGCATTTTTCGTCCTCTCGATCTCCGCCTTGATCACTTTCATCTCGTTCAGATCTTCCACCAATCCCTTCGGGCACGAATTATTCACGATCACGCGCTCCCATCCAATCCCCAGCGGCACCTTGCTCCACTCCCGCCCCATCCCTCCGTCCAGTTCCACGTCAATAAAACTTCGCTGGCAATTTACCGGGCACCAGTGGCACACCGTATCCACCGCCGTCACCGTCTTGTACGTCAGCCTCTCAATCGCATCGAACCCTCGAAAACTCGTCTGCCCTCCCCGCTCCCACCATTCCAGCGCCACCAGTCCCGCGCCAATCGCCCCCGCCTCTCCCGAGTACGGATGCACCACCACCTCCGCCTCCGGAATCTTCGACAAAATAAAATCCACTTGCGTTTTCACCACCGCCAGATTCTTGTGCGTGCCTCCCTGCAAAATGTACTTCCGCCCCACCTGCTTCAAGTTGTTCAGCCCGCCCGCATAAATCCACACATTCAGCGGCAGAATCGCGCACAGCGCCGCCAGAATCTCATCCGCCTGCCAACCTTTTCGTTGCTGGTTCACAATGTCGCTCTGCAAAAATACGCCGCACCCCATGGACAGTTGCGGCATCGCCTCCGCCAAAAACGCCCGGTCCGCCATCTCGTTCATCGGAATATCGAATCGCTCCGCCACGCCCTGCAAAAACGCGCCATTCCCCGATGAGCATTGCGAGTTCAGCCGGAAATCCGTCACCGCCCCGTTGTTCAAAATCATGATCTTCACGTCAACGCCGCCCACGTCGCAAATGCAGTCTGCGTCCGGGAAGTAGTGCAAACCAGCGCTGGCATGCGCAATCGTTTCCACCACCGGGCAATCCGCTCCCAAAATCCCCTTCAACAAATCTTTGCCGTACCCCGTAATCGCCAACCCCACAATTTCGCCTTCGCCAATCGCCTCCCGTATCTGACGGAACAGCACCTTCGCATCTTCAATCGGATTTCCCCGGCTAAGCGCGTAGCACGAGTACAGCAACTCCTTCGCCGGAGACAAACACACTGCCTTCGCCGTGGTGGACCCAAAATCGCATCCCACCACCACGCGCCCCAGCTTCCCAATCTTCGGAGTCGCCGCTACCGTCCCCGCCGCATAATGCCCGTTCCCATTTCCATTTCCGTTTCCATTTCCGTTACTCTTCCCGTTCCCATTTCCCCCGCCGTACCGCGCCTTGAATGTCTCCAACTCCACCGGATCCTTCCACAATCCTCCCCGCCCCATTTTTTTCTTCTCTTCGTGCTGGCCCTCTTCAATCCACCACCGCAATTTCTCAATCCCCAAATACATTCCCGAAGTTCGCGGCTCCCCGCGCCCCACCTCCACGCATCCCTGCGCCGCATAGTACAGCGCATCCTCCGGCACCTTGATCATGGACGCCGGATCAATCCCCTTCGCTATTTCCACCTTCCGCTCTTTCCACACCTTCATCAGGTGATGCCGCCAGGCCTCCTGCAATCCCGTAAAGAAAAGATTCGGCCCGCCCAGCAGCAAAATCTCCGGCGCCGGCGTATTCCCCCGCGTCAAAGTCGCCAGGTTCTGATAAACCACCGCCTCAAACAGTGAAGCGATAATTTCCTCCACCGGCACTCCCGCCTTCAGCAGCGTATTCGCGTCCGCTTCCGCGAAAATCCCGCACTTGCTGCTCACCTTATGCAGCGTGTACCCCGTGTACCGCATCTTCGCCAATCGTTCCGGCGCAATCTCCAGCTTTCGCGCCGTCTTCTCGATGAACGTGCCCGTGCCCCCCGAACACGCCGCCTGCATCAACACCTGCTTGCTTTTGTTTGTGCTGTCTCCGCTAAAGAAAATCGTCTTCATGTCTTCGCCGCCAATTTCGCTGACGAAGCGCACCGCCGGATGCACCTTCTCCACTGCCGCCGCCACCGCCACCACTTCCTGAATAATCTTCCCTCCCACCAGCGGCGCAATCAGTCCCGATCCCGACCCCGTGAAAAACACGCGGTCCGTCTCCGGCCTAAACCTGTATTGGCTTTCCAGCTTGCTCAGAAAATCCAAAACCTTCTCCGCCTGCTTCGTATTGTGCCGCTCATAAGCCTGCGCTAGCAGTTCCCCATCCTCAGCCACCAGCACAAACTTACAAGTAGTGCTCCCCACATCAATCCCGCAAATCTTTCCCGCTCCTGCCGTAGCAACCGCCGCGCGCACCGGCGCACTCCCAGCGGACAGCGTCCCCGCCAGCGGCCGTATCTGCACCAACGCTTCCGTGGCCATATCTACCTAGCCTTCCTCACTCCCCGCCGGGTGCCCCAGGTTCGATTTTTTTTACCTGGGTCTTGGGTTCCTCTTCTCTTCAGACTGACAACTCAAAACTTATTACTTTGAACTTCACTCCCCGGTTGCCCCAGGCACGGAGTTTGTGCCTGGGTCTTGGGTCTCTCTTCCCTTCAAACTTACAACCTAAAACTTATTACTTTGAACTTCACTCGCCGGTTGCCCCAGGCACGGAGTCTGTGCCTGGGTCTTGGGTTCCTCTTCTCTTTAAACTGACAACTTAAAACTTATTACTTTGAACTTCACTCGCCGGTTGCCCCAGGCACGGAGTTTGTGCCTGGGTCTTGGGTCTCTCTTCTCTGCGAACTCTGTGAACTCTGTGTCCTCTGTGTAAGTTCTTCGCTTTTTCCTTTTTTCAACTTTCAACTTTTAACTTTCAACCGCTCTCACACCCCCACTCCCCGGTCCTTCGCCAAATGCAACACGTAATTCGCCGCCACACCAGCGCAGTCCCGATGCGGCACCCGATACGTGGCCCTCCGCACCTCCGGATGCTTCGCCTCAAACTTCCTAACCGCCTCCACAGTCAATCCGGTCGTCTTCAACGCCCCTTCAAACTCCGCCGCCGCCCGTTTCTTCGCTTCCGTCAGAATCATCTGGCACCGCGAAAGCGCGTGCACCTCCGAATCGCCCTTCACCTCGATCGGCGCATACAGCAAATCCGGATATTTCCCCATCACGTTCGCCATCGACCCCACCGACATCGTGTTCGGCATGCACGAATACGGCGAAAGCTCGCACGTCATGTGCGCTTTCTTGTGGTGATACGTATGCAGCGCCTTCCCGATCAGCATGTGCCCTTCGCCGCCGCGCAATTCAAAGTGGTAAAACGGCTCCGCCAGCCGTCGCAGCTCTTCCTGGTCCGGCAATTCGTAAGGCAAATTCCCCAGCGCCTTCCGGAACCGGTTGTACGTCCCGCGATAAATCCGCTCCAGCGCGTGCAGCGCCAACTCCTCCAGCCGCGCATTCTTCCCATTCGAGTGCCGGTGCTCCAATTTCCGTATCGTCGGGTGCAACAAGTAGTGCAGCCACACCGCCACCGGCGGTGGCACCACTTCCCCGTCCTCCTGCTCCAACCATCGCTTGATGTTGTAGTTGCCTTCTCCCTCGTGCGTCTGCAGCCAAAACTCACCGGTAATTTTCACCTTCGCCTTCACCCGCAGCCGGTCCACCTCAATCGTTTCCCACTTCTTGCGAACCTCCCGCAGCGCCTTCGTGAAATAGTCGCTCATCAAGTGCCACGCCAGCGCCTTGTACTTCTTCCCTTTGTCCGGCCGCTCCCGAAACACGTTGTACATGTACTCCACGCATTCCTTCAGCACCCTGTCCGTCTGTCCCGGGTTCACCTCGTACGGCCGCGTCATGTACTCCAAATCCATCAATTGGTCCGCGCACAAAATTCCCCAGATCAGCCCCAAACTCAGCGGCATGTTGATTTCCAGCCCGCCTCCGTCCGACGGCCCCTGGTCCAATTCATCCTGCGCAAACAAAAACAGCCGGAAATCCCGCAGCCCCAATCCATCCAGCGCCATCGCATACGATTCGTGATACTGCCCAAACCGGCAAGGCCCGCACGCCCCCGCCGTCAGAAACAAATAGTTGTCCTTCACATATTCCTTGCCTTCGGTCGCCATCTTCTTCTTCAGCAAACTCACCAGGCTTCCCGTCGTAAAAATCGTTGGGCAGCACGCCCCCACGTCAATCAATTCCTTCCCGGCATCCAGGTCTTCGCGCTTGATGTTCGGCAGCGGCTCCGCTTTGTACTTCAAATTGTGCAGCGCCCCTTGAATCAGCCGCTCATGCTTCCAAGTCAGCCCGCCATACAGAATCGTCACCTTGTCCCGCTCTTCTCTCTTGAACGGCCTAGGCTTGTAAGCCTGGTAGTGTTTCACCGGATTCGGCGCATTGCTAATCGTCGTCAACTGTACCGTCGCCATGTTTCTCCCTCCTTCATCCTTTATCCACCGGTTGCCCCAGGCACGGAGTCTGTGCCTGGGTCTTGGGTTCCTCTTCCCATGGCACTGTCACTCCTGACTGCGCTCTTGGGCTCCTCTTCTCTGTGAACTCTGTGCCCTCTGCGAACTCCGTGTAATCTTTTCGTTTGTCCTTTACTTCCTTTACCTTATTCACCTCTCCACGCCGCCAACTTTCCTCGTCTCACCAAAAACTAAAAACTGATAACTGAAAACTCTTGAGCAAGTACAACCCGGCCGAGCTCTCCTCGGGGCAAGCCGCCCTTTTCCATCGCGCCCGTTAATCCGTCATCGGGCGCCGCGTGGCTAATGCGCTCTTTCGAGAAGTAGCTGGGTGGAGAGTGGCGCCGCAAGCCCGAGCGCAAGCAAGCAACACCGTAAATTGACCTGGACTGAAAATCCGCCTGCAGTATTTCAGCGGATGCGATTCCGAGAAATTTCGCGTCCCTTCCCCAAGACAGGGTCGCGCAAACCAAAAGTTCCGCCGAGTCTAATCCATAACCAAAGAACAAAGCAAGCCGTTTACATTCCCCCCTGTGAATCCACCCCGTAGGGACCCGGTTGCCCCAGGCACGGAGTCTGTGCCTGGGTCTTGGGTTCCTATTCCCTCTCCATTCCTCACTACCTCACCGACGCGCAG
>Ga0074045_10001355_pt1 | contig 23714 bp, 18 predicted proteins | sample BogForMeECP23OM2_FD_94442 | JGI IMG/M metagenome (GOLD analysis project Ga0074045, IMG submission 94442) | Bog forest soil microbial communities from Calvert Island, British Columbia, Canada - Bog Forest MetaG ECP23OM2 | ecosystem: Environmental > Terrestrial > Soil > Wetlands ... | reverse complement strand
TCTGAAGAGAGCGCCGCGCGAAGCGGCGCACACCCGGCAACGGGCGGAGAAACCGTGAAAAACCGACTGAAAGTACTTCTGTTCAGCGCCGTCGCTGCGCTGTGCCTGCTGGCTGTGGGATGGGTCGCGCCCGCATGCACCGCCGCGCAAGCCGCGGCCGCGCCCGCGGCGCAGTCCGCCGGGCCTACGGACGAGCAAATCCACAAGCTTCTGACGCAGATCTCGGAGATTACCGGCATGGCGCTGAAGCACGCGGTGCCGATCGCGGTACTGAACAAGGAGGAGTGGCGTCACTGGGTGGACGACCGCATGAAGGAGAGCGTGAAGCCGGAGGAGTTGAGGGTCGAGGAGACGGCGATGAAGATGTTCGGCTTCGTGCCGCCGGATTTCGACCTGCGCGAGGCGACGGTGGATCTGATGACCGAACAGGCGGCGGCCGTCTACGACCACAAGACCAAGCGCATGATCATCGTGCAGGGCGCGGCTCCGGACGAGATGCAGGAGGCCGTGCTGGTGCACGAGCTTTCGCATGCGCTGGCCGACCAGCATTTCGACATGCACCGGTTCCTCGACAAGGGACCGCGCTCGGACGAGAGCGACTCGGCGCGCCTGGCGGTGGTGGAGGGGCAGGCCATGTGGATCATGCTGGAGGCCATGCTGAACGGCCGCGGCGAGTCGTTGAGGAAGAACTCGGCGATCCTCGAACTGATGCTGCCGGCGATGCGCGATATGGCCGCCGCGCAATATCCGGTGTTCGGCAAGTCGCCGCTGTACCTCAAAGAGAGCCTGCTGTTTCCCTATTCGGCCGGGCTGAGGTTCCAACAGGCGGTGGTGGACAAGATGGGCCGCGAGGCCTTCGCGGCCGTGCTGAGGGATCCGCCGAAAAACACGCACGAGATCATCCACCCGGAGCTGTATCTGGAGCACGAGACGCCGGCCAGCGTGGAGCTGCCGCAGTACGAACAGCGGGACAAAACGAAAAAGCTGACCGACGGCGACATCGGCGAGATGGACGTCCACGTCCTGTTCGAGCAATACGCCTCGAAGGCTGACGCCGACGCACTGGCGCCGGCCTGGCGCGCGGGCCGTTTCGAGCTGCTCGAGAATCGAGCCACAAAAAAGCCGCTGCTGCGGTGGGCCATTGTGTGGGATACGCCCGAGTCGGCACAGAAGGCGTTCGGGCTGTACCTGAAAGCAATGGAAGGCAAGTCCCAAGGCCTAAGCTGGAAGCCGCGCGCGGACGCTGGGGCCGAGGGCAGCAACCAATACGGCGGGTTCCGCATCCAAGTCGAAGGAGCGCGGCTCGAGGGCGTGGAAGGTTTACCCTGAAAGGCCGATCGCGCTAACCTATAACAAAGCCACTGCTTGTGCGGACCTGCGGGACGAATTGAAGCCATGATTACCAGACGTCAATGGATGGGTTTGACCCTCGGCGCGGCCGCCGCGGGTCTGGATTTGAAAGCCGCCGCGCCAGTGCCGCGCAAAGCGCCGGAGCTGGCCGTGATGCTGAACAGCAGGGAGCAGCTGCTGCTGAGTCAATACCGCGGCAAGCTGGTGGCGCTCGAATTCCTGCTCACCACCTGCCCGCATTGCCAGCACACTTCGGGCATCGTCGAGAAGCTGTACGAGGAGTTCGGGCCGCGGGGCTTCCAGCCCATCGGCGCGGCGATCAACGACAACGCCGCCGTGCTGATCCCCGATTTCATTCACAAACTTGGCCTGACCTACCCGGTCGGCGTTACGCCGCGCGAAATGGCTTACGATTTCCTGGGCTTCAACCCCAACGACCCGAACGCCGGCAACTTGCTCATGCCGCAACTCGTCTTCATCGACCGGAAGGGTATTGTGCGGGCTCAGTACCCGGGCGACGACAAGTTCTTCCAAAACGACCAGGAAACGAACATGCGCAACGAGATCGAGGCGCTGCTCAAGGACAACGGCACGACCAAGCGCGCCGCGTCGAAGAAGCCCGCGACCAAGTAGCGCCCCGGCCGCCAGCCGATGGTGAGTTTGAGCGGCAATCGCGGCTGAGGGTCTATTCCTAGAGCATTTCCGCGCGAGCGATGGCATCGGCCAAGCCTGCGGCGGTTGAGGGCTCGGCTTCGACATCGATCCGCAGACCGCACTGGCGCGCCACTGCCGTGGTCGCCGGGCCGATCGAGGCGCTGCGCACCCCGGCCAAGCCCGCGGCTCCAATGGCCGCCAGCAGGCTCCGCACAGTCGAGCCGCTGGTGAAGGTGACCCAGTCCGGGCGGCCCTCAGCGAAGAGTGCGCGGGCCTGTGCGGTGAGACCATCGGGGACGACCGTGCGGTAGACCGTGATCGCGTCCACAGTGGCACCGGCCTGGCGCAGCAATTCGCGCACCGTGTCGCGGGCTGCCTGGGCTTGCGCCAGCAACACGCGTTTGCCTGCAAGGTCCTGGTTCGACAGGGTCTGGGCAAGCGCTTCGCCGGTGAAATCGGGCGGCATGAGGTCCACGGTCAGGCCATGCTGACGGGCTGAGTCGGCGGTTAGTGGCCCCACGGCGCAGACCTTGGCGCGCGATTTGGCGAGTGTAACCCCTGTTTCTTCAATACGTTGAAAGAAAAACCTCACACCATTTGCCGATGTGAAGACCAGCCAATCGTAGACCTCCAGGCCGGCCAGAGCGGCGTCGAGGGCGTTCCAGTTCTCCGGCGGGACGAAGGCTATCGTAGGCAGATCAACGACTTCCGCACCCAGCCGGCGCAGTTGCCCGGCCAGGCCGGCGGATTGCTCGCTGGCCCGCGTGACCACAACGCGGCGTCCGGCGAGCGGGAGCGAGGCGCCGTACACCGCGCGCAAGATGGCGCGGCCACCGTGTTCGAGCAGCGACTTGGCCGTGTTTTTGGCACAAATCACCGCGTTTTGCGCGGTGTCTTCGGCGGTTTCCAATACGGCCGCGCTGCCGTCTGGGTGGACCACGACGGCGCGCAAGCGGATGCGGCCGTCCGCGACCTCGGCGTAGGCGCCGATGGGCACCTGGCAACCGCCGCCCAGGGCCTCCAGAACGGCGCGCTCGGCCGTTACGGCGATCCGGGTGGGTTCATGATCCAGTTGCCGGCAGATGGCGTAAGCCTCTGAATCAGAAAGAGTTTCGATGGCCAGAGCGCCTTGTCCGACGGCCGGGCAGACCTGCTCTGGGGTGAGCAGTTCGGCGATGCGCTCCGCCCAGCCCAGCCGCCGCAAGCCGGCGGCGGCCAGCACGATGGCGTCGTAGAGACCTTCGACGAGCTTGCGCAGGCGTGTGTCCAAGTTCCCTCGAATGTTCTCGATAGCGAGATCCGGGCGCAACCGCCGCAGTTGCGCGGCGCGGCGCATGGAACTGGTGCCGACGCGCGCGCCGGGCTTGAGATCGGCCAACTTGCAGCCCACCAGGGCGTCGAAGGCGAGCTCGCGTTCGGGGATGGCGGCCAGCGCCAGGCCGGCGGGCAGGACGGTGGGCAGATCCTTCAGGCTGTGCACTGCCAGAGCGATCCGCCGGTCCAGTAGAGCCTCCTCTATTTCCTTTGTAAACAATCCTTTAGAGCCAATCTGGGCGAGCGAGACGGCGGTGATTTTGTCACCGGTGGTGCGGATGATTTCGAGGCGGGTCTCGACGCCGAGTTGGTGGAGGAGGCCGGCGACATGCCGCGCCTGCCAGAGCGCCAACTGGGAACCGCGGGAGCCGATGGTCAGGATCGTGGGCATGCAGTCCGTTATCTCAGTGTCTCAAACATGGGTCCCCAGTTCAGTATGGCGCGATCGCAGGTGAAACGACCGGGCCAGGATCTGCCGCGGCAGGCCCGACGGGGCCGACGGGAGCACAACAACAAAAAATACGGAACAAAGCCAATTGCCAATTATGTTATTTAGAATCAATTGCTTAATACCTATCTTTCGATTTTTAATTCGCTTTGTGTTCGGGTCTTCAAAGAGCGTGGCCGGGGCGGTACAGCAACGTTCGGCCACATCGATCCTACACCTGGGTGTCAAGCGAAACCTGGGGGTCACGGAAGTGGCAGGAGGGTTGGACAAGCGCCGACGCGAAAGCCGGCTACAGCCAGGATGGGTGCCTCACCAGAGGCGATTGCCCCCAGAGGATGCTCGGGCATCTTGGGAGGGGGGCGGTGGACGCCGGCCCCAGTTTCCCGACGGGCTGGGCGCTGAGGGCGATCAGGCGTGGACGCAGACTTCGGCCAGGGGCACAGCGATCAGTTGGGAGAGCTTGCGGAATTCGGCCAGGCGATGGCCGATGCCGAGGGCGCAATGGTGGGTGGGTCCCTGCTCACACCAACGGTTGACGAATTGAGCGGGCGGGAGACTGAAACGAAGGCGCGAATTGGTGTTGCCGATTTGCAGGATGGGGCCGGGAATTGACTCGCCTTCGGCGCCGACCATTTTGAAACGGCCGTTGGCGTCCTGGGTGACCCCGACGATCGAGACGGGGCCGAGGCGGACGTTGAATTCGACGGAGACGCCGGCGCCGCGTTTGCCATGGTAGAGCTCGAGGCGGCGAAGGACCGGCTTGCGGGCGCTGATGGCGACGTGGCCGGGCCCGTCGTGGCCCATGAGGACAAAGCCTTCGTTGAAATCCATGGCATAGAACTCAGTGAAGGAACCGCCGGCCTGGAAACGGTCCATCATCAGCATGGCCAGGCAGGTTTTCAGATCGCCTTCGCCACTGGCCGGAATGCCGCGGGCGGTGAGCAGGGAATTGCCCAGGATGAGGCTGGCGCCGAGGCGCTCGAATTCGTTGCCGTCGAGGCCACGGTAGTAGTAGGTGAGGCCGTCGAGGTCGAAATCGCGGCACAGATGATCGAGGGCGACGGCGACGCGGGCAGGGAAATCGAGATCGCCGGCGGTGACGTTGGGCGCGAGGTCGAAGAGGGCGCGGGTCTCGACGAGTTTGGCTTCGATTTCGCCGGCTGAAACGGCTGTGGCGCGTAAAGCCAGGTCGTCCATTTCCAGGAGCTCGATGTGGCCGCCCAACTGGGCGTGGACGGCGGTGAAATCGGAGTACATGTCGAGCATGCCGGGGTAGGTGTGGCCGAGGAAGCCGATGCGCGCGGTGCGCAGGCCGCGGGCGACGGCGGCGGCGCGACACCACTGGCCGATCTCGCCCCAGGCATTGTCGTCGTCAAAGAGCATGCCCGAAACGACGTGGAAATCCACGCCGGCGCGGGTGAAGGCGTTGGAGATCTCGGGCGCACTGCAGGCGCAGCAGTTGGCCAGCCATTCGCCGGTATCGGTGTGCTCGTAGTCCAGAGCAGCGATGGGCTGAAGATTCAGGACGAGGACTGGAACGCGGGCCTGCTGGACGATGGGCAGCACCTGCGAGGAGGTGGCGTAGGTGGCGACGTAGCACAGCAGGAGGTCGGCGCCGGCGCGCGCCAGAAGCTCGCCGGCCGCGCGGGCGGCGGGGGCGGAGTCGACCAAGCCGGCCGATACGACCTGGGCGCCGAAGGCGGCGACGCGCGATTCGACTTCACGCTGATAACCCTCGAGGCGCTCTTTCAGGCCGGGGAACTGAGGCCAATAGGCGGCATGGCCGATGCCGAATACACCGATTCGGGGCTGCAGATCGTGAGGGGCAGGCATAGGGGGTGAACCCATTCTATTCGAGATGGAAGACCTCTTCCATTTCGGCCCACCATTCGCCCGGCCGGCGGGTGGGCAGGGGGTCCTGGAGGGGTTTCATGATGGCCCACCACTCCTGGGTCTTAGAGTCGGCGGCCATGCGGTCCATGTCGGAGGGAAAGTCATGGCCGTGATATTCGAAGTAGCTGAACAGATAGCCGTCGTGGAAATAGATGGAGTAGTTGCGGATGTTGCAGGCAGTGATCGTGGCCAGCACTTGCGGCCAAACGGAAGCGTGATAGCGCTTGTACTCCGCAGTGGCTTCAGGCCGAAGCCGCAGGACCATTCCGTAGCGCTGCATGGTGATCCTCCCTGGCGGGCGCCAAGTGTCAATGAGACTGGACCATCGTATAGATGCCTGAGACGCAAGGCAAGCGGAGGGGATGGCTGCGCGGCCGAATGCGATGTTAGAATCCTGTTGGCGAGCGGCCTTGAGCAGGCAAGGGCAGGGCACGAGCAGACGTGGATTATGGAACCCTTGAGTGACGCGCGGGGCGGGGCCCACGGGAGCAGCGGGAATGTGTCGGGGGAGAGCGTGCGAGACGTCCGGCCGATGGCGTGGAGAAAGCCCGGCGATGGGAAGGCGCGCTGGAGCCTGTGGTTCGTGATCGGCCTGGCGCTGATCTGCGGGACCGCGGCCTTCACCGGCGCGGTTCCGACCGCGGTTCTGGGTCACGACAATTTCCTGTGGCTGGGCAACGGCTGGCGCGTCTTTTGCGGGCAGCGGCCGCACGTGGACTATTACAGCCCGTGGGGGCCGGTGTCATTCCTGATCATCAGCCTGGGAATGCTCCTTTCCAACGCGTCGCCGGACGCGCTGGGTTACGGCAGCGCGATGTTCGGGCTGGTGGTGGGGCTGTGGGCGTACGGGCTGGGACGGAGGCGGCTGGAGGCCGCGCCGCGCCTGCTGGTGGGGCTGTACCTGGCGCTGCTGGTGACGGCGCCGTACGCACTCGGCATCCGGCCCACGTGGTCGACGCACGCGATGCTGGCCAACCGCTATGGCTTCGCATTGGCCGCATTAGTGCTGGTGGAATGCCTACAGCGCGCGGCGGGCGAGGGCGCGGACGCGGGCGAGTTATGGGGCGGGATTTCGACCGGGGCGGCGCTGGCGCTGGCGCTGTTCCTGAAGGCCAGCTACTTCGTGGCGGGTGTGCCGATGGTTGGGGTTTCGCTGCTTTTCCGGGGGCTGGGGCGGAGACGGCTGAGCGGGATGGCGATCGGCTTCGGCGTGGTGGCGCTCGGATTGCTGGCGTACCTGGGTTTCGACGTTCTCAAGATGGTGCAGGATCTGCGCATGGCGGCGGGGGCGCGGTCGAAGGCGATGCAGGCGCTGGACCTGGCCAGGATTGTGGCGGGGCAGGTGGCGTCCCTGGCGGTGGTGATTGCGCTGCCGATGTACGGAGCGCGGACGCACAAGCAGAAGGGGCGCTGGCTGGCGGAGCACCAGTTGCTGATCTGGGGGCTGGCGGTCTTCGCGGCGGATGCGGCGCTGGTTTTCAGCAACATGCAGGATCATGGGATGCCGCTGGTGGGTGCGTTCGGGATTGTGGTTGCGAGCCGCATGATTGCGGAGCGACGCAGCGCGGGCTCGGCGAGGACAAAGGCCGAGACAATGCGGTATATCGTCGTGTTGTTGTTGTGCGGGTTCCTCACGCTGCCGCAGTTGTGCTCGGATGTGGCGGGGCTGGGATACGGGGCGATGCAGAAAGCGCATCCAGCGGCGGAGAGGAGCCGGGTGCGGTTCAAAATCGCGCGCCTGCGTCCGATGATTCTGTACGACGGGCCATTCGAGAAGCGGTCCAATGGAGGGGTCTACACGGCGCGCATCAATGAAGGAATCGAGCTGCTCGAGCGGAACTGCGGGCCACAGGACCGGGTGCTGAATCTGGACATGGTGAATCCATTCCCGTACGCCCTGGGATGGAGACCGCAGCGTGGGGGCATGGCGGCAGTGGCTTACAACTATCTATTCAGCGATGAAGCACGGCCTTCGGATGAGGCGTATTTCGGAGATGCGACGGTGGTGATGGCGCCGAAGGAGCCGGCGCTGGATGCGCGGTACTGGGATGGGTTCTACCGGATCTATCGGCCGGGATTGCTGGAACGGTACCGGCTCGCGGCCGAGTCGGAATCGTGGTGGCTGTACAAGCTGAAATAAACCCACACACCGTTGCTTTTCGAACCGAGCGAGGCCGGCGCACGGCCCCGGCGAGGGAATGGGATGTTAGAATGCTCTTGCCAGAGGAGCAGACCCGCAGCCCGAGCCAGGGGACGAGCAAGCGCGCATCATGGCAGATTTGAGTCAGGTGAGTCACGCGCCGGATGGGCCGCAGGGAAGCGCGGAAAGCCCGCGGGGCGGGCGGTCGCGCGGGGGCCTGTTTTTCTTCGTCGCGCTGGCGCTGATCTGCGGCGCCGCGGCGTACGTCGGAATCGTCCCGACGCGGGTGTTCGGGCACGACAACTTCTTCTTTCTGGATAACGGGTGGCGCATCGTGAACGGGCTGCGGCCGCACCTGGACTTCTACAGTCCGTGGGGGCCGGTGACGTACCTGATCGTGGGCTTGGGCATGGTCCTTTCCAACGATTCGCCGAACGCGATCGGATACGGGAGCGCGATGTTCGGGCTGCTGGCGGGGCTGTGGGCGTACGGGCTGGGGCGGAACCGGCTGGAGAACGGGCTGCGCATCCTGTTCGGGCTGTACTTGGCAGTGTTGGCGACGGCGCCGTATTCCATCGGCACGTGGTTCGTGTGGTCGACGCATGCGATGGCCTACAACCGCTACGGCTACGCGCTACTGGGGCTGGTGCTGATGGAATGCCTGCAGCGGGCGGAGGGTGCGGAGGAGAACGCGGGCGAGTTATGGGGCGGGATTTCGACCGGGGCGGCGCTGGGAGTGGCGCTCTTTCTGAAGATCAGCTATTTCGCGATGGGAGCGCCGATGGTAGCGCTATCGCTGGTCTACCGGGGGCTGAGCCGGAGACGGCTGGGCGGGCTGGCGCTGGGCTTCGGCGTGGTGGCAGTAGCGCTGCTGGCGTACTTGAGTTTCGACATTCCCAGGATTGTGCAGGACATGCGGATCGCAGCAGGCGGGCGTTCCAAGATGATCGCGCACAATGCGTTGAGCTTGAAGACGAAGCTGGCGGTGCAAGTGCCGACCTTGTTGATTCTGATCGGGCTCAGTTCGTATGGATCGGCAGCGAAGAAGAGGAAGGAACGATGGATCGCGGAGCATGAACTGGCAATCTGGGGGCTGGTTGTGTTCCTGGCGGATGTGGTGCTGCTGTGCAGCAACATGCAGATGCGCGGGATGCCGATTTTGTGCGCGTTCGCAATCATCGTTGCCAGCCGGATCGTGGCTGAGCGAGGCAGAGCAGGCGTGGCGGCGCCGAGGACCGAAAGGCAGCGCTATATCTTCGTATTGCTGTTGTGCGGTCTGCTGAGTTTGCCGCAGTTGTGCTCGGATCTGGCGGGGCTGGCGTACGGAGCCAAGCAGAAAGCCGACCCGTCGGAGGCGGCGGGCCTGGTGCGGTTTACGAGCCCGCGCCTGGCGCCCGTGATTCTCTACGATTATCCATTCACGCGGCAAGCCAACGGAGGAGTGTACACGGCGCACATTAACGATGGGGTCGAGCTGCTCAAGCGGTATTGCGGGCCGGAGGAGCGGGTGATCACGTTTGACATGGTGAATCCATTCCCTTACGCCCTGGGATGGCGTCCGGCGCGCGGCGGCATGGCCGCCTCGGCCTACAACAACCTATTCAGCGATGAACCGCGGCCTTCCGATGACGAGTATTTCGGAGATGCGACGGTAGTGATGGTCCCGAAAGAGCCAGCGATTGACCGGTACTATTACGATGGCTATTATCGAATTTACCATCCGGGCCTGCTGGAGCGATTCCGGCTGGTGGCCGAATCGGAATCGTGGTGGCTGTACAAACGTAAATGAGCACAGAGGCCGAATCCCGACCCACGAAACGCAGTTGGCGCCCGGTATTTCCCGCTCTATTGGATGGCCTGTTGCTGAACGGGATAGGATTCACCGTCTATTTCTTCTGCGTCCTCGTGTGGATGATCAGCCTGGCGCTGGATCCGCACGGGCATATCCTCGAGATCCTCCAAAGGATGATCTGGTACAGCGGGATCCTGATCGTGGCCGGGGTCATTCTGATCCTGTTTGACCTGTACGTGTTGTTGCCGATCCGGCGCACGCGCGTGGAAGTGATGTGGGAGCCGCCGCGGAACCTGAATCTGACGGTGGTTCTGACCGCGTACAACGAAGAGATGAGCATCCGGGAGGCGGTGCAGGATTTCCTGCAGCACCCGAAGGTAAAGCGCGTGATCGTGGTGGACAACAACAGCCGGGACCGCACGGTGGAGATCGCGCGCGAAGCGGGGGCGGAGGTGGTGAGCGAGCCGCGGGCGGGCTACGGCAGTTGTGTTCATCGGGCGCTGAGCGAAGGCGCGAGATGTTCGGACACGGAGCTGACCCTGTTGTGCGAAGGCGACATGACGTTCCGCGCCTATGACATCGACAAGTTCCTGGCTTATGCGCCGCACGCGGACATCGTCAATGGGACGCGAATCGTCGAACAGTTGCGGGCGTTGCGGACGCAGCTGACGACTTTCATGTATTACGGGAATTTCTTTGCCGGAAAGCTGCTGGAGGCCAAGCACATCGGCCGGGGCACATTCACCGACGTCGGCACAACCTACAAGCTCTGCCGGAACAGCGCCCTGGCGCGCCTGCTGCCGTTGCTCAGTCCCGAGATCAACCACGAATTCAACGCCTATTTCCTCGATATCGCGCTGGAGAACGGCTTCGCGATTGTGGAATGTCCGGTGACTTTTCACCACCGGGTTGGCGTCAGCAAGGGCGGGAACGCGAACAACTGGCGGGCATTGAAGGTGGGCACGAGCATGATCCTGTCGATCATCTTCGGATGGCCCAGGCGGCGGTGAACGGCAGGCCGGGCAGAGGCGAGGGCGCGGCCGGCGTTTGATGGCGCCGCAGGAGGGTTAGCGGCCGTTCATCCCCCCGGGGAAGCCGGAACGAGCAATACGACCTGGACCTCCGCAGAAGCTCCGTCCCATTTGGCGGGACGGAACTGCCATTGCTCGATATAGGGAAGCAACTCGGCGCGAGTATCGTAGTCGGGCGCGGCTAGCGGGCGCAAGTGGCGGAAGCGGCCGTCCGCGCCGAGGGTTCCATAGAACAAGGCCGGACGCGGGCCGCCGGCGATTTTGGGCGGGGGGAGCAAGGCGAGCTGAATGAACGGAGCCTCGAGCTTGGCTGGTGTACCGAGTGTCACGACCATGCCGGATTGTGAGGCCGGGGCGCCCGCCGAAGGGGGCAGGCAGTACTGCATCACCCAGTCCTTGGCCGTTCCGAGGGCGAGGAAGACCGTTTGGACGGGCCACCCGGTGAGGAACGGTCCGGCCTCGGGAATCATCGAACCCGCGGCATGCTGAACAATCACGACATCAAACGACCCCGTAGACGGAAAGCGCCACTGCTCGGAGCCGTCAGAAAGCTGACGCACCTCCACCGGGCCGGCGCGGGTATTGAGAATCCGCACGGGCGGCGTTGGGTCAGGGCGGGAGCCCGAGTTGCCGGCCGGCGTGGAGCCGCCGGCCGCCGGCGCCACGGGGGCGGGGGCTGGCGCGACGGTTTGGGGCGCGGTGGCAGGAGCGCCGGGCGAAGCGTTGGGCTGAGCGGCTGGAGGCACGGACGGCTGGTTCAAAGGAGGGATCTCGACGTTTTCACTGCGGTAGGGCTGCGACGTGGAGGAGGAACCGAGCGCCACCAGTTCGCCCTCGATTCGGTGGGCCAGCCCGGCGAGTTCCTCGGGGCTCGATCCGTGCGCGATCAGGGACCAAGGGCCGGCGGTGGCGGCGGGAGGCAGAGGTAGAGCCTGGGGGGAAGTCCTGGGGGCGCTGGCGATCGAGATTGGGGCGGCGCGATGCTCCGCGTTGGGCGGGTTGACGACATCTTTTCGGCCAGCGGAAGCGCTCGATTTTTCGGCACCAGCCGAACCGGGTTTAATGGGTCCGGGAGGGGGAGGAGTCCGGGGGGGCGACCAGTACAGGAACGACGGGAGCTGAAACGACCGGAGATCAGCCGCCACGGGCCGGTTCGGCTGGAGCAATACGGAGGGAACAGGAAGCAGATGCCGGTTTGCGATGTGCGGGGAAGGTGTGATTGAGGTCCGGCGCGGCGCGGGGTGCGGCCTGGCCGGAGCAGCCTTCGGCCGTGGTTCCGCCGGCGGGGCGACCGTAGCGACAACGTAGACGCGCTCGGGCAGATGCAGGATCAGGGCCGCCTGGGCTGGCGGAATGAGGCGCGCCGGCACACGGTTGGGGGTGCTGGACGACCAGAGGGAGGGCAAGTGGGGCAAACAGATGAGAATCACTAAATGGAGGCCCAAGGAGGCCGAGAATGATCCGAGGGCCTGGGTCCCGCCAGCGGGCAAGGACGAGAATGCCGGTATGCCGCCGGCGCCCGCCAGCGCCATTCTGGGCTGAGGCGTCCGTGCACTCCAGATCAGGATGATGAGAAACAGCGCCCAGAAAACGATGGCAAGCAGGGCCCACATGATGCGAGCAAATCCGCGGCCTGAGCTCAGCCTGCGCGGCGCACCGGCGCAGGCGCGGTCAGCACCAGAGACCCGAGGCCAGCGGGCAAACGGCGCGGCGGCGCGTCATGGATCTCCTCCGCCGACAAGCCGAGCAGCCCGTCCCCTTCGTTCAACATGTTCTTGAGACCAAACAACGCCAGTTCCAGACGGTCCTTGGCGCCGACCTTCTGGAACAGCTTCGAAAGATAGACCTTCACGGTTCCCTCGGTGATGTCCAAGCAAGCCGCGATCTCTTTATTCTTGAGCCCTTGAGCCAGCAATGAGACCAGTTGCCCTTCACGGCGGGAGAGCCGGATCGCGCGCGGGGGCGCCGCGCCCAGGGGGAGCAGGGTTTCGAAGTAGCGCTCGCCCTGGGCCACGCGCTCCAGGCAGGCGAGGAGGCGCGGGGGCGGGCAAGTGGTGGAGAGCACGGCGCAGACGCCCAGTTCCTGGGCGTGATAGGCCAATTCAGGGGAGAGCGTGCGGACCAGCAGGATCAGGCGGCATTGCGGGGCGGCCGAAAGCACATCCACGAGAAACTGAAACGAGATCTCCGGACCCACGTCCAGCAAAACCAACTCGGCCGAGATCCGGGGGAGCTGCTCCAGGAATTCACCAGGGTGAGAGTAGACCGCCTGGAGCTGCAGGCTGGCCGATGCCGCCACGACGACGCGGATGCCTTCGCCGAGAAGGGGTTGATCGGTGAGGAGGACCACTCTCATGCACACACCTCCGATGGACAGGAACTCCCCCTCCTCCGTTGAAAAACGGGGTACCCCAATCTGTGCGCTGGTTTCCCCCTTCCTATCCTATCGAAAGCAAGGGACAAGTCAAGGCCAATATGTTCGGATGCTTGTTCGCCCGAGAGACGCAACCGCCTCGTTTCCCGCCGCGAATCCCGAGTTCCGGACGCCCCCCGCCGGGCGGAGCAGTGCTATTGGCTCAGGTGCAGAATCTGAGACGCGATCGCCTGGAAAGCGGGCTGGAGCTGGCTCGTACTCGTGATGTAGTAATAGTTGCCCGCCGGCGCCTGATTGTAGTAAATCGGGCTGCTGGTCGTGTTCGCCAGCCGGCTCATGTAGGTCGAGTCGATCGGCGAGCCGTCATTGAGAGCGATGCAATCGACCATCGGCACGATTGTATTGATCACGCCCTGGCGCCATCTCTGGGCTGCCGTGTCCCCCGCGTTGAACGCCGCAGCGAGGAGATTCGCGGCTGTGAACTTGGTCAAAGTCACGCCCTGGTACTGGCTCGTGCACGAGTGGCAATCCGTAGGCGGATTCGTCGCCGGGTTGGTCGCATTGCCGTAGTAGTCGTAAGGCGGGATCTGCGTAAAATCCGATGCGACGTTCTGGACATTTGATTCGTAGTTGCATGAGGTATATGTCGTTTTTGTCGTTATGCCCGAGTCGTTCGAATCATAAGCGGTACCCACGTAGGCGGTACCTACGGTGCCGGCGGAGAGTGAATCCCCGCCCCCGAAGGGCGGCAATAAGGTGGTGTTCGCGAAAAGTCCGCCCATGGTCGTGTTGCCGGAATAGACCAGGGCGTAGCCGAGCAGCGGGTTCCAGGGCGGACCACCAGTTTTGGGACCGTTGCCGCAATTTGTGTGATTTGCCAAGTACGACGACCAATCCGCGTAGATGGTGTTGGGCTCGCCGTCCGTGAAGAAGACGATCACATTCAGAGCAGCGGGCTCATTGATTGCCGCCAAGGCTTTATACGTCTGCCAGAGCGGCTGGGCGTGATCGGTAGTGCCGTACACATTGCCGGAGTTCAGTGTTCCGATCGCCGTAGACACGGCCGCGAAGCTACTGCTCGGCTGGATCATGTAGTAGGTCCCCCCGAACGTCGTCAGTCCCACTTCGTCGCGGCCCTGGGCAAACTGGCCTACAAACCATTGGGAGGCCGCGACCAATTCGGCGATGCCGGGCGCCATCGAGCCGGACCGGTCCAGAACAACCATCAAGTTGACATCACGGCGCTGCGCCGTGGCGGTGGACGACAGGCTCGCGCTGGTGAGGCCGAGAACGCGCAGGAAGTACAGGGGGGTGGTGACGGATCCGGTGACCTGGACGTAGCGGACATTGACATTGGCCCCCGTGCCCAGGGTCACCGTAACTGTCGGAGTGTTTACGGTGCAGCCCCAGAAATTATTGGGGAAATTGGCATAGAAGAAGTTCTGCGCGGTGGCCTGGGCGTTGGCCGTCTGGGCGGCGTTATTCACTCCGCGGGCCAGCGAGTTGGCGCCGGCCAGGGAGGCGGCGTCCATAGCCTGGGAAAGCCTGGCTTTCAGAAAGAAGGCGATGCCGCCATCGATGGCCAAGCCGATCAAGCCACCGATCATGAGGATGGCGAAAGTGGAGAGAATGAGCGCGACACCCTTTCTCCCCTGGTTGTTGTGCTCCGATTTGTTCTTCAGCATTTTTTGGCGCTGCCTTTCTACTTGGCCCTAAAATATCGCCCGGGCGTACACACCCGATGCGTTCAAATATCCAGGAATGTCGAAATCGGTTGAATTATAGTACGTCTCAGAGACTTGCGCAGCCTGGCCATCGGCCAAGGTCAGAATGTGGCCGAAAGGGTCGGCCCGAACGGTGGTGTCGGTCAATGGGTTTATCACCGTGCCGCTCCCGTCCGCAAGCATGCTGGATGCCGCGACCGTGCCGAAGTCGCTGGCGCGCAGCGCCGAATTTCCGAGCGTAATCTGCTGCAGGAAGACGTAATGATTCAAATTAGCGCAACCCGTGCAGGTGGTCGAGCCGACGTATTCAATGTCGGACAGAACCATGACCTCGAGCCCGCTCGAAGTCGTGATTTTGAGTTGCGGCGCCATCTGATAAATGATGGAGCGGTCGATCAAGCCGTTGGTGTCGCTGGAGAAGTCTACGCCGCGCGCGTACATGTGCCCAGCGTCGCGGTTGATCTGGTTCACCTGGATGGAGCGAATCAGGTTGAAGCCGACGACCATTGTGCCCAGCAGCAACGGGACCATGACCAAAGCCATGACCAGGACGAACTCCACCAGCATGCTGCCTTTTTGCCGTTTGCGCGATGCGTGCATGAGCGTGTTCATTTCCATCGGCTCTCTAAAGCGACGGAGGAATGCCCCCCGGACCGGACGTTTCAATCAGGTCGCTGGAACTGACGGTGATCGGGATGGTGGATGAACTGATGTACAGGGACACCAACGGTTTGAAGGGGTAGCTACTGACCGTGACCGTCACCAGGTTGCCGCCGGAATTGGCCGGGCCGGTGGGGCCTGCGACCGCGCTGGTCCCGCAGCCGAGCGACGCTGGCGGATTAGAAGTGGTTGAAAAGAAACAGACGCTGACGATCGAGGTGGACTGCGCGGCGCTCAGAAAGCCCATCGACTGCTGCTGGACCTCCTGCTGAATCGAGGCCACCTGGCCGAAGCTGCCTGAAGTTTGGGATGTGACAGCATAACGCACACCGGCCCGGACCCCGTTCTGCAGCGCTTCCTTGGTGAGCACGCCCCAGGTGAGGTCCATTACCAGGAAAATAGTGGCGATAAAGGCCATCAGGACAAACGTCGCCTCAATCATCGATTGGCCCGACGTTGTTCGCCACGCAGGTCTAGCACACATACCGGCGCCCACGACCGTTAAATCTTCTTGCACCTTCTCCCGCGCCCTAAATTAACACTCATAATGATCACTGTCAAGAACCACTCGGCCTGGAGGTACGGCAGTTGGATTAGTACCAGGTTATGGCACTGGTAGTACTAGGACAATACGCTCAGGGCGCTTTGCGATCCGAAGCTCCAAATATTTAGAGGCGGTAATTGGCTTTAATCCGAGTTTATGATGCCAAACCCCGCAATGAGGCGGGGCGGCATGCGAATGGGATTCCGCGGCCAGAGGCTGCGGATGCTAACCAAACGGAGTATTGACGAAATCGAAATAGCTATCTAAACTTCAACTTAGCCGGATATTAGGAAGCAATGAAATGCTCTTCGAAGTGAGCTTGCCGTCGCGCATTCAGGGTGGCTCCCGCGCGGGCGCTGCGCTGCCGGCGTGGACGGAAAGCATCAGCCGCAACCTGGCGATTGTGCGAGCGCGAGGGGTGGAGTGGGCGGTGCGCGACATCAAGAAGAGCGAGGGGATCATTCTGGAAGTGGATTTGCCGAAACTGCATCCCTTCCAGCCGCGCTGCATATATTGCCAAGGCCGCGTGAACAAGGCGACATCCCTGGGGGGAGACGTGGTGCGGATGGAAATATCAATCAGCCGGATGGAACTGCGCACGGCGCGTTTCGCGGCGCGGCGTGAAGCGTCGCAGTTCCCGCAGGCGCCGGCTAAGCGGGCCCTGAGGTCGGTCTCATGATTGCGGCGCCGACGGCCACGGTCGCCGCAGCGAAGCCGGAGAGGGCACCGGTTGCGCCGGTCAATCCGGTGATCCACATGCTGCCGGGGTTGACCGACATTGCCTTCCTGCTGCCCTTCATTTTCGTGCTCAGGAGCAAGTACGGCCTTTCCTTTCTGCTCGGCGACAGCGACACGGGCTGGCACCTGCGCAGCGGCGAATGGATCCTAGCCCACGGCCGAGTGCCGACCACGGACCCATTCTCCTACACCAAGGCGGGCCAGCCGTGGTTCGCCTGGGAATGGCTGTGGGACCTGTGTTTCGGGTGGATCCATGCGCACGCCGGACTGGGGGGGGTGGTGCTGGTTTCCCTGGTCGTGATCAGCGCTGCCTTGGTGTTCGTGCTGCGCACGGCGTTGCGCCGGTGCGACAATGCGCTGCTGGTTTTCGGACTAGTGTGGCTGGGAGCATACCTGTCGACCATTCATTGGCACGCCCGGCCGCATTTAGTCACGTTCCTGTTTGTGGCCGCGTTCTGCGCCATCCTTTACCGGGTGCACGATGGCAAAGTCGCGCTGTTGTGGTGGCTGCCGCCGCTGACAATTGTGTGGACCAATCTGCACGGCGCGTTTTTCGTGGGCCTCATTTTCCTGGGCGCTTTTGCGGCCGGGGAGTTGTGCGGCTGGGTGGTGGAGGGGGATGCGGCCGGGGCGCGAGCGCACCTGCGCAAAGCAATTCCATACGTTCTGACCGCCGGGGGGTGCCTGATTGGCAGTCTTGTGAACCCCTACGGCTACCATTTGCACACCCACATATTCCGGTACCTTGTCCAGGAAAACCACGCCCAGACAATCAGTGAGTTTCAGTCGCTCAGCTTTCATCATGCGACGGGCTTGTCTTTTGGTATCCTTCTTGCGCTGAGTGCGGCGGCTGCAATGTGGCATCTGATGCGGAGAGAATTCGCTTTTTCGATTCTTATTGTCGGGTGGGGATGGATGGCCCTCTATTCAGGCCGGAACATTCCTATTTTCATTATTGCGGCCATACCGCTGGTGGCGCAGGCGTTGCAGGAAATGCTGAGGGTGGTACAGGCCGCGGAGGTGAGCGAGAGGGTGAAGCGGGCGGTGCGATCATTCCTGGAACTGGGCAGTGAAGTGGCTGTGATGGAGCGGCACTGGCGGGTGCACCTGGCGAGCGCGATACCGCTGGCGCTGATCGGCGCGGTGAGTCTCTCGGCGAACCCGCCCGCGGCGCTGCGCGCGCAGTTCATCAGCGACAGATTTCCCGCCGCCGCGGTGGACCGCTTTCTTTCGCACTGTTCGTCGGTGAGGATTTTCGCGCATGACCAGTGGGGTGGATACTTAATCTACCGGCTGTACCCGCGGCTGAGAGTTTTCGTCGACGGGCGCAGCGATTTTTATGGCCCGGCGTTTGGGGAAAACTGGCTTAGAATTGCGAATGACAAGTATGACTGGCAGCAGCAGTTGGATAAGTTCGGCGTCGACACGGTTGTTTTGCCGGGCGATTCGCCGCTGGCCAGCACGATGAAAGAAGCGCCGCGATGGCGCGTGGTGTACGATGACGGCACTGCGATTGTCTTTCAGCCGGCGAATGAGGTTTTATGCACGGTTGCCGTTCCGGCGCCGCGCAGCGGGGACACTCGGGGTGGCGCGGCCGCATTGCAACCGATTCCGAGTCAGCGAGTTCCGAGTCAGCGAGCGACTGTAAGCAAGTAAAGGAGCGACTTGGAGATTTTTTCCGTAGAGATGGCGGGCGGACAAGGATGGTCGGGGCTGGCGGGAAGAAGCTGTTCGGCTGGCCGCCATGGCGACCGGCGCGACCAGCGGCACGACGTGAGCGGCGTTGGGAGCGTGGGCCGGACCGGCGCCACGAACGCTGCGGCGGCGGCAGAGTTAGGGTAAAGGAGAAACTGGAAAGCGGCAAGGAGATGCGATGCAGTTGCCGGGCCCCAAAGCAGATCGACTGGCCGGTGACCAGATTTGCCGCGCGCGCCAGGGTGGACGGACGATGAGGAAGTCAGGAGTGGTCGATGGCATCCCGTTCCCGGCTATCCTCAGAGCAGCGGCCGCGGCCGGCAATCCGGCTGGCGGGCGTGCTTTCAACTGCGGGGGGAAGGGCATGTGTGGCCAGGCCGACGCCGCGGCGAACGCTAATGATCGAAGCAACCAGGGCATGAGGGCCCGACCCGGTCGCGCTCTCGCGCCGGGGAAGAAACGGAGCCGGACATGGTGGACCGCTTAAGGAAGCTCAGCTTACTCCATGACGAGGACGGCCAGGATATGGTGGAATACACTTTGCTGATGGCATTTTTCGTCCTGGCTTCTGCGGGGACTTTGATTGGCGTGAGCAATAGTATCAGCGAACTGTGGACGGGGATCAGCAACAGGCTGGCAAACTCGAATTGACCAGCCGGGGAAGGGCGCGAAGCAGTCATGAATCGACGATTTCTTGCCGTGGTGGTGTTCGCCCTCGTTGTTGCCTTGGGTGCAAGTTACCTTGTCTATCGGGTTCTTGAGAACAAGGTACTTCAGGGCCCGCCGAAAAGGGAGTCTAAAGTGGTCGTTGCGGCAGCAGACTTGCCGATCGGCACTTTGATCAAGGACAGCGACGTAAAGGTCGTAGAGTGGCCGGGGACGCCGCCGCCGCATGCGGTGTTGAAGGCGGAGGACGCGGTCAAGCGTGGAGTGGTGGCGACGATCTATGCCGGTGAACCGGTGCTCACGACGCGGCTGGCCGCTACGGGCGCCGGAGCCGGACTGGCGGCCACGATTCCCACGGGGATGCGGGCGGTCGCCGTCCGAGTCAACGACGTGGTCGGTGTTTCGGGCTTCGTGCAGCCGGGGATGAGGGTGGATCTGCTGATCTCCGGAATGCCGCCGGGCGGCAACAATTCCGATCTGGGCACGCAGACGCGAACGCTGCTGCAGAACATCGAAGTTCTCTCCGCAGGGGCGAATCTCCAGAAAGATGCCGAAGGCAAACCGATCAGCGTCCCGGTGGTGAACCTGCTGGTGAGTCCGGAGCAGGCGGAGATCTTGAGTCTGGCCAGCAGCGACACGCGGATTCAACTTGTGCTGCGCAACCCGCTGGACACACAAGAGGCGAAAACACCGGGCACAGCATTGGCTTACTTGTATGAAGGCACGCCGCAAGGCAGGAAGATCGACAATAGAGGGAAAAGAGGGAACGAGCTGAGCAGCAGAGCGGGAGCCCGGCCAGCGGCGAAGAAAACCGCGCCCCAGGCTCCCGTGATGGAAAGAGTCGTGGTGCCGATCACGGTGGAGATGATCACTGGAACGAAGAAAGAGACGATTCAGGTCGGGCAGACCGTTATCACAAGGCCGAAGGTGGTGACAGCCAAATGAAACTGCGCAATTGTTTTGCGATCCTACCTTTCGCTGTGGCGGCGCTGGCGCTGGCCCAAGAGCCGGCGGTTAAGGCGCCGCCCGCGGGCGGCAGCCCGAGGGATCTGGTGCTGAATGTCGGCAAGTCCCTGGTGCTGGAGAGTCCGGAGGACATTCAGCGCGTGTCGGTGGCCAGTGGGGAGATTCTCGAACTGGTGGCCGTCGGCCCGCGCGAAATCGTGCTCAACGGAAAGAGCGTGGGCGAATCGAGTCTGATCCTGTGGCAGGCCAATGGCAACCGGCTGATGTTTGACGTCAGCGTCCGCAAGCCCGACCTGAAGCAGGAAGCGCTGAGGCGGGAACTGGCCAAGGAATTGGGGGAACAGAGCGTATCGGCCAACCTGGAGGGGGACGCGGTATATTTGCGCGGGACGGTGAGAGACCTGGTCAGCGCGCAGCGCGCCGAGGCGATCGCCGCACCTTTCGGCAAACCGGTCGACCTGTTGCGGGTGGCGACGCCGATGGGCGAGCCACAGATCCTGCTGAAGGTGAAGTTCGCGGAAGTGGACCGGACGGTCACCTCGGACATAGGCTTTAACCTGTTCAGCACCGGCGCGACGAACACAATCGGCAGCTTGGGAACGGAAGCCTACAGTCCGCCGCTCCTAACAGTGGTTCCCGGGGTCGGGGGTACGCCTACGACCACGACGTTGACGCTAGCCGATGCGCTGAACATCTTTCTGTTCCGGCCGGATCTCAACCTGGGAGCGACGATCAAGTTGCTGGTAGCCCGTAATCTGGCGACGATTCTGGCGGAGCCGAACATGCTGACGAGCAGCGGCAAGCAGGCCAGTTTCCTGAACGGCGGCGAATTCCCCTTCCCGGTCGTTCAGCCTTCCAGCGGGGGCATCCCGACGGTCAGCATTCAATGGCGGGAATTCGGGGTCAAGTTGAACTTCACGCCGTTCGTCACGCCGCGCGGCACGATCCGGCTGGTGGTGGCGCCGGAAGTGAGTGCGCTGGACTACACCAACGACCTGGTTTACTCGGGCTTCACCATCCCCGCGTTATCCACGCGCAAGATGTCGACGGAAGTGGAACTGAAAGATGGTCAGAGCTTTGCGATCGCGGGCTTGCTGGACAACCGGGTGATAGAAACTCTGGACAAGGTTCCGGGTCTGGGCGACATCCCGTTCTTTGGCAAACTCTTCCAGTCGCGCCATCGGTCGAAGGAAAAGACGGAATTGCTGGTGATTGTGACGCCGGAAATTGTGCGGCCGATTCCGGAAGGCCATCCCCTGCCGGAACTGTCGATGCCGTTACAGCCCCTCAAGGAAGGCGCTACGACGGCGCCGCGCACGCCGGGGATCGACATCACCGGTCCGGTGCCGGTGATTCCGCCGAAGGACAGCTTGCCGGTCGAACAACTGCTGCATCCCGAGGCTGCCAGCCAGAGCGCCGCGGCGCCGGCCCCGCCGATGTACCAACTGGTGCCGGTGCAGCCGGCGACGCCCCCGGCGACGCCCCCGGCCGCGGAGCCGGCGACCACCCAGACTCCGCCGAAGCAATGAAGGACCGAATGCGCATGAAGGGAGCGATGCGGGAAGCCAGGCCATGTATCCAATAACCGCCGTGCTTGCCATCTCGACCAGCGAGTTGTGGGAGGAGGTCCATTCCTGTCTCCAGCAACTGCCGGTGCGGGTGGTGCACGAACAGGCGGGCGTGGATGACCCGGCGGCGTTCCTCGATCGAATCGAGCGCACGGCTCCGGATGTGGTGTTGCTGGACCTGCTGAACTGCGCGGACGTGCTGCCGGAGATGGTGCGCGGCATTCGTGCCACTTCCAGCCAACCCGATGTCGTGGCGCTGCACGTGTCCTCAGATCCGGACGCGATCCTGAACGCGATCCGGGCGGGGGCGCGGGAATACATCTATCCGCCCTGCTCGCCGAGCCTGCAGAATGCATTGGATCGATTGTCCACGGAGCGCCACAAGATGGCGGAGAAGATCCGCCCCGGCGGCCGGACCGTGGGCCTAGTATCGGCCAAAGGAGGCTGTGGAGCCACGACGCTGGTGTGCCATGCCGCGGCCGAGATTCATCGCCGCACGAGCCAGGAGACGCTGGTCATCGACCTGGATCTTTCGGCCGGGCTGGTGCGGACGCTGTTCAAGACGAAATCGAGGTACTCGATCCTGGACGCGTGCAGCAACGTGAACCGTCTGGACAAGAGCTTCTGGAGAGCGCTGGTGGCCAACGGGAGTCATGGTCTGGAGGTGATGGGCGGCCCGCTCGAGGTGGCCGTGAAGGAGGCTCCCAGCGCCTCTCAGATCCGGCACGTGCTGCGTTTTGTGCGGTCGCAGTACGAGTGGATTCTGGTCGACCTGGGGCGGGGCTTCTCGCCGACGCTGGCGGGCGCGCTGGACGAGCTGGACGAGCTGCTGCTGGTCACAACCACGGAGGTGCCGGCGCTGCAGCAGGCCAAGCGCATGATTCAGTACCTGAGGGACCGCGGCGTGAGCCAGCGCTCGATCAAGCTGGTGCTGAACCGAGTGGTGCGGCGGCCCGAGGTGAGCATCCCGGAACTGGAGACGATGCTCGGCGTCGCGGTTTTCGCGGTGATTGGGAACGATTATTGGGCATTGTATGAGGCTTACGCGGAGGGTAAACTGCTCTCGCCCGATACGCACTTGTGCGGACAGATCGGGGGCATGATGGCCAAACTGGCGGGCCTGGAGCAGCCCACAAAAAAGAGAGCGTTTTCCTTTTTTTCCTAATGGAGGTGGTGTGGCATGGGGAGCTTTGGAGGTCAATCGCGGTCGAGCCTAGCCAAGCGGGAGGCGGCGTGGGTGATGCGCCTGTTCAACCGCGAGGCTTATCCGCCGGAGTTCCAGGAGCTGAAGTTCACGCTGCACCGGAACCTGCTGAACCGGATCAATCTGGAAGCCATGAGCATGCTGCCGGAAGAGCAGATGCGCAACGAGATCCGGACGGCGGTGGCGCGGCTGGTGGAGGAGGAGCAGACGCCGCTGAGCCTGGTCGAGAAAGACCAGGTGATCAACGAAGTCCTGGACGAGGTGTTCGGACTGGGGCCGTTGGAACCCTTGCTGCAGGATCCGACGATTTCGGACATACTTGTCACCACGCCCAAGCTGGTGTATGTGGAGCGCGGCGGCAAGCTGTACCGGACGCCGGTGGAATTCAAGGACAATGCGCATCTGATCCGCATTATCGAAAAAGTGGTATCGCGCGTAGGGCGCCGGGTGGACGAGTCGTCGCCGATGGTGGACGCGCGCCTGCCGGACGGTTCGCGCGTGAACGCCGTGGTCCCGCCGGTGGCCGTGGATGGCCCGATCCTCTCGATCCGCCGGTTCGGGCGCACGCCGCTGACGGACAAGGACCTGGTGCGCAGTCTGACGCTGACCGAAGGGATGATGGAGCTGATTCACGCCTGCGTGAAGGCGCGGCTGAATCTCATCATCAGTGGAGGCACGGGCTCCGGCAAGACGACCTTGCTGAACGTGCTGTCGGCGGTGATTCCTGAATCAGAGCGCATCGTGACGATCGAGGACGCAGCGGAATTGCAGCTGCGGCAAGTCCACGTAGCGCGCATGGAGACCCGGCCGCCGAACGTGGAAGGGGTGGGGGCGATCAAGATCCGCCAGTTAGTGATCAACGCGCTGCGCATGCGCCCCGACCGCATCATCGTGGGCGAGGTCCGCGGCGAAGAAGTGCTGGACATGATGCAGGCCATGAACACGGGCCACGA
>Ga0074045_10001354_pt1 | contig 23727 bp, 24 predicted proteins | sample BogForMeECP23OM2_FD_94442 | JGI IMG/M metagenome (GOLD analysis project Ga0074045, IMG submission 94442) | Bog forest soil microbial communities from Calvert Island, British Columbia, Canada - Bog Forest MetaG ECP23OM2 | ecosystem: Environmental > Terrestrial > Soil > Wetlands ... | reverse complement strand
CGCCTATCACCGCGCCGACACAGCAATCCAACGCATCGTCGATCTGCTTGCTGCCTGACGTCCACCTGGCCAGTGCAATTCTCGGACTCTTCTTGTCTACGATCCGCCGAGGTAGAATCTATCGCCTTGGCAGCCAGCCAGCGACTCCGTGTCAAGGGCTACGTCGACACGTTCCCGCATGTGAAAGCCTCTGGCTAGGGCACTTTCACGCGAACCTCATCAATACGTCATGGTCCGCCCGAGGGCTGCGCCGAAGGCGCACCCGCGGACAGGCTCCGGCGGACCATCCACGCCTTCTTTCATGCGGCCGGCCGAGGCGTGGATGGTCCGCCTGCGCGGACCATGACGAGACCGAGATGAGTGCGATCACACTCAGATTGAAACCGCTCCAACCAGCCACCCGGGCAAAACCCGACTCAACAGGTGGAAGGTCTGCCGCGCCTTGGCGTCGTCCCAGACCTTCTCGCGCTCCTCGTCGAAGATCAGCTTCGGATCTTCGGGGATCGTGAACCAGCCGTGCTGGGCGAGTTCGTTCTCAAGCTGCCCCGGCCCCCAGCCGGTGTAGCCGAACGCGACGAGGCTCTTGCGCGGGCCGGCGTTATGGCCGATGTCGCGCAGCACCTCCGGGCTGGAGGTCATCGCCACGCGGCCGTCGATGTCGAGCGTCTGCGCCCGGTGGTACTCCGCGGTATGGACGATGAAGCCGAGCGAGGGTTCGACCGGCCCGCCGGCGAAAACCTGCACGTTGCCGGACACGCCAGGCTCGGTCTGCCCGATCGCTTCCAGCAGTTTTGCAACAGGCTGTTCGCCGACCGGCCGGTTGATCACCATGCCGAGCGCGCCGCCGCGACCGTGCCGTACGATCAGGATGACGGTGTGGGAGAACCGCGGATCGCGGATATCCGGCGAGGCGACCAGCAATTGCCCGGCCAGCGAGGTGTCCGGCACCGCGTCGGTGTTCGGCAGTGCGGCGCGCGGCAGGGTTGCCGGCGCGAGAAACAGGACCAGGACCAGGACCGCACGCGACAGAAACGGCATGCAACACACCGGGCACGACCGCGCTGGACACGGCGCGGCCGAAGCGAAGTGAACCATAGTCGCAGCTTCGTGCCCAGTGGACGGATGTGCGCCGACGGCCCGGGCAACCCGTTCGGCCGACCGCCTGCGATCAGATTCGCTCCGAGATCACGTTGCTCGCCCGCAGCGTCCGAACCGGCCGCGCAGCCGCACCCCTTTCGCACATGCCGTGCATGAGAGAGTACGACTCACCTCGTCATCGCGAGCCGCCGCTTGGCGGCGTGGCGATCCAGGGCCACGCGGCAGGCGTTTGTCACGCGGCCCTGGATCGCCACGCTTCGCTCGCGATGACGGAGTGAACGGGTTCCGGTCATCAGGGCTTGGTCTTAGCTTGCAGCAGGCGGTTCGGCCGCCTGTTCAAGCCCGTAGATGGCGGCCCCGAGCAGTGCCGCGTTGATCGTAATGACGCGAACCGGCACCGCGCGCAGCACATCGGCAAAGCGTCCCTTGGCGGTGAAGGCCTGCATGAAGGCGCCGTGCCGAAGCTGCGGCACCAGCCGCGGCGGCATCCCGCCAGCCAGATAGACGCCGCCGGTCGCCATCACCCTCAATGCCAGATTGCCGGCCTCAGCGCCCCAGATGTCGATCACGATGCGCAGCGTCTCGGCCGCAAGCGGGTTGTTGTCCGCGTCGTGCAAGGCAGCGTCCATGATCAGCGGCGTGCGGTCATGCGCGTCCTGCAAGGCGGCGGCGAAGGCGGGCTTTTCCGACGCCGGGTCGCGCGAGCGCACATAGTCATAGACGTTCGGCACTCCGGAGCCGGCGCAGACCCGTTCGTAGGGCGCGTGGCGAAACCGTTCCGTCACGTACGCCCACAGGCCGGCCTGAAGCTCGTTGGTCGGCGCGAAATCGGCATGCCCGCCCTCGGATGCGCAGGCGATGTAGGAGTGGCCGTTCCAGATCAGGAACGCTTCGCCCAGCCCGGTTCCCGGCGCCAGCACCGCCATCGGTGCGTGTTCCACGGCGTGGCCGGCATTGATCTCGGCCGTCTCCTCGGGCAGCAGGTGCGGCACCGCGTACGCGACGGCTGCCAGATCGTTCAGCAGGCTGACACGCCGCAGTCCAAGGTTGCGGCACAGCGTGGTTTCCTCGAGGTCCCACGGAAGATTGGTCAGATGCGCGCGGCCGCCGACGACGGGGCCTGCCACGTCGAAACAGGCGGAGGTGGGTTGTCGGCCGGTCGTGGCCAGGAACGCCGCGACGATCGGGTGCAGGCCGTCGAAGTCGCCGCTCGGATATTCCTTTTGGGCGACGACTTCACGTGGCCCGGCCTGCGGCGAGATCAGTGCCAGGCGTGTCTTGGTTCCGCCGATGTCGCCGGCTAGCAGCACCGCGTGGGCTCCTTCCTGTGCAGCGTGTTCGATACGGTGGCAGCCCGCGATGCCTTGCGCCACCGCGAACCGCTCGTGCCATCAACCCGTCATACCTGGGCTTGGCGCGGTCTGTCCCCATGCCTGATTGGGTTCGATCGTGAAGCTTCTTCATCGGGCCCGGTCCGTCGGGTGGGATGGGCAGGCCGCCCGGCGGCTCCTCCACGGGAACCGGCGCGTCCGGATCGGGCGGCGGCCCGGGGGGAGGAGTGCCGGGCACCGGCGGCGGCTCCTGGATCTGCGTCTCCCATGTCGGCTGCGGCATGGCGCGGCTCCCGCTCTGTTCCCGAACGGGAACGCTGCCGTTCGCCCGGGAGTTCGGCCGCAGGCCGCGGCAGGCGAGGTGCAGCGACTGCCGGCCTGCTGCACGCAAGTGGCGGGCGAGGTCGTTGCGTCGATGACTGGTGTACCGACGCAACGTACGACCTGTTACACATGGCGGCGCGCGTCCGGCAGTGGACAACGGACTGATCCGCTGCCTTTCATCCGCACGGCCCCGAACGACCGTGCTGCGCTGCACGACCCGCGCGGCGGGGCGGAGGGGCAAGGCCATGTCCGGCGCATCCCGGCGTGCGCGCCGCGCCGAAGGTGAGGGATGGCGGCGCGTGTCTCTGCGCGCCGGACGACTGCCCATCGCGACCGGCCGCCGGCGCGCCATCCGCAGGCAATCGACACGACGACCGGCGACGTCGGAGTCCGCTGCGTCCTGCACGCGTGATGACCGGAGCAAACAGGAGAGGTCACCATGAACCGGCGACAGTTGTTCCTATCGACGGCGAAGGCGGCGATCGCCACCGCGCTCGGCGGCTCGTTTCTGTCCGGCAAGGCGAGGGCGGCCGCCGCCGGCGCCGGCCCCGCGGCCCCCTCCGCGCCGACGGCTGCGTCGGAAGGCGTGATCCAGGGGACGGCGGGCAGTCCGAACGCCACGATCTCCCTCGATGGGCGCGTCCTGCCTCCCACACCGCCGGCGTTCGGCGGCGTGATCAACGAGAAGGCCGCGCAGTCGACGCCCTGGTGGCCGCCGCGCGTGGTGCCGCCCGCGGGCGCGCCGAACGTGCTGCTCATCATGACCGACGACCAGGGCTACGGCGTCAGCGGCACGTTCGGCGGCGTCATTCCGACGCCGGCGCTCGACCGCGTCGCCAAGGCCGGGCTGCGCTACACGCAGTTCCACTCGACCGCGCTTTGCTCGCCGACCCGGGCCGCGCTGATCACCGGCCGCAACCACCACGAGGTCGGCTTCGGCGTCATCTCCGAGTTGTCGACGGGCTATCCGGGCTATGATTCGTATATCGGCCGAGAGAACGCGACGATCGGCCGGATCCTGCGCGAGCACGGCTACGCGACGTCGTGGTTCGGCAAGAACCACAACACGCCGGGCTTTCAGTACGCGGGGCCGTACGACCAGTGGCCGTCGGGGATGGGCTTCGATTATTTCTACGGCTTCATGGGCGGCGAGACCGACCAGTGGACGCCGTACCTGTTCCGCGATCACACGCAGATTTTCCCGTTCGTCGGCAAGCCCGACTACAACCTGACCACCGACATGGCCGACGAGGCGATCCAGCACATGCGGCAGCTGAACGCCACCGCGCCGGATCAGCCGTTCTTCGTCTATTACGTGCCCGGCGGCAGCCATTCGCCGCACCAGCCGAAGAAGGCGTGGAGCGACAAGTTCAAGGGCAAGTTCGACATGGGCTGGAACGCCCTGCGCGACGAGGTGTTCGCCAACCAGAAACGGCTTGGCGTGATCCCCGCGGATACCGAGCTGACGGCCTGGCCGGACGAGCTGCCGAAATGGGAGACGCTGTCGGCCGACGAGAAGCGGCTGTTCGCCCGGCAGGCGGAGGTGTTCGCCGGCTACACCGCCTACACCGACCACGAGATCGGCCGCGTCATCCAGGCGGTCGAGGACATGGGCAAGCTCGACAACACGCTGATCATCTACATCTGCGGCGACAACGGCACGAGCCCCGAAGGCACCCTGCTCGGCACGCCGAACCAGTACACGTCCTACAACGGCTTCCTGGAGGTCCCTGTCGAGGAGCAACTGAAGTTCTACGACGTGTGGGGCTCGCCGCCGACCTACCCGCACATGGCGGTCGCATGGTCCTGGGCGTTCGACACGCCGTTCAAGTGGACCAAGCAGGTGGCATCGCATTTCGGCGGCACGCGGCAAGGCATGGCGATCTCGTGGCCGGCCCGCATCAAGGACGCGGGCGGCATCCGCGGACAGTTCCACCACATGATCGATGTCGTGCCGACGATCCTCGAGGCCACCGGGATCCGGGCGCCGGAGTCGGTCGACGGGATTGCGCAGAACCCGATCGAAGGCGTGAGCATGGCGTACACCTTCGACAAGGCGAGCGCGTCAGCCGCCTCGACCCGCACGACCCAGTATTTCGAGATGGCCGGCAACCGCGGCATCTATCACGACGGCTGGTATGCCAATACGACGCCGCCGGTGGCGCCGTGGATACTGAACGCCAAGATGCCCGACCTCGATGATTACAAATGGGAGCTTTACAAGCTGGTCGAGGACTACTCCCAGGCTCGCGACATCGCCGCGCAGATGCCGGACAAGCTGAAGGAGATGCAGGGGCGGTTCGACGAGGAGGCGAAGAAGTACAACGTCTATCCGCTGGACAATTCCGCGTTCGCGCGGGCGATCACGCCGCGGCCGAGTGCGACGGCGGGACAGACGGTGTTCACGTACTCGGGCGTGATGCCCGGCATTCCCGCCGGGAGCGCGCCGAGCATCCTGAACCGGTCGTTCACGATCACCGCCGAGGTCGCCGTCCCGAAGGGCGGCGGCGACGGGATGATCGTCACCGACGGCGGCTGGTCGGGCGGGTATGGGCTGTATCTGCTCAAGGGCCGGCCGGTGTTCACCTACAACCTGCTGCAACTCCTGCTGCCGCGCTGGGCGGGCAAGCAGCCGCTGACCGCGGGCAGGCATACGATCGAGTTCGACTTCGCGTACGACGGTCCGGGCATCGCGAAGGGCGGCGCCGGCGTGCTGCGAGTCGATGGCCAGGATGCTCACACGCTGAAGATCCCGCACACGATCCCCTTCCTGCTTCCGGCCGACGAGACGTTCGACGTGGGGATCGACACCCGCACCGGGGTGAACGACCTGGATTACAAGGTGCCGTTCCCGTTCACCGGCACGATCGAGAAGCTGACGTTCAAGCTCGGGCCGACGCAGTTGAGCGAGGACGACCACAAGAAGATCCAGCTGGCGGTCGCCGTCGCGAACGACTGAGAGAAAGCTTCACCGGAAAGAACATGCTGACATGAGGAGCGCCGCATGAGCCGATCCTTCACCGCCGCCGCCCTGGCGTCCGCTGTCGTCGTCGCCGGCCTGGCGGTGGCGCATGCCCAGGGCATGCTGCTGGACTACGCCGCCGACCGGGTGATCCAGAAGTACAAGACCTCGACCTGCGATGAGCTGAAGGCGGCCCGCGCCGCAGGACCGTCGCTGAAGGAGAAGGCGGCGCTGGACTACCTGCGCGGCGACGAACAGGCTCGCGTCATCTTCATCAACCGGATCGCTCCGACCGTCGCCAACAAGATGTTCGAGTGCGGAATGTTCCCGTAACGACGAGGCCGCTCGGACTTGCAGCCGGGCCGGCGCGCCGGCATGACTCGGCCAGCACCGCAACGACGGGGAATCGGCGCGCCATGAGCAACGACGCATCGGCGACGGCTCGGCAGGAGTGGGCCTGATGTTCAGCCGAATCGTCATGGCCGCCGTCCTGGCGGTGCTGTTCGCGGTTGGAGCGGGTTCGGGCGCGCGGGCGCAGCAGCCGAACAGCTCGGGGCTGCAGGTGGCCAACCCGTCCGGCTGGACCGTCGACATCGCGCCGTATGTGTGGTTTGCGAACATCAACGCGACGACCAACCTCTCGCTGCCGCAAGCGGTCGGCGGCGGAACGGTGTCGACCGATACGTCGGTTGGCTTCGGCCAAATCTTGTCGCACCTGAACTTCGGGGTGATGGGTGCGGCCGACGTGCAATACGGCCGGTTCTCGGCCGTCACCGACTTTCTTTACATGAACCTGGGCGCCACCCCATCCCGGATCAGGTCGGTCAACTTCCTGGGTCAGGCGCCGGTTCCGGTCTCGGCTGGAACGCAGGTCAGCGCAGGGCTGAACCTCAATGCGACGATTTGGACTCTGGCGGGCGGCTATACCGTGCTGCAGGGCGGCTGGGGCGACGTCACTGCGATCGCGGGGGTCCGCTATCTCCGGATGCCCGTCAGCCTGAATTACAGTCTCGCCGTTGCAGTGAGAGGGCCGCTCGGCAACGGCGCGGTGCTCGGGGGCGTCGGCAGCGCGTCCGGCCGCGCCGACATCTGGAATGGCATCGGCGGGTTGCGCGGCCGCATCCGGCTCGCCGACACCGGGCTGTTCGTGCCGTATTATTTCGATGCCGGTGCCGGAGGCTCGCAGTTCACCTGGCAGATCGCCTCCGGGCTTGGCTACCATTTGAGTTGGGCCGATCTGTCGGTCACCTACCGCTATCTGTCGTTCCAGCAGGGCGGCAGCAGCGTGGTGCAGCACCTGGCGGTCAAGGGGCCGATGCTGATGGCGAGTTTCGCGTTTTAGAGCATCTGCACGCGCTGCAACTCAGGTTCATGCCGAATGAGATCAAAATGATCACGCGCCGTGCCGCTCTGTCTGCCGTTCCTGCCGCGATCGTCGCCGCCCAGCTGCCAAGCGAGGCCGCCGCGTCGGACGTATCTCCGGCCGAGCGGACCGCGATCGCCGAGGAAGCCTTCATCTACGGCTTCCCGATGGTGATGAACTACGGCGTCATGTACGAGTATTTCATCGACACGGCCGCGCCTGGGTACAAAGCGCCGTTCAACCAGCTGTACAACACGGCCCGCGTCTATACGCCGCAGGACACGACGATCGTCACGCCGAACAGCGACACGCCCTACTCGTTCGTGGGCATCGACCTGCGGGCGGAGCCGGTCGTGGTGTCCACGCCGGAGATCGAGAAGGGCCGTTATTTCTCGATCCAGCTCATCGACATGTACACGTTCAACTTCGGCTACGCCGGGAGCCGGACCACCGGCAACGGCGTCGGATGCTTCATGGTCGCCGGACCGCGATGGACGGGCGAAACGCCGCCCGGGATCACCAAGGTGTTCCGGTGCGAGACCGAATTCGCCATCGCGCTGATCCGTACTCAGCTCTTCAACGCGGCCGATCTCGAGAACGTCAAGAAGATCCAGGCCGGCTATCGCGCCGAACCGCTGTCGAAATTCCTCAACAAGGCGCCGCCGCCGGCCGCGCCCGACGTCGCGTGGCCGAAGATCGACAAGCAGATGGCGGATGCCGATCCGTTCGGCTACCTGAACTTCATCCTCCAGTTCTGCCCGCCGACGGGACCGGCGGCGGTGGAGCGCCCGCTGCGCGCACGCTTCGCCAGGATCGGGATCGCGGCCGGCAAGCCGTTTCCGCCTGCCGGGCTCACGCCCGAGCAGAAGGCCGGCCTGGAGAAAGGCGCGAAAAGCGGGATCGCGAAGATCAAGCAGCAGATCGCGAGCGTCGGCACGAACGAGAACGGCTGGCGCGTCGCGATGTCCGCCTTCGGCGACCGGCGCATGATCGGCGGCAACTGGACGCTGCGCGCCGCCGCCGCGATGGCCGGGATCTATGGCAACGACGCGGCCGAGGCGCTGTATCCGATGCTGGCCGCCGACAGCGACGGCCAGCAGCCGGACTGCAGCAGCAACCGCTACACGCTGACCTTCCCTGCAGGCGAGTTGCCGCCCGTCAACGCGTTCTGGTCGGTGACGATGTACGACGCGAAGACGCAGCTGCTCGTCGCCAACCCGATCGACCGCTACCTGATCAACTCGCCGATGCTGCCGGACCTCAAGAAGGATCCGGACGGTTCGATCACGCTGTATATCCAGAAGGAGTCGCCCGGGGCGGACAAGCAGCCGAACTGGCTGCCGGCACCGGGCGGCCCGATCTACGTCGTGATGCGGCTGTACTGGCCGAAGGAATCGGCGCTGGCCGGAACGTGGAAGCCGCCTTCCGTGCGCAAGGTGGGCTGAGAGGCCGGCCGGGGGTCGAACCCGCCGGCTCTCACCCGGTCCGCCGCCCGACGCGCCGGTGCGTTGCGCAGCGGCGCCGGTTGCTCGGGCGGAATGGGCGGGCCGCCCGGCGGCTCGTCGACCGGGTACGGGGAATCGGGATCGGCGGGCGGAAAGGGCGGCGGATTGCCGGGAACCGGCGGCGGCTCCGAAATCTGCATCTCGTGGCGCAGTGCTGACATTTCTTGCCTCTCGCTCGGTTCGCGGCGCACTGGCGCGCGGCGTTCAGTAGTTCGGCCACAGGCCGGGGCAGGCGACCTCCAGAGAATGCCCGTCGGGGTCGCGGAAATACAGGCTGATGCCGGTGTTCGGCCACGTGATGTGGCTTTCGACGGCGATGCCGTGCGCGGCGAGGTGGCGCGCCCAGGGCTCGACCTCGTTGCGCGGGATGGCGAAGCACAGATGCTGGTTGCCGTGCGCGTCGTGCGGCGGGACGAGGCCGCCGGGCGCGGGCGACGGATGCGTGGAGCCGCCGCGCAGGAACAGCAGCAGCACCTGGTTGGGGACGACGCCCATCGCGCACATGCGGCGGTCGCGCAGGAAGGTCTCGAAGCCGAAGACGTCCTGGTAGAAACGCTGCGCGAGGTCGAGGTGGGCGACGTAGAGCGAGGTTTCCAGCACGCCGCTGATCCGGGGTATGTCGCTCATATGTCGTTCTCCCTGGCGGCGCGTGCCGCGGTGCCCTGGCTTGGCCTGCTGCTGCTGCCTGTCGCCATACATATCGCGCCGCTCGCCGGGTGGATCGACGTCGATCCGTCCGGACTGTGTTCCGGACTGGTGGTCGGCAGCGTGCCGGGTGTCGCGTCCGGGCTGTGGTTCATCGACGGCGATGTGGGGACGCAGACGCAGGCGCTCGGGCATTTGGCAGCCGAGGTCTGGCTGCACGGGCATCTGCCGTGGTGGAACCCCTACGAGGGCGCGGGGTTGCCGCTGGCGGCGATGATGCAGCCGTCGGCGCTGTTCCTGCCGTTCGTGCTGCTGCTGCACGCGGCGGCACTGGGACCGCTGCTGCTGAAGATCGCCATGCAGATGCTGGCGGGCATCGCCACGTATGCGCTGCTGCGTCGGATCGGCTTGTGCCGGTTCGCGAGCGTGCTCGGTGCGGCGGTCTATGCGCTGAACGGCTGCTTCGCGTGGCTGGGTCATGCGCCGATCCTGCCGATCCCGTTCCTGCCGGTGCTGCTGCTGGGGATCGAGTGTGCGTGGCGGGATGCGCCGCGCGCGCAGGCGGCGGGGCTGGTGCTGACGGCGGCGGGAATCGCGGGCTCGCTGTATGCGGGGTTTCCGGAAACCGCGTTCCTCGATGCGCTGGTGGGCGTGGTGTGGACGCTGGCGCGGCTGCCGGATGCGGCGCGTCCGCTCGCGTTCGCGTTGCGCACGGGCGCCGCCGCGTTGGCCGGCGCGGTGATCGCCATGCCGGCGGTGTTGCCGTTCGTGCAGGCCGTGATGCTGGGCGATCTCGGCAATCACGCGACGACGTTCCCTGGCGGTTTTCCCGCCGCCGATTACGCGATCAGCCTGTTCCCGACGCTGTTCGGTTTGCCGTTCGAGACCGACGCGAGCTTTCCCGATCCGAAACTGCCGGACCTGTTCGCCTATCTGGGCGGGTTCGGCAGCCTCAGCCTGCTGGCGTTGGCGGTGCTGGGCGCGATGGGGCGCGGGCGCGAGCGCCGGCTGCGGATCGTGCTGGCGGTGTTCGCGATGGTACGGCTGGCGCGCGCCGGGGCGGCGCCCGGCATCACGCGGCTGGTCAGCCTGGTGCCGCTGGTCGATCACACGCTGTTCTTCCGCTACGCCACGCCCGGCTGGCTGCTCGCGCTGACGGTGCTGGCGGCGTTCGCGCTGGACGACTGGCGGCGCGGGCTGAGGCCGCGTCCGATGCTTGCCGGCGTCGTGTGCGTGTTCGGCGCCGTCGCGGCGCTGTGGGCGGCGTGGCCGCTGATCGCGCCGCGCCTGGCGGTGCCAGCGATCGGGTGGCGGGCGGTCGCGTCGGTTGTCGTCAGTCTGGTCGTCACCGGCGCGATCCTCGTGCTGGTGCGGCGCGGGCGTTCGCCGGTGCGCGCTGCCGGGCTTGCGGCCTGCGTGCTGCTGGAGGCGGCGTGCCAGTTCGCCGCGCCGATGCTGACGGCGCCGAGGTCGCAGACGATCGACCTGAGCGCGGTCGATTTCCTGCGCGCGCATCTCGGGCTGCAGCGGTTCTATTCGCTCGGTCCGCTGCGGCCGAACTACGGTGCGTTCTGGCAGGTGGCGCAGATCAACCACGATTACCTGCCGGCGCCGTCCGCGTGGCTCGCGCATATCCGCGCGCAGCTTGATCCCGCCGCGCATCCGATCTGGTTTCGCGGCGACGAGCCGCCGCCCGCGCATGTCGCGGCGTTGAGCGACCACCTCGCCGCGTACGAGGCGCTGGGCGTGCGCTACGTGGTGGCGCGTCCGGGAGTCGCGCTGGCCGACATCGGTGCGACGATCGTGCACCAGGGGCCGGCCGCGACGGTGTGGGAGCTGCCCGCGGCGCCGTATTTCGAGATCGTTGCCGGAGGGCCGTGTTCGCTGGCGCCGTCCGGACGCGATGAGGTTCGTGCCGATTGCACCGCGCCCGCGACGCTGCTGCGGCGGGAGTTCGCCTATCCCGGCTGGCGTGTGCGCGTGAACGGCGCGCGGGCCGAGCTGGCGGCGCACGACGACCTGTTCGCGTCGGTCGCCCGGCCGGCGGGCGTGTCCGAGGTCGCCTTCCGCTACGCGCCGCCCTGGATCGGCCTCGCGTTCGCGGCCGGCGTGGCGGCGGCGGTCGGCCTCGGCGCCGGCGCGTGGCGGTTGCTCAGGGCAGCCAGTCGGGGATCGTTCGCCGGAAGCGCGGGGGGCCGTGTCCCTGCTTCGCCTCCGCCGTAGCGTCCGGGCCGCCGCTCGCGACGGGGCGGTCCGCAAAGCGGCCGTGCTGGAGCAGCCGGTCGTACAGCACCAGCGCGCCGGCCACCGCCAGATTGAGCGCGAACCGCGTGGGGATCCGCACGACGTGGCGGCAGCGGGCAAGCAGCTCGGGGGAGAGGTGCGAGCGCTCCGGGCCGAGCACGTAGGCGGCGTTCAGCGGATGGCGGAACGAGGGCAGGTCGATCGCCTCGTCGAGCAGCTCGACGCCGACCAGGACGCAGCGCTGCGGCAGCGCGACCGAGGCGACGTCGGCGAAGCGCCATAGCGGCACGTGTGCGGGGGTGTCGGCGGTGTCGGCCAGCCGGCCGGCGCGGGAGTCGAAGCCGGCGCCGATGGTGAAGCAGAACGCCGCGCCGAAGGCGTGCGCCGTGCGCAGCAGGGCGCCGACATTGGCCGATTTCGACACGCCTTCGACGCCCAGGCCGAAATAGCCGCGGACATGCGGGTGGGCGGCCGGCGCGCGAGGTTCGGTGGCCTCGGTCATGGCGACCGTCTATGCCTTGCCGCCATGACCGACGCCAAGGACGCGCTGCTGGCGCAGCAATACGAGGCCTACCCGTATCCGAAGCGGGACCCCCGCGACGAGGCCAAGCGCCTGGTCGTGGGCAGCCCCGGCCATCTGCGCGAGGTCGATCACTGGGTGTTTGGCGCGAAGCGGCCCGCCGGGCGTCCGCTGCGCGCGCTGATCGCCGGCGGCGGCACCGGGGACGCGACCATCATGCTGGCCCAGCAGCTCGCCGACGCCGGCAGGCCGGGGACGGTCACGTGGCTCGACCGTTCGGCGGCGGCGCTGGAGGTCGCGCGCGGCCGTGCCGCCGCACGCGGCCTGACCAACATCGTCTGGGAGCAGCGCAGCCTGCTCGACCTGCCGGGCAGCGGGCTCGGTCCGTTCGACTACATCGACTGCTGCGGCGTGCTGCACCACCTGCCGGATCCGGCGGCGGGGCTGCGCGCGCTGGTGTCGGTGCTGGCGCCGGAGGGCGGGCTCGGGCTGATGCTGTATGCGCCGCATGGGCGGACGGGCGTCTACATGCTGCAGGACGCGCTGCGGCTGCTCGCACCGCTGACCGATCCGCCGCCGGCGCGCCTGGAGGTGGCGAAGCGCGTGATGCGCCATCTGCCGCAGAGCGCGTGGCTCCGTTTCAATCGCAACTTCGCCGATCACATCACCGGCGGCGACGCGGGGCTGTACGACCTGCTGCTCAATCCGCGCGACGTGCCGTTCTCGGTGCCGGCGATGGACGCGCTGCTGGCCGGCGCGGGGCTGCGCGTGACGTGCTGGGTCGAGCCGATGCGCTACGATCCGGCGACGTGGCTGCCCGATCCGAAGCTGCGCGAGCGGGCGGCCGCACTCGATCCGGTGTCGCAGGCGGCGCTGGCGGAGGGGCTGACCGGAAACATGAGCACGCACGCCGTGTATGCCGTGCGCGCGGACGCGGCGTGGTCGTGCGCCGATCCGCTGGCGGACGACGTGGTGCCGGTCGGGCGCGAGACGTCGGCGGCGGAGATCGCGTCGCGCATCCGGCCGGACGGCACGCTGGTGTTCATGTTCGACGGCCTGCCGGCGACGATCGCCCTGCCGGCGGTGGCGAAGGCGATCCTGCAGCTGATCGACGGCAAGCGCAGCGTGGCCGAGATCCGCGCCATGATGGCCGAGCGCGGGGCGCCGACGGCGGGCTTCGACCGGGCCTGGGCGAGCACATGGACCGCGCTGAACCGCGTCAACCGGCTGTTGCTCGCGCCGCCGCCCCAGGGGGAATAAGGCTTCGGGAATAAGCCTTCGGGAATGAGCGTCGCCATCGTGATCTTCGGCGCCGCCGTGCGCCCCGACGGCTCGCCGAGCAACACGCTGCGCCGCCGCGTGGAATCCGCCGCCGTGTTCGGCCTGCGCCAGCCGGACGCGCTGTTCGTGCCGACGGGCGGGGTCGGCCGGTATGGGCCGCCGGAAGCCGAGGTGATGGGGCGTCTGCTGGAGGATTTCGGCGTTTCTTCCGCGCGCATCCTGTTGGAGACGACCGGACGGGACACGCTGAGTTCGGTGCGCGCGGTGGCGCGTCTGCTGCGTGCGCGCGGCCATGCCGGGCCGGTGTATGCGGCGACCAGCGCCTACCACCTGCCGCGCTGCGTGCTGCTGCTGCGGCTGATCGGACTGCAGGCTCGCGCCTGCCCGCCGCCGGCCGTTCCTGCCGCAAGCTCGATCCCGCGCCGGTGGTACTGGCGGCTGCGGGAGGTCCCGGCGGTGCCGTTCGACGCGCTGGTGCTGCTCGGGCTGCGGGTGATCGGGAAGGCGTGACGGCCTGGGGCGCTAAGCGTCCCAGTCCTCGCAGCGCAGTCCGTCCACTCGGGAGAACTCACCCAGGTTGCCGGTCACCAGCGTAAGACCGTGGCTGCGCGCGTGTCCGGCGATCAACACATCATACGCACCGATCATCTGGCCACGCCGCTCGAGCGTCGCGCGAATGTCCGCCGCGTGCGCCGCAGCGTCGGCATCGAACTCAATTACATCGAGCCGTGCGGTGAAGCGTTCTACCTCGCGCCGATTCTCGGCCGGCCGCGCTGATTTCCCCGCGCCGTGAAGGAGTTCCGTCAGCACGATCGCCGAGATGCAAAGCCCGCTCGCTTCCTTGTCGAAGCGCTTGCGCAATCCTTGCGGACGGAACCGCAACACGCGGATGCACACGTTGGTGTCGAGCATGTAGCGCAGCATGTGGCGCTACAGCTTGTCGCGCTCCTGTGGCGGAGGTTGGTCCCGCTCGCCGATATCGATGCCGGGTGAGTCGAAGAAGTCGTCCCAGGTCGCGTCCGCGGGCACGATGACGCGTCGTGGGCCGTCGCGCAGGATCACAACCTCCTTCACGCCTTCCGGGAAGGCGACGTCCTTGGGCAGCCGCACGGCCTGGGAGCGGTTGCTGCGGAAGAGAGTTGTCCGGGTCACGGTAAGCTCCTGAGGGGATATCCAAGCTGGATATACCATGCCGGGGTTTCGAGGCGAACGGTCATTCGTGGAGATTCCTCGGCAACCGGCGGAGCGTATTGGCCCGTGACTCGCCCCATTGTCATCCCCACACCTAGTCAGCCGGGGAGGCCGCCATGCCGCTCGATGCCACCGCCAAGCCGTACCACACCGACGACGCCCGCTACGAGGCGGTCCGCACACGCGACCGCGCCGCCGACGGGCGCTTCTGGGTCGGCGTTCACACCACGGGCGTGTATTGCCGGCCGCACTGCGCCTCGCGCACGCCGCTGCGGCGCAACGTCAGGTTCTACGACTCGATCGAGGCGGCAAGGGCCGCCGGGCTGCGGGCCTGCAAGCGCTGCCGGCCGGACGAGCAGGACCGCAACGCCACACTCGCTGCCGACGCCGCACGAACGATCGAAGCGGCGCTGGAAGCGGGCGAGCCCGCGCCGTCGCTTGCCGACCTGGCGGAGCGGGCCGGGCTCAGCCGGTTCCACCTGCACCGGGTGTTCAAGGCGGCGACCGGGCTGACGCCGGCCGCCTATGCCGCCGCCGCCCGCGCGCGGCGGATGCGCGACGCACTGCCGCAGGCGGCGTCGGTCACGCACGCGATCTACGACGCCGGCTACAGCTCTAACGGCCGGTTCTACGAGTCCGGCGCGCTGGGGATGACGCCGTCGGCGTTCCGCGCGGGCGGGGCGGGCGAGACGATTCGCTTCGCCGTCTATGCCTCCTCGCTCGGGCCGGTGCTGACGGCGGCCACCACGAAAGGCGTGTGCGCGATCATCCTCGGCGACGATCCCGACGCGATGGTGCACGAACTGCAGGACCGCTTCCCGCGCGCCACGCTCGACGGCGCCGATCCCGCGTTCGAGCAGCTCGTCGGCCGTGTCGTCGCCGTGATCGAGCATCCGGGCAGCAACGCCGACCTGCCGCTCGACGTGCGCGGCACCGCGTTCCAGCAGCGCGTGTGGCAGGCGCTGCGCGCGATCCCGCCGGGCCGCACCGCGACCTATGCCGAGATCGCCACAGCGGTCGGCGCGCCGGAGGCGGTGCGCGCGGTTGCCAATGCGTGCGGCGCCAATCCGGTCGCCGTCGCCATCCCGTGCCACCGCGTGGTGCGCACCGATGGCGGGCTCGGCGGCTACCGGTGGGGCATCGAGCGCAAGCGGGCGCTGCTCGCGCGCGAGACGGCATGAGCCGCCGCGAACTCGACTGGCGCAGGATCGAGTCGGAGCTCGATGCGTACGGCGCCGCGGAACTGGGCACGCTGCTGAGTGCCGACGAGTGCGCCGGCTTCGCCGCGCGCTTCGACGACGACGCGGTGTTCCGCAGCACCGTCGTGATGGCGCGGCACGGGTTCGGGCGGGGCGTCTATCGCTACTTCGCCGACCCGCTGCCGCACGCGATCGTGTCGCTGCGCACCGCGCTGTACGCGCGGCTCGCGCCGGTCGCCAACCGCTGGCACGAGGCGCTCGGCGATCCGGTGCGCTTTCCGCCGGCGCACGCGGCGTTCCTCGATCGCTGCCACGCGGCCGGGCAGACGCGGCCGACGCCGCTGCTGCTGCGCTACGGGCCGGGCGACTACAACTGCCTGCACCAGGACCTGTACGGCGAGCATGTGTTCCCGATCCAGGTCGCGATCCTGCTGTCACGACCGGGCGAGGACTTCGAGGGCGGCGAGTTCGTGCTGACCGAGCAGCGGCCGCGGATGCAGTCGGTCGCGCAGGTGGTGAAGCTGCGCCAGGGCGAGGCCGTGGCCTTTGCCGTCAGCCGCCGTCCGGTGGCCGGGACGCGCGGCGCTTACCGGGTTGTGATGCGCCACGGGGTCAGCCGCGTGCGCGCCGGCTTGCGCCACACGCTCGGCATCATTTTCCATGACGCGGCCTGATCGCCGGAGGAGAGGATGTGCGAGCCGATCGCCTGGACGCCGGATACGCTTCCCTGGGGCGAGCCCGCGCCCGACGGGGTCTGCCGCGCGCCGCTTGAAGGCAATGCGGCCCAGGACGGCGGCGCCGTCATCTTCGCGGTGAAGATCCCGCGCGGCGCCTGGAGCAAGCCGCACGCGCACAACCAGGATGTCCGCGTGTTCGTCGTCAGCGGCGTCTACCGGCTCGGCTACGGCGCCGAGTTCACCTCGGACATCGCGCGGGCCTACCCCGCCGGCAGCTACCTGCTCGTCCTCGCCACGATCCGCCACTTCGACGGCGCCGACGAGGACGCGGTCGTCTTCGTCAGCACCGGCGGCCCGATCGAGACCCACGCCGCCACGGGCTGATCCGGCCCCGCATCTGGCGGGGTTGCGTCAGGTTTCCTCGGGGTCGGCGTCGGTCTCGAGTTCGATGTCGCCGCCGATCGCGTCGGCGTCGTCCTCGAGGTCCGAGGCGTCCTCCAGCACGTCCTCCTCGGCCTCCTCGGCCTCGGGCAGCTCGGCCTCGATGTCCGCGTCCTCGGCGACCGGCACGGGCTTCTTGGGGCGCTTGTCCTCGGGCGGCAGGTTGCTGCCGCTGCGGCGCGGGCGCGGCACGTCGGCCGGCTGCTCGGTGCCGCATTTCGGGCAGATCGCCGGCGACTTCATGAGGTCGTAGAACCGCGTGTTGCACGCCACGCAGACGCGCTTCGTGCCGAGCTCGGCCTTCACCATCAGCGTCCCTTCGGAGCAGGGGGGAGCAACAGGCGGCGGCCTCTGCCATCGGCGGCAGCGCCTGTCAAACCCCGCTGCTGCATGCTAACCGCGCCGTGATGACCAGCCCCGCCGCGTCGTTCTCCGCGCTTCGTCCGCTGACCTCCCGCCGCCCGTCCCGCCCGCTTGCCGGCGAGGCGCGCGTGCCGGGCGACAAGTCGCTCAGCCATCGCGCGCTGATGTTCGGTGCGCTGGCGGTGGGCGAGACGCGCATCGCGGGCCTGCTCGAAGGCGAGGACGTGCTGCGCACCGCCGCGGCGATGGCTGCTCTCGGCGCCGAGGTGGTGCAGGACGGACCGGGCGCGTGGCGGGTCGCGGGGCGCGGCGTCGGCGGCCTGGCCGAGCCGGACGACGTGCTCGACATGGGCAACTCCGGCACCGCCGCGCGGCTGCTGTGCGGGATGCTCGCCTCGCACCCGCTGTTCGCCGTGCTGACGGGCGATGCCAGCCTGCGGCGGCGGCCGATGCGCCGCGTCATCGAGCCGCTGTCGGCCTGCGGTGCGCGGTTCGAGGCACGCGAGGGCGGGCGGCTGCCGCTGGCGGTCGTCGGCGCCGTGGACGCGCTGCCGATCGAGTACCGCCTGCCGGTCGCCTCGGCGCAGGTGAAGTCGGCGATCCTGCTGGCGGGGCTGAACGCGCCGGGGATCACGCGCGTCGAGGAACCCGAGGCGACGCGGGACCACAGCGAGAACATGCTGCGCCACTTCGGCGCCGAGGTCGGCGTGGAGACCACGGGCGCGGGGCGCATCATCACGCTGCGCGGCCAGCCGGAGCTGTTCGCCGCCGACATCGTGGTGCCGGGCGATCCGTCCTCGGCCGCGTTTCCGATGGTGGCGGCGCTGCTGGTGCCGGGCTCCGCGATCGTGCTGCGCGGCGTCGGCCTCAATCCGCTGCGTACGGGACTGTTCGCGACGCTGCGCGAGATGGGGGCTGACATCAGCGTCGAGGCCGAGCGCACCGAAGGCGGCGAGCCGGTCGGCGACGTGCATGTCCGCCACAGCGCGCTGCGCGGCGTCGACGTGCCGCCCGGCCGGGCGCCGAGCATGATCGACGAGTATCCGGTGCTCGCCGCCGCCGCCGCCTGCGCGTCCGGGGTCACGCGCATGCGCGGGCTGCGCGAGCTGCGGGTGAAGGAGAGCGACCGGCTGAGCGCCACCGCCGCGATGCTGTCCGCCGCCGGGGTGCCGGTCACGATCGAGGACGACGACCTGTTCGTCGAAGGGAACGGGCGTCCGCCGCCGGGCGGGGCGACGATCGCGACGCATATGGATCATCGGATCGCGATGAGCGCGCTGGTGCTCGGCCAGGCGACCGACGGGCCGGTCACGATCGACGACGGCACGTTCATCGACACCAGTTTTCCGGGTTTCGCCTCGCTGATGGCCGGGCTCGGGGCCACGATCGGGCCGGCTTGAACGTCGCCGAGGTGAGACAAGTCATCGCGATCGACGGGCCTGCGGCGGCGGGGAAGGGGACGCTCGCGCGCCGGCTCGCGGCCGAGCTAGGGCTGCCGTATCTCGACACCGGCCTGCTGTACCGTGCCGTCGGCCGCCGCGTGCTGGATGCCGGCGGCGACCCGGCCGATGCGGCGCAGGCCGAAGCGGCCGCGAGGGCGCTGACGGCGGACGATCTGGCGCGAGACAACCTGCGCGGTCCACCGGCGGACGCGGCGGCCGCGTCGGTGGCGGCGATCCCCGGCGTGCGCCGGGCGCTGCTCGATTTCCAGCGCAGCTTCGCGGCCGAGCGGGGGGCGGTGCTCGACGGGCGCGACATCGGCACCGTCGTCTTCCCCGAAGCGCCCGCGAAGCTTTTCGTCACCGCCAGCCTGCAGGCGCGCGCGCTGCGCCGGCACGCCGAGCTGCGCGGGCGGGGGATCGACGAGAGCCTGTCGTCGGTGGAGGCCGACATGGCGGCGCGCGACGCCGCCGATGCGGCACGCACCGCCGCACCGCTGCGCCAGGCCGATGATGCCGTGTTGCTCGACACCACCGACCTGACGCCCGACGCGGCGTTCGCGCGCGCACTCGAGATCGTGCGCGCGCGGCTCGACCGACCGGACTGAGGCGACCTACCACTCCAGGACGCCGTGCGGCGTACGGGCGAGGCTGGCGAGGTTCTCGTCCACCGCGCGGAACAGGCCCCAGACTTCCTGGTAGCTGTGCCGGCCGGCGTCGAGGTCGTGCTGCCGCGCCTGGATGTAGCTGGTCCATTTGCGGCTGGCCGGGCGGTGGTGGTGGTAGTCGTGGCAGGGCGCGTCACCCACCATGACGAAGGTCCGGACGAACAGCTGCAGCGTCAGCATGTTCGCCCACCAGGCGGCCCATGCGAGCATGCGGCGGCCTGCCGGCAGATACGCGTCGGGCAGGGCGGCGCCGGGAAACACGCCGACCGAGGCATGCTCGGCGAAGTCGCGCGTCCGGTTGGCGATCAGCTCCGGCTCGGGGAACCGGTGCTCGCACAGGATGCGGAAGACGGTGGCGATCTGCAGCAGCACCGTCACCGGCAGCACCCAGGCGAGCGCGACGAGCCACGGATGGCCGCTCGCCACCGCCGCGACCGCGATCGCCGCCCAGATCGCCATGCCCGTTAAATTGTGAGCGCGATCATGCGAGAACCAGGAAGCACGGACGCGGCGTGTCAGGAACCGTACGTGAAACGTCGGCGATACTAGGCCGATCACCACACGGCGCCAGAGTTCACGCTTCGGAGTGGCCGCCTGCAGCCGGCACATGCCGAAGATAAAATCTGCGAACTCGTCCTCCATCGTGAGCAGCTTCTTATGATTGTGATGGAGCATGTGCTCATGCTGGTACACATCGAAATGCTTGAACAGAAGCACGGCAGAAATCAGCCTTCCGACCGTGATGTTCACTTGGCGAACTTTGAACACGGTAAAGTGCGAGCAGTGGTGGAAAATCACCACCTGGAAGAGCCCGAGTCCGGCGCTGGTCACGATCAGCCCGAGCAGGGCGAGCGGAATCGCCGCCGCCCACGGCAGAGCTGCTGCCGCGAGTGTAACCGCCACCCCGGCCACAACCTGCGCTAGCGCAGTTATAACGAATCTCAATGGGTTACGTTCACGTATGGCCTCCCCGGGCGCCGGTTTGGCGGTCAGCCACGTCAGAAAAGGCTGAAGTATCCGGGGTAAACGCCGGGTCATCTCGGCGCGCGGGTCGCGGCGTTCCAGCAGTGACAGAGCATCGAGTTGAATAGTCTCGGCAATTTTCGCGTCGTAACTCATGTATCCGTTTCCTTTTGTCCGGTTTACTTGTGTAGTTTCGGCCCAGTCGCCGCACGCGGCCACAGTCGACGAGTCGGCTGTCGTCCCCCAACCACGTGCGGGCGGCGAGAAAAAACGGCCAAATTATCTTGACTTTAACCTTCGTTATACTGTCGTAAATCCAGCGTTACTGGACATAACGGGACCGATATGGCTTAATGGCTGGTATCTCACTGTGAGCCGAGATCCTGATCTTGGGAGATTTTCACTTTCCGTTCTCGGCCGGGTCGCTCATCATCTGCACGCCCGACCGGGAGAGCCGGATGATCCAAGTCGCCTATGCCCGCCATTTCGAGGCAGCGCGCGTCGTCAGGCTGTGCGCCGGACAGATCGATGCCCCCCAGCCCCGACTCGTCCTCGCCTTCTGCGGCGGCAAGCACGCCCCTGACGAGGTGCTGGCGCAGCTCAGATCTGCGTGGCCGGACACGCCGGTCGTCGGCGGCTCCGCGGCCGGCGCGATCGGCTACGACGGTTTCGGCTACAGCGGGCTCGAACTGATCGTCGCCGCCTTCAACGACCCCGACATCACGCCGCGCGCGCTGATCGAGACGGGGCTGGATAACGGCGACTTCGCCGCCGGCGAGCGGCTGGGCCGGCAGGTCGCGGCCGCCGCCCGGCCGGGTGCGACGGTGCTGCTGCTGTTCGACAGCGTCGCCGTTCCGGGCCAGTTCCAGCTGCACCACGCCAGCTCGATCGTCGAAGGCTTCGAGGCCGGGTTGCAGGGACTGCCCGTGCAGCTCATCGGCGGCGGCCTGCTGACCGACATGAACCTCTCCGACGGCTGGCTGTTCGACGGCGCGCAGGTGCGCAAGCACGCCGCCGCCGCACTCGTCTTCCCGTCCACCGTCGCTGCCAGCACCGTCGTCCTGCACGGCTGCCGGCCGGTCTCCACTTTCATGGAGATCACCAGGATCGACGGCGCCGAGGTGTTCGAACTCGACCACGAGCCGGCGCTGACGGTGATCGAGCGCATGCTCGGCACGACGCTCGGCGGGGGCGAGGGTCACGACCTGTCGCTGCTCGCGACCCTCGGCCAGAAGCACGGCGACCCGTTCGCGCCGTACAACGAGGACGATTACGTCAACCGGCTTATCCTGACGTCGAATCGTGCGCAGGGCTCGATCACCCTGTTCGAGCCGGACTTTCGCGCGGGCGCGAAGGTGCAGATCATGTCGCGCGACAATTCGCTGATGCTGCAATCGGTGCGCGACGGCGTCGCCCGCGCCAACGCCGGGATCGATCCTGCAACGGCGCTGCTCAACATCTATATCGATTGTGCCGGACGGGCGAGCGCGCGCAGTGGGGCGCACCTGGAGGAAGCAGAGTTGGTGGTCAAGAATCTCAATCGCTCGGTGCCGTTGATCGGGTTCTACTCGGGCGTGGAGATCGCACCGTTCGAGGGCTACAGCCGGCCGCTCGACTGGACCGGCGTTCTGGCGACGCTGCGCCGCAACTGATGGCCGGCGACCCTGCAAGCTCGCTGGAGCGCGAGCTCAACTACTACCGCCGGGAATGCAACGATCTCGGCGCGCGCCTGCTCCGCCTGCAGGAGGAGCAGAGCCAGGCGTTCCGCGAGGCGCGCCGCAGCCGCACGCTGGTCAAGCTGCTGCGCGAGGCCTATCGGCTCGGCGACGTCGGCACCAGCGCGCGCGATGTCGGCGGCCCGATGCTGGAGCTGGTGGTCGACAACGCGCTGTGCGACCGCGCCGCGTTCCTGCGCGAGGAGCCTTGCGGCAGCGGCCAGTTCCTGATCGTCCACGCCATCGGTTTGCCGGCAAGCGCACTTACGGCCGTGGTAGCGGTCGCATCGCCGCCGTCGTTCTTCTACACCTCCTCGCGCGAGCGCGAGGAGGGCGCGCATCCGGTCCTCGCCGTGCTCGACGTGCCGTTCGTGCTGTGGGCCTACGACCGCGCGACCGGGCACGCGCTGGTCATCGGCAACCGGTCCGAGGGCAACGTCAACCGGCCGTTCGAGGTCGGCGACCAGGAGCTGATCGAAGGCGCGCTGTCGATCTACCTCGATGTGCTCAACCGCAAGCACGCCGAGGCGCAGCTGCGGCAGGCCAAGCAGATGGCGGAGACGGCGATCGCCGCCAAGGCCGCGTCGCTGCACGCGCTGGCCGAGGCGGTGCAGCGGCCGCTGGAGGCGATCGCGTCGCTGGCGGTGCGGCTGGCCGAGAAGCACCAGTCCGCGTGCGCGGTCGAGGTGCAGCGCCATGCCGCGGAGATCCAGGCGATCGTGGCGCGTGCGGTCGAAGCGCCGGACGAGGTTGCCGCGCCGGCGCCCTTGTCGCTCGAGTGGCTCGCGGCCGACGACGTCGTGCGTGCCGCGTTGCGCACCACCTATGCCGACTGCCTGCGCCGCGGCGTCGAGGTGAACGCGCGCATGCCGCGCCGGCCGATCGCCATGCTTGCCGACCAGCAGCATATGCGCGACGCGGTGCACAACCTGATCCTGGGTGTGCTCGACATGACCCCGAGCGGCGGGACGATCCGCGTCGAGCTCAGCCGGCGCGGCGACGGCGGCATGGAGCTTTTCATCTGCAACCGTCTCCCCGGCCCGCTGCCGCCGGATTTCCCGGGCACCGTCGAGGGGGTGAGGCCGGGTGCCGACGTCTCCGCCCTGGTATTCGCCCGCAAGGCCGTCGACGCCCACGGCGGCACGCTGATTTTCGAGGACACCGGCAACGGGCTGTCGCAGGCCCGCATGCTGCTGCCGCCGGACAATATCCGCGACATCGACCTGACCACGACGCGGCCGCGGAATTAACGCAGGCCTGCATCTTCCGGTTGAAATTCGACTCGATCTCCGCTCTCATGCCGTGTGGCGGCGGCGCGAGCGGCTGGGATGGAGCGTCTGGCGGATATCGAGCGCGCGAAGGCCTGGCGATTGTGTTGGTCGTCTTCGGCCATCTCGTCGCGCGGCAGGACCCGCTCGGGGTCTCCTGGTACGAGTCGGCCCGGGTACTGATCTACCTCTTCCACATGCCGTTCTTTATGTACCTAAGCGGCTACGTCGCCGGTCTTCGTCCGGTTCCGGAGACGTTCGCCGGCTGGGGCGGACTGGTCCGCCGGCGGGCGGTCCGGCTCTTGCTGCCCTTCGCTGCGTTCGGCCTGCTGATCGTGCTCGCCAAGCTGGGATTGGCTGGTCTGGTGCCCGTGGACAACGCGCCCGACGGCATCGGCGCGGGCTTGCGCGGGCTGTGTGCTGGGCATGTCCAGCAGCCTGGGGGTGAAAGTCCCCTGTGCAACCTGATGGAGGTGAAGCACGAGTGAAGCACAAGGGCGGAACCGCGAGGGACCGTCTGAAGGAAGTGT
>Ga0074045_10001353_pt1 | contig 23752 bp, 21 predicted proteins | sample BogForMeECP23OM2_FD_94442 | JGI IMG/M metagenome (GOLD analysis project Ga0074045, IMG submission 94442) | Bog forest soil microbial communities from Calvert Island, British Columbia, Canada - Bog Forest MetaG ECP23OM2 | ecosystem: Environmental > Terrestrial > Soil > Wetlands ... | reverse complement strand
AGGATAAGTGCTATGGTTAGGAGGAGGGCTGTTGAAGTCCGAGGCTTCATTTGAACCTGTATAGCGATTGTTGTCATTTATTATTTAAGGGTTGCAGACTGGTGCTTAGTTTTCTGAATTCTGATTTTTGTTCTCGCGCAAAATGTAAAACTGGTTTTGCTATCTGAAATCGCACTATAGGGCTTATTGATGCGATTAAGGCGTGTATTCAGCTACGGAAAACAGCAAGGGGTTAAAAACATTTAAGGAACCTAAATAAACGTTTGTGAACGAAAATGAACGGTTACAGTGTCGCTGACGTCGAAAGCGCTTCAGAAACTCTTTTATTTCTCTCTTGACAAGAGCTAAATTGCACAAAAAGGCGAAAGAAAATGAAAACAAAATTCGGAATAATATTGATCGCAATCCTCGCTGTTAGTTCACTGTGTTTTCTCGCAGGCGCCTACGCGACCCCATTCATGAGCTATAGCACAGTTCCCAACGTCTCAAGCACAATGCCAAACGCAGTCAGTATTCAACGAAACTCCGTACGCATGTACGGCTCTTTCCAAGAATGGCTCACTACTCCAACTCTTACCCCCGTCATGGGTTCCATTGAAGTCCTAAGCAGAACACAGGTCGGACCCAAAAACACAATCCAAGGATATGCAGCCTCCGCCATATGGACAACCAACACAACACGGCCAATCGCAGCTGTTAGAACACGTGAGAACTTTACATACAGCTTCTACACCGCTAGACTGGTAAATGGCAACTTTTCAGCTTTAGACTACAACGGCAACGCCTTCTATTTGAACGGCACATGGAACGTTTGGAGCATCACCGAGAACTTCACAATCATTACCGACAGCGCTACTGGGCACATACTCTCAATTGACAGCAACCAAAAGGCAGTGCCTCTGGCCATAAAAGCCTATGGAAACTTTACAGTTCCCTCTGGGTGGAGTACTTTCACGCTTGACATAACGGGAATAGCCCCGCTAACTGGGAAAGTCGTAGCAGAAGTAACCATTTCAGCAGTCTTTAACCCATTCATGTTAGGCACCGATAGCAGCTCAACAACAGTAACGAAATCCGACCTCAACAGCATCGTAAACGCCTATGGCTCAGTGCCGGGCTACGGTAACTACAACATCAACATGGACTACTGCCTACACTACAAAATCGACATCTGCGACCTCGCAACTGCAGCAGCAAACCTGAACGCAAACTAAACAACAAAACCCACTTTCTTTTCTTTATTTCGAATCTATTTCTGAATATTTCTTGTTAATTATGCTGAAGCTCAATCAAGCTGTAAACTGGTTTATTCGGGTATTTGCAGTTAAGTTAAAATTGCCTTGGTAGCCTATTTCAACAGGACGGCGCCAAAACCATGGCTGAAACTGAAAAAACAACGGCGAAGACAGATGAAAAGAAAACTGTAAAGCTGCCATGTGGCTGCGTCTATCAGGATGAGGGTTGGATGCTTACTCGGATAAACGAATGCGAGTACCATCAGCGTAGGCGAACAGCTAAGCGCCCGAGTCGTCCTAAGGCGGAATGCGTAAGACCCTAAATTGGAAACTATAGTTCATTAGCTGATGGTTGAATTGGAGTTTTTTCCCGTAAGAGATTTAACAGTCAAAAAGGATGTTTGAAGGCACATTGACAACTAAAGAATCAGTCCCCAAGCAAAAATCTACGCGTTCCAGAGGGATACTAAGGATCACTCTTGAAGTGGTCTTTATGGTGGCGATTTTAGCCGCCCTGTTTTGGTATGTGGGTGTAGGTTCTCTGTACAATGCTCTTCTTCACATTAAAGTCGAGTATCTTCTTCTTGCTTTTCTGATGTATTTTGGAATAAACCTTCTTTTCACCGTCCGGCTGAGACGAGTCCTAAGCAAAAACGGTGTAAAAACATCCTTTGGTAAGACATTACTCGCCCAATATGGCGGCATGCTTACAAGCGATGTCACTCCTGGACGTTCAGGTTACATCCTTACACCAGTTTATTTGCTTGACCAAAAAGTTCCAACGTCAAAGAGTCTATCGAGCGTGCTAGGCATCCAAACATTTGAATTTCTAATTAAAGTAATCGGCGGAGTAGGCGCCGTAATTTACCTCGTTAAGGTTGTTCCATCAAGCGTATGGAACCAATTATTCCCCACCGAGATCCTTGGAGTGAACGTTGCATTGCTAATCGCGGCGCTCGGCATCGCTTTAATGATGACTGGAGCAATCGTTCTTGCACTTTTCACCTGGTCTAAAAGAGCTATTTCAATATTTGATCGAATCGCAAACTCCCGAATTCTGAAAAGATTCACAGGTGGCTTAATGGGGAAGCTTGATGAATACAAACAAAGCTCTTCTAGCACGAGTAAAGCAATCCCGGAAATAGTTGGCTTAACCGTTGCATGCTGGATTATAAAGGGGTTTGAATGGTACTTTTTAGGCTACGCATTAGGAATTACGCAGATACCATGGATCGCTTATTTCCTAATTCACCCGTTGGTGACTGCTCTAGCTTTTGTTCCTATTACTCCAGCTGGAATTGGCGTACAAGAATTCGGAATTATCGGGATTTTCGGACTGATACTTAATGTTCCCGCTCATCCTGAACTGATACCGACAATCGCCGCTTTCGCTTTACTAGCGCGTGGCTTGCTCATATTCGAAGACCTAGCGGGTGTACCCCAAATCGTAAGATCAACAAGCCTCATCTTTTCCCGCAAAAAACCTGGTGAACAACTGGAGCCAAAACCTGGAACCCCGCCATTAACCCCAGTTTAAGTAAAGATTTCACGCTGAATTTTTATTAGTTTGTTATCTGTAAGGAGGAGTGTTGTGACTGCCGAATTTCCGATAAGGCCGATGTCCCCAGGTGATGCAGGCACACTTAGAGAAATAGCGGCTTTGTCTTTTTCAAGACTCATGGCTTTCTTTGCTATCCACAGCTTACTTTCAGACGAGGGGCATGTGCTCGTAAGCGAGGCACATGGAACAGTTGTTGGGTTTGTTAAACTCATCGAATTCAACATAGCCAGTAAAAAGTTCGGCTGCATCCTCTGGATTGCGACCCACCCAGATTTCCGTCGAAAAGGCGTTGCACACGCACTAACAACTGAAGGCATCAAACATCTCAAACGTAACGGCGCAGCATCGGTGTTTGCTTCCACGCAAAGACGAAACGCTGCTGCCTTAGCTGTCCTTGACCGAAATGGTTTTCGAAGAATAGGCTTTTGGGAGCTTCAGCGGCTTTTTGCTTGGCATGTCCTTCAGTTCTACAGTGATGTTTGGCTTGCTCCCGGCGAAGTCGTTCTAATCCATTGTTGACAGCCCTTTTTTGTGTTGATTTTCGGCCATAAATAATGCTCCTGACATTTTTGGCCCTTCTGATCTATCTCTCGGTTACTGAATTCCTCGTCACCCTGTACCGCCAAACTGTACCGCCAAAGTGTACCGACATTGACCCGACCGGTCGGTTTGTACACACAAGAAGATAAACCCCCTCCCCCGACTTACATGTTCTTTGCGTTTCTTGAACGGTCTGCTAAATAGTTTTTACTATGTTGCAATGACATCCAAAATCAAATTTCTATAGCGGTTTTTTCTTAGGTCACCAGTGACAAAAAACTTAATCTGTTGAAATCGCAAGGATTTTCTTATGTCAACAAAATTTATATCTTATCGAACGGTAAAGCTGGCGGTGAAGTTTTGTGGCGTTAATGAAAGCAATTCAAGTCAGTGCACCTGGCGGAGATTTCAAGCTGGTGCAAAAAGAGATTCCTGAACCAAAAGAACATGAAGTTCTTCTCAAAGTCCAAGCGTGCGGCGTTTGCCATGGCGACGCAATAGTCAAAGAAGGATATTTCCCAGGGCTTTCGTATCCCAGGACACCCGGTCACGAAGTCGTCGGCACAATTGCAAAGTTGGGTTCTGAGTCGCATTATTGGCGCGTAGGTCAACGTGTCGGTGTCGGCTGGCGCGGCGGGCACTGTACGCATTGTAGGTCATGTTTGAAAGGGGATTTTTGGGCGTGTGAGAGCCCCTTAGCCACAGGAATTTCATCTGACGGCGGCTACGCTGAGTATATGGTTGCCCGAATGGATGTTCTGACTGCGATTCCTGAAGAGTTGAGTTCTGTGGAGGCTGCGCCGCTTCTTTGTGCAGGGGCAACAACACTTGGTGCATTGAAAAGTAGCCAGGCGAAAGGCGGAGATTTAGTTGCAATTCAAGGTTTAGGCGGTTTAGGTCATTTAGCGCTGCAGTTTGCCGTAAAGCTTGGGTTGAAGGTTGCGGTGGTTTCCCGAGGGTCAGATAAAGAGGAGTTGGCGCGTAAGTTGGGTGCCCAAATCTACATTGACTCAAGCGCAAAGAATGCCGCTGAAGAATTGATGAAAATGGGTGGCGCACGAGCAATCTTCTGCACTGCACCGAACAGCAAAGCTATCTCGGAACTGGTTAATGGTCTTGCGCGAAACGGGCAACTAATAATTATCACATTCGTTAATGAGCCGATGCAGATTTCGCCTGTCCAGTTGATGCGTGCCGTGCGCTCCGTAAGCGGCTGGGTTGGAGGAAACGCAGCTGACACGTTGAACTTCAGCGTCATCACGCATGTTGTTCCTATAGTAGAGGTGTTTCCGCTTGAGCAGGCGGCAGTGGCTTTTGACCGCATGATGACAGCAAAGGTTCGTTTCCGAGCAGTATTAAAAGTAAGCGAGGCTTAGACATGAGCGAAACACTCAAGATTATTCAAGAAAGACAATCTGCCCGTGTGCCTTTTGACAAAAACCGTTCCGTCTCTAAGGAGGACTTGCATAAGATTCTTGAGGCTGCAAAATGGACACCTACAGCCCATAACATGCAGAACTTCGAAATAGTAGTTGTAGACGACGAATCCGTTTTGAACCAGATTGGAAACATAAAATCACGTATTTCCGAAGAGTTCCTTCGCGAAAACTACGAGCAACTTTCATTTTCAAAAGAAGAGCTACTGAAAAAGAAAACGGGGATTTCAGGTGCAATGTTTCCACCGGAATGGATTGACCCTGCGAAAATATCTGAAGCCGTAAAAAAAGCCACACCTATGCCGATTTCCCAATCAATCAGAGGAAGCCCAACACTCCTATTCGTGATTTATGACTCTAGAAAAAGAGCACCTGCCTCGCATGGTGACGTATTAGGCTTCATTAGTCTTGGCTGTCTCATGGAAAACATATGGTTGATCGCTCAGTCTTTAGGAATTGGGCTTCAGATTCTCAGCGCCTTCTCCGCTCCGCCCGTTGAAACAGAAATAAAGAAGCTCTTGGCAGTGCCGGATTACATGAAAATCGCTTACACATGCCGCTTAGGCTACCCGACTGGTGCAAGCAAATACCTTAGGGTCAGACGAGAGGTAGAAGACTTCACGCATCACAACAAATTCGGGAGCAAAGGACTGTAACCCTGTCTTCTCCATTTTTGCCATGGTTTTTCTGCTGCTTTTAGTATAGGTTTGCGGAATCAGAGCGCTTAGATCGTCAGGCGATTGCGAACATTGGCATTGTATTGACAAAATGTATTGACAAAGTGTATATACATTTGACCGACCGGTCGTCTTGTACACACAAGAAGATGGACCCCCCTCCCTAACTTACGCGTGCATTGCGTTTCTTGACTGGTCAACTAAATACACCTTAATGTTGCAACGCTTGCGAACCTATCCAAAATCGAGTGTCTGCGTGGTTTTTTCCTTGTGCACCCATGGAATTTGTTTTGGCTTCGCTTGTTAATATTTAAATGTAAGAAGATTACATTATAGAGAAATATCTCGGGGTAGTAGGGAGAACAAAGAGCTGTGCGGGAGAGACTACTATGCAACCAAGAAAATTGCGCTTCATTGTGCGTTAGTCGCCTTCTCCGAACTTCTTATGGAACTAACATTCGCAGACTTGACGCTAACCCTGAAAAAGCAAAAATAAACAAGCACGAAAGCGTTAATGGAGAGACGTCTAATGATTGTTGAAGCTGCAATCGCATTCGTACTCATTTTCATCTGCACATACGTGATTTACAGTTTAGGCAAACGTTCAGCGCCTAAAACCACCATAAGCGAAAACGAGCAGGCATCGTACGCTTGCGGAGAAAAAGTTGTTTTCCATGGCTTAAGAATCAACGTTTCCCTCTACAAATACCTGATTTACTTTGTGATTTTTGATTCAGCCGTACTTGTTCTTGCTTTTGCTTCCTTCGCATTGGCAAACACCAACCCACTGCTGCTTTTCTTGTACCTCGGCATAATTCTTGCTGCAGGTTTGGTTCTTCTTGAAGGAGGCAAACAGTAAATGACTAACACAATAACTTGGGCTCGGGTCAAATCCCCCTGGGTCCTACATTTTAACTCAGGCGCCTGCAACGGATGCGACATCGAAATCGTTGCACTCTTAACACCGAAATATGATGTTGAACGCTTCGGCATAAAACTTGAGCCATCCCCAAGGCACGCTGACGTTCTTCTTGTCACTGGCTGTGTTACGCAGCAATGTGCAGAACGGCTAAAACGGGTTTACGATCAGATGCCCCAGCCAAAATTCGTCGTTGCAATCGGAGCTTGTGCATGCAGCGGCGGAGTTTTCGAAGGAAACTACAACGTGGTCGGAGGCGTCGACAAAATAATCCCAGTTACAGCTTACATACCAGGGTGTCCACCGCGTCCAGAAGCAATCATAGACGGCGCCGTCAAACTTCTAAACGCATTGAACCCGCCTAAACCAAAGAAGCAACCCAAAAAAGCTGAACCTGCTAAGGAAGCTGCAAAGCCAGCTGCTGAACCGCAAATTGTGGTGGCTCAGCCAGAAGCTAAACCAGTTATGGAGGCAAAACATGATGGCAAACAATGAAGTAGACATCGTTAAGGTAATTGAATCTAAATTTGGCTCAAAGGTCCAAGTTCAACCAGGATTGCTCGGCACAGCTGCGATAAACACAAACGGTTTGCACAGAGAAGTCCTCAAAGCCATGGTTGAGGCTGACGCAAAAACAGGCATAACAGCCATAACAGGCTTAGACCTTGGAGCAAACTTGGGCGTTATATTTCACGTCCACACAGAAAAGGGCTTTTTCGGCTTACGAGCTGAAGTCCCTAAAGAAAAACCGAGGCTCCAAACAATAACCGACATTATCCCCGGTGCACTTTTCCACGAACTAGAAGTATCAGACCTCTTCGGAATAATGTTCGACGGCAACGAGCTAAAAGGGCACTTTCTTCTCTCGGAAAACTGGCCTGAAGGGATTTTCCCGCTTAGAAAGGACGTTAATCCTGCCGAAGTAAAGCTTGGACCTTCTCCGCCGGAAGAAAAGATTCCTGAAGACAAAAAAATCGTGAAGTTCATCATAGGTCCACAGCACCCTGCACTTTTGGAGCCTGAAAAATTCTCGGTGACTGTAGAAGGGGAAGTTGTAACAAAGGTTGAACCCAGAATCGGCTACGTACACAGAGGCATAGAAAAATCAGCAGAAACACGAACATACGTTCAAGACGTTTACCTTGTAGAGCGGGTCTGCGGAATCTGCAACGCCTGCCATGCACACGGGTTCGTCGGCGCCGTTGAAAAGATTTTAAAAACAGATGTTCCGCCAAGAGCCAAATACCTGCGGGTTATAGCGCTCGAGTTAAACAGGCTGCACAGCCATCTGCTCACGCTCGGCCACGCAGGACTTGAAATTGGGTACGAAACCCTGTTTCAGTATTTCTGGAGAGACAGAGAACCCATAATGGACTTAATCGAGTTGACCAGTGGCAACCGCGTTTACGCTTCGCTTATGACCATAGGCGGTGTTAGGCGGGACCTGAAGGATACAGACATTCCAAAGATTAAGACTACTCTGTCTGATCTGAAGAAGAAACTGCCGTTCTACAGGAAAGTCTACACTGACGAGCCATCGATACGTGCCAGAATGCAAAACGAAGGTGTACTTGCAAAAGAAGACGCAATAAAGCTGTGCGTTGTCGGACCAGTAGCCCGTGGATCAGGCTATGACATCGACGTGCGCAAAGACGACCCCTACGAAGCCTATGGGGAAATTCCCTTCAAAGAAATTGTCTACAAGACTGGTGACACATGGGCAAGAATGAACGTGCGCATGGATGAACTTGAAGAAAGCATCAACATAATCGAGTACGCGCTTGACAACATGCCGAAAGGACCCTTCCGAGTTGACGTGCCAAGATACGTGCCAATTGGGGAAGCTATCCACCGCGTGGAAGCCCCTAGAGGCGAATTATTCTACTATGTCAAAGGAAATGGCTCCGCTTCACCTGAAAGAGTAAAAATCCGAACTCCCACATACGCTAACATTCCAGCGTTCCTAAAGACAGCGATAGGCGAGAACATAGCTGACGTTCCTCCGAACTTCGTTAGTTTGGACCCATGCTTCTCATGCACTGACAGGTGAGTTCAATGGCCGTCGACTTCTGGCTGATAGCACGGATACTTATTTTCCCGGGTTTCACGTTTATCCTGCTTCTAACACTGTTTTGTGACTGGATAGAGAGAAAACTTGAAGCCCGCATACAGAACCGGGTTGGCCCAATGGTTGCAGGACCAGCCGGGCTTTTTCAGCCACTAGCCGACTTCATAAAATTATTAACCAAAGAAGAAATCGAGCCGAGAAACGCAAAGAAAATCGTCTTCAAGTTTGCGCCGCTTGCAGCATTCGCCATGATGGTTTTCGCAATGTGCTTCTTGCCCATTGACGGCGGAAGCGTAATTTCAACAAGCGGCTTTCCAGGCGACCTTGTCGTCATCTTAACGTTCTCCACCATAGCAAGCTTTATGCTGTTCCTTTCAGGCTGGGCATCCTCCAACCCCTACGGCACAATCAGCTCAGCAAGAGTCCTCACACAGTTCCTCGGATACGACATACCCCTCTTCATCCTAGCATTAACCCCAGCCTTCATTGCGGGAAGCCTAAGCATATTCGCCATAGCATCATACCAGGTCACCAAAGTGGTTCCTTTTATCATTATGGCACCATGGGCTTTCATCCTTTTCCTAATCACAATCCAAGCAGAACTTGAAAAAGACCCCTTCGACGTTCCAGACGCAGAAAGTGAACTGGTCGGCGGAATCGAAACTGAGTACACAGGGGCAAAACTCGCGTTCCTTCACCTGACACGTGACGTGCAAATTGTGTTTGGCGCCGCGCTCATAGTTGAATTGTTCCTAGGCGGACCTTACGGACCCGTCATCGGCGGTTTGCCAGCGTTCTGGTACTCTCTTTGGTTCGTGCTCAAATTGCTGGCCGTCGTGATAGTTACCGAGTATGTTACAACCCTGTTTGCGAGGCTTCGCATCGACCAGGTGTTGTCGGCTAACTGGAAAATAATCTTGCCCTTAGCGGTGCTGTCGCTAATGCTGACCGTAGCTATGATAACATGGGTTTACCCGGTGCTGTGACTATGACTGACAAGAAAACTCCGAAGAAAAAGAAATCAGGCTTACTTTCTCCAATGTGGCGAAGAACAGCTTCACACATATTCACCAAACCCGCAACCACTAAGTATCCCTTCGTGAAACCCAAGCTTCCAGAAGACTTCCGTGGCAAACCCAACTACACCATCCGCACATGTAACATGATTGACCTAAGCGGAACTCAACGCCAAATCGGATTCGACGTCCAAAAACTAGTAAACACGAATTGCACAGTCTGCGCTCGAGATTGCCCAGCCTTCGCAATTGAAATCGTTGAAGTTGACGGCAAAAAACGTCCCCAATTCGACCTTAACAAATGCATTTTCTGCAACCAATGCGTCGAAAGCTGCCCAAGAAACGCCATAACCGCTTCAACCGAATACGAGCTCGCGACCACTGACAAAAAATCATTAATAATAAGGCCTAATCCGAAGGAGGCTTCAAAATAGTGATTCTTGAAATCCTTTCAATCGGAATCATAATATCGGCTTGCCTCGCACTTTTCCTTGACGAAGTTGTATATTCCGTTGCAGCATTTTCGGGAACTTTCCTATTCACTGCTCTGCTTTATTGGGAAAACGGGTCAACATACGCAGCAATCTTCCAGTTTGCCGTAAGCGTGGGTACATTAGCTATCCTTTTCCTTTCAGGAGAAATGCTAAGCGATAAGGCTTTGAAGAAAACGTCGCCTGAAAAACTCGGTGCGCTGCTTGGCGTTGGAGTGGTTTTGTCATTGCCCGCGCTTTTCCTTTCAGTTTCATCTTCAGGAGGATCTTACGGCGTTTCCACTTCTAGCTTCGGCAACGCTTTGTGGAACCTGAATGGTCTGGACGTCGTCTTGCAAGCCCTAGTCATTTTAACGGTTGCTTTGGGAATCGCCATAATATTGTACGAGCGCAGGAAAGGTGCATCATAATGGACTTCGTTATTCTTTCAATCGTCATTTTAGCAATCGGCGTCTACGGCTTGCTGACTAACCGTCAACTAATCAAAGTGTTCATCTCTATAGAGTTAATCGCGATTGGCGCTACACTTAACTTCGTCATGTTGACGTCCGCCTTAGGACAAGGAGTTGGACAGGCATATCTGGTTCTGGCATTCTCTACAGAGACGGCTGTTAGCGCAGTGATTCTTGCATTGCTCGTGATCGTTTCGAAGAGGTATGGGACCACCGACATTAGCAAAATCATTAAGTCAATGGGAGAAAAAGCTGAAAACGAGGCTGAAACACAATGAGCTTTGACATAACTGAATTTTCTGCATGGGCTGTTTGGGTACTTCCGCTAATAGCCTGCTTATTCGTTCCAGTTGTAGCTAAGAAAGGCGACAAAATCCGCAACTACTTCGTAATAGGTGTCATGGCAGCCGTCGCCGGCTTAGCGTTTTCGCTCATTCCCGGAGTCTGGTTCGGAAACGGGACAGCAGTCACCCACACGATACCTTGGATTTCCTCAAACATCAGCGCAGGCGTCTACATTGACCCGCTCAGCGTGTTGTTTGTCTGCCTCGTCGCGTTCTTCGGATTAATCATTGCAGTTTACTCTTGGGGTTACATGAAGGGCGAAGAAGGGTTAACCCGATACTACTTCCTAATCATGCTCTTCATCGGCTCAATGGCGGGCTTAGTTATTTCAGATAACCTGCTTCAAATGTTTATTTTCTGGGAGATGGTGGGACTCTGCTCCTACGCTTTGATTGCCTTCTGGTATAAGCGCCCCGAATCGGTAAATGCAGGTGTCAAAGTCTTCATTATGACCCGCATCGGCGACATATCTCTGCTTGCAGCCATCGGCATACTGTATGCCGGTCCAATTATCAACGGCCAAGCACCCCTCTACACATTCAGCTTCACAGGCATAATAACTGCCCTAACCAATAACGCACACACCCTTAACACTGGACTCCTAACAATCGTATTCTTCCTAGTGTTAGGCGGCGCAATCGCCAAATCAGCCCAGCTTCCACTCTTCACTTGGCTATACAGCGCGATGGAGGCTCCGACCTCGGTCAGCGCCCTTTTACACGCTGCCACAATGGTTAAGGCCGGTATCTATCTTCTCGCAAGATTCATCCTGATCGCTTCCGTTGCCGCTCCATTGATAACAGCGCTTGACCCGCTTTGGTTCCCAACAGTCGCTTGGATAGGTGTCCTAACAGCGTTTGTCGGCGCAACCTTGGCAATAACAACAACCGACATCAAAGGTGTCCTCGCCTACTCCACAGTAAGCCAAATAGGCTTTATGATGGCTGGGCTAGGGGCTGCTGTTGCAGGAGCGGCTTCTATCGGCTGGTTCGGCAGCTTATTCCACATGGTCAGTCACGCTTTCTTCGAAGGCCTCGGATTCCTCATTGCAGGAGGCATCATCCACGCGATCGGCACAAGAGACATGCGCCTTATGGGCGGTTTACGCAAGTTAATGCCGACATCCTTCATACTGATGGGCATAATGATTATAACAACCAGTGGGTTGCCGCCTTTCGCTTCGTTCTTCAGCAAAGGCTTAATCATCTCAAGCGTCACAATAATCAGCCCTGTAAGCCTTGCCAGCGCAAGTACAATACAGGCAATAATTCTCTACATCACCGCGGCAATCACTTTTGCCTACTGCATACGAATGTTCAGCCTCGTTTTCATGGGCAAAGAATCTGACCACCTCAAGAAACAGCACGTTCATGAATCCTCAAAAGTCATGCTTATCCCAGCAGCCATCCTCACAGGTTTATGCTGTATCTGGGGCTTATCGATGCCTGTTATCTTAGATTTCATGTCAAAATCAACGATAACGGCACGTTTAACCACCCTTGGCATTTCACTGTTGGGCTCATTCACCGATATTGAAACACCTATCTTCCTCTCTATTCTGGTGCCGACATTCATCCTCTTATACTTCAGCTACTTCCGAAACTTCCAAGGTGCAAGAAACATCGGCGGCGGATCAAACCCAATCGCAACGATGCTCAAGCACGCTTACTTCTTCGACGACGCATACCGCGGGATCGCCAAAGGAATCGGCAAACTATCCGTCGGAGTCAAATTCATCGAAGATTCCGCCAACAAACTAAGCGTCAGCTTCGCCTACGGAACAGAACGCGCCGCTAATCGGCTCAAAAAAGTTCCTTCAACAACAGTCCAAAACTACATTGCCGCATCGGTAGTCGGCTTCATACTGATTGTGGTTCTACTAGTTTTGACGGTGGGGGTCTAGAAAATGTCGTTTGCTCTTCTCTCAGTATTCCTAATTCCCGCAGTCAGCATACCCTTCGTCTATTTGGTCGGCAAGAAATCCCCGAAGTGGGCTGCAATCTTCGTCGCATTAGTCGCCTTAGTCAACATACTGCTTGTTCTCTCCACGGTGCCAACGATTCTTAACAGTTCATTGCATCGCTATGTTGAATCTTACACTTGGTTTACAACTGGAAGCATATCCATTAAATTCACGCTTTTCACTGACGGCATCAGTGCATCAATAGCCCTTGTCAGCCTAGCCTTAATTCTAGTTGCAGCGTTATTCTCAATAAACTACATGGCCGGCAAAAAACACTTGGCCGTTTACTACGCCTTGCTCGCTATGCTCTCCGTCGGGTTAGTCGGAGTCTTCATAACATCCAACTTCATCCTCTTCTACCTATGCTGGGAACTCATGCTTGTCCCAGCTTACTTTATAGTCGGCGAATGGGGCTACAAAGACAGCTACAAACAAGCCTTCAAACTCTTCGTATGGACACACGCAGGAGCCGTCTTCGTCCTGTTAGGTTTAGGTGCAATCTACATTTTCTCAGGAACCTCAGACATGTTTCTCGCCCAAAAGTGGCTAATCAATAATGCAGCGGGCACAAGCCTCGTGCAGTGGGCGCTCATCGCGTTAACAGCTGGATTCGCCGTTAAAATGGCGGTTATCCCTGTCCACATTTGGCTACCTGACGCACACTCCGAAGCACCAGCACCCATGTCCGCACTTCTTAGCGGAGTCATAATCAGTGCGGGAGCTTACGCAATTCTGCGTTTATCACTAGGAATGGTTTTCCCGGCTGTAGACATAACTTTCGGAACCAACTTCCTGCACGCCCTCTCGATAGTTGGTATCCTCTCAGCGTTCTTCGGCTCGCTGATCGCGTTGGTATCCACGGATATAAAACGGCTTATTGCTTACTCAAGCATTGCCCACATGGGCTACATAATGTTCGGTCTCTCGCTTTTCCCTGCAAACGCTGCTGCGGGAACTGTCGTACTGCTATCCTCTGCAATAGCAATCACGGGAACGGTGCTTCACATCATCAGTCACGCCTTAAGCAAAGGGCTGCTCTTCCTTTCCGCAGGGGGCATAATGCATCAAACCGAAAAACGAGACATCCGCAGGATGGGCGGCCTAGCCAGCAAAATGCCCTTCACAGCCGTTTCATCAACTATTGCGGCTCTAAGCATAGGTGGAGCGCCGCCGTTTGCGTGTTTTATCAGTGAATTCCTGATTTTCGTTGGAGCCTTCGACGTCATGCGGGTTGACTCATTCTACATATTACCTACAGCCTTGATGCTTGTCGCAACAGTTCTGTCATTAGCGTACATGCTAAGATTCGTTTCAATGATTTTCTTCGGAGAACCAAAAGACGAGCCTGTAGAAGCCGAGGAAGCCGAAGCAGCTGAAGCGGCAAAAGACAGCGAGCACCACCACAAAGTCTTCGACGTGCCAAACTACATCAAACTTTCATTCGCAATCCTTGTGGTCCTGGTTGTTTTCGTGGGGATTTACCCGTCGTTCTTCATACATCTAATTCAAACGGTGAGTATGGGTGGAAGGTGACCTGAAATGGTTCAAGTTATAGACATATTATTACCGATATTGACTCTCGTCATTGCAGCGCTCTTAACAATCCCAGTGTTTAGGCTGATACGTAAAAGCTCCAACCCGACAACTCTGACCGTAGGTTGGTTCGTTGCCGTCTTCGCGGTTGCGGGAGCTACCGTAGCAAATCTTGCTTTAAGCTACTACAGTGTTTCCTCGCCAGGTCTCATCAACATAGGCTTAAACGGCGCTGTTTCGACAAACCCAAACGGAGCTTTCTCAAGCGCCTTCCTGATAGACGCTATCTCAATCTTCATGGCAGTAATCATCGTCGGACTTAGCGCAGTAGTTGTACTCTACAGCGTTTTCAGCATAGGCAACAACGAACGACCATCCGAACGATACTTTGCCATCATGCTTATGACTACAGCAGGCTTGCTGGGCGCCGTCCTTGCAGGCGACCTCTTAACCCTCTTCATATTCTGGGAAGCCGCAACTGCAGGAGCCGCATTCCTAATGCTCTACAAGAAAAACGCGTTCAGCATAAACGCCACCCTCAAGTACCTCGTCATGATAGTCATCGCCTCAGCCTTCGTGGTTTTAGGCATTTCAATAGTTTACGGCTTAACAGGAACCCTCAACTACATCGGTGTGGGAACCGCTCTTCAGACCGTGGGCTCCAGCAACCACCTCCTCATTATAGCTTTCATATTCATCGCGGCCGGCTACGCCATTGAAGCAGCTATTGTACCATTCCACTTTTGGCTGCCTGATGCATACACCGAAGCGCCAGCTTCATCAGCGTCCTTCCTATCCGCGCTAGTTGACCAAGGAAGCTACTACATCCTCATACGAGTGCTCCTATACATCATAGTTCCAAAAGGTCCAAACGCAGTGTTAGATTGGACCTTAATGTTAGCAGCGTTGGCATCAGTAACCATGGTAGTCGGCAACCTATTCGCACTCATACAAACCAACGTGAAACGTTTAATCGCGTACATCTGCGTAGCAGACGTCGGCTACAACCTCGTAGCAATAACAAGCGTAACCGCCTTAGGCATAACAAGCAACCTCTACTTCTTCCTAGTCGGAGGCATCACAACAGGATTAGCCTTCATGGCAATCGGAGTCATCAACAGCCATGGATTCAAAACTATAGATGACATGTCAGGACTCGGCAAAAAAATGCCGCTCGCATGCTTAGCATTAGTGATGGCTAGTTTATCATTCGCAGGCGTCCCACCGTTCGGAGGCTTCTTCGCCAAATTCTTCGTCTTCACCGCCGCAATACAAGGCAACTTAGCATGGCTCGCAGTCATCGGAATCATCACAAGCGTGCTGCAAACCGCTTACCTGTTCCGCTTAATCTACGTCTTCTACGGCAAGAAAGCTACAGACGAAACAGCAATAAAAGAGCCAAAACGCATCCTCGTTCCAATCTTTATCATGGCGGGAACACTGATCTTCATAGGCATATTCCCATCCGTCGTGCTCAACCTAATCCACCCAGTCGTCAACCAACTACAAACAATAATCCCGACAATACCCACACTATAAGAAAAACAGCCCACCAACAAATGCTGGTGGATCTGTTCTAAATTACTTTCTTATTTGTCCGCTGCCCAGTACTACGTATTTTGTTGTTGTGAGGTGCTGTACACTCATGGGTCCCCGTGCGTGAAGCTTCTGTGTGCTTATGCCGATTTCTGCGCCTAACCCGAACTGGTTTCCGTCAGTGAACCGTGTTGAAGCGTTCCAGTAAACGGCTGCTGAATCGATTTCCCGTATGAACTGCATGGCTTTGTCGAAGTCTGCTGTAAGTATAGAGTCTGAGTGGTGGGTTCCGTATTTGTTGATGTGCGCAATTGCTGCGTCGAGGTTTTTGATGACTTTCACACCGATTGTTAGGTCTAGGTATTCGGTGTACCAGTCCTCTTCCGTTGTTGCTTTAACGTCGGGAACGATCTTGCGGGTTTCCTCGTCGCCGCGAACTTCTACGCCTTTTTCTCTAAGAGCCGCAATCACAACTGGCAGGTATCTCGCAGCGATTTTGCTGTGAACCAGAAGCTTCTCGGTGGCGTTGCATGTGCCGGGTCTTTGGCATTTTGCGTTTATAACGATAGGTGTGGCTTTTTCGAGGTCGGCGTCTTCTTCAACGTAAACGTGGCAGTTGCCTGTTCCCGTTTCAATTACTGGGATACGTGAAGTTTCAACGACCGTTTTTATTAGGTCTGCGCCTCCTCTGGGAATAAGAACATCGATGTACTCGCGCATCCGCATCAACTCCTCGGCCAAATGGCGATCGGCAGACTCCACTACCTGCAGAGCATCAACAGGCACTTGGGTTCCTAGCAGCGCATCCCTTAGAACCTCGCCTATCGTGACGTTGGAGTTCAGCGCGTCAGAGCCTCCTCGCAGGATGACGGCGTTTCCTGATTTGATGCAGATTCCTGCTGCATCCGAAGTAACGTCAGGCCGAGACTCGTAAATGATTCCGATAACCCCCAGTGGCACGCGAACTTGACTGATTATCAACCCGTTGGGGCGTGTCCATGTGTTTAGGATTGTGCCGATGGGGTCAGGCAAAGCCGAAACTTCTCTTAGACCCTTAGCCATGGCTTGAATTTTGCGTTGGTCAAGCGCCAAGCGGTCAATCAATGCCGCTTTGAGCCCGCTGTGCATGGCAGCGTCAACGTCCGTCAAGTTTGCGGCCAAAATCTTCTCGGTATTCGCCTCCAACGCATTTGCCATTCTCCAAAGCGCCGTGTTCTTAGCTTCAGCCGTAAGCCTAGCCATTTCAACTGAGGCAGCTTTGGCTTTTTTACACATTTCAGTTATCATTTTTCTTCCCCGATAAGATGGATATTCCTATGCTCTACAGCTTCTTTAGGTTTATCTGACCCAAGCTTCTTCTGCACTTCAGCCGCCTGGCAGCCCTTAATCAGGTTCAACTCGCCGCTGGAAAAGTTAGGGTTGCCTTTAGCGAACTCAACCTTGCACTCGTCCATGATGCTGACGACATCGCCAACGTTAAATTGCCCCACGACGCAGGTTATGCCGACGGGCAAAAGACTTGAACCGTCAAGAATGGCCTTTTTAGCGCCTGCATTAACATGGATCTCACCTTTGACTGCGGCTCCGTAAGCTATCCAACGTTTAACCGCCGACATAGGGTTCTGGGCTTTGAAGAATGTACCTGTGTCTTTTCCCGAAAGAATGTCTATGATAACATTTTCTCTTCGGCTGTTCGCAATAACCACTGGGATACCGCATGATGTCGCGATTTCAGCAGCTTTAATTTTGCTTTGAATGCCACCCCTGCCCAGCTTACTCTTGCCTCTAAGCGAGTTTTTGAGTTCAGGCGTTATGGCTTCAACAGTTCTAATCAACTCTGCACCTGACTCTTGGGGGTCAGCAGTGTACAAGCCTTCGACGTCGGAGAGTATAATGATCATGTCTGAGCCGATCGCATTCGCCACCAAAACTGAGAGAATATCATTATCACTAAAGTTTACTTTGTACCCTTCTTTTTGTCGTAACTCAGCCACAGAGGTCACGTCGTTCTCGTTGATTATTGGGGTGACACCTATTTTCAAAAGCATGTTTAGAACGTTACATGTGTGCACATAGGATGCCCGGTTCGAAAGATCTTCCGCGGTAAGTAGGATTTGCGCAACCTTTAGCCCATGCGCTTTGAAGAGTTCACGATACTTCGCCATTAAAACGCCTTGGCCTGTAGCCGCCGCAGCCTGCTGAAAAACCACATCGTTGGGTTTGGGAGGGATACCAAGCTCCGCTATGCCCGCCGCAACTGCCCCTGAAGTAACAAGGACGACTTTGTCACCCTGTTTTGTTGCAGTTGCAATTTGGCAGGTTAATTTCTGCATCTGTTCCTGGTCGAGGTTTCCCTCAGAGGTCGTTATGCCGCTGGTTCCTACCTTGACAACTATCAGTCTTGAAGGCATCCGATAATCCCTTTTAAAGGTTAGAATTGAGATACGCGGCGGTTACTTAAAAATGCAACCAAAAAAGCTTCAATAATATTTCGATTTTTTCAGTAAAATTTCCAATTTAATCATACCATTACCAAAACGCATTAGAAAAACATATAAGGAAAATGGACATGGCTTGTAGAACATGCTCATACCCTTACAAGCATTAGTAACATCATCTGTTAGCTCAGTTTCTACCCTCGTATTTTGGATTGCACCTATTGCAGGTGTTATCGCTGTTCTTGCTTCACTTTTGCTTATGCGTTACATAGGCAAAATGAGCCCAGGCGGACCAAAAGCCCAAGAAGTGGGAAGTGCAATTCGGGAAGGCGCATATGCTTTCCTGAAGAGGCAATACACAACAATCGCGATAATCACTGCTGTTGTCTTCGTATTGCTTTGGGTTGCCTTACCCACCGGGTTTCTTGGTTTAGGCACCGCGGCTGCCTTCCTTATCGGTGCAGTCGCTTCATTGGCTGCAGGCTACATAGCCATGGATAACGCCACCAAAGCGAACGTTCGCACTGTGGCGGCGGCAAAAGAATATGGTGCAGAAAAAGCGCTTAAAACCGCTTTTTACGGCGGCGCAACAATGGGTATGGCTGTTGTCGGGTTATCTCTTTTAGGCGTAAGTTTTCTGTTCCTGTTTTACGGCGGCTACAACATTTTGTTCAATCATCTTGACGCCGCAACCTCCGCAGCACAGATAAAAGCGTTTTCGATTAGCGGCATCGTTGGCATGGGTTTTGGTGCTTCATTAATTGCATTGTTCGCCCAACTTGGCGGTGGAATCTACACTAAAGCTGCAGATGTAGGCGCAGACCTTGTTGGTAAAGTTGAAGCTGGTATCCCTGAAGATGACCCACGCAACCCCGCAGTCATAGCTGATAACGTCGGCGACAACGTCGGTGATTCGGCTGGAAGAGGCGCAGACTTGTTCGAATCTGCCACTGGGGAGAACATCGGCGGCATGATTATCGGCGGCTTAATCAGCATCGCCACTGGGAACCTCATTTTCTTAATTTTCCCGCTTATCGCTCGAGCATTAGGTATCTTTTCAACCTTGGTCGGCATGCCTTTCGTCAAGCTTACCGAGGCAGAAGCTAAGCACCCAATGAAAGCTCTGAGAAAAGGCCTAATGGTAACCACGATAGTGTCGGGTGTTCTGTTTCTATTCGCGACAATTTTCCTATTAGGCAACGGGTCATTCTCACTAACTTTCTTCTACCTGTATTTCTGCCTGCTCTCAGGCTTAGGCGCAAGCGTAGCAATCGACTACATCACAGACTACTACACGGGAAGCGACCGTGGCCCAGTTGGACGTATCGCTAGAGCGAGCCAAACGGGAGCTGCAACTAACATAATCACGGGTTTCGCGGTAGGACTTGAAACTACAGCGCTGCCTATTGTTTCATTGGTAGTTGCACTGATAGTGTCCTATTACTTCGGAACTCAATTCGCAATTTCATGGAACGTCAACCATGTTGCCCAAATTACTCCGTTTATAGGCGGAATCTACGGAACCACACTCGCCACCATGGGTATGCTGGCAGTCATGGGCATGGTGCTGGCACTTGACGGTTTCGGACCAATCGCTGATAACGCAGCAGGCATAGCGGAAATGTCGGGTGAAGGCGGCGCAGAAGAAACGATGGAAGCGCTTGATGCAGTTGGCAATACCACAAAGGCACTAACCAAAGGATTCGCACTCGGCTCGGCCTTGTTAGCAGCGCAACTGCTGTTCCAAACATACGCTTCAGAGGTCACCACACACACAGGCAAACCCTTCGTCGTAGACATCTCTAACCCAGCCGTACTAATCGCAGGCTTTATTGGAGCAATGCTACCATTCTTCTTCTCATCACAAGCAATCAGCGCTGTGGGCAAAGCAGCATCTGAAATGGTGGAAGAAGTCAGACGTCAATTCAGAGAAATCCCCGGCATCATGGAAGGCACAGGCAAACCCGAATACGGCAAAGCAGTAGACATCAGCACAAAAGCTGCATTAAAAGGCATGGTGCTTCCGGGACTAATCCTAGTCATCGTTCCAATAATAGTCGGTGTCCTGCTGGGACCTGAAGCTGTAGGTGCATTCGTAATCGGCGCAACAATATCAGCGGTTCCTCTAGCACTGTTCATGAATACTGGCGGTGGAGCATGGGACAATGCAAAGAAGTTCATTGAAACCGGCAAATACGGCGGCAAAGGCTCGCCAGCTCACGCAGCAGCAGTAGTAGGCGACACAGTCGGCGACCCATTAAAAGACACTGCAGGACCAAGCCTTCACGTACTGATAAAACTGCTCAGCACACTATCAATTGTCTTCATTCCGCTGTTCATCAACCTGCTGCACCTAATTTAGTCAGCAGAAAAAACGGGAATTTTTTTCCCAAACTCTTTTCTCTTTTAGAATAAGATAGCGTTTTGTTTTATTGCTGCAGCTTAGTTTGTTCGCTTGCGGATCCCGCAACTTGGAGGCTTTGAGGAATATCCTCTGTGTAGTTTTGTTCCTTGATTTTCTCCACCATTTCCATGCCCAAATCAGTCAGATAAAACAGTTCGTATCTGTTGCGGCCGTCCCGAGTAGTTTTGACTTCTTCACGGAAAAGCCCAGCATCAGTTAGCAACTCACAGTTCTTGACATCCATCGAGGGGAGAGGCGTTCCCATACTCATATCTAAGTAGCAGAGAGATTTGTCCTGGCTGTCTAATGCTGCTAAAAGATATTTTTTGAAAATGACTGTTTGACCCTGAATGTATTTGCACATGAAACCTTCAAACGTTTCAGACATAAAACTCACCTAGAAATAGTTAACAGATAAACTAGGGAAGCGGGAAAATTTAAGGTTTGTCCACAAAAGCGCTTGCTTGAAATATTTTGTTTCCAAACAAAGCAGTAATATGTTTTTATTTCTTTGTGCGCAATTAGCCTCACTAGAAGTGCGTGTTGTGAAGATTATCGAGAAAAACCTGCGGCAAGGTTTCGTCAAAGTGGTTCCTGACTCGCCGGATGACTTGTGGCACCTCTACAATGTCATTTACAAAAGCGATGAGGTCTACGCGTACAGCAGTAGAGCCATAAAAAGCGACACTGAAACAAGTCGTCCGAAAAGCGCCGAACGTGTGTCCGCTTTTATGGGGGTCAAAGTAGAATCCGTCAGTTGGGACAAGTTCCTCGGCAGGCTACGCGTCCACGGATTAATCTGCCATGCACCTGACATCATCCCGACTGGAGCCCATCACACACTAAGTATTTCGCTCGATAAACCCGTGACTATTGTAAAGACCGAGTGGCCAAGTCACCTGCTCGACAGACTTGAGAAGGCAAGCCAAACCGAGAAACCTATGCTAATAATCTCGATCGACGACGAAGGCTTCGCCATAGCAGAAACCAAACAGTACGGGTACGAAACCCGAGTGGAACAACGCATGCGGCTCCCCGGAAAACATGAAGCGGACAAACGGGTGGAAGCAACAAAAGCATACTTCCGTTTGGCCTTGAACAGCCTCGAAAAACTTTGGACCCCAAACCACAACCCAATCGTTATCATAGGCGCTGGTTACGTCAAAACAGACTTCGTACGGTACCTCAATGAAGAAGCCCCGGAAATATCCGAATGTGTCGCTGACATCAAAAGCGTCAATAACGGCGGAACAGCAGGCATCGACGAAGCATTGCGCAGCGGCGTCTTGTTAAAAGCTTCCCATAAACTTCGCTTTCTGGAGGAAATGGAGGTCATCGAGGAAGTCATGAAGCGGCTTGGCAAAGGCGAAGGCACAGTAACCTATGGGTTAGATTCAGTTGAGAACGCTGTCAATTTGGGTGCAGTTGAGAAACTTGTGATTGCAGACACAGCTATTCGCGATGCAGACGAGGCGCAGCGGCTAAAGCTTGAGGGACTTATGAGGGAAGCGGAAAGGCGGCGTGCAAACGTAACTGTAATCAGCACGGAACATGAGGCAGGAGCAAAACTCCTAAGTCTAGGAGGCATTGCAGCCTTGCTTCGGTTCCCGCTCTACCAATTAGACACTTCTTAACGGATCCCACAACATCACAGTATTCGCAAACGATGGATTCGGAAACAGCGTCGCATCGCAAACCATAAACTTCACCGTAGCCAAACCTTTACCAGTGCTTGCTGAGACAACCATTGTCGCTGTTTCAGGAGCAGTAATTGTTGTTGCCGTTTGCGTTGGCTTATTCATATACAATAGGCGGTGGCGCAGAAGAACAATCTGAGGATCCGATCTTTTGACGCTAACCGGCGGCGGCTTGCCATATATAAAGCCTTTATAAAGGGATTACGTTATATACCTCCTGTTCTATTTAAATAGTCAAGCCCGTGAAAAGTCATGAGTAAACGTAAACCAATTATTAACATACAAAACATTGTAGCTTCTGTTTCATTAAATCAGAAAATTGATTTACAAAAAATAGTTGAAAAGTTCCCTCAGACTGAATACAACCCAAGCGTTTTTCCTGGCTTAGTTTTCAGACTCAAAAAACCCAAAACTGCCACGTTGATTTTCGGCACTGGCAAAATGGTTTGCACAGGCGCAAAGTCAGAAAAAGAATCCCGTAGCGCTGTGGAAAAAGTCGTGAAAGAACTACGCGGCGAAGGCATCCAAATTACCGAGAAACCAATAGTTAACATTCAAAACATTGTTGCTTCCGCAGAGCTCGGTGGCGAAATTGATCTCGAAAGCCTCGTTTACAAGCTAAGCAAAGTCATGTATGAGCCTGAACAGTTCCCAGGCGCAGTTTACCGCATGGATGAGCCGAAAGTCGTGTTCCTAATTTTCTCAGCTGGCAAACTTGTCTGCGTAGGAGCCAAAAAAGAAGAACAAGTTTACGAAGCAGTCGACAAAATCCAGGCGTTACTCGAAGAAAAAGAACTCATCTACTACCCCGCCCCTCCCTAAACCTATTTTTTCATTCTGCGTCTAACTGCAGGGTTCAAGTCAGCCAATTTCTTAAGTGCTAACTCGAAGGTTTCGTCAGGAGTAAGTTCCTTTTTGATAAATACACCTGTTCTTCCCGTTGTGTCTCTTTTCATTAGCGTGCGAACCCTGTCACGAACGGTTTCGGCAGAAACGCCCAGAACTTTCGCGGCAGTTTGTTCCTTGCCGATGACGCTGCTTTCTATGTGACCCGTTTCTGTTGGTTCAATAAGCATCAACCTCTTATCGACGCCTGAAACCCGAACGTTTTCTTTGAGTTGTCTGAGGTCGGTTTCGCCGCCGAAACGGTAAAACTCCCGTTCAACCATTCGCATCTCCATCAAGGGAAAAGTTACCGTGATCCGTTCACTAACTTCAATATGTGCCTTCATCGCATACGTCGGGGTGGCTTGAACAACACGTCTGGAGTTAACCGGAACCCCTGCTTTTTCCAGGGCGGTTTCCACAAGGAAGCTGTTCTGCACTTCGCCGATGAACACGTCCACGTCGCTTCCCTTCTTAACGTCGCCTCTAGCTAAGCTTCCATGCGTAATTGACGGCAAATGAAAAGCTTCCAAAGCTGACATAACCCAAGCCGCTT
>Ga0074045_10001352_pt1 | contig 23755 bp, 23 predicted proteins | sample BogForMeECP23OM2_FD_94442 | JGI IMG/M metagenome (GOLD analysis project Ga0074045, IMG submission 94442) | Bog forest soil microbial communities from Calvert Island, British Columbia, Canada - Bog Forest MetaG ECP23OM2 | ecosystem: Environmental > Terrestrial > Soil > Wetlands ... | reverse complement strand
TGATTCAGCGTGAAATTTCCAGAGTCTTGGTCCTCAGCCTCTCTGGCAAACCAGGCGGCGCTTGCGCACCGCCCAGGATAACTATGCCCTTGACACCGCCTTCGCTCTTATCGAGGGGCACCCGCGTGGTGGGTCAGTTTGAAAAACACATCCCCCCAGCGGCTGAAGCCGCGATTGGTTTGAGGCACTTACGGCGCGGCTGAAGCCGCGCCCTTTCAAAACAGACTCAAACTGACCCACTACCGGCACCCGGCTGGGCTTGGGCCTGTGGAAAACTGCAGGCGAAGCTTGTCAATAGGCAGGAATTACACAAATGAGGTTAGGTGGCGGTAGGCAAAGGAGATATATTTTATAAGTTTGCAGCGAATGTGGTGCATTTTAGGTATAGCGGTGTGATATAATAGCAGTATAGATCGAAATTCGAGAAAAGAAGGCGCGGCCTACGGGCTGCGCCTTTTGCGTTTTGGGGAGCGGGTCCGACACTGGCGCGGCCCGCGGGGAAAAGCAGGTTTCCCCGCCGGGCTTTCAACCCGGTTCGGAATGACAACCTTTCAATGGCGCACATCTGTAGTGAAACCAGCACAGGGAGAAGCTATGAGGCGGCAGGGTGAGAAAGTTTTTGCGAATTTCAAGAAGCGTGGCGAGTGGGTGGAGTTGCTGTTTATGACGGTGGCTGCGGGGCTGGGTTTCACCGTGGCGAAGCCCTGGGGAGATTCGGCTCGCTTCGATGTGATCGTGGAGAACGAGGGGCGGTTCCTGCGGGTGCAGGTGAAATCCACGGAGATGTGGATGGGAAGTTATTACTTGTGCCAGTTGCATATGTGCGGCCGTCTCTACTCGGTGGAAGAGATCGACTACTACGCGATCTACGTTTTGCCGGAGGATGTGTGGTACATCTTTCCGGCAAGGACGCTGGCGGGGATGGGGTCGGTGGCGCTATCGCCCCATCGCAAAGGACACAAGTACGAGCGCTACATGGAAAACTGGTGGCTGCTGACGCGCCACCACTTCCGGCGAGGCGCGAGGACGGTGGTGCCTCCGGAGGACGGCCGGCCGGGGTCGGTTAGCCGGGTGAGCGCGCGGATTGTGGAGAGGCTTAGGGGATTGGATCGGGCTGATTGACCTTGGTTTGACTAACGGTGATCCGAGTAACGCCGATCCAGTTAACGGGCAGCGGCTCAGTTTGAAATCGGATCCCCGCAGCGGCTAAAGCCTCGAATTGATTTTGAGGCATTTGCGACGCGTCTGAAGCCGCGCCCTTTCAAAACAAATTCAAACTGACCCAATACCAAAATAACGTTGAGCTTTACGTGGATGTGTTTAGGATGTCGCTACGCCGCGACTTTCGCGTAAACTGAATTCCCTTTGAAGAAAATTGGACACATCCTGGCCCGATACAGCGCGTGGCTGTTGGCGCTGCTGCATCATCTGGGAATCTGGGGAGTGTTCGTCATCGCCTTCGCCGACTCGGCGCTGCTGGGCATGCCTGTGGATTTCATTGTGGCCACCTATGTTTACCAGGATCGCAGGCGGCTCCTGTTTTATGTGGTGATGGCCTCGCTCGGCTCGGCGCTGGGCAGCATTCCTCTTTACTTGATCGGATACGCGGGCGGCGAAGCGGTGCTGCGCAAGCGGATTTCAGAAGAGCGCTTCCAGCGCATTCATCGCTCGTTTGAGAAGCACGAATTCTGGGCGCTGATGTTTCCCGGGATGCTCCCTCCGCCGATGCCCTTTAAACTTTTCGTGCTGGGGGCGGCGGTCTTCGAGATGCGCTTCCGCGACTTTCTGGCTGCGATCTTTGCCGGAAGATTCGTGCGCTTCCTCACGCTTGCGCTGCTGACGCTCTGGTTCGGCCCGCAGATCGTGGGTTTGACCGGCGCGCTGTTCCGCCGGCATTTTTATTGGGTGCTGGGGGTGGTCGTTGCTGGAGTCTTGTTTGGGTTATGGTGGCGACGAAAACGAAGGGGACCCGTCGATTCTGCTTGACATTCGCTTTATATTCGCCCAGAATTGCGGCCATGGCGATCACACGCAGGCAACGCGAGGTGTACGACTTCATCTCCCGCTTCGTGGCGGAGCATGGATACTCTCCGTCGTTTGAAGAGATCGGCGACGGGCTCGACTTGAATTCGCTGGCCACGGTGCACAAGCACATAACGAACCTCGAAAAAAAGGGACTGCTTACCCGCGACTACAATCGGAGCCGCTCCATCGACCTGCTGCCGCCTAAGGGACGCCTCAAGCAGGCTATGAGCGTGAATACGGGGCTGGTGTTGCCTTTGCTGGGGCGCATTGCCGCCGGCCAGCCCATCGAAGCGGTGCAGGACAATCAAACCATTTCGCTCGCCGACTTCGTGCGCTCGAAGGAAGTGTTCGTGCTGGAGGTGCGCGGCGATTCCATGCAGGATGAGGCCATCCTGGATGGCGACTACGTTCTGGTCGAGAAGTTGAAGACGGCGCATAACGGCGACATCGTGGTTGCGGTCGTCGACCGGGATGACGCCACCTTGAAGCGCTTCTATCGCGAGGGAGACAACATCCGTTTGCAGCCCTCGAACGCGAGCATGAAGCCGATCATTGTGCCCGCGGCTCTGGTGGAAGTGCAGGGGCGCGTGATTGGAGTGCTGCGGAAGTATTAGAGCGGCTTCCGGCTTCCGGCGTTCGGCTTCAGCTTCCAAACCGCGAAGGTCGCGAAGAAAACCTGACCTCTTTGGTCAAACTATGCGAGACCTCTCTCAATGCCTGGTTCGATTAATCCTGGTTCGATTGATTGTGGTGATTTGTTTCGGCGTCGCTACTTTGGGCAATGCTCAAAGCCAAGCGCCGGCGCCGGGCGCAGCCGCTAAGGAGAAAGTTGTGACGAATCACGCCAGCGGAACGTTTGAGGTGAAACTGACAGCGCAGGCCGGCGAAGGCGACGTTGACACCGGCCTGGCGAGGATGTCGATCGATAAACAATTCCACGGCGATCTGGAGGGGACGAGCAAAGGAATCATGCTTTCCTCGGCTGCAACCATCGTAAAAGGTTCCGCGGGATACGTCGCCATGGAGCGGGTTACCGGCAGGCTGAAAGGGCGCAGCGGCAGCTTCGTGCTGCAGCACAGCGGCACCATGAATCGCGGCGTACCGCAGTTGAGCGTCACGGTGGTGCCGGACACAGGCACGGACCAGTTGGAGGGTCTATCGGGAACGATGACGATCAAGATCGACGGCGGCAAACACTCTTATGAGTTCGAGTACACTTTGCCGGAAAAGCCGTGAGGTTCCGCTGGGTGTCTCGAAATTCAGTGGAGCTGCGCTCGACGGACAGCCCCTTCGGCTTCGCTCAGGGCAGGCTAAGGCGGCTGTCCCCCAACGAAAACATCCTGAGACTGCGAACGCCCGAGACGCTTCCCCCGGGCGTTCGTCGAAAAAACAAATGCTGTCGGTTCAACTTACCCGACGTGTTTGTCGATAGCTTGCGCGATAGCTTCCTTGGGCCGGTAGCCGACGAGCTGCTCCACCACTTGTCCGCCTTTGAAGACCAGCAGAGTGGGGATGCCCGTGACTTTGTAGCGCATGGGAGTCGAGCTGTTGGAGTCGACATCCATCTTGCCGACTTTGAGCTTGCCTTGATAATCCTTGGCCAGCTCGTCCACGATGGGAGCGAGAGCGCGGCAGGGGCCGCACCATGTCGCCCAAAAGTCCACCAGCACGGGCTGTTCCGATTTCAATACGTCCTGGTCGAAGTTCGCATCGGTGACTTCGACGATTCCATTGCCTGCCATTTTTGTTTCTCCTCGTTGTAACGTCGCGTTGTCGGCGGACGCTCCCATGTTTCGGAAACAACGAGCGGTCGTAGCCGGGCCCTGCGATCTATGATTAATTAGTTAGGAAAACTCCCCGTACTCGGGGCCAACCTATTATCGTACCACTTGCGATTGGATGCAGGGGGCGGGGGCAAAGTCGCAGAAACGAGCAGCCCTCAGGGGGCAGTTTTGGGGGCTGGACGAGCGACTTGATATAGCTAACGAGTTGCCAGGGTTGGGGTTCGAGCAGCTTGGAGCAGACTGGCATCCCCCGCCGTACGACCCCATCCGCGGAAAGCCAGATAGCGGAGCCGCTTCCGCCCAATAAAAAAGCGCCCCGGACTTTTTCAGTCGAGGACGCTCGGCAGCCCTCCCCCAGAACTGCCAAACCACGTAATCGATAGTAAAAGTCTCCTGATTCTCATGTAAACGTCACTTTGGTAATGGAGTTAGCGGAAAGCTAATGAGGTCTTGTGAACCAGGAAGGGTTATTGCTTCTGCCAGGTGTGGCCATTATCGGAGGTGAGCCAGAGTTCGCCGGTCGAAGTCGCAACCTTACCGTGCTCGAGGTCGGAGAATTGGATGCTACTGATGTCGCCAGTCAGCAAAATGCCGGAAGCGGCTGGAAGGACTCGAGTCCAGTGGGCTCCAGCATCAACGGAATGGTAGAGCATCGCGCTCGCCGCCCCGGCCCACACTTCAGAACCGATCGCAGCCACGTCATGAAATATCACGGGTTGCGGAGTGGCCGGCCGGTTCTCTTTCGCACCGGGTGCGCTTCCAGCCCCGCTGGTCTCTGGAGCAGCGGCTGCCGAGCCGCTCTGCTCTTTTTTCTGGTTCGCCATCATCTGGTTGCTTGTCGTTATCGCGCCGTCGCTACCGGCGGAAGCCTGGTTCGGGTTCACATCTTCCCAGGTTTTGCCGGCGTCGAGGGAACGCCGCAACGCGCCGGTGGAGCTGATCGTCCAGAGCGGCATGGCGCGCTGCATAAGAGAAGGTTGAGCCTGAAGAGCTCTGCCGGGAGGAGCGGGCGCCGCGGATGCTGACGCGGCCGAACGCTGTGCGGGCACCGGATTCTTCGCTTTCACCACATCCAGTTGGGTGAAGTTGCGGCCTTGCAAAGGCAGATCGTTTTGACTCTGAGTGGCGATCTGATTTGAAGCCTGGGCCGTGGCCGTTTCGACGTTGACGGGTCCCGCCTCCGCCTGGACTTCAACCGTTTCCGATGCCCTGGGAACGACCGGCGGCGCTGGCGCTGGCTTGGCAGCGTCTGCGGAGCTTCCTGAAGGTGTGGACGAAACTGTGGCTCTGGAGTCACGCGAATTGGAGCCGGCGGTTATCCCTCCATCAGCGGCCAAGCTTTGTGCTGAGCCTGCGTCAAGCCTGGCCGGCGCGCGCTTGCGTGTTTTGGGGAGCGCCGGCTCGCTGGGGACATGGGGAGTCGGCCGGGTTTCGAGTTGCGCCATCGTCATCTCGGTCCGAGGCCGCGGTATCTCCCGTGCAGGGGCTTCGTGCGCAACCCCGTGTGGAGATTGCGCTGCAGAGATGGCCTGATCGCTTATCTGGAGGGAAGCAAGTTTACGATCCGGCGGTCGATGTTGCTTGTACTGCAGCACTCCGACCGAAGTGAGAGCTAGAATCCCGGCCGCTACCACCCCCCAGCGAAGCACCGGCAAGCTCAGCCATCCGATGCGAATGGGGCTTGTTGCCGTGACTGCAGCCTCGGTGGCGGGCAGGGCGAGAGTAACGATCTCCCGGCACTCGCCGCAGTTGGCGAGATGGCCGATAACCAGGGCGCGCTCAGATTCCGGCAAGAGCTGCTCGGCAAAAGCGGTGAGGAGATCGGCGTCCGGATGGTCGGCATCAGGATGCATCTGTCCGGCCGGCGATTGTAACCGCCTTAACACGATTTTCGGGACGCTCTGCATCGTTCCTGCTACCCTCCGCCCTCAGGCTTTCGCTTCAAGAACTTGACTGCACGCCGGGGTTTTCCGGCGCTGTCTTCTCTACTCCCTCAGAGAACGCCGGGGCCGGCTATTCTTGCGCCAGGCTGCGGCGAATATCCACCTGCAAATCGCGCACATCGACCTCCAGGGCCTCCTCGGCCTGTCGGCGGTCCATGCCCTGTTGCTGCATGCCGGCGAGAATTTTCTTGCGCAGCGATTTCGCCAGCTTATCCACTTTGCGGCTGATCGTGGATTCATGCACCCCGAGCATGCGCGCAATCTCCGCCAGCGTTCGGCCGTCGAGAAAATAGGAAGCCAGCACCATGCGGTCTTCGCTGGAGAGAGCGGCCAACGCAGCTCCGGTGGCGGATTCCAGCCGGGCGTCGGCCGAGGCCAGCGGCTGCGCCTGGGGAGCGGCGAACTGCGAACCCTCCTCGCTCTCTTCGTCGAGACTCACCAACCGCTTGGTGCGACGATAGCGATTCACGAATTCCTGCGCCAGCACGGTGCGAAGCCATCCTTCCAGCGAGCCCCGTCCGGTGAAGGAGGCCAGCTTCGAAGCGCGTTCCCCCTCGCGCACGGTGGTGCCGTAGAGCTCGGCGTAAAGTGTGTCGGCGAGATCGCGCGCGGCGGAATCCTCCCGCGCAATACGCAGGGCCGATTGATAAAGCTTTTCGCGGAAGCGCGTCAGAAAGATTTCCCACGCCGGGTTGTGTCCCGCGGCGCAGGCGCGGGCCAAGGCAAGCTCCTCCACCCGCAAGGTCAGCAGAAAGGCACGAGCCTCGCCCTGAGTTGCGCTGGCGGGCAAATACCTGGCCGCGACCTCACAAAGGATCGCGGCAAACTCCTCGCGTCCGAGACCGATCTTCTCGCATCCGCTGGCCGCGAGCAACTCTGCCAGCAGGCCATCGACAGCCGACTGCACGGGAGCGGAGATTGATTTGGTAGCGCGCATGCCAACCACGAAAACAGTACGACAACTCCCCATGATATTACTCGTAACCCTTCACTCGTTACTTAGACGCGCGCCATCTCAATTGCGCGGAGATTTGTGCCCTTGTAATTACGAATTTTTGCCCGCAAGCTCTGCCGCATTCCACGTTCTAACGGCGAGCGGCGACGGAGGGCGTGCTCCTGGAGAAGTCCTCCTGGGAAAGGGGCGCGCCCGGCTTTGCTTTTTCTAGTTTCGGAGCTAGTTTTCGGAGTGGCTGGACTGATACCAGTTTCGCCAGGCCGCAGAGTCGCGGGGTAGCCGCTGTTTTGTGATGTCGCTAAGAGCCTGGAAGGCCCAGGCGCGAGTTTCGGCGTCCAAAGCGGGATCGCTCGAATAGTCGATTAATTGCGGCACGGCGGTGAGCCGCTGTTCGTCGCTCAACATCCCGGACTGCGCCACACTGCAGGCGGCGCGCTCCCGCACCATCGCGGATGGATCGTTATGCATGGCGTCGAGCAAGGGAGCGATGGTGGAAGTAGTTCCCACCAGAGCCAGACCCTCCACGGCCCAGCGGCGCGAGTCTTCATCATCGCCGTTCTTCGCCGCCCCATTTCTCTCTGCATATCGCGCGTGCGCCGCCAGCGCCTGCACGATGCGTTCTGTTTCAATTCCACGGTTCGCCATTAAACCGAGGGTCCACAAGGCCCAAACTTTCTGCACGTGATCGGAGGAATCGGCTCGCCGCAGCAGGGCGCGCACGGTCGATTCGTCCTTGTTGAGGCCATAAGCCGCGAGCTGCACTTCGATGGCGGATTCACGCACGCCCCGATCGTCGGAATTCAGCGCGGCGGTGGTGAGTTGTCCGAGTTGCGAATCCCACTTCAACTTTCCCCGCCAGCTTTCGAGGCGGGCATCGATCTTGGCCGCGCTTCGATCCGTCCCTTCATTCGAATGACTAACCGCGCGCTCCAGAAGAATCTCGGCTTGCTTTTGCGGCTTCTGGCGATCTAACTCCCGATCATCGTCGAGCTCGTTGTGATTCTTGGCAGAGACGGCTGAATTTTGCGGGGTGAATTGTCCGGCAAACTTGTTCAAGATTCCATGCCCTGCGGCGCTTGAGACCAGGAGGGCCGAACCTGCTCCCAGCAGGACTGCCACAATGTGGAGCGCACGCGTGCGAGAGCCGGGGCTGGGCGAAGAGCTCCCGGATTTGTTCTCAATATCGGAGTCCGGCCCCAGTGTGCCGTAATCCGGCGTGGGTGCAGCTTGGCCGGTGCTTGACCCTGACCGGCCTTGCTCTGGAGCGTCGCTTTGAAATACACCCATGGGAAAATTCTAGGGGCGGTGAGCAATGCGGTAAAGTTACTTCGGGACCGCGCCAACCCGATTAGATGCGCCACGGCTACCTCTGGCTGGGAAAACGGCATCAAAATGCGCGCCGTGTCCCGAGAAAGGTACGAGGAGAAACTATGGACGGCAAAAGAGACTTCGCAGGATGGTTTCTGGTTTCGCTCGCGCTATGGATGGCATCGGCGGCTCTGGCTGCACCTGCCCCGGGATATAAGCTAAGCAACACCTACAAGGTTGGAGGCGAAGGCGGGTGGGACTACCTGACGGCGGATGCGGCGGCTCGACGGCTTTACATTTCCCGAGCGACGCATGTCATGGTTCTCGATCTCGATTCCGGCAAAACCGTGGGCGACATCGCGAACACGCCGGGGGTTCACGGCATCGCGCTCGCGCCGGAGCTGGACCGCGGCTTTACCAGCAACGGCCGCGAAGGCACGGTAAGCATTTTTGATTTGAAGACCCTGGCGACCAGCAGCAAGGTGAAAGTGGGCGACAATCCCGACGCGATTCTTTATGATCCGGCAACCAAGCGCGTCTTCACCTTCAACGGAAAGAGCCAGGACGCAACCGCATTGGACGCCGCAACCGGCAAAGTTCTCGGAACCATCAAACTTGACGGCAAGCCGGAGTTTGCGGCCAGCGACGGTAAGGGCGAGATCTTTGTGAATATCGAGGATAAAAGCGAGCTCACGGCCATTGATCCGAACAAGCTTGAGGTCAAGTCGAAATGGCCGCTGGCGCCCTGCGAATCTCCTTCCGGATTGTCGATGGACCGAAAGAACCGCCGGCTGTTTGTGGGCTGCGATAACAAAATGATGGCAGTCGTGGATGCCGATAGCGGCAAAGTGCTGGCGACTCCGGCCATCGGCGATGGCGTGGACGCAACCGTATTCGACGCCGACACTGGGCTGGCGTTTGCCTCCTGCGGCGAAGGAGTGCTCTCCGTGGTGCGTGAAGAGTCGCCCGAAAAATTCAGCGTGGCGGAAAATGTTACGACGCAACCAGGCGCGCGCACGATGGCGCTCGATTCCAAAACCCACAACGTATTCGTCGTGACAGCGAAGTTTGGTCCGCCTCCGGCGGCGACGGCGGACAATCCCCATCCCCGGCGAACTGTCTTGCCCGACACTTTCGTGGTTCTCGTCCTTGGTAAATGAGGAACATTTTTCATCCCGGGCCCATTGCCATTGGGTTGGCGTTTGTTTTTCTGTGCGCGGTAGCGCAGACCTGCGCTGCGTACTCTGTGCTGACGCACGAGGAGATTGTCGATCTGGCGTGGAAAGACAATCTTGTACTTCTACTGAAAAAGCGCTTTCCCGCCGCCACCGACGACGACCTGCAGAAAGCGCACGCTTTTGCTTATGGAGGATCCCTGGTCCAGGACATGGGGTATTACCCGTTCGGCAGCAAATATTTCAGCGACCTCACGCACTATGTCCGCAGCGGCGACTTCGTCGTGAACCTGCTCAAGGAAGCCTCCGACCTCGACGAATATGCTTTCGCCCTCGGCGCTCTCGCTCATTACTCTTCGGACAACTGCGGCCACCCCACCATCAATCAGGCGGTGGGCATCGAGTTTCCCAAGCTCAGCCAGAAATTCGGCAAAGAGGTCACCTACGAGGATAATCCCAAAGACCACATTCGAGTTGAGTTTGGCTTCGACGTGACCCAGGTCGCGAAGAATCGTTATACCTCTGACCGCTACCATGATTTTATTGGCTTCGAGATCTCGAAACCCGTGCTGGAGCGGGCCTTTCAAGACACCTATGGGATGCCGCTCAGCGCCGTAATTTCTAACGAAGATCTGGCCATTGGCAGCTTCCGGCGGGCCATCAGCCAGGTAATCCCGGAGATGACCCGCGTGGCCCTGACCACGCGCCGCAAAGAAATTGTGGCCGAGACCCCGAACTTCCGCGCCCGCCAGTTTCGCTATTACCTCTCTCGCACCAGCTATCAAAAAGAATGGGGCAAGGGCTATCGGCGTCCCGGCTTCGGGACTCGGCTGCTGGCGTTCTTTCTAAGATTTGTGCCCAGGATTGGACCCTTTAAGGCGCTCGATTTCAAGGTCCCTAACCAGCAGACTGAAGATCTGTTCATTGCCAGCGTCGATCGGACCATGGCGAACTACACACAGCTCGTCCATGAGGCGGCTGCCGGAACACCCCAGCTCCCGAATACTGACTTCGATACCGGCCGCGACACGCAGGCCGGTGAGTACGCTCTCACCGATAAGACCTATGCCCACCTGCTCGACCAGTTGGCCGCGCACAACTTCGATCAAGTCGGCCCGGACTTGAAGGCAAATATTTTGGCGTTTTACTCCAACCTGGCTGCGCCGATCGCGACCAAGAAAAAGCCCGCCGACTGGGCGAAGACTTTGGATGAACTCAGCAAGCTTCGCGCCCTGCCGGATTCCCCGACTCAGAAGACCACAACCTCAGAAATCCCTGGCAAGAAGTAAGGTTGCCAGACGACGCCATGGAGCCTGCCTAAGCGCTTCCAGCGCGATGACAAACGCAAAGCGCCTTAAGCCGAAAGCGGGAAGCTCGCTCCAAAGGTCAATGAGAGTAAGTGGATATTTCAACAACTACTAACCGGATTCATACCATGCCAGCTTGGCTTCGGTCGCCGGTTTGGTACATGTCCTATTTCCTGGCGTGATGCAACGCGTCTCTTACTTTGAAGAATCAAGGAGTTCTACGGGGGTAACCCGGGGAGGTAACGAACGACACATTGCGGCGACCGGGAGGACGCTCTAATGTCCCGACCATGAACCTGAGACCTGCACCTCCCCGCTCGAAATTGCACCGTCCAGACATAGCTGTTAACGCAACTACCAGTCGCAGCCAGAGCGCAAAACGCCGAAGCAATCGAATGGCGCTCCAGGCTTCCTTGGAGTTATCCGGCGAAGATCGGAAGAAATGTTCCTTTACGATGCCAGCCAGGGCCACGAAATTGAATAAGCACGGCGCTGCGGTTCAACTCAGTCGTGAGCTTCTGGTGGGCTCCGTCATCTCCGTAAATAACAAGCAAGGCGTCAAGCTCTCGGCTCGCGTCGTAGCGCAGCTGGCAGCGCCGGAAGGCGTTTCCAGGTACGCGATCGAGTTTGTCGAGCGGGACGAACGGGCGGAGACTTTCTGGGGAATTACCTTCCCGCCGAACACCCCAAACGCCTAACCCGCAAATGTAGCATCGGAAGTCAGCGCCACAGAGATGCCAAGCATCCTGCCTGCTTGGATCAGGGTTTACCGTGGAAGCCTGACTGTTGAAAACAGCGATTACTCTTAAGACCTCATTGCAGGGTCAACGAGCGATATCGCTTGAGCCAACTTCGAACGACCGTTCGGTTGTACAATCGCGAACTTCCTGTGTATCATCGCAAAACTTATTGACCCGCCAAGTCGGCTCGCAAACTGGCCTTCTGACCGGTTTTGGAACCTCCGAGGATGGTGAAAATGACGGTTGCGGAAGACAAGTTTTATAAGGCACGCATTGCTAAGCGCGTGGACTTTGCCCCCGACCTGTGGATGATTCGGATCCATGCCGACGGCGAGTTCAAGTTTGCTCCGGGGCAATACGCGACGCTTGGAGTGGAGCATGATGGCAAGCGGACGGAGCGTCCCTACTCGATTGCCTCAGCGCCTTTTGAAAATGAGCTCGAGTTTTTCTTTGAACTGGTGCCGGAGGGCGCACTCACCCCAAGGCTATACAAACTGCAGACGGGCGACGAGTTGCTGATGCGCAAAATACCGAAAGGCAAATTCACCCTGGATACCGAAAGCGGACGCAAGCATCATTTGCTAGTGTCGACCGTGACAGGAGTGGCTCCGTTCGTGAGTTTCGTCCGAACTCTTTCCAAAGACTGGAAAGAAGGCCGCTTCGATGGCTCGCACCAACTGTATCTGCTAAACGGCGCCAGCCGTCCCTGGGAGTTCGGCTATAAAGAAGAGTTAACTCATTTCGACGCCGAATTGCCTTGGTTCAAGTACGTGCCTACCGTCAGCCGGCCGTGGGATCATTCCGACTGGCCGGGCGAAATCGGGCGCGCCGACGATGTCCTGCGCAAGTATGCCGACCACTGGGAACTCGACGCCACCAACACCACAGCCTATTTATGCGGCCACCCCGACATGATCGCCAACAGCAAGGCGATTTTGAAGCGTCGCGGCTTCGTCGACCGCACTGCGATCAAGGAAGAGATTTACTGGATTCCGCCGAAGTAATTGCTATCCTTCCGCAGGCGCGAAAACTACCAGCACCGCCAACTCTTCGGTAATTTCATAGAAGCGGTGCCGAACCGCTGCCGCCACAAAAATCACGCTTCCGGCGGAAACTTCATGATCTTCCTGGGCGGCCTGGAAGCGGGCGCGACCCCGGATCACGTAATAGATCTCATCCTGATGATGCGGCCGCTGCAGGTCTGTCGCTCCCGCGGGCAGAACATACACCCCGGCGCTCATTGCCGGCACCCGTAGGAATTCGCGATAGGAGTTTCCACTTCCCTCGCCTTGAAGGCTAATTTCGGGAACGAAGGCGAAGAGCGCTTTCACGCGAAAATCCCTCCGAAGATCAGCTCAGTGAACTGCGGAATCAGGTTTTGCGCCTGCAGTTCCCCCTCCGGCTTGTACCACTGATAAATCCAGTTGATCATGCCGAGCAAGGCGAAGGCCGCGGCCCGTGGGCTGACTCTACCGGCCGCGCGGGAAGCGGTTTCTCTGTGGGGTTTGAGTGCCGCCTTCTCTTGCACCTCGGCCATCAGCTTCTCGAGAAAGTGAATGTAGTCTTTCTTGCGGCCGTTGATGCGCTTGCGCAAGGCCGGCGGCAGCGGATGATTTTCATGCAGCATCACCGTGATCTCCCGATCGCGGGGGCTGAGCACCACCTCGATGTGCAACCGGATCAGCGCCCGCAGCCGCTCCTCCGGATCGGGAATCCCGCTCACGGGATTGAGCACGCGTTCCTGGGTGATCTCCATGGCGTGGTTCATGATCTCGAACAAAATCTCGTCTTTGCTTTGAAAGTGGTGATACAAGCCGCCTTTGCTCAACTTCAGGGCGGCGGCCACATCGTTCATGGAAGTGGCGTCGTAGCCCTTCTGCTGAAACAAGCGGGCGGCAGTGCGCAGAATTTCCTGCCGGGAATCGACCACAGTCTCGCGGGCCATCGGGAGACATGGTAACGGCACGAGGCGGCAAAAGACAATGTCGGATGCGATCTCACTCCTCAGGCTGCGCAGCCGGCGACTTTAGGCCACTTGGCGCTCGGAGCAGCAGGCTTGTCCGCGTGGCGGGGCGAGCATGAACTCGTAGCGAAATAGCAGCGCCATTCGGAGTCCGGCTTCCGGCTCCCGGAGCAAGGACAATAGTAGCGCCGAGATTTCCCCGGAAGTGGAAAGCCAGACCGGAAGCCGAGAGCCGGAAGCCGAATCACCCCAGCCGATCCACGATCTGCTTCTGACTGGGAAGCAGTCGCGAGCGAATCTCAGTCACCCGATGCCAGCGCGGCGAGCCTTCCACGGAGTCGATTAACTCACCCGCAGTCTCGGCCTGGAAGACGCTTAGGACGCAGGGAATGTCCGAAGCTTCGGCAGCGACCTCATACTCGCAAAGCAAACTCGACTTCTCGATCCGCAGGCCGGTTTCTTCCTGAACTTCGCGCACCATGGCCTGTTCCGGCGACTCCCAGGGCCACGTCAAGCCGCCAGGGAAGGACAATCCCCGGCCATCGCTGCGCTCGATCAGCAAAACCCGTTCGCCATCCCGGATCACGGCGACGGAGGCGCGCAGAGGGCCGAAGATTGGAAGGCGCGAGTAGACCGCTACGCAGCTCCGCGAGAGAATGCCAAACAGAGTGCGCTTCAGGGATTGGAATGCAGTCGGCGAAGTTTCCATGCGGGGGATTCGGAGGACATGGTAAACAGTTGCCGCCGGGAATGCCAATTCGGCTTCCGGCTTCCGGCTTCGGGCTTTCGGCTTCTTGCTGCTCGCTTCTAGCCAAGTCTCTGACTGCGCTTGTTCTGCTGGCCTGTGGAATCGTCGCGAAAATAAAGTGCTGACTCTCGATAAATTCAGCCTCGTCCTCGGACTGATCGAACGCAGCGGAAAAGATTCAGCTAGCGCGTGGCACTTTGAACCGATATTTGTTGATTTTGAAACGCTTGATTTTCGAGTCGAGCGTTCGCGCCGGCAGCCCTAGTTTCGTGGCTGCGCCCAACGGGCCCGAGATCCGTCCGTAACACTCCGCTAATGTGGTTTCAATCATTTCCTTCTCCTGCCGCGCGAGGACTCCGTTAAGCGTACTCCGCCGGCTACGGGCAGCCGGAAGTTCTGGGCGAAGCCAGGTCTCGTCCACCGAAAAGGTGTCGCCGTCGCACAGAATGACGGCACGCTCAATCACGTTCTGTAGTTCACGAATGTTCCCAGGCCAGTCGTAAGCCTGTAATAATCCAAGACTCTTCTTGTCGATCGTCCTGAATTTCTTTCCCGCTTTCTTGCCGAAGCGGTCGATGAAATACTCAACCAGCAAGGGAATGTCGGCTACGCGTTCGCGCAACGGCGGCACCTCGATAGGCACTACATTCAGTCTATATAGGAGGTCTTCACGGAATTTGCCTTCGGCCACCAGCGTGTTCAAATCACGATGAGTAGCCGCCACCACTCTAACGTCGATGGGTATCGGCTTATTGCTTCCGACGCGCTCGATTTCACGCTCCTGCAGCACTCGCAACAGCGCCACCTGGATCTCGGGAGGCACGTCGCCGACTTCGTCCAGGAAAATGGTCCCGCCATTCGCCGATTCAAAACGCCCGAGGCGACGCTGGGTTGCGCCGGTGAAAGCGCCCTTCTCGTGACCGAAAAGCTCGGAAGCAATCAGCGATTGTGGGATTGCAGCGCAATTCACCCCGATAAATGCCCGATCCCCGCGATTGGATCGCTTGTGGATGCTGCGAGCTATCAACTCCTTGCCAGTACCGGTTTCGCCGAGAATCAAGACCGTCGAATCGGAAGAAGCCAGCTTAGCGATCTGGCGTAACACTTTCCGTAGCGCTTCCGAGGAGCCGACGATGTCCTCGAACATCGAGTCGCGATCGATTTGCTCTCGCAAGGCCAAATTTTCGTTTCGTGTCTTCTCCTCGGCGCGGAGGCGGTCATCAATGTCAGTTCCCGTCGCGTACCATCGAGCCACTTGGCCGTGGTCATTTCGGAAGGGGTTGTAACGAATAAGAAACCAACGATATTGGCCGTCTTTCCGACGAGCCCGCTGCTCAATTTCGAACGGAACCCCGCGACCGAGAGCAGCCTTGCGCTGCTCGCGTAATCTCTCCAGGTCGTCGGGGTGGAAGATTCGTTCCCGAAAGTGCGGGGCAATCACATCTTCCGCGGCCAGACCGGTGTAATCGAGCGTCGCTTGGTTGGCGTAGATCGCGGTGCCCGAGGGATCCTGGACGACAATCGCCTGCGGTATTAAGTCGGTGATGCGACGAAGCTCGCGTTCATCTTCTCGGAGCCTCGCTTCTGTTTGCTTGAGGGCTTCGATGTCGGTGCATGCTCCGTACCATCTGACAATCTTGCCGGTCTCGTCTCGTAGCGGCTCCACCCTCATGAGAAACCAGCGAAACACTCCATCATGGCGACGGAGACGCGCTTCCATTTCGCCGGGCTCACCTATCACCAAGAGTCCTCGCCATTTCTCCATCAGTGGCGCCAGATCCTCAGGATGGATTGCGGTTTGCCAACCCCAACCGTGCGACTCTTCTGGAGACAGGCCAGTGTACTCATGCCAGCGCTTGTTAAGGAACTCGTTCGAACCATCCGGCAGATTGCACCAGGCCAGCGTGGGGATCGTGTCGATCACCCGCCGAAGTTTGCTTTCCGACTTCTTTAGCTCGCCCAGCGCTCTCCTGAGTGCCTCTTCCGATCGCGGGCGTGTCGCAGGAGCCATCGGGCGATTATAAGCCGGACCGTCTTTTCCTGACCAAAAAGGAATTCCTGAAAAATCAGGACGATGTGCCAGTCTAAGCTCAACTGCCACCGGCTCTTGCAAGTGGTCTGAGACTTGCATTGCCGTCACCGTCTTCCGGAGCAAGTAGAAAATGACGCTGCGGATTGAACGGGTGCAAGGGGGAATTCGGCTCAGCGGCGAACTTCGATTCGGGCAACTGGATCAACTCAAAACCGAAATCGAGCGCTGCCAATCGCCAATCGTTTTGGACTTGGAGGAATTGGATCTTATCGATCTCGAAGGTGTTCGTTTTCTCAATGCCTGTGAGTCGAAGGGGATTTCGATTCTGCACTGCTCGCCTTATATCAGGGAGTGGATGCTGCAGGAGCGGGGTCGGCCGAAAGAGCACCCGGAACCGTCGTAGTGGCTTTTTGTCGAACGAAGGACTGTCGGATTACAAAAGCTGATGCGCGTGAGAAGAAATTAAAGGAAACAGGAAAACAGAATGAAACCCAAGGGGAGAAACGTCATGACGAAGCTCTATGCCGTTGCTGCGCTTGCTTCTATGCTGATAGGTGCGACTCTGAATGCTGCCGCGGCGGGTCCTGCGGGCATCAAGAACGTGGTTTTGGTGCACGGCGCATTCGCCGATGGCTCCGGCTGGGAAGCCGTCGCCAAGATCCTTGAGAAGGATGGCTACACGGTGTCGGTGGCGCAGCCTCCCGAAACCTCCTATGCCGACGACCAAAAGTACACGAGGGCCGCAATCGACGCCATGGGCGGGCCGGTCGTTCTGGTCGGCCACAGCTACGGCGGGTCCATCATCAGCGAGGCCGGCAACGATACAAATGTTGCGGCACTGGTATACATCGCTGCCTTTGCGCTCGACGAAGGTGAGAGCTGTGCGTCGATCGAAACGGCCCTGCCGCCGGCCACCACGGCAATCAAACAGGACCGCAACGGCAACTTTTGGATAGACCAGGAGCATTTTGTGGCAGACTTCGCGGCGGACGTTCCCCCGGCCATGTCTCACTTCATGGCTGTGTCGCAAGTGCCGATCTCCGCCGACTCGTTCACCCACAAGGTCACGTCGCCTGCCTGGAAGTCAAAACCCACCTCTTACATGGTGGCCACCGCAGACCGCTCGATCAATCCGGACCAGGAGCGCATGATGGCGAAGCGCGCCAAGGCCAAGACGGTCGAAGTGAATTCCAGCCATGTGGCCTACATGTCTCACCCGAAGGAAACGGCCAAGCTGATCGAAGAGGCTGCTACCTCTGCACCAGCCAATCACTAATTCCTCAATGAGAGAGTATTCCTCCGCCGATCCTGATGACATCGGCGGAGGATGAACCTGGTCGTCTGAGGAGAACACAATGAAAGATCACATCACCATAGAAGGACATGACGGCACGTTCGCCGCCTATATCGCAAGACCGAAGACCTCGCCGGCTCCCGCCGTGATCGTTCTGCAGGAGTTGTTCGGGGTGAACGCCGACATTCGCAAGACCTGCGATGAACTGGCCGAACAAGGCTTCATCGCAGTCGCGCCAGACCTGTTCTGGCGTCAGGAGCCGGGCGTCGACCTTAATGTTATCTCCGAGGCTGACTGGCAACACGGCCTTCGTCTGTACGGAGCTTATGACCGAGACGCGGGCGCAAGGGACATCAAGGACACCGTCGAGGCGGTCCGTGAACTCCCGGAGTGCAACGGCAAGGTCGCCGTCCTCGGCTATTGCCTTGGCGCGCTGATGGTCTTCCTGACAGCCGTGCGTTGCCACGGCGTTGACGCTGCGGTCGCGTATCACGGCGGCGATACCGAGAAATATCTGGGAGAGGTCGATGGGCTTAATGCGCCCCTTCTGATGCATCTGGCCGAAGAAGACGAGTTCATTTCCAAAGCTGCGCAAGCTGAGATTAATGCGGCACTTGCTAAAAGACCAAACGCAACGGTGTACAGTTATCCCGGTCAGAATCATGCCTTCTCTCGGCATGGCGGGGCGCATTACAACGCTGAGGCTGCAGCTCTCGCCCACGAGCGCACATACCAATTTCTGAATCAACAACTGCGGTGACCTTCGGTCGCTTCAGCCATCTAAGGAGAAAAAGCAATGACAGCGAAATCAATGCAAACTAAACCTGGTATCGTTTTCTGCCACGGGCTCTGGGCGGACGGCTCGTGCTTTAGCAAGGTGATTGGTCCTCTTCAGGCCGAGGGCTATGAGTGTATTGCAGCACAGTACGGCCTCAACACGACGGCAGAGGACGTCGCCTTGGTGAAGGCAACGATCGGCCGGGTCAGCGGCCCTGTCATCCTCGTCGGCCATTCCTACGGCGGAAGCGTCATCACCGGCGCCGGAACCGATGACCGAGTTGCCGGCCTGGTTTACATCTGCGCGCTCGCTCCGGACGCCGATGAGACATCTCAGACACAGCAGTCTAACTTCCCGACGACGGACGTCTTCTCCCACATCGAAGTCGTGGATGGACGTATCTGGCTGCGTCCGGAAGGCACGAAATATTTCTGCGGAGATCTTTCGGAGCAGGAGCAGAAACTCGTTTGGGCGACTCAGGGCGTGCCGGTTCCAGACCTGTTCAACGCGAAAGTCGGGGGAACCGCCTGGAAGTCGAAGCCGAGCTGGTACATCGTCGGCAAGAACGACCGGACCGTGCATCCTGACCTGGAGCGCTTCTTCGCGAAGCGTATGGGCGCCACCACGACGGAGGTCGCCAGCAGCCACGTTCCCATGCTCTCCCACCCCGACGTGGTGATCAATGTCATCCGTGCCGCCGCAGAGGCTGTTCAAGAAGTCGCTGCAGTAGCGTAAGCGCCTCAGGGATCGGAACCCGGTCATGACAGTTCCATAACTGAGGCAGGTGGGGATGTTCGATGGTGGATTCCCTGGGTCGGGAGGCGCGGCGACTGGGCGTGACGCGGCAGTCGCTCATCAAGTTGTGGCTCGCCGACAGGTTGGCACAGCTAGTCTCCGCCGAAAAACGTTAGGTGACCTGGTACTTTCGACGATTCGAGCGAGTCCTCTAATGCCTAACCGTTGCTCGAGCAGATCACATCGATCTGCGTCTTCGCCGACGGCCTAGACGAAAGAGACCGGCTAGTGACGACGACTTCGATGGTGACGAGTCCGCAGACGCTGTTCGTGGTCCACGTCTGCGATTGGCCTGCGCCGATTGTCGTTCTGTGAACTGTCCCGGTGTCGCTGTAGTACCAGCTCCAGGTGTAGGTCAATTCGCCTGAAGCCGGAGGGTTCAGCACAAAGGCATGAAGGGGGATCCTTTCGTCTTGCCCAAAATATCTTACGAACTGTTGATTGTTAGTCGGATCGCTGATGGAGACCGTGGTCTCCTGTGACAGAGGGGTGATGTTCAGGGTCTCCTCGGAGGAACCGACCATGCCAGTTGGGCCTTTCGCCGTCAGCTTCAGCGTTTGGGTGCCTGCTTGGAACGGCACTTGGGCTTCGCACACTCCGGTCACAGTGGTGCCTGGGGGGTAATTCGTGGACGCAATTGGGGTGCCGGCGATCCCTTCTTGCCATTCGAGCCGGTCGCAGTAAAGGTAGCCCAGGTTCACGCCGGTAAGGGAATAGCCACGAACCGGAATCGTTCCCGCGGGAAAGGTCGCGCCGGGAGGCGGATACAAAATCACCGGAGTTGGTCCGCCGAGCTGTGGTTCGTAGTCGACCGTGATCTTGGTGGAATGCGAGAAGCCCTGTGCATTCGCGAAAGTAGCAGTGATCACCCGGTTGCCCGGCGGCGCGGTGGGGGAGAAGACGTATACGAACGAGCTTCCGCCGCTGGCGGAGTAGCCAACGCCAATCATCGGGTTGTCTTCACGAACGGAGCTTGTCCAGACGATTGGCCCCGCGGTGTAGGTAAAGTTGGGGACCGGCCAGTTCAAACCGTTCGCAGCCATGGCCGTGTCGGCTAAGCGCAGACTCAGGGCGGTAGCGGGGAATGGCCAGTTCAAAAAGCCAGCAGAGGAGAACGGCGTGGGCAGGCAAGTATTTTCATCGTCGCAATACGTCGTCTGCCATCGATTTCCAGCCGACGAGGCCGGGGGTGATCCTGCGAGAAGATCCAGTGCCGAGGCCGTGAAGGTTACGCCCTGGTAGGGCTCGCTAATCCTGGCGCCGTTTTGAGGCGCCGTAATCACGACGCTTGGCTTCACATCTTTACCGTAATTTGCAAGGACTACTGCTTCAAACGGGGCGATCAGAACTCCCCACTGCGGCTGGTTGTCCGGGGGAGCGGAGGTTACGATATTGGTGCCTGTGCTCAACAGAATGGAGCGCATCTGCGATGCCGTCAGGCTCGAGTTGACCGCCTTCATCAGGGCGGCGACGCCCGCCACATACGGTGTGGATGCGCTCGTTCCAGTGTGAGCGGGCAGTGTTCCACTGCTTGATCCGTCGGGCATGGCGTGGATGTTGGTGGGAGCCCAGATCGACACGCTCGCACCGAAGTTCGAAAAGGGTGCTCCGATGCCATTCATCTGGGTGAAGTAGTTGTTACCGTCCGGAAAGGAGTTCATCGCCCCTACGCAGAGCGCCGATATGCAAGGCCAAAAGCCATTGGACCACGCATCTTGAGCGTTATTGCCGGCCCCGGCCACGACGAGAGAGCCTTGGGAATAAGCGCTTGCCGCGGCGTCAAGGCCATCGATGAGGGTTTCAAATGTGCACCAGAAACCGCAGTTGCCCCCCATGCTGATTGAGATGATCGAAGCGCCGTAGGCAACCGCCGCTTGGATGGAGCCGCTAACCTCCGAAACGGAGCCGGTTGTATTGATCAGGATAGGGGTGGCAACTATGCCTCCCATTCCAGCCGCGCCGGTGTGATTGTCGATCGCGCCCAGAGCGACGCTGGCGCTCTTATTGCCATGCCAGGGACATGGTCCCGCCGAGCAGGAAAACGCGGTTGGGCCGCCAGCCAGGGATGTTCCTCCGTTCGCGTTCCCTTGCACAATTATAAGCGGCAGATCCGAGTGGCCAACTGCGGGCGGGCTAGTTTGGCAAAGTGCGTCGATGGAGTAGCCGCAGGGGATGCCTTGCGAATTCAGCCAGAAACCGCTGTCGATGATTGCGACCAGCGGATGTGTCTGGATGCCGGCGTCCAGAACATATTGCCAGGCACGATGGTCGAACTCCGGCCAACTATAGGCATCGCTCACGCCATTTAGATCGGGTTGTTCCGTGGAAGTTGTGGGGAACTGCAAACCGTGCAGCAGGGAATTTAGAAGCACGGCGTGGCCCGCCGCGCGCTCGTGTGCCACGATGGCCGCCAGGTTCGCGCTCTTTGCAGTGGAGAAAGCGTGGGTGCCCGAGGCCTTGATCTTCGGCGCTTCCTCCTCCAGATGCAGCGGCGAGGAGGAGGCATCGATCTGCAGCACCGTCTGCGGCGTCGTGCGCGCCGGAGGCAAGGGCTTTCCCTCAGCGGAGAACATATTGACGATGATCTGACGCACCACGCGCGCGTGATACCTGGCCACCAGAGCCTTCACCTCGTCGGGGTCGTTGCGCACCACCACCTCGTCCTCGACGAACTCACTGGTCACGCCCTTGTCATCTTTCACCAGGGCAACGGTGTGCGAGCTGTCGTCACTCTCGTGGTAAATCCGCAGCTCCTTCGCGAGCGATGGGTCGACAACGTAGTGAAACGGGGCAACTGGCGCGCTATGGGCGGGTAGAGAGGGTGGAGATTTGCTCTGGGCCGCGCAAGGCGATCCGGCAAAGGACACTGCCAGGGCACAGAGGGCTAGCGAAGACTTCATGAGGCGATTCCTTCGATTCACGATAGATTTGGCTCTGTTTCATTGAACTGTCTCTATCATGGTGACGCTGCTCTCTGTCGCGTTACAGACGGCGATCCTTTTATTATTTAGTCTTACTTCTTTCTCGACATCGCCGCCGCGGCTGCGGCTTTGGCGGCGCGCTCCTGCAGAGCTAAGGTCACGACTTGCATCATGTCGTCCTGGGGGGCGGGCTTGCCGGTCCAGATTTCGAATTGGCGGGCGGCCTGGTGGACGAACATTTCCAGGCCGGGGATGATCTGCGCGCCTCGCTCCTTTGCCAGTTTCAGCAGCCGGGTTTCGACGGGATCGTAAATCATGTCGAAGACGTAGCGGGCGTTGATTTCCTTTTCCTGCAGGGGAGTTTCGCGAGTATTGCCCATGCCGACGGGGGTGGCGTTGATGATGACGTCGAAGGCGTACTTCTTGAGGTCGGCGCGCTTGATGGATCGGGCGTGGGCTCGCCGGGCGAGCTTTTGCGCCGGAGCGGAGCTGCGGTTCAGGATGTAGACTTCGGCTCCGCGTTCTTTGAGGCCGAAGACGGCGGCGCGGGCTGCGCCTCCGGCTCCGAGTACGAGGATCTTCGCGTTCTCCAGAGTATTGAGGCGGCGCTCGAGGGGACGGACTACGCCCGAGGTATCGGTGTTAAAGCCGTAGAGTTTGCCGTCCTGGGCGCGCACTACGGTGTTGCAGGCGCCGATCTTCGTGGTGTGCGAGTCGGTGTTATCGAGGTGTTGGAGAATGGCTTCTTTGTAGGGCATGGTGATGCTGAGACCGTGAATGGGGATTTCGCGGACGCAGGTGAGCAGGTCTTTGAGAGTCTTGGCGTGCAGCGAGAGATAGACGGCGTTCACGTTCTCGCGGCGGAAGGCAGCGTTCATGATGGCGGGCGAAAGGGAGTGGGCGACGGGATCACCGGCGACTCCGTAGACGCGGGTGGCGGCGTCGACTTGCTCGATGCGATAGAGGCTGCGAAGGTCCTGCGCGGTGACCTGGCCGGAGCCGGTTTCTTCTCCGGGACTTACGGAGGCGAAGGTGAAGACGCTGCCGGCTCGAACTCCGAGTACGCGGCTGATGATGCCTTGTTCGCCCATGCAGATACCGATGATGGATTGCTTGTCGGCTTCGCGGCCGAGAAACTGGATCATGGTGACGTTGTCGGAGAGATTCGTCGCCGTGCTGACGACCTTGTAGAAGTCGGCGGGAAAGGCGCGCATCTTCTCCAGAGTTTCGCTGAGCTTCTTGGTAGCCCGGAAGTCGTGGAAGGAGAGAATCAGGCCGGAGCGGCCGCGCAGTTTCTGAAGTTGTGCGGGCTTACATTTCTGAGCGGTCTGGAGTTCGATATCCACCAACTGGCAGCCGGCGGCGGAAGCCTTGAGCAGGAGATCGAGCTGGGAGGCGATGGAACCGCGAAAGCGGCCGCCACTGGCGAGGCGGCGGCAGGTGGCGATGATCACCACTCCGGAGTGAGATTCGACGAAATGCTTAACCTTGGGAAGCCCCAGGGCGGGCTTCGAGAGATAGTCCAACCTGAACTCCAGAAAGGAGTTATCGCGGATCAGGGTTTCGGCCTTTTCGATGAGCTCGGCGGGATCGGAGGCCGCCACGGCGACGCAAACCCGGGGCAGGCGCAGGGGAAGACGAGGCAGGTGAGTTGTGGCAGCAGAAATCATCTTGAATCAAGGGTTTGAATCATTAGGGTTTGGAGCAAAGGTTCGGCGCGAATCTTACAGGGGCGGAATTGCAGATGCAACAGTGTATTCATAATTCTTAGGAAAAAACTGTTTTCGAGGGGCGCCTGACACCGTCGTAACCTTGACCCCTACCCACCCGGTTGTTACCTTCCACCTGAGCCTTGATTTTGCGGCAACTGTCTGGGGGAGGGGCCGGGTGTGCCTCTTCTCGGAGGTAACATGAAGAAAATAGGAGTTTTATTGGTTTTGGCCGCGACTGCGGCGTGGGCCCAGGCGGGGCCTCAGGGAAGCGCCGC
>Ga0074045_10001351_pt1 | contig 23768 bp, 20 predicted proteins | sample BogForMeECP23OM2_FD_94442 | JGI IMG/M metagenome (GOLD analysis project Ga0074045, IMG submission 94442) | Bog forest soil microbial communities from Calvert Island, British Columbia, Canada - Bog Forest MetaG ECP23OM2 | ecosystem: Environmental > Terrestrial > Soil > Wetlands ... | reverse complement strand
TTGTCAGTGAACGCGGTCACAGGTGTACGTGACTGCTTCTGAGACCGCGGTCGCCGTTACGCTTTGGGTTGGGGCACGATGCGCAGGTATGGCCGGGGCGCCTTCCAGCCGTTGGGATAGACCTTTTTCGCCTCGTCGTCGGAAACCGATCCGGCGATGATCACATCTTCACCCTGTTGCCAATTCACCGGCGTCGCCACCTTGTGCTTTGCGGTCAGTTGCAGGGAATCAATGACGCGCAGCACCTCGTCGAAGTTCCGCCCCGTGGTCATGGGATAGACGATGAGAAGTTTGACTTTCTTGTCGGGACCCACAATGAAGACATTGCGCACGGTCATATTGTCGGCCGCGGTCCTGCCTTGGGAGGTCCCCGCCGTAGAAGCGGGCAGCATGCCGTAGAGCTTCGATATCTTCAGATCGGTGTCGCCGATCATGGGATAGTTGGGCGCGTGCCCTTGCGTTTCTTTGATGTCATTCGCCCAGCGCGCGTGGTTGTCCACCGGATCGACGCTCAACCCGATGACCTTGACCTTCCGCTTGTCGAACTCCGGCTTCAGTTTTGCCATATAACCGAGCTCGGTTGTGCACACCGGGGTGAAGTCTTTTGGATGTGAGAACAGTACAGCCCAGGAATCTCCTATCCATTCGTGAAATCGAATTCGCCCCTCGGTAGTTTCGGCTTCAAAGTCGGGAGCCACCTCGCCAATTGAAAGTGCCATCGCACACTCCTTCCCCTTAACGGGTTATGTCAGATTTGGTTTAACAGGTTAGCGTCGAAATATTACCACGAACACAGCAACAGAATTACGGACATCGCCTCGCGATGCCAGAACTTCTCTCTCACGGATTGCGTCGAGCGTGCTACGTTCAGCCAGGGGTCAAATGCCAAGAAGAGACGAAACCGTTCGCCCGACAAAGAACAGGCCTGGGATCGACAGAACAAGCGCCGCAGGCACCAGAACCAGGGCCAGGATCGCCTTTGGCCACGTGATCCACCGTTCCCGGAACAGTCGCAGCAGTAGATAAGACATAACGGGCAGATTGATCAACACGGCGGTGACGACGCCCGGAGCGTATTGGCGAAGGGCTACCGTTGCGGCAACGTGGAAGATCACGTTCAGCAGCATGGCAAAGGCAAATCCGGCTAAAAGGTAGGTTCCCAGCCCCTCTTTGCCGCTGCGAAAGCTCCAGCAGGTCACAACGAAGCCCATGAGGGTCAGTAGGACGGCGGCGATGCGAAACTCGCTCGCGCCGACCGGCGAATGCCAGAAGCCGGCATGTTGCGACCAGCCAGGAAACCAGACCGCTTCTTCCAGGTTGTGAAGTGTCAAGGCAATTGGAAAGAGCCAGATGACGGTTTGCAAGCGCATTTAGGTCGATGTTAATCCCGGGACGTTAATAGCGTAAGGGAGACGCCCTCCCGCTGCTAAGATGGCCGCATGGTGGATGAGCGGGCAAAGAAGATCAAACTCATGCTGTTTGACGTGGATGGTGTGATGACCGACGGCACCATCTTTCTGTTCCCTGCTCCGGTCGGCGGCGCAGGCCGCGATACCCACGAGCATCGCGAAAAGATGGCCGATAAGGGCGGCTTCGGCATCGCCAGCCATGAGGTCATCGAGGCCAAGGGATTCGACGCGCATGACGGAACCGCGTTTTCGCTGGCCCGCCTGGGCGGGCTAAAGGCAGGCATCATTACCAAGCGCATATCGGAAACGGTGGCGCTGCGCGCGCGCGATCTGAAGATCGAACACGTGTATCAGGGGCAGCAGCACAAGGCGGCGGCGTTTTACGAAATTATCGAGAAGGAAGGACTGACGCCAGAGCAGGTCTGCTATGTGGGCGATGACGTCATTGACCTGCCAGTGATGCGGTTATGCGGGCTGGCGATTGCCGTAAAGAACGCGCGGTCTGAGGTGCTCCGAGAATCGCATTACGTCACCGAGCGCGAAGGCGGGCACGGCGCGGTGCGCGATGCCATCGAGTACGTCCTGCGCGCACAGGGGTCGCTGGAACGCGTGATCGACGAGTACATCCAGACGCGGGGCGTTCAGTCTAAGAATGAAGGAGCGCCGAGCATAAGCTGGGGTAGATGATGCTGCTTCCGAGTGCCCGCGAACTGCCCGCGTCTTCCGGAGTCCGCCGGGCCTCTGACGATTCTCAGGGGCTGGGTTTTTCGCCCACCGCTGCTGCGTGTTCACGGGCGCGATCAGCGTCGGCGATTCTTCCCTGCCGCTCATAGAACTGCGCCAGGCGCCGCCAGGGCTGGGGAGCATTCGGAGCAAGGCGAGCGGCTTCTTCCTGATAAGAGGTAGCCTTCTCCATGTCGCCCAGTGCGTCCCATGCGGCCGCACGCCCCTGCGCCACCATGAAGTCAAACGCACCGTTGTCGGCTGTCTTGATGTTGGCAGGCGCGCTTCGGACGGCCTGATCGAATGCCTTCAACGCCTCGGCCGGTTGCCCGGCCGCAAGGTACATGTTGCCCAAGGTGAGAAACGGTTGCTGCGGTCTTCGGGAAAGCTGGGCGGCATGTCTCATGGCGTCGAGTGCCGCCGGGATACGGCCCCGTTTCTGGTAGCTGTCGGCGAGCGCTGTCCAGGTGACTTCGCTCGGATCAAGCGAGACTGCGGTGAGGTATTCCTGTTCGGAGTCCCCCAAGCTACCACTGGCAAAGAGCACATTGGCGCGCAGCCAGTGAAGGAAAGAACTGTCCGGGAAAACAGAGAGCGCATTGGCGGTGGCGGCCAGCGCCTCGGAATTGCGGCCCAGTGCGGCGAGAACCCCAGCGGCGTTGGCCCATGCATTGAATGCTTCCGCTCGGCCGCTTCCCGGGGTTTGCGACGGCAACGGCGCCGTTTCGCAATTCACCGGAAAGCGGCGGATCAGTTCTTCCGTTTCCGCCTGGCGGCGCACGAAGACAGCAGAAACCTCATCCAGGTACACCGGCCGCCACAATTTGCTGGCGCACCAGTCCTGTAGCCGGACAAATTGAATTCCGTCGAAACGCGCAAGCGGAAAAATGACGGTATGGATGTTGTAGCGGCGTGCTTCTTCCTGCCATAAGTCGGAATCCGGCGCCGCTTTGAGTAACTTGTCTATCCGTTGTATCCGCGGCACTCCGAACAACGTGTCCCGGCCGTCAATGTAGTCGAGGCGCTCAGGGCCAAGCTTCCAAGCCAGATAACCGCCCTCGTCGTAGGTGTTGAACACCTCTGCCGGAAGGTTCTCGCGGGCGATGAATTCCGCCGCGCTTTGCGGGAACCACCAACTCAAACCCGGGCCGAAGGCGGTCTCCTCGGTGCCCTGAAAGTAGTGCCGGTTGGTTGCCAGATCGAAGCACCGGACGCCGGCAATGGCCATTAGCAGTGCAGCCGCGACGGTGGCGATGATCGAGCGTACTTTCGGTGAACGTATCCACGACGCAACGTGGAGTATCTCTCCGGAAAGCACGCATCCGCCCACCACAACTACCACGCACGCAAAGACTGCCCCCATGCGGACATATCGCACAGCGGGGTAGGTTGCTCCCAGTAAGAGGACCGCCGCTCCCAGTCGGGCCCTGAACAAGGCGATCACGGCTGCGACGACGGCGATTGCCAGCAGAACATAAATGGCGCCGCCGGTTTCTCTCGGCGAAAGAGAATTCCAGACCACACTCCAGTTCAGGGGTACGCCGGCCCACTCCATGATCCAGTACTGTTGCTGGGAGTTGGCGCGCTCCTGGCGCAGCAGCGCGCGGTAGATTCCCCAGCCCCAGGGATTTACCAGGGTAACCAGGGCCGTGCAGAGCAACCATCCTGCTGCGCCCCGTAACCTTTGCAGGGCCGAGGCACGGCGAAGGCTGTCCGTAATCATCTCCAGTAGCTCTACGGTTACGTAGGCGCCAATCAATCCCAAGCCTGCCGCAAAGCCGAAATGTAGATTGACCCATGCCAGCATCAGCAGCGGCAACAACCATAGGGGAGCGCGGCCGGTACGATAGTTCTCCCAAAGAATGGAGAGAAAAGCTGCGAACAGCACGACGGTGAACATGTCGGCGCGGGGCGTGGTGCGCATCGCAATCAGTGGTACCGCAAAAAGAGCAATAGCAGCATTCACAACGGTACCGCGCCGCAGGAGCCAGGCGATCGTCCCCAAGCAGGCCACGGCCCCAACCCAGGAAATCAGGGGGTAGCCACCGAGCAGGTAGGCGAAATAGAAAAAGACTCCTGCGCCGACAGGATAGACCCAGGGTTCGCCGTGAGCTGTATAAGAGAGGACGTCGGCCGAAGGGACGCTATGATGTTGTACAACCCACCGCCCGGTCGCCAGTTGCCAGCCAAGATCGAAATCCGAAACCGCGCGCAGGCCTGCGAAGAACGCATACACGAGAACGACAGCCGCGAGAATGAAGAACCAGCCCCGTCCCAATCGGGAATCACAAATTGCTGGTGGGCGGGTTGCGGTCCAATCCGCTGTAGGGGTTTGTGAAGCCATGCGCCTTGTCATTGTAGCGGTAACGCATTCGGTCGCGCCTCTCGCCCAAGCGGAGCAACCAAACTCCGGGGTAGACAACTCAACGCAGACGACGTACATTCTGCGTGTGATTCCGCCGAACAAGTTTCTTCCTTTGATCTCTCATGCTGAGCGGTACACCAAGCGCATAGCGATCGTCGATTCGCAAGGGTCCTTCACCTACCACGAGCTTCTGGATGCATCGTCGCGGGTGGCGGCGGCGCTGCTGGGCGACCGCCCCGATCTTGGCGAAGAACGCGTGGCCTTTTTGGTGACGCCGGGATTTCCGTGGGTCGCGGTTCAGTGGGGCATCTGGCGGGCAGGCGGCGTCGCGGTGCCGTTGCCGCTCAACTCCACGCGGTCCGAGCTGGAGTATTTCATCGAGGATACGAAAGCCTCGTTGCTGGTGTTCGATGCTCTGGCTGAGGCGATGCTGGCGCCGATTGCGGCGGCTAAAGCAATCCGTGCGTTGTCTTGTGATGAGGCCCTGGCGCAACCGGCGGCGCAATTGCCGCATGTCGCCAGCGACCGGCGCGCGATGATTCTCTACACCAGCGGCACGACCAGTCGCCCCAAAGGCGTTGTCACAACTCACGACAACATCGCCGCGCAGATCGCCGCCCTGGTTGAGGCGTGGGAGTGGTCGGCCGACGACCGCGTTGTGCTGTGTCTGCCGCTCCATCACGTTCACGGGATCATCAATGTCGTTTCTTGCGCACTGTGGTCGGGCGCGACGTGCGAGATGCTGCCGCGCTTCGAGGCCAATGTGGTGTGGGAGCGTATTGCCGGCGGCGATGTAACGCTCTTTATGGCTGTCCCGACCGTTTATGTAAAACTTATCGCCGCCTGGGAAGCGGCTGCTCCTGAGCAACGAGCAGCTCTGAGCGAAGGGTGTTCCGGCCTGCGGCTAATGGTGTGTGGCTCGGCGGCGCTGCCGGTCAGCACGCTCGAACGCTGGAGAGAAATCAGCAGGCACACACTCCTCGAACGCTACGGCATGACGGAAATCGGCATGGCGCTGTCGAATCCATACCGTGGGCAGCGCGTGCCGGGCAGCGTCGGCACACCCTTGCCGAGCGTCGAGCTGCAGCTTGTCAGCGACAGCGGCGGTACCGTGGCGCCGGGTACACCGGGTGAGATCGAGGTGCGCGGGCCCAGCGTGTTCAAGGAATACTGGGGCAAACCCGATGCCACCCGCGACGCCTTCCGCGATGGTTGGTTTCGCACCGGCGACACAGCGGTTGTCGAAGGTGGTGTCTACCGCATTCTAGGCCGCACGAACATTGACATCCTCAAGACGGGCGGGCACAAGGTTTCTGCGCTGGAAATTGAAGAAGCGCTGCGCCAGCATCCGGCAATTCAGGAATGTGCCGTGGTGGGCGTGCCCGATCCAGAATGGGGAGAGCGCGTAGCTGCGGCCGTGGTGCTCAAGGATGGCGATAGTTTGGAGTTGGAGTCTCTGCGCACCTGGGGCAAGGAATTACTGGCGGCGTATAAACTCCCATCGCGGCTGCTGATTCTGGAGACGCTGCCACGCAACGCGATGGGCAAGGTAACCAAGCCAGCGGTCGCCGCGCTGTTCAAAGGCGGCGTTAGCCAATGATCAGCACAGCGACGGTGGCCTGAGTTTACTCGTCATCCCAAAGGTTTAGCACGCTCGGGGAAACTACTTCAACAACTTACGGCGAATCGCTCCACCCATGGCGAGCAAACCGCTGGCCATGAGAAGCAGCGAGCTAGGCTCAGGAGTCGTCCCGCCCTGTGCCTCTGAGAAACCTGTCACCAGACCGTAACCCTGATTGCTGCCGCAGGCCGTGCACCAGCGAGAGAACGGGCCGCCGCTCTCCGCATCGAAATAGGTGTAGATCCCGTTGCTCGGGTCCGATCCACCGGTGGTTTCCAGGATGAGCTCGAGGTTTCCAGAGGCCGGGTTATAGTTGAACGCCGTGCCGTTGAAAGTCAGGTTGTTACCAAATGTCCAGGTGCCGCCGTTGAGCGAATAGTTGCCGAACAGAACAGCGCCGCCCGGAATGCTGCCATCGGGAACAGACTGCGAGGTAACTGCCAGATAGAGCGAAAAATTGAGGTTCGCAACTGACTGCGAGCTACCGTTGTTGTAAAAGGTGTTGAAGAACTCGATGTCTCCAATGTTGATTGGTCCACTGAAGGCTGAGCTGTTGTAAATCTGTTCGTAGTTGCCATTGTCAATACTGCGGCAACTAAAGGGGATACAGTTCTCAGAGTTGGCCGAGCCAATGATCTGATCGGCCGGTTGGACGCCGGCATACGCCCAGCTCGCCAACGCCAAGACAGCGACCATACCTACCAGAAACCTTTTCATTCTTTCCTCCGCTTATCGCAGGTTTTTCCAGGGGCATACCAAGCAAGGAACTCAGTCGCGAGATCAGCGTTCCCCGCCTAACTCTCCTCACCGTCCGAACAGCCACACAACCGAGGTTGCCCGAACGTAGGGGTTATGGGGGATGTAGCAATTTTGTGACCGCCGTAAGCTTTTGAAAAATATAGGGAGATGTTATCCTTACTGCAAGAGCTTGCACCAACGCTCCAGCCATTTTCCATTCTGGGTAAAGAGTTGGGCACCACCAACGTGGGGCCTCCGTCCGAGGGCGACTGCAGCAGCGAACGTCAACTCATCGACGCCCGGCTTGACCTGCTGTGGTATGCTGCCCCACGTCTTCTCGAGTCGGCGCCGAAACTCGCTGAAAGGGGAACTCATGTCAGGTACCGCGGTTCCGCTTCACGGAGTTGTAACAAGAACCAAACTCAACCGCTCGCAAATCACAGGCTTTTGGGGTGCATGGACCGGCTGGACGCTGGACGGGATGGATTCGGTCATCTATGCACTCGTTCTGAGTCCCGCACTCACCGAACTGCTTCCGAAGTCAGGGATAAAGCCCACGCCGGCGACTGTCGGCTTTGCCGGATCGACGCTGTTCGCACTTTTCCTGGTGGGATGGGGACTGTCGCTCATCTGGGGGCCGATTGCCGACAAGTTTGGCCGCACGCGCGTACTCGCCGCCACCATCTTCGTTTACGCGATTTTCACCGGCTTGGCCGCGTTGTCGCAAACGGTGTGGCAACTTGGACTGTTCCGGTTATTGGCGGGCATCGGTATCGGGGGCGAGTGGGCGCTGGCCGGAACCTACGTAGCAGAGGCGTGGCCGGAAGATCGCCGCAAGATGGGCGCGGGATATCTTCAGACGGGCTATTACGCTGGATTCTTCCTGGCGTCCGCGCTGAACTATACGGTGGGAGCGCACTTTGGCTGGCGCGCGATGTTCTGGTGCGGCCTGACGCCGGTGGTGGTGGCCTTCCTGGTCTTGTTCCACGTGAACGAACCGGAGCGCTGGAAACAAAAAGCCACAGCCAAAGTCGCAGTGCAGCGTTCCTCCCTGGTGAGAATCTTCAGTCCTCCCTACACGCGCCGAACGCTGGTCAACACTGTGATGCTGGCGGCGGCCATCTGCGGCCTGTGGGCGGGCGCCGTGTACGCGCCGACGGCGATCGTCCAACTGGCCAAAAAGGCCGGTATGCTACAGCCCCAGGCGGTGCGCACGTCTTCCCTTGGGATGGGCTTGCTTTCGCTGGGAACGATTCTGGGATGTCTGGCCGTTCCACCGCTGGCGGAACGCATAGGCCGCAAGCGGACTCTGGCCTTCTATTTCCTCGGGATGTTTATCTGCATTCTGCTCAGTTTCGGCTGGGCCTTTTACCGGCCGCACGGACTGCATCCCTTCATCACCGTGCTGTTCTTCCTCGGCTTCTTTGGTGGCAACTTCGCCGTCTTCAGTCTGTGGCTGCCGGAACAGTATGGGACCACCGTCCGCGCGACAGCCTTCGCGTTCACAACGTCGTTCGGACGCTTCATTGCTGCGGGTGTTAACTTCGCTATTGGCGGGCTGGTCAACCACATGGGGACTCTGGGCAAGCCGGTGGCGTTCACTGCCATCGCGTTTGGAATTGGGTTGCTGGTAATTCCCTTCGCCGAGGAAACGCTGGGGAAGGTGCTGCCGGATTAACACGACCAACTGTGTGCCTTGACAAACGTAAATACATTATGTAAATATCATGATGCGTTTCACATGGAGGCCTGAGAAGAACCGCCTCAACGTCCGCCGTCATGGAATAGCCTTCCAGGATGCGGCGCGGATTTTCGAAGGGCCCACGGTCGAGATCGTCGATGATCGTTTCGACTACGGAGAGACCCGGATCTACGCGATCGGTGTAGTGAATGGCACCGAGATTACAGTCATTTATACGGACCGCGATAACGAAGAACGGCATCTGATATCGGCATGGAGATCGGAACCGCGTGAGCGACGCAATTACTGGCAAAACATCTTCGCGGACGAAAACGACTGAACCCCGCACCAACTGGAAGCGAGTTCGTTCCATGACAGCGGCGCAAATCCGAGCCGGCCTTCGCAAGGACCCGGATGTTAAGCCGACGGATGACGCTTTCTGGGCCAAGGCCAGGGTAGTGATGCCACGCTCCAAGAAGACCGTGACTATGCGGATGGATGCAGACGTTCTGGATTGGTTTCGCGGGAACCCTGGCTACCAAACTCGTATTAACGCGATCCTCCGTACCTACATGAACGCTCAGATTAAGCATCGGTAGCGCTCCGTCCCTGAACATTAAGCAACGAGCGTCCCTACTGCGATCCGCCCATCTGAAGCGACTTGGCGTCGGCCTTCGCCTGCTCGGTTGGCGGCGGGGTGGGGTGATGCCGCAGGGCCTGGATGGCCACGCGCGTCAAGTCATAGGCACCGTAAATCATATTCGCGCGCCAGATGTCGCTGCGGAAGGTAAGAATCTGCCTCCGGATGTAGCGGAAGGCGTGGTTCCCTGCCTTGAAGTTGGTCCCAGCGGTAGATGCCGGTAGGCCGGGCACAAGCGGCTCACATTCCTTGAGCTGGACCACGGCCAAATCCCCGTCGGTGCGCACCATATCCCCGTTGGCGTTTTGGGTAAGAGTGGACATGCCGGGCCGCGCTACCAGACGGACCGAGCTCACACAGCCGGCAAGCTCGAGATCACGAATCACCGTGCTGCGTTCGTCGTCAATGTCGGGTGCGATGTGATGCACGAACTCATGATGCTTAACGGAAAGAGTGGCCCGCGTGTCATGCGTCGAGGAACTGAGCCAGATGGCTTGCGAGTTCGGAGATTCAGACCACTGCCACAAACGCAGATGGTCGCGGCAGTTGTAACTGTTCAGGCTCTTCTGCCGGATCATGTCTGGAGGCTTGCCATCGAGGAGCAAGGCTTTCATCGGGGCCTGGTCGTAGGTGCTGTTGTTGAGGAAGGCATAAAAGGTGCGCACGAAAGTGCGCCGGGAGAGGGCATCGCTGCTGCTCCAGCCAGCCTGGCGGAACGCAGCTTCGACCTCCTCGCGCGAACCCAGGAAGGCGAGATTGACCACATCGGCATCCGCCATCGCCGTGGTGGTCGAGCGCTGCGGAAGCGACGAAATCTCGCGCTCCACATCCAGTTCCTCGCTGGTTGCAACCGGGATGTCGACCGTCGGAGCAGGCGGCAACGCGCCGGCATGGACCGGCTGCATCAGCTTGATGCGCAAGTCGGTCCCTGCCGGGTAGTAGATCTCCGGCTCCGGAAAGATGGGAAAGGTTGCCTTGTAAACGATCCATCCTAGATCTGAATAAACGTTGTAGGTAGGCAGGTGCCTGAGGCATCTGTTGATCGTGCCTTGGGGGGTATCGCTGCTCCGAATTCCCTCGATGGTGCCCTTGTTGTTCACTTGCTCGCGGGCGTTCTCGACCTCCATCACAATGGCTGTGATCGGAACTGCGGAATCCCCTGATCCTGCAGCGTGATCGAACTGAATGTTCAAGGCCGCGGTCTCATGATAGATACCCCAGCCGACCTTGCGCACGGTATGCACGACGCCGGTGATCCTAGTGCCCACCGGAAACACCACGCCGTCGTCGCAGGTGGCGGCCTCCGTAAGCACCGCGTAGACGGTATCTCCCGGCTTCGAACTGTAGGAAGAGACCGGGGAGCTGAGGCGAATCCAAAGGGTTTGTCCGGCCGCAAGTCCATCGCAGCCAAAAGCCATCGCTGAGCAGAGGACCAGCGACAGGGGAGCCAATCGGCGGCATATACCGGGGAAGACTCTCATCCAGAGCTACAGTATTCCTTTGTCTAGGGTACCCACATCATCAAAATCTGACCGGGTACACACATCATAAACGATGGGGACGCTGCGCTGGCGATTTCTTATTTAGCTAAGGGCAGGTCGGCGTCACTTCAACTCCTGAAAATCCTCTTCCCAGTACTCGAAGTCGCGCCTTGCCTCGACGGGGCGCTCGGCTTTCTCCGACGACCGCAATTGAACGCGGCGGATCTTACCGGAAATGGTTTTGGGCAATTCCCCAAATTCAAGGCGGCGAATTCGCTTGTAGGGTCCGAGTCGCTTGCGGATGAATTGGAAAATCTCCCCCGCGACTGCTCTCGACGGAACCACGCCCGGTTTCAGCGTGATATAGGCTTTGGGGACGTTCCAGCGAATGGCATCCGGCGCCGGCACAACGGCGGCCTCGGCGATCGACGGATGCTCAATCAAGGCGCTCTCCAACTCAAACGGACTCAGGCGATAGTCCGAGGACTTAAACACGTCGTCGCTGCGCCCGACATAGGTGTAGTATCCGTCGGCATCGCGGCTGGCAATGTCGCCGGTGTGATAGCACCCGCCCTCCATGACGCTCGCCGTTCGCGCCGGATCATCGACGTATCCCGCCATCAAACTGATAGGCGGAGGATTCAGCCGGAGGCAGATCTCGCCGTCGGCCGATTCTTTTCCATCCGCGTCCAGCAAAAGGATGTCATGCCCCGGAGAAGGGACGCCAGCCGAGCCCGGTTTGACCGTCTGTCCCGGGAAGTTACCGATCACCAGCACGGTTTCCGTCTGACCGAACCCATCGCGAATGGTCAAGCCCCATGCCTGCCGGACCTTCTCGATGACCTCAGGGTTCAGTGGCTCGCCCGCACCCACCAATTCCGTCAGCTTGACGGGATAGGCAGAAAGATCTTCCAGTACCAGCAGACGCCATACCGTGGGCGGCGCACACAGGGTGGTGACTTCCCAGCGCGAGATCACCTCCAGGGTCTTCCTGGCCTCGAAGCGCGTGTAGTTATGAACGAAGATGGTCGCGCCTGCGTTCCAGGGAGCGAAAAAGCTGCTCCATGCATGCTTAGCCCACCCCGGAGAGCTGATGTTGAGGTGAATGTCGTCGGGGCGCAGCCCAACCCAGTACATGGTTGCGAGATGGCCGACCGGATAGCTCTGGTGGGTGTGAAGCACCAGTTTCGGCTGAGCGGTGGTTCCTGAGGTGAAGTACAGCAGCATCGGATCCGTGGCCTTCGTCACCGCATCCGGCACGTAAGTTTTGTCTTCCTGATATGCATCCGGGTAGAAAGCCCATCCCTCGACCGGTTCATCCACCACGATGCGCGTATAGTCGCCAGCCAACTCCGCGAATCTTTCGGTAAACGCAGCATTGGTAATCACGTGGCGCGCCTGCCCCCGCGTAAGGCGGTCTTTGAGATCGTCGGGGGTAAGCAGGGTCGCGGCGGGAATGATGACCGCGCCCAACTTCATGGCAGAGAGCACGACCTCCCACATCGCCGCCACGTTGGGCAGCATGACAATAATGCGATCTCCCCGGCGAGCACCATGCCTCCGGAGAAAATTCGCCACCTGGTTGGAGCGGTGGGACATCTCTTCGTAGCTCAGCTTCAACTCCGAGCCGTTCTCGTCCACAATCCATAAAGCCGTCTTCTGGTTTCCACGGGCGTACCCGTCGAAGTAATCCAGCGCCCAGTTGAAATTGGTTAGCAGCGGCCAGCGAAAATTCTGGTAGACAAACCCGTACTCGCTGCGGTGTTGCAGGAGAAAATCTCGGGCGCTGAGGAACGCATTCAGATCGGAACTTGGTGACTGTGGGCTCATTCTGACTAACTCCTTTAACCGCGGCGTCCATGATGTCGAGTGTGGGCGCTGGCATCCACCCGCCGGGATCGCGAAAGAAGCGGAAAACGCGATTCTACTCTCGATTGCGACCCATCGAAATCGAATCTTGGGATAGCCTTATACCGGAATGAATACAGCCACGGACTCCAACCCCGCAAGCCTTCGTCTCAAGGACATCCTACAGCGATATGCAGCGTTCCTCGATGAACGCTCAGGGATGTTCGCGGCCCTTCGCGAATACGAGCTTCCGTGGGAAAGCCCCATCCATGTATGCACGGGCGAACTGAAGCCGGAGTTCTGTCTCTCCGCGCATGGCGCTCGCCCCGCAATTTCTGGGAAGGTCTCTGGCAGTGGCGTCAGTGCGGCGCAGGCAAGAGTAAGCTGCCTTTGCGAAGCGCTGGAGCGGCAGTCGGGCATTTTCCGCAGCGATGAGCCGCGACGCACCGCCAGCTACTCGGAGATTACTGAGGAAGGGATCCACCCGGACGCACTCACCCTCTTCAGCGAATCCCAATACACCAATCGCGAGCGGTGGAACCAGCGCGCGGGCCGTTATAACTGGGTGCCCGAACGATTTGACGCCGAGCGAAGCATCGAGTGGTCGCCGGCGTGGTCGCTTACCCAGCAGAAGGTGAAGTACCTGCCGGCAGCTTATTGCTACTTCGGATATCCCTGCGATCCGGCTCACGACTTCTGCCGTCCTGACTCCAACGGCAACGCTGCGGGAAATGACCTGGAAGAGGCCATCGTGCATGGCTTCCTGGAACTTCTAGAACGCGAGTGTGCTTCGGTTTGGTGGTATAACCGCATCCGTCGTCCGCGGGTGGACATCGAGAGCTTCGGTTTGCCAACCGTCACAGCGGTGCGTAATCTTTATGGGCTGATCGGCCACTCTGTTGAAGTGCTGGACATTACAGCCGATCGCACGATCCCAACTTTCGTTGCCGTATGTCGCTCGGAAGAACCTTCTCGCGATAACTACGCCCTGGGATTCGGCGCGCACTTCGATGCTCTGACCGCGCTCACCAGGGCCCTGATGGAGGTGACCCAATTCCTGCCGGTCGTTCTGTCGGACCGTGCTCCAACCTGCTTTCTCGGCAGTGAGGATGGGAAAAGCGATATGTCATTCCTGACACCGGATGAACACCTCCCCGCGACCGTTTGTTCGGACTTCCCCTCGCCCATCGCGCTTGAGCCCAAGCAGCAAGTCCTGTCTTGCGTCGAACTGGTGAAGTCATGGGGATTGGAGATGCTTACCCTCGAACAGACGCGAGAGAACATAGGCATGCCAGTGGTCAAGGTGGTGGTGCCCGGGATGCGAAGTTGGTGGGCCCGATTTGCTCCGGGACGGCTCTATACGCTGCCTGTTCAGCTCGGATGGCTTGGGGAAGCTAAATCCGAGGTCCAGCTAAACTCGGATCACCTCTTGCTTTAACTTGTCTTTCGAGTGGTTGCGGTGTACGCTTACGGGCGAATTCCTGGGTCCAATCCCCGTTGACAGGAGAATCGCCATGGCAACACCAGAAGCTACGAGACTGATACAAGACCTCCACACGAACGCAACCCTTTTGCAGCAGTTAAACACTGCTGCAGCAAATATTGTCACGGTAGCCAATAGCCACGGATATGGCGTTACTACCGTTGAAGAGATCAGTGATGCACTCAGGGAGCATTGGCAGGCTACCGAACCTAATTGTCCATTCCACCCGCTGTCAGAAGCGCCCGGTTTTTGAGCCAGCGGCCGTTTGGTTCCCTGGCTTGTTTTCAGCATGACGGTCCATATAGGCTTACTACGAATCATCTCTAACAATACTGCCGTACGATAGGAGACCCATGTCGAAAGAACATGCCAAGAAGTTCATAGAACATATTCAGAAGGATGATGCCCTGCGCAAGAAGGTCAATGACGCAACCGAACACATTATCAAAGTGGCCAAGGACCACGGACACGACGTCAGCCGTGCAGACCTCAAGAGCGCCCTTACCGAACATTGGTCTAAGCAGAAGGATGACGAAGACGAAGCCGCGATCATGCTTTCGGAAGCGCCCGGTTTCTGAGATCATCTGGTAGCAGTGACTCTATCGACTTCGTCCATGGCTGAGATTTATGAGTCGGTTGCGGAGAACATCCCGCAACCGGAACTCTTATTTCTCAATTATGGCTTCTGGCAGCCGGGTCTGGATGATTCCTGGATTGCTCCGGCTGATGCCTGCTACCGGCACCATCTCAATCTGGTAAAGCATGTGCTGTGGGGTATTGACCTTCGCGGCAAGGCTGTGCTGGAGGTCGGCTGCGGGCGTGGAGGAAATTGCTACTACGTCTCGCGCTACTGTGAGGCCACGCGAATTGCAGGCGTGGATGTCTGCGCGGCCAACCTGGCTCTTGCCCGTAACGACCCTCGCTTGGAGCGGGTTGAATTGGTTGCCGGGGGCGCGCAGCAACTGCCTTTCGCCAATTCGAGTTTCGATGTCGTCCTCAATCTGGAGTCCTCGCATTGCTACCGTCATTTTGACCAGTTCGTGGCCGAAGTGACGCGAGTGCTGAAAGACTCCGGGCTCTTCCGCTTCGCTGATCTATGGAACGTGGACGTAATGGAATTGGATTGGCCCGCCCGAGAGCAGGCGCTGAAGAACTCTTCCCTGGAGATCATTGCGGAAGAGAACATCAGTGAGCAGGTGTTCCAGGCCATGGGACTTTCGGGAAGCATCTCTGAGCAACTGCATAAGCTGACCAATGCCGGGAACCGCTCGTTAGTTAGCCGCATAAACGGAGGCGTGAAAGCGCTTCGGGTGGGTCTTGCGATCGGCGACTATTCCTACCGGCTGTGGAGGATGCAAAAAAGGCAGGCGTCTCCGTGAACTCACGACAATATGTCCCGGTGCGGGAGATCGACCATTTCGTAAGCGGCGAACCGGTGGATTTGCCGATTGATCCCCAACAAGAGGCGCGGGTGACGGTCGTGCTTCGTCCGCGCACGCCGCATCACACCATGCATGAGCATCTGGACCGCATGGCCCGGGACTTTCCGCATCAGCGGCGTTACTTTACGCGCCAGGAGTTCGCCCACCAGTACGGATCGACGGAGGAGGACCTCGCGATGGTTGCGGCATTCGCCGGGACACACAATATCGAGGTTGCGGAAATCAGCCATCCCAGGCGCCGCCTGGTTTTGCGGGGAACACTGGCCGACCTGTCGCGCGCTTTCCAGGTGCAATTCGTTCATCTGCAGCATCCCGACCATGGGGTATACCGTTCCCATCAGGGTCCGGTCCATATTCCTGCGGAACTCGAGCCTGTGGTGCACGCTGTGATGGGTTTCAGCGCGCGCGCCCAGTACGGACATCCGGCTTCCGCCGTCTCGCCCGCGGCCCGGCACCTGGTCGATCCTCGAAAGGTCGCCCACACCTACCAATTTCCCGATGGCAAGGGTCGCGGCCAGACCATCGGCATTATCGTCCTGGGCGGCGGCTTTCATGAGTCGGACCTCGACACCTACTTCCAGCATCTCGGAATGCCGAAGCCGAAGATCAGCGTGGTTGAGATCGAAGGGCAACAGAACAATCCCGCCGATCCCGAAGCGATTCGGAGTGTTCTTGCCAGGTTTGGCATGCTCGGTTTGCGCCGCGGCAAAGGCCAGTCCCACGCTGACCCTCAGGTTCGCCGAAACTCGGACAACAACGTCGATTGGACGGTGGAAACCACGATGGATGTGGAACTCATCGGCACCTGGGCCAATGAGGCGCACATTGTCGTGTATTTCACCCACAACAACGCGCGCGGAAAGTATGAGGCTTTCAGCGCCGCCCTTCACGATACGACCTACAAGCCGGACGTGATCTCTTGCAGTTGGGACATCCCGGAGAAGTCGGCCTCGCGCGTTCTGTTGGAAGAGATGGACCTCATGTTTCAGGCGGCGGCGTTGATGGGCATTAGCATCGTTTGCGCCTCCGGCGATCACGGAGACAGTTCCGGGCGCGACGGGAAACCGCAAGCCTGCTTCCCCGCCTCCAGCCCTCACGTATTGGCTTGCGGCGGCACCAAACTCCACTATGTGCCCGGCGAGAAGCCGGTTGAAACCGTATGGCATGAGGTTGTCGCTGGCCAAACCGAAGAGAGCGGCTACGGCGAGAGCTCTGTGTTCCCGGCGCCGCAATGGCAATCAGTCGCAGCTTCCGCAGGCCACCACCATGGCCGGGTGGTTCCCGACGTTGCTGCCAAGGCCGACTCTGAGTTCGGCTACGAACTGTTCGTCGGAGGTGTCCATTTTGCAGGTAACGGGACCAGCGCGGCGGCTCCACTGTGGGCGAGTTTGGCCGCGTTACTCAACGAAAAGCTAGGGACTTCCGTTGGACACATCACACCCCTGCTGTATGACGAGCGGTGTCGTGCAGGCACCGAGCAGGTCGGTTCCTCTCGAACCCAGTGGGCGCCGAAGGTCGGACTGGGTACACCGCGAGGAACCAAGTTGCTGGAGGCGCTGCGGGGGAAGTAGTCGTTGGCGATTCCTCACGGGTTGTTTCTTTAGCTGGAAAAGCGCACAATTGCCATCTACCGAAACAAAATCGAAAATCCCGATCACAACATTTGGAGAGGACAATTGCATGAAGAGAACGCTGATGTGTTTCACCCTGGTTCTGATGGCAATGGCCGTTCAGGCGCAGATGAGCGACAAAATGGGCGGTGGTGTCGAGAAGGCAATCGCTAACCTGGAGCAGCGGTGGGTGGCAGCCGGAAAGATGAGCAATCCAGACGGGGTCGCTCCGCTCCTGGCCGACAACTTCACTAACATGAACAGCGATGGGACCATGTTGAACAAAGCCCAGACGCTGGCCATGACGAAGGGCAGTAAGTGGGAAACCAACGAGATCAGCGACGTAAAGGTTTCCGTGTTTGCGAACACGGCGATCGCGACGGGCGCCTGGCGAGGCAAGGGTACGGGCAGCGATGGCAAGGCGGTGGATGCCCATGAACGCTGGGTGGACACCTGGATGAAGATGCCAAGCGGCAAATGGCAGTGCATCGCCAGTGCAAGTGCGCCAGGGAAGATGTAGCGCGCCGACAACTGGGTTTACGCGAACCGCTGGGTTAAGGACTTCCAGCGGTCCGTGCCGTCTCTGAGGATGGAATCGCTTCAACCCAAATCGGCGTCCGGTGCTGACCACTACTTGCTACTCACTGCCTGCTAATAAAGCTGCCGTCCGATTAACTCCCAAGCCTCACTGACCTGCAGGACGTGCCGGGGTTGCTGTATTTCCGGTGTGCCATGCCCCAGGATGGCTCGGCGAATTGAGTTCAGTGCCTCAACGTTCGCTTGGATTCTCTGTTCCCCTAGTTCGCTGAGTGTCTGCGTTGCCTGACCACAAAGCATGGTCCAAAGCGGCACTTCCTTATGCACCTGCGCGGGAGTGCTGTTCCAAAGGACCGGACCGGCAACCGAAAGCAGGGTAAGTAGTCCGGACGGAAATGCTACTGTCAGGCGTTCGTCCAGAAGATAAGCGGGACTTCCATCCGCCAACCTGCCTATACCTTTTTTGCCCGACACCTGTACGGAAAAACGAGCCGGAACCCTCCCTAGAGTTCCTTCCATGAGCACAAACTTCGTCTTGCGACTCAAGACATGCATGCGAAACTGCCGCTGGCTTCCCATGGCTGCCGTCAGGATGTCCAGCGCCCCATATAGGGATCGTTCCGTGGCCATTACTTCGACGAACTCCGGAGGCGTTAGCTTGATCGCCTGCCGGCACTCGAGGATGAAAGCTTTGGGCGCCGGCAAATTAGCGAAATGACCGTTGACCTGGAATTGCAGATTGCGGTTCCGCGCCAGAGCAAACGCTTTCCGCAGTGCACCTGCCGGATAGGGGTGCTCACAGAGCACATGAATGCCGCGCCGCAAGAGTTGCTGCACCACCGGCCAGGCGGCAGAACTCATGGCGGCGCAGGCGAGGTCAAGATTGTCTGGAAGTTCATCCGCCGAATGATAGAGAGGAACGTCGTTCAGCGCGGCAACTTCATGCGAACGAAGACTGCCTTGTGCCAGGACTCCGGCCAGTTGATATTTACGTGGATTGCGCGCCAGTGCGGGAAGGTAAGTGCGACCGTAATTGCTGCCGCACACCAGAACGCGCATTCGGCTCATCGCGAACTTTTTCCAACGGCCTCTGCCTGCCCGCGCAGCTCCTCCAGTACCTGCCTGGCGTGCCTGAGGTCATGAGTGTCATGGCCCTCTTTGAACTTGCCATGGACCTCTGCCAGCGACCGGTGGGCAGCTTCGACCTCGCCTCTGCGGGCCAACAAGGGGCCGAGCCGGGTGTGCGCACGCAGCTCCAGCGATACCGCTTTCTGCTGGCGCGCGATAGCAATCGCCTTGTGCAGACAGGCTTCCGCTTCGGAGTGTCCCGCGTCACCGTCTGGCACGCTGCGCCACAATAGCTCACCTTTCCAACGCCAGCAATCGGCCTCGAAAGAGTGGTCGCCAGTGTTCGAAATCACGCCCAAGGCCTCGTCAATCGCCGCCAACGCTTCCTCGTAAGACTCGCAGCGCGCCAGCGAAGCCGCCAACACCTGCTGAAATTGAGGAATCACCAGCTCGGCCCCCGAGGCACGCCAATCTGCTATCGCTTCGCGAATTAACTCGATCCCTTCGCCGCCTTCGTTTTCCTGATTGTTGGCCCAGCCCAGCATGATCTTTCCCATCTCGAGAAAGATCGCGATGCCATGCTCGGTGCAAAGGGTGACCGCCTGCTCCGCATATTGCCGCGTCATCGCCGGATCATGCCTTGCGTGATGTAACATCGCGGCAAATGCCAGGGCGACTGCCTGACTGAAAGGTTGCCGCAAAGAGTTCGCCAATGCCATGCTTTGCTCGCTCCGCGCCACGGCTTCTTCCGGCTGTCCAAGCATCCAAAGGTCCCAAGCCGCGAACGCCAGACTGGCAACTGCGGGATCATAGCCGCCATAGACGAAGGCCAGGGAATGGTGCTTAGGCCGGTCGTAAAGCCTCACTGCCTCATCGCAATGCTGGAGCGAGCGCTCGAAATCACCCGACCAGAACAAGTTATCGCCCAAGGCGTAGTTTGCCTCCAGCAACAGCGCCACATCCTTTGATTCCTCGGCGAGTTGAAGCATTTGTCGCGCCAGTTGCAATGCCGTCTCGACCTCGCCCTTGACCTCGTAGAAGTTCCACAAGCCAAACAATACGGGAAAGAGATCCGGGGTTTGGCCCTGCTCCGAGCACAATTGCCGCGCGCGAGTGTAGGTCTGCTCAACCTCCGGGTTAGCGAAGCCCTTGGTCGAAACCAGGACCGGTCCAAGCGTGATTTGCAGGGCCAGCTCTTTCTGTGTTTTCTCAGGGGACGACGGCAGCTTGGCCACCATCTCAAGTCCCTTGCGTGCCAGGGCCGCGGCTTCCTGGTTGGCAAAGACCCCGGCCGCGCGTTCAGCCGCAATCTGGAAGAACTCCGCCGCGCGAGCAAAATTTCGGGCCGACTCAAATAACAGCGCCACCTGGTGGGCCACACTGACCTGCGAATCGGGGTAAAGCCGCAGTAGCGTGTTGGCTGTCGCGGCACTCACCGCCGTCCGGCGAGCCGGCGTCAACATCGCATACAAAGCATTCTGATAGAGCGCGTGTACAAAGCGGAGATGCAGAGTGAGCGTGCCGTCTGGGAACTCTTTCTCTCCGATCTTCTGGACGAAGAAATGATTCCGCTCGATGTCTTCAAGGCGCTCTTCCACGTCGGCGGCATCGGCGGACACCACCGAAGCCAGGACCACGGAATGAAACTCCGCACCCTCCACGCTCGCCGCCTGCAGAAGCCGCCGATCCGTCTCGCTTAGGCTTTCGATTTTGCGCTGAATCATGCTGCGTACAGACGCTGGCATGTCACCGCCAATCTCATCAATCGGCTTGGCCAAAATCCAGCGGCCCTGGTCTCGAACAATTATCTTCCGGTCGCGGAGGTCCCGCACCAGGTCCACCATGAACAGCGGGTTCCCCTCCGTGCGTTCCCACAGAAACTGCGGAAACGAAGCCGGCAACGTGTGCTGTGGGAACTCCAGGGCCAGATAGCCTTCCACATCAGCCTTGCTGAGATACTGCAGGGTCAGCTCGCGGCACGAACCCCGCGCCTCCAGGTCCAGCTTGAGCTGCAGGAGCGGGCGCATGCTGTCCACCATCTCGCCCGCGCGATAAGTGATCACCACCAGCAGCGGCAGCGACTCGAAGCGGCTGGTGATGTACGCCAACAAGTCAACCGTTGAAGTATCGATCCAGTGGACATCCTCCAGGAACAGCAGCAGAGGCCGATGCCGGCTCAACTCTTGCACCAGCGCCAGGAATTCCCGCTTTAATCGCTCCTGCGAAGTCGCCTTCGAGTCGGCCAGGCGAATCATGGAAGAGTCCTGCTGCTGGGCCGGAGCCAGCTCCAGAAACCAGCTTGGCGCCAGCGTCCTCATGATGCGGCTCACAGAATCGCCACTACCTGAGTGCAACAGACTGTCCAGCGCTTCCAGGATCGGCAAATAGGCTTCACCCTCGGCCAGGCGTTCGGAGCAGCGGCCGCGGGCAACACTGCAGGGGTGTTTGCTGCCCTTCAAGATAGCGGCGAACTCCTCAACCAGCGTGCTTTTCCCGATGCCCGCTTCACCCGACACGCACACCAGAGATCCCCGTCCCGCCGAAGCCTGTTCCAGTGCCGAATGGAGTTCCCGCAACTGCGGGCTGCGACCGACCGTGTGACGGTCAGGCGTCTTGAGGAAGATGGCTTCCATGTCGGGCGCCGGTGTGCGCAAACTATCCAGAACTTGCTCAACTTCAGCCGCGGTGGGACGAAGCCGGGCGTCCTTTTGCAGCATCGAGAGAAGAAGCCGTTCGAACGTCGCCGGCAAACCAGGGTTGATGCGCGCAGGAGGGATCGGCTCCTGCGAAAGGATTCCATTGGCTACGCTGAACGGCGAGCCGGCGGCAAAGGGATGCACTCCGGTGGCCGCTTCGTAAAGCACAATACCGAAGGAAAAAATATCGGTTCCCCATTCCAGCGACTCGGCGCGGGCTTGCTCCGGAGAAAAGTAGTCGATGGTGCCCATCCAAGTGCCTTCTTTGGTGATGCCCACAGAAACCGTTTCCCCATCGGGAGTGATTCCCACGCGGGCCAGCCCAAAGTCCACCAGCTTGATGTAGCCATCGGAGCGCACCATAATGTTCTCCGGCTTGATGTCGCGATGGATAATGCCGGCATGGTGCGCCGTCTTCAAAGCGCGCGCCACCTGCAGGCCAATATCGACCACGACCGCCAGGTCCATGCTTCGCTTCAGGCGGCTGCGCAGCGTCTCGCCCTGGATCCACTCCATAACCAGGAACGAACCGGTCGCCTCTTCGCCGATTTCATGGACGGTAACAATGTTCGGATGATTTAGCGCGGAAGCTGCGCGGGCTTCGCGATGAAACCGCTCCAGGGCGGTCGCATCGTCGGCAATTGCCTCCGGCAGAAACTTGATGGCAACGGTGCGGCCGAGGGTCGTGTCTTCGGCCTTATACACTACACCCATTCCGCCCTTGCCCAGGCGTTCCAGTATCCGATAGTGAGAGACGATTTGGCCGATCATGAGGTCCAGGTACATTGTATCTGGACAGCGGTGAATTACCGCTCCCTCGAACATCATTCACTACAGAGACACGGAGGACACGGAGGTCTTGCTTCTACCGGGTCTTTTCCGTGATCTCGGTGCCTCCGTGGTGAATTTTCATCCCTCGCGCTATCATGTGCCCATGGCACACCAGCACTCGCAACGATTTTTAGATATTGTGAATGACGCGAAGAAGCGCGTCCGCGAAGTCACGGTGGACGACGTGAAGCAAAAACTCGACCGCAACGAGCAATTCCTGCTGGTGGATGTTCGCGAGGACAACGAGTGGCAGGTGGATCATCTTCCGCGGGCCATTCACCTCGGCAAGGGAGTGATCGAGCGTGACATTGAGCAGCGCATTCCCGACATCAACGCGCCCATCGTCCTCTACTGCGGCGGCGGCTTCCGTTCAGCCCTCGCTGCGGATAACCTGGGGCGGATGGGCTATACAAATGTCCTCTCGATGGACGGCGGCATTCGCGGGTGGCGCGAAAAGGGTTATCCGCTCACCAGAGAATAGCGAACATCTGCCCATCTCATAGACTTGTCATCCCGAGCGAGCGCCGCGGATCATTTACCGCGCCCTTAGTTGGCGCGGTCGCGGCGCGAGTCGAGGGACCTGCTTTTCGCATAACTTCCATTCAGCAGCCTTTGAGCCTATTCACCGGGACAGACCTCTTTGTAAACTCATCTGATTTTGTGCACCGCAACCAGCGCTTGTCCCAGGCTCAATCCTCCATCGCCGGCGGGAACTTCGCTCTGGCTGAACACCTGAAAGTTGTCGTTTCCCAGCCGGTCGCACAGCCGCTCGCACAGGTACACGTTCTGGAACGTTCCTCCGCTAAGGCAAACCCGCTCCAATCCTGAGCGCTCGCGCAAGCGCTTGGCTACATCGGCCAGCGCTTCTACCAAGCCATTGTGGAAGCGGCGGCTGATGTCGCCGATCTGGACATCGCGGCTCAGGTCGCGCAGCAGCGCGTCAAATAGTCCGCGAGTGCCGATAATCCAGTCTTCTGCCTTTGCAACCAATTCGAACGGATAGGCGCTCTCGTCAGACGAATTACCAATCGCCATTTCGAGCTCGACGGCCGCTTGCGCTTCGTAGTTCACGTGATGGCGAATTCCTGCCAGCGCCGCGACGGCGTCGAACAGCCGCCCGCAACTGGAGGTCAACGGCGAGTTGATGCCCTGCTCCATCATGCGAAACAGGACGTCCAGTTTCTGCCGCGGAATATTCGAGAGCGCTGGTAGCCGACGAACAAACTCACAGCCGAAGTGACGCACCAGATATGCCACCGCCATACGCCACGGTTCGCGGATCGCCGCCTCCCCGCCGGGCATCGGAACGTACGCGAGGTGTGCTGCCCGCTCGAAGCTGTTGTAATCCGCCAGGAGCACTTCCCCTCCCCAGATGCGGCCATCCGCGCCATAGCCTGTGCCGTCCAGCGCGATGCCGATGACCCGGCCGTCCAAGTGGTTCTCGGCCATGCAGCTTGCGATGTGCGCGTGGTGGTGCTGCACCCCGATCTGCGGCAGCCCGGACTGCGCCAGCGCCCAACGCGTCGAAAAGTAATTGGGATGCAGATCGTAAGCGATCGCCACCGGCCTGATCTCCAGGATGCGCTGCAGATGCT
>Ga0074045_10001350_pt1 | contig 23785 bp, 21 predicted proteins | sample BogForMeECP23OM2_FD_94442 | JGI IMG/M metagenome (GOLD analysis project Ga0074045, IMG submission 94442) | Bog forest soil microbial communities from Calvert Island, British Columbia, Canada - Bog Forest MetaG ECP23OM2 | ecosystem: Environmental > Terrestrial > Soil > Wetlands ... | reverse complement strand
GTCGATATTCGGCATCTTGATGTCGGTGATGATCAGATCGTAAAGAGCGCCGTCAATCTTGTTCTTCGCAGCCTGGCCGGATTGCACGGTCTCCACGCGGTGACCTTCGCGGCGCAGGGCGATGTCGAGCATTTCGCAGATGGAGCGCTCATCGTCGCAAACCAGAATGTTAGCCACGCGGCCTCCCTTCCGCCGCGGAGGCTGCGAGCGCAGCCAACGGGCGCACGCGCGATTCTGATGCGCCGGAGTTTAGCTCGGTGGCGGGCTGGGCGGCGTGCCGATCGGCGTCGAGCCGCCGCAGCTTCAGAACGAATGTGGTTCCCTGACCCGGCCGGGAGCGAGCCCAGACTTTGCCCTCATGCGCTTGCACGATCTGGTAGACAACGGCAAGGCCGAGTCCGGTGCCGCCTTCGAAGCTGGACTGGAAGGGCTCGAAAATTTTCTCCGTCTGCTGGGGCGTCATGCCGCTTCCGGTATCGGCGAAGCTGATCTGCCAGTCGTCCCCGATCCTCTCGATGGCTACCTTCAGCGTGCCGCCGTCGCGCATGGCGCGCACCGCGTTCTCGCTGAAGTTCCAGAAGACCTGTTTGAGGCGGTCGCCGTCGGCGATGGCCAAGGCTTCGCGAACGGCCAAATTGCTTTCCACGGTGATGCCGGTATTTTCCGCAGTCATGCGGTGGCGCACGAGAGTAAGCGTATCCTCCAACAGCGGCACGAGGTCGACTTTGTCGAAGTGATACTGCTTGCCTCGGGAGTAAGCCAGAAAATCGGTGATGATGCCGTTCAGCCGCTGCGATTCGCGGGTAACAATATCGAGCAGCTGGCGGTGCTCCTGATTCATTTCCGGGATGCCGGAGAGCATGCTGACCGAGCCGGCGATGGAGGTAAGCGGATTGCGGATTTCGTGAGCGATGGCGGCGGCCAGGCGGCCGACTGCGGCCAGGCGGTCCTGCATGCGGACTTCGCGCTCCAGACGCCGGATCTCGGTGAGATCGTCGAAGGCATAAACGTAGCCAAGCGCGCCGCGCTCGGGCACGTTCAACTGGGCCACTCTCACGCGAAAGGTCTTGCGGAAAGGATTGGCTTTGTCGGAACTGACTTCGAAACGAACTTCACCGTGGGTTTGCTGCGAATCAGCGTTGGGCAGGGGATCGAGGAAGAGTTTCGCGACCGGCGTTCCCAGCAACCGATCTGGAGTCCGGTCGAGGAGTTTCTGGGCGGCGCTGTTAACCAGGGTAATGCGGCCGTCCAGACCCGTGGTGATCAATCCGCTACTGATGGACTGGATAATGTTTTCGTGCAGGACCTGAAGACTCTCGAGCGCTCCGCTGGCGTCTTTGAGTTGCACCCGCGCCTGGCGCAACTTGGCGGCCAGCAACCCGGCCAGATAAGAAACCGCCAGGTAGGCGAACAGGTTGACGAAAATGATCGCCTGCAGGGCCTTCAGCCCGGGGTGAGTTGTGCAGTAGGAGCGAACGACACCGTAAAAATTGAGATCAAGAACCGTACCATAAAGAATGAAGGCGAGCGCGGCCACCAGGTACGCCCACACCCGCGGCAGCAGAATGCTGGCCACGATAATGACCAGCGGGTAGAGGAAGTTCAGTGAACTATCCCAACCGCCGGTCTCGTGCACTACCAGGCTGACGAGGACCAGATCGGTGAGGATCTGCAGGGTCGCCTGCAGGCGGTGCTCCTGCCAGAAAGAGAGCAGGACCACGTAGAACAACGAGAGGCTAAACCACAGAACGATGGTGCTGACGAAAAGGCGCAGAGGCAGGACCGTAGGCGTCAACTCGGCCACTGCCAGCTGGATCACAAGCAGGAAGGTCAGGATCAGGATTCGTACTTTGACCAGCCACGCCAGCCAATTCCGCTCGTCAAACGTCGATTGCATTTTGGTCCCGATGCTCTGGTTAATGTTCTGGAAGAATGTCCGGCGACTCAAGGTCAGCCGGACCGTATCTCCGCCTGCCGTAAAGGCAGATTGTCGAAGGCTGGGAGACTTCTTGATAGCCAGCACCTCCCAACCGAATCGTCGACTAGCCAGCCAGCTTGGCGATCATGGCGAACAGCGGCATGTAGAGCGAAATCACAATACCGCCGACCACGACGCCCAGCACGCCGATGATGGCGGGCTCGAGCATGGCCAGCATGTCTTTGGTAGCTGCGTCCACTTCTTCTTCGTAGAAATCGGCGATCTTCTGCAGCATGCTGTCCATGGCGCCGGTGGCTTCGCCGACACCGATCATTTGCGTCACCATGTTGGGGAATACGCCGCATTCCCGCAGCGGATCGACGATGGTACGGCCTTCCTCGATGGCCTTCCGCACCTTCATCAGCGCTTCTTCGAGAACCGCGTTTCCGGAAGTCTTGGCGGTGATGGACAAGCCTTCTAGGATGGGTACGCCTGAGGTGATCAGAGTGCCCAGCGTACGGGTGAAACGGCCCACGGCAATTTTGCGGAGGAGCCCGCCGACGATCGGCAACTTGAGCAGCATCATGTCGAAGTAGTAGCGGCCGCGCGGGTGTTTGCGAATCTGCTTAGTGCCGAAGACCAGAGCGACCGCGCCCACGATAAACAGCCACCAGAAACTCTGCACGAACGCGCTGGTGCCCATGACGATGCGCGTAGGGAGAGGCAGGGCGACGCCCAGGCCGGCAAACAAGTTGGAGAAAATGGGAACCACCCACTTGAGCAGGGCGCCGACAATCAGCGTGGCGATGCTGACGACCGCGATGGGGTAGATCAATGCCGACTTCACCGCCGACTTCAGGCGGACCGCTTTTTCCACGTAGGTCGCGAGCCGCTGCAGGATGATATCGAGAATACCGCCGGTTTCACCCGCCTCGATCATGTTCGTGGTGAGGTCGTCGAAGACGTTGGGGTACTGGCGCATGGCGTTGGCCAGGGTTGCGCCACCTTCCACCGTGGTGCGGACGCCATTCAGGGTCTTCTGAAAGGTCTGATTCTCCTGGTTGGCTGCCAGGATTTCAAGACACTGCACCAGGGGCAATCCGGCATCGATCATGACCGAGAACTGCCGGAAGAAAATGGCAATGTCTTTGACCTTGACTTTGGTGGTGCCGAAAGTGGGCATGACAAATTCTTTGCCCTTCTCCCGGACTGACCCTGGCGTGATGCGCTCGCGCCGCAATTGCTGCGTAAGCACCTGCTTGTTTGCCGCTGACCGCTCTCCGGTAACCTTCTGTCCGGAGGCATCCTTGCCCGAAAATGTGAAAACTGGCATGGTTTTTAGCCTTTCCTCAAGAGTCGTCGCTAATTTCTAAAATCCTGCATATCAAGTTGTTGCCGGGAAGGTACCGCATCTTCCCTCAGGGGCTAAAGCCCACATCTTTGTTTTGGTCTCGGACGACACGGCTGAAGCCGTGCCCTACCCAGAACCGCTGTGATCTACGTCTAACCGGACATGCCCCCACTCGATCCCTCACGCAAAGAGACTTTTAATGTTTTGTCGGCGCTGCGCCTCGTGCCATGGCCGCGCTGGTGCTGCCGCCGCGGTTGCTTAGAGTTGCGCCGCGGTTAATCATTTCCTGAAGTTCCTCAGGATTGCTCGAACGCTGCAAGGCAAGCTCCAGAGAGATTTGCTTCTGGAAGTAGGCAGTGGCTAGTGCCTGGTTGAAGGTTTGCATGCCGAATTTATCTTGCCCGGACTGCATCGCCGAGTAGACCTGATGGATCTTGTCTTCGCGAATCAGGTTGCGCACAGCAGGATTCGGGACGAGGACTTCCATGATCATGCAGCGTCCCTTGCCACTGATGGTCGGCAGCAGGGTTTGGCACATGACCCCTTCAAGCACCAGGGAAAGCTGGGCACGAATCTGCGGCTGCTGGTGCGCCGGGAAGACATCGATGATGCGGTTGATGGTGGAGGTTGCCGAGTTCGTGTGCAGAGTGCCGAAGGTCAAGTGTCCGGTTTCGGCGATGCGCAGGGCGGACTCGATGGTTTCGAGATCGCGCATTTCGCCGATCAGCACGACATCGGGGTCTTCGCGGAGCGCGGCGCGCAAGGCGTCGGAAAAGCTCTTAGTGTCAGCATGCAACTCGCGCTGGTTCACTACGCAGTTCTTGTTCATGTGCACGAACTCGATGGGATCCTCAATGGTGAGGATGTGATCGTGCCGCTCGCTATTGATCTTGTCGATCATGGCAGCCAGGGTCGTGGATTTGCCGGAGCCGGTTGGTCCTGTGACGAGGACCAGGCCGCGCGGCTTGTCGCAGAGCTTGCTGACCACTGCGGGCAGGCCGAGCTGGTTGAAGGACTTGATCTCGAACGGGATCAAACGGAAGACTGCCGCGCTGGCGCCGCGCTGGTTGAATACGTTGGCGCGGAAGCGTGCCAGCCCCTTCAAGCCGAAGGAGAAGTCCAGCTCCAGGCTCTCCTCGAAGCGATGCTTCTGGGAATCTGTCATGACGCTGTAAGCCAGCTGCTTGGTCTCGGCGGGCGTCAACTGGGGCAGGTCGAGCGGCACCAGGTGTCCGTGAACCCGGATTTGTGGCGGCGAATTCGTGGTGATGTGAAGATCGCTGCCATTCATCTCCAACATCCTCTTCAGCAAGTCACTGAGTGCCAGACCCATAGTCGTGATTCCTTCCTCATGGTTGCGAATTTAGTGAATGGTCTCGCGGGCAACTTCTTCCAACGTGGTGATGCCCGCCGCCACCTTGATCAAACCACTGCGCCGGAGCGTGATCATGCCCCGTTCGATCGCCTTCTTCTTGAGTTCCACCGCCGAAGCGCCTACGAGCACAAGCTCCCGGATTTCATCGTCCACTTCCATGACTTCATACAAACCACAGCGGCCTTTGTAGCCGGTGTTGTTGCACACTGCACATCCTTTGCCCTTCTGAATCTTGATGGTCTTGGCCTCATCGGGAGTGAAGCCTTCTTCGATCAAGGTCTGAACCGGAACGTCGACGGTCTCCGAGCATTCTTTGCAGATCCGGCGAATGAGGCGCTGGGCGCAGATCAGGTGAACCGAGGTCGCGACCAGAAAAGGCTCAATGCCCATATTCATCAAGCGGGTAATGGTCTCAGGCGCGCCGTTGGTGTGCAGAGTAGAAAGAACAAGGTGTCCGGTGAGAGCAGCCTTGATGGCGATCTCGGCGGTTTCGAAGTCGCGGATTTCGCCGACCAGAATGATGTTGGGATCCTGGCGCAGGAAGGAGCGAAGAGCCGCGGCAAAATTCAATCCGATCTGCTCTTTCATCTGCACCTGGTTGACGCCGCCCAACTGAAATTCGACCGGATCTTCAGCGGTCATGATGTTGGTGTCAGGCTGGTTGAGGCGCGAGATCGAGGAATAAAGGGTGTTGGTTTTTCCTGAACCCGTGGGACCAGTAACGAGCACCATGCCGTAAGGTTTGAGAATCGCTTTCTCGAACTTGACCAAAGACTCGGGCTCGAAACCCAGCTTGGTCATGTCGAGGCGCAGGTTTTCTTTGTCGAGCAAGCGGAGCACGATCTTCTCGCCCCAGAGAGTGGGTAGGGTGCTGACGCGGAAGTCGAGCTGCTTTTTGCGGCCGCCAATGTTCATCTTCAGCATGATGCGGCCATCCTGCGGCAAACGCTTCTCGCTGATATCAAGCTTCGCCATGATTTTCAGGCGGGAAGTGATGGCGTCTTTGAGCTTCATGGGCGGCGACATGATGGCTTGCAGCACGCCGTCAATACGGAAACGCACTCGGAACTCTTTTTCGTAGGGCTCGATGTGAATGTCGCTGGCGCCCCGCTTCACCGCGTCGCCGAGCACGACGTTGACCAGCTTGACCACAGGAGCCTCGTCGGCCGCTTTCTCCAGTTCCGAAAGCCCCATCTCCTGCTCTTCCGACTGCAGTTCGACGTCTTCTTCATTCAGCTCCGACATCGACTGCATTACGGTCTCAAGATCCTCTTCCTTCCTTCCGCCGCCGTAGGCTTTATCGATACCCGCGAGAATGGAACTTTCGGAGGCTACCACCGGTTCGATGTTGAAGCCGGTCATGAACTTGATATCGTCCATGGCGAAGACGTTGGTGGGGTCGACCATCGCGATGGTGAGCGAGGCTCCTACCCGGCTCAGGGGAAGAATCTGATAGCGCTTCGCGGTTTCAAAGGGAATCAGCTTGACGACCGCAGGATCGATTTCAAAGTAAGAAAGGTTTATTGCAGGAACGCCGTACTGCCGGGAAAGAAAATTCGTGACGTCCTCATCGGTGAGGAAGCCCAGCTTCACCAGGGCGGAGCCCAGGCGAACATTCTGCTCCTTCTGGGCCTTGGTCGCTTGTTCCAACTGCTCTGGGGTAATGATCTTCTCTTTGACGAGAAGGTCACCCAGCCGTTGAGACATACGTCGCTCTCCTGATCCACTTGCGTGGAACGATGCCTGACAACCTCCGGCATTAACTCAAAGCGCTGCTTGCATCGGAGGGAGAGCAGCGTCTTCGCGTTGACATAAATTGTCACCGCAAGTCGATTACCGTACCAGTTACCGTGGTGCTTGAACTCGCCGCCAAGGCCAGATCGCGCAGGCCATCTTGTAGAACCCGCGCCAGATGAGCTTTTTTGAAGACGGAGCCCTAATTCCGGCTGAGGTACATGCACTTCGGTAAGCGCCGGAAGTCTCCGCTGCGGCCGGGAAAAACCCGGCTCGCAGAAAATCACAGCCTGGTTGTGACGAGTGCCCTTTACAGAAGTATCTGCGTGAGGTGTAAGTGTAGGGCGGCACGACTCGATGGCTGGCTTCCGGGTCGAAGCCCGTTCGGGGCCTTAGGTCTTAGGTCTTAGGAAATGCGTCTGGAAAATGGGTCGATCTTGAGAAGACATTCAGGCTGGCTGACGGTTGTGGCTTTCACGATTTGCGGGGTTTGCACTGCCCAGTCGCTGCGGCAGGAGGCCGATGGGGCGGATTTGCTGATCGGCGCGGCGGTTCGCCCGTCACTACTCTCGGAGCGCCTCTACGCCTCGACTCTGGGTCGCGAGTTCAGCATGGTCGAGGCGGAAGACGCGATGAAGTGGTTGGCCCTCAGGCCGGACAAAACCACCTACGATTTTCGTGAGGGCGATGAAGTGGTGCGCTTCGCGCAGGCTCATCAGATGAAGGTGCGGGGCCATTGCCTGGTCTGGGATCACGACCACCCCGATTGGCTGACGCAGGGTCATTTCACGAGCAGGCAATTGTCGCGTCTTCTCCACGAGCACATCAACCACGTGATGAGGCACTACGCAGGGCGAGTCTTCGCCTGGGATGTGGTCAATGAGGGACTCGATGAGAAGGGGAGGCTGCGCAATTCTATCTGGTACAACCAACCCGGCATCGGGTTTTCGGAGAACGGTACGGCTTACCTTGCGCAGGTATTCCGCTGGGCGCATAAGGCGGATCCGCAGGCGCTACTTTTTTACAATGACGCGGAAGGCGAGGGACTGAACCACAAATCGGATGCAATCTACGCCATGGTCAGGGACTTCAAGCAACGGAATGTTCCGATCGATGGCGTGGGATTGCAGATGCATGTACCCATGCTTGATGCGGATATCCCGGCGATCGCCGCCAACATCGCGCGGCTTACGGCACTCGGATTGCAGGTTCACATCACCGAACTCGACGTCTCTCTGCCGGTGAATTCCAGCGGGATGCCTGAGCCAGAGGACCTAGCCCGACAGGCTGTTGTTTATCGTGGCATCGTGAGGGCATGCCTGAATAGTCGCGGCTGCACGGCGATCCAGACCTGGGGATTTACCGACAAATACTCCTGGATAGGATCGCACTCGCGGGGCAGTCGAGGGCAGGCTCTACCCTTTGATCGAAGGTACCAGCCCAAATCTGCGTATCGCGCCATGTTCGAGGAACTCGCGGCAGGCCGATCAACGGCGCACTAAACCCTTGGCATCTCCTGGAGGTTGTTCTCTTTGTAACGACGGAGGCGTCTTCCGTGGCGGCTTCTGCATCTATAATGACTTCCGGTCCATTCCCGCGTGCAAGCTTGCTCTTGACATACCTGGGCTGGACCGCTGAATCACGTGGTGCAGACCCTTATAACTCGACCGCCAAAGACTTCCAACCGCAAGCGGGTCATTATTATGCTTGCGATTTCGGTTTTTCTTCTGCTCGCTGTTTTGATTTCGCAAACGGCGTTTAACGAGACCATACTGCGTCCCAATACGAACCAGCAGGTGGTGGTCTTTTATGCACTCTCGCTGCTGATTTCTCTGCTGTTTGTTGCTCTCACGTTCGTGCTGGCGCGCAATCTGCTTAAGCTATTTGCCGAGCGGCGTCTGGGTGTGTTGGGCTCGAAGTTCCGGACGCGGATGGTGGTCGGGGCGCTGCTGCTTTCATTCGTTCCGGTGATGGTGATGTATTGGTTTGCCTACGGACTGATGAACCGCTCGATCAACATATGGTTTTCGACGCCGGTGGAGGAAGTTCGGGCGGACACCGATGCCATGGCTTCTCTGCTGGCCAACTACGCGGCTCAAAATGCCCGGGCGGAAGCTGTTGCCATCGCGGCCTCGCCCGATACTCGGCGGGCTTTCGAAGGTCACGGCTACTCAACCGCAGTCGAGGAGTTCCGCCGCCACGAACCCACTTTGCAAGGCGGATTTGCTCTCGCCATAGAAAGCGGGGTGGCGGAAGCCAGTCTGGGGTCGCCGGCTCCGTGGCCAGTGTTGAAGGAAAAGCTGCCGCTGGCGCAGATCGCTGCGGGAGAGCCCGCCCGTTTCATCTGGGAACAAACCGAATACGCACTGGGCAGCGCTCCGATTGGGAAGGATGGCCTGATTCTTGTGGCCTTGCCGCTGCCGCCAGAATTCTCGAAGACGGTGAAGCAGATTGAAGCCAGTCAGCAACGTTATCTTCAGCTCAGCCGCGAGCGCAAACATGTTCGTCAAACCTACATGGGCTTGCTTCTCCTGCTGACGATGATGGTCTTGTTTGTGACCACCTGGCTGGCGTTGTTCCTTTCGAAGCTGGTAACACGGCCGCTGGCTGCGCTGGCGGAGGCGACGCAGGAGATCTCTCGCGGGCGTCTTGACTATCGCATTGAAGTCAGCGCCGCCGATGAAATTGGAGATCTGGTGCGCTCGTTCAATCGCATGGCGGGAGAACTGGAAGCCAGCCGGCGGCAGATTGAAGCCTCCAGCCGCGATCTGAGTTCTGCTAATGCCGAACTCGACCGACGCCGCCGGCAGATGGAAACGATTCTGGAGAGCATTCCCACTGGGGTGTTGTCGCTCGATGGCGCCCGACTTATCACACATGCGAATCACGCGCTGCTGCGCATGTTTCATCCCGAGGGCTATGCGGAGGGACAGCACGTGCTGCTGGGAGCGCGCCTCGAAGATGTATTTCCGCAAGAGGTGCTGCTGGATCTGGAGCCGCTGCTGCGCCGCGCCGATCGCATGGGCATGACGACCAGCCAGATGGAGATGCCGCTGCAGCGTGCGTCTTTGAACGTTGCGGTCACGGTGGCAACGTTGCGTCATCAGGGCGAACGGTCGGGATACGTGCTGGTGTTCGAGGACCTCTCCGATCTGCTGAAGGCGCAGAAACAGGCCGCCTGGCGGGAGGTAGCGCGGCGCGTGGCTCATGAAATCAAGAATCCACTGACCCCGATCGCACTCTCGGCGGAAAGGATTCAGCGGCATCTGGAGCGGGCCACTCCCTCCGACCCACCGTCGCTCGACGTGATCCGGTCGTGTGCGCAAACCATCGCCAGCGCAGTCGAAACCGTTCGCCGGTTGGTGGACGAGTTCGCGACGCTGGCCCGCTTTCCGGCATCGAACCCGCATCCTGCGGACATCAACGATATTATCGCGAGCGCTCTCTCAATGTTCAATGGCCGGCTCGATGGTATCCGTATACACGAGTCCTTGGCTCCCGATCTTCCCAAGGTGATGGCCGACTCGGAAGCCATCAAGCGGGCGATCGCGAACCTGGTGGATAATGCGGCCGAGGCGCTGCAGGGCGCGCTGGTGCGCGAGATTCAGATTTCAACTTGTCTGGTCGCCAGCCGGGACGCGGTTGAGATCAGCGTGGCCGATACCGGCCATGGCGTGACCCACGAGTTAAAGGAGAAACTTTTTCTGCCCTACTTCTCGACGCGAAAACGCGGCACCGGGCTTGGCCTGGCGATCGTGAGCCGCGTAATTGAAGAGCACCATGGCTCGATCCGCGTGGAGGAAAACCAGCCGGTCGGAGCCCGCTTCGTGGTGGAGTTGCCCATCGTTCCCGAGCCCGCTTTGTCCACCGCCACCGCTCAGCATGCATAAAATCCTCATCGTCGACGACGAAACCGGCATTCGCGAATCACTTCAGGGAGTGCTGGCCGATGAGGGCTACGAAACTGAAACGGTCGAGAGTGGTGAGGAGTGCCTCAAGTTATTGCGGCGGGAGCACGGTTACGATGTTGTGCTGCTGGATATCTGGCTGCCAGGCATTGATGGGCTGGAGGCGCTCGAAAGAATCCGCGAGTTGGACAGCCCGCCCGAAGTAATCATGATTTCCGGGCACGGTACCATCGAGACCGCGGTGCGCGCCACTAAACTCGGCGCTTATGACTTCCTCGAAAAACCGCTCTCCATCGACAAGACGCTAATCCTGGTCAAGAACGCGATCGAGTCCAAAAAACTACGGCACGAGAATGTTGATCTGAAGAAACAGCTTCAGACCAGAAGCGTAATCGTGGGCGACAGCATTCCTATGAAAGCCCTGCGCCAGCAGATTGGCCTGATGGCGCCGACCAACGGGCGGGTTTTGATTTACGGCGAGTCCGGCACCGGAAAGGAGCTGGTTGCACACGCGATCCACGCACAGAGCCTGCGGAAGGACGAGACTTTTGTCGAGGTCAACTGCGCGGCGATTCCGGAAGACCTGATCGAGAGCGAACTGTTCGGCCATTACAAGGGATCGTTCCCCGGAGCAGTGGCGGACAAGGAGGGCAAGTTCCAAAAAGCGAGCGGCGGCACGTTGTTTCTCGATGAAGTGGGCGACATGAGCCTGAAGACCCAGTCGAAGGTGTTGCGCACGCTCGATGAGCAGCGCGTGGCTCCCCTGGGCAGCGACGAAACCATTGTAGTGGACGCGCGAATTATCGCCTCGACGAATAAGGATCTGGAGGAAGAGATTTCCAAGGGAAATTTTCGCGAAGATCTGTTTTACCGGCTGAACGTCATTCCCTTCTTCGTGCCTCCCTTGCGCGACCGGAAAGAGGACATTCCGCTGTTTGCGCGGTACTTTCTGAAGGATCTGGCTGCGACGTATGGACGCCGGCCACGGGAAATCACCGACGATGCCATCGATGCTCTGATGCGTTATTCATGGCCGGGCAACGTGCGTGAACTGCGCAATGTGATCGAGCGGATCGTGATCATGAATCCCATGACCACGCGGCTGGACCGCAAACATCTGCCGCCGCTGGTTTACCGCGATGGACACCGGCGGGCTCCGCGAGGCGAGTTCTCCACCCTGCACCAGGCCCGCGATGCCTACGAACGGGATTTCATTCTGAAGAAGCTCGACGAAAACCATGGCAACGTCAGCCGCGCCGCCGAGGTGCTGGGACTCGAGCGCAGCCACCTTTACCGGAAGATGAAGACGTTAGGCATCGCGGCGAAGGAATGAGTTTTTCTGCGACGATACTAACCAAAAAACACGATGATCATCCCGAGCGCGGCGAGGGATCCAGGTTCTTGCCTGCATTTGCATTTCATCGCTGCAGGCGAAGACCAGGATCCCTCGCTTCGCTCGGGATGACAGTTCTCAATAGGGATAACAGGTCGTAATGGGGATACGAACAATTGTGAAGGTTTCTACCGTTTCACCATGTGGATCTCGGTACCGTTCTTGCGGAATTCCACTTCGTCCATCAACTGGTTGATTAGAAAAATTCCGCGCCCGTGATTGGAATATACGTTTTCCCCGACCGTGCAACCGGCAATCGCCCGCGGATCGAAGCCCGGGCCCGGATCGCGCACCACGATCAGAATGCCGCGCTCCCGGTCACGCCCGACCAGGCATTCCACGACCTTGGTAGGATCTTCTTTGGCGCCGTGGATCACGGCATTGGCCAAAGCTTCCTGCAGAGCCAACTCAATTGCGTCTTCCTTGCCGTCCACGCCTTCCATCTCGCGAACGCTGACCATCACGGTCTGAACTACCGGGTCCACAGCGCTTCGGTCCGCAGCAAGCGTGACCCGCAAAAGCAAAGTCAATTTATCGGGATCGAAGTCTGTCTCGGGAAGGGGCTGCTCTGTAGAATCCACCGGCGAAATATCCTTGGCTCGTTTAAGAACGCTTATGAGTCTGCCCCAATTCGGATTGATGCTGTCGACAAAGTGATTCTAACTGCTAAACCCTAAGTAGGCAATCTGGAGGGCTGCGCGGTAGCGGTGTAGTTTGGCTTCCGCCAGCCCATTTATGCGGGAGATCCTTCGCTACGCCTGAAGAACGGCTACGCTCAGGATGACGCCTCGGAGAAGGAAAACCAAACTGCACCACTACCGACTGCGCTTTATGGAAGGCCAAAAAAACAACCTTGATCCGGATGGTCAGGTTCTTCTTCGTCCTTCTTCGCTGCGGGCGGCCTTTGGCAGTTCGTTCCTCCCGCCGGTCAGATGTTCCAACTGTCTACGCCAGTCGAGTTCCTCCACGAAACCGCGCGACTCGCGCCAGTTCGCCTGCACTTTGACGTAAAGCTCTAGAAAAACTTTCGTTCCTATCATGCGCTCGATCTGCAGCCGCGCAGAAGTACCGATGCGCTTCAGCATCTGCCCTTTCTTGCCGATGAGGATGCCCTTCTGGCCTTCGCGTTCGCAGTAGATGGTGGCGGCAATGCGCGTCAGCTTTGCGCCCTCTTCGAAACTGTCGACGATGACCGTGGTGGCATAAGGCAACTCTTCTTCGGTTTCCATCAAGACCCGCTCGCGGATGATTTCCGCAGCCATGAAGCGTGCCGGCTGGTCGGTGACGTGCTCCGGAGGAAAAAAAGGAGGGCCCGCCGGCAATGCAACGGTCACCTGCTCGAGCAGGATGTCGAGCCCATCGCGCTTCAACGCGGAAATTGGAATGATCTCGTGGAACTGATGCAGCTTCTGGTACTCCTCAATCAACGGAAGCAGCTTGCTCTTTCCCCCTCGCAACAGATCGACCTTGTTGAGGACGAGGAAAACTTTTGCCGGAGAGTGCTTCAGGATCTGGAGGGCGAATTCATCGCGCTGATCGAGCTTGCGGGTTGCGTCCATGATCAGGAGTGCCAGATCGCAACCCTCCAGCGCCTCGCGGACTTCAACCATCATCTTACGGCCGAGCGAGCTATCGGGCTTGTGTACGCCCGGAGTATCGATCAATACGATCTGCGCTCCGCCCTGGTCTTTACCTTTGCCTTTGCCTTTGGGCACGTTCACGATGCCCTGAATTCGATTGCGCGTGGTCTGCGGTTTAGGCGAGATGATCGCCAGCTTTTCGCCAACGAGCGCGTTGAGCAGCGTCGACTTGCCAGCGTTGGGACGGCCGAGAATGCAGACAAAACCGGAGCGGAAGGGCATAGGAAAGCTTCTAGCTTCTAGCTAGGCAGAGTTCATTTCCTTTTGCAGTATTTCATGAATCTAGAATTGACGCGGATTATCGTCAGGTCGCGCTCCGGTTGCTTTGCTAGAAGCTAGCGGCTAGGCGCCAGGAGCTGTTTTTATATGAGCTTCAGCTGCTGCGGTTGCAGCGTGGTGATTCTTACACGCTCCACCTTGCGGTCGGTTGACTCGAGAACCTCAAAACGCAGGCCGTCGTCGTCCACCGTTTCACCTTTCTGCGGGATGTGTCCTGCCAACTCGCTTACCAGGCCGGCAACCGTGGCTGATTCCTTGCCTTCTGGTTTTGTGCCAAAGAGTTCGACGAGGCGGTCCACATCCATCCTTCCGGGAACAATGTAGGATCGATCGTTCTCCCGCACGATTTCCGGCTTCTCATGTTCGTCCCGAATTTCGCCGACGATTTCTTCCACCAGATCTTCGATCGTGACCAGACCGGCAACACCGCCGTATTCATCGACCACGATCGCCATACGAATGTTGTTCTTCTGCATCTCGCGCAACAGATCGCTACCGAGTTTGCTCTCCGGCACGAAATACACGTCGCGGCGCATCAGGGTTTGGAGCGTGCGCGTGGAAGCCTCGCTATCAGGCACCTGCAGCACGTCCTGGGCGTAGACGATGCCTTTGATGTTGTGAATGCTCTCGGCATAGACTGGCACGCGCGAGTAGTGCTTTTCGCCCAGCATCTGGATGAATCGCTCGACCGTGGTTTCCACCGGCACGGCAAACATTTCCGGCCGCGGCTTCATGGCTTCGCGCACTGTCTTGCCGCTGAATTCTACGACCGACTGGATCAAGTCGCGGTCTCCTTCCTGGATGATGCCTTCTTCCTGCCCGGCCTCGATCAGGGCATCCACGGCCTCAGCCGCAGTTTCGGGTTGCTCGCGCGTGTTCTGGCGGGTGAGCGATGCCACCGACTGCAGAAAGCCCAGGACGATAGTCACGGGCAGCACCAGATAAATCAAAACGGTCAACAGCCAAGTCCACCGGATGAGCCAGACGCCGCTGGTGCGCGAGAAAAAGAGAAAGGGCAGGAACTGGTTGAACACGATAACGATCACGATCAGGCTGATGGCGGCCTGAAGGATCTCATACGTGGTCCAGCGCTGATCGCTGAACAACGCGAAGCCGACGAGCAGAGAAATAGTCGCCGTGGTCAACTGTTTGAGCACCGACATGGAGAGCGACGCCCGGGCGCGGCTCACGTGCAGGTTGGGCTCGACTTTCTGTTCGAAGACGTCGATGTTGTCTTGAAATTCGCGGGAGAGAAATTTGCCGATCTCCTGATAGACGCGATCCACGTAGGAGGCTAACGCCAGCAGCGCCAGCAGGGGAATCAGCGCGAGTGCAACGCCCCAGTTCATGTGGTTCTTCGCCGGTCCGGCGGACGAACGCTTTTTGGGTTCCTCTTGCGGACGCTGGCATTGGGCTGCGTCCGCTCGATCAGACCTACCTCCAAATTTAGTTGCCGCCGCAACCGGCCTTCTTTGTCTGCCATCTCGCCATTATCCTGCTCATGATCGTAACCCGCCAGATGCAGGATGCCATGCAGCACCAGAATTTTCACCTCGTCCGTGACCGAACGGCGCAAACGCCGGGCGTTGTCGCGGGCAATATCCGCCGAGATCGCCAGCTCGCCGGCTACGCGCTTTGATTTATCGCGATCGGCCGGGGGCGATGGAAACGACAAAACGTCAGTGGGCCTGTCTTTTCCTAGGAATCGGCGGTTCAGCAACCGTAACTCAGCACTGCTTGTGACCAGCACATTCACCGTTTGCTTCAAACGGACTGCGCGCCTCGCCCGCAAGACAAAACGCTCGAGCGTCGAGCGGCTCATTCCCGCGATTCTTTTTTGCAGGATCACCAAGAACGACACCCTTGTTTCCGCAGCGGTTATTAACCCAACCCAAGACAAATAAAAAGGAGGACTTGGATTCAGCCCTCCCTCCAGCTGCCTGCGTTGATCTTATTCTCCCGAGGCTTCGGACCTGTCGTGCGAATCCGCCGGCAGCGCGTTTTTTGCTCCACCAATCTTCACTTCGGAGCTCTTCCCTTCAGGGTTCTTACCGCCAGCCAGCAACAGCATCTGCTGCTCGGTGATATGAGCCTTGTGTTCGTCGTAGGCGCGGATGATGCGCTGAACCAGATGATGGCGGACCACGTCAGATTCATCGAAGTGAACGAACGTCAGGCCTTCGACACGCTTCAAAATGTCGATTGCTTCGAGCAGCCCGCTGCGCCGGGCGTTGGGCAAATCGATTTGGGTCACGTCGCCGGTAATCACAGCTTTGGAGTTGAATCCGAGGCGGGTGACAAACATCTTCATCTGCTCGGAGGTCGTGTTCTGGGCTTCGTCGAGAATTACAAACGAATCGTTCAGCGTGCGCCCGCGCATGAATGCGATAGGAGCAATCTCGATGACATTCTTCTCAAGATAGCGGTCCACTTTTTCCGGATCGAGCATGTCGTAGAGCGCGTCGTACAGTGGACGCAAATAAGGATCGATCTTGTCCTGCAACGTGCCCGGCAGGAAACCGAGGCGCTCGCCGGCTTCTACAGCCGGACGCGCCAGGATGATGCGATTCACGCGCTTGGCCAGCAGAGCGGAGATTGCCATGGCTACCGCGAGATACGTCTTACCTGTGCCCGCCGGGCCGATGCCGAAAACCATGTCATGCTTTTCGATGGCCTCGACGTAGCGGCGCTGATTGACGCTCTTCGGTTGGACCATGCGGCGTCCCAGAGAGCGCTGGCGGCCGGAATCGGCCAATCCGCGGAGGGTTGCGCTGGAATCGGCGGTCAGGACGCGCAACATGCTGTTCAGATCGCCGTTGTTGAAGGTGTATCCGGAACGTTGCAGGCTCTCGTAATCGGCGAATACCTGCTCCGCGCGAGCCACGTCGCGGGCCGCACCTTCCAGTTCGATTGCGTTCGAGCGAAGGTCAATGGTGACGTTCAGGCCATCTTCGAGCACCCGCACATTCTCGTCGCGCGTGCCAAACAGAGTCTCGATGTTGGGACTAATCCCGATACTTTTCTTCATTCAGTCTCTTTATTCAGTTTCTGCGGCGAATCAGGAAATGAACAGTTCAGGACGTTCGCAGGCAAAACAGGATTATGCTTTGAGACGGGATTAGCCGGGATGCTCATGCCCCGAGGGCAAGTCACTACCATTGGTTCAAGCCTACCCCGCGGCGAAGTCGGAGTCAATGGGAGCTTATCCGCCGTCGCCTGCTGCCGATGCCGGCACGGCTCGCAGCTTCGCCCAGTCGCGCAGCTCCCGAATTTCCTCGGCGCGAGTAACGGAAAGCGGTACAGTCTGCGCCAGCGCGTCCAGCAAAAACTGAGTTGTGAGCGGCTTTTGCTGGGAGAAAGCTGCATACAGCGCTGCCTGCACGGCGGCGCCGATCTCCGCGCCAGAATAGCCCTTGGCAGCTGCGTCAACTTGGTCGAGATCAAACTCCGCGGGGTTGCGTTTGCGCCGCGTCAGTTGAATCGCGAAGACCTGTTTGCGCTCCGATTGATTCGGCAGATCGACGAAGAATATCTCGTCGAAGCGGCCTTTGCGGATCAGTTCGGGCGGCAGCGCGCTCACGTTATTACAGGTGGCGGCCACGAATACCGGGGCCTTGCGATCCTGCATCCAGGAAAGGAACGATGCCAGCAGGCGAGAGGAAACGCCGGCGTCCACCGACGCCGAGTCTGGTCCGCTGCCGGCAAATATTTTCTCCAATTCGTCGATCCACAGCACGCAGGGCGCGAGACCCTCGGCGACTTCGAAGACTTTGCGAATACGCTTTTCCGTTTCGCCGATGTATTTATCGTAGACCGCCGCAGTATCGAACTTCACCAGCGGCAGGTTCCACTCGCCTGCGACGGCCTGCGCGCACAGCGATTTTCCGCATCCCTGCACGCCCAGAATAATTACGCCATGGGGTGGTTCGAGGCCGAAGTCCCGCGCGGAATCTTCCCACGAGCCGCGTCTCTGGGCGAGCCAACGCTTCAGGTTCTCCATTCCGCCGACGCTGGAAAAGGTCTCGCCCGCTTCGACAAACTCCAGCATTTCAGAGCGCCGGAGTAAAGCCTTCTTGGTCTCGAGAACATCGCTCGCAATCTCGGGGCACAGGGCATAGCGCGCCACCAGCGCCTGCGAGAGAGCGCGCTCCGCTTCTTCCTCGGTGAGGCCCCGCAGGCCTTCGACCAGGGCGTCATAACCCTTGGCATCAAGCTTGCGCTGCAAAGTGTGGTCTTTGGAAATTCTGACGACGACCTCGTCAATGATCTGGCGCAAGCGCCGGCGATCGGGCAGGGGCAGATCGAAGAATTCCACCAGTCCTCTTAATTCGCCAGGAATCTCAATCTTTGGCGAGGTCAGGATGATGGTGCGCCGGTTCTCGGAGAATTTCTGCCCGACATCGCGGAGTCGCCGAACCACAACCGGCTCATCCATGTGACGGTGGAGGTCTTTCAAGATGAACGCTGCGCCGACAGAAATTCCTTCCAGATTGCCGAGCATCTGCGCCGGTTCCTGACTGTTATAGATGGCCTTCGAGTTGGCCAGCGCTTGCTGGGCCGCCGCGCCGTAAGCGGAAGCCGAGTGGGAAGTCTCTGGCACGACCTCGCCCACGTCACTGCCGCAGCGGACTAATCCGCTGGCTATGGTCCACTCGAAGGCGGCAAGGTTCAAGGCCGTGCAGGCGGCGCGCACCAGGCGAACCGCGCGGACTTCCTCAACTGTCTCCATCACCACGATGGGGGTAGAGGAATCGAGCAGGACCTTCATACGGGCCAGTGGATCAGGGATCGGAGGCAATGCCATGTGTTTGACCGGTCGAGAGTTACTCGCCTATAATAAGCAATTCGGTGCTCGCCGAATATCCTGCTGTCAACACGAAGGTAACAAAGCACACATGGCTAATCATTTTTCGGCGCTTAAGCGCGCCCGTCAGACTACGAAACGCACTGCCACCAATCGCGCCAACGCCTCGCGCCTGCGCACCGCGCTGCGCGGCCTGCGCGAGACCATCGAAAAGGGCGACAAACAAGAGGCCGAGAAGACCTACCGCGCCACGGTATCCGCGCTCGACAAGGCAATTCAGAAGGGGACTTTGCACGGCAATACGGCGGCGAGGTATAAGTCGCGGCTGGGGAAGCGCGTTAGCGCGATGAAGTAGGCTGTCGGTTCTTGGCCGGAGGTGCATGTCAGCATGACTCAGGACGTCTCCGAATTGCTGAAAAAGGCGCTGGCCCTTCCCGCCGAAGCCCGTGCCGCACTGGCTGGGTCCCTCCTTGAGAGTCTTGACGAAACCGTGGACGTTTCTGCCGAGGAGGAATGGAGCGATGAGATTGCTCGCCGAATCCAGGAACTGGATTCCGGCAAAGTGAAACCCGTTCCGTGGTCGGAAGCCCGCCGTCAAATCTCTGCCATCATTAATGAGCGTTAAGCCCCTTGAAATCCACCCCGCCGCACTGGCAGAGCTGAAATCCGCAATCGTCTGGTACCAGGGCCGGAACCAAACTGCGGCCGTGAACTTTGTCACCGAGTTGGACCGCGCCATAGATTTAGTGATTGACTCCCCTGGGCGCTGGCCGAGTGGAAAGCATGGTACTCGCAAATTTGTCCTGCGGCGCTTTCCGTTTGCAATTCTCTATCGGGAGAAAGAAACTGTTGTCCAGGTCGTTGCGGTCGCCCACGGACACAGGCGACCGGGATACTGGAAAGACCGGCTCTAGCGCTCTGGCTCGCGCAAGATAAGGAGATGCCCTTCACACCGGCAACTGTTCCTGCATCCATCCGGCTGTTTCGATTTTTGGTTCGGTCGTCAGATCGATCACCAGGCGTTCCAGCACCATCCGCTTGCTCACGGGGTTGGAGCGCAGGGCTAGATCGGCCTTAGCGACGAGGCGAATCGCGCGGGTTAAGTCGCGGCGCGATTTATAGCGGCGGGCCTGCTTGATGATGTCGTCGGCGGCGAAGGGGGGCACGCGGAAGCCCTGCCACAACGCTGCCCACAACATGCGTTGGTCGCGCACGTTGCGTTCTAAAATCACCAGCATCTGGCGAAAAGTTTTGGCCAGCATGTAAATGTGGCCGATGGCGGCTTCCTCGCCGTCGCCGGAAGACAGGATTGCATCCAGCACTTCGAGGGCGCGCACGCGGTCTTTTGCCGAGATGGCATCAGTCAGTTCGTAAAGCGAGCGCTGCTTGGCAGCGAGCACCATGGTCTCCACGTCGCCCAGAGTAATGCGGTTGCGGGCCCCGACGTAAAGCATCAGCTTCTCCAGTTCGTTGGAGATCATCATCATGTCGCCGCCGAGGGCGTCGACCAGTTCGCGGGCAGCATCGGGATCGATCTTCATTGGTACTGGCGCCGGCCCGCTAGCGCAGTACTCGGAGATCCAGCGCACCGCTTCGCCTTCTTCCACGCGCGCCAGTTCGACGATGGCGCAGTACTGGCCCATGGTTTCGCGGATGCGCTGGTAGCGCTCCTTATCCTGCATCTCCATGCGGCGCACATCGGCGGGGATGCTGATGTGGTCGGCGACAAAGACGACGAGCGCATCGGGATTCGGGTTCTTGCAGTAGTCCTCAATCGCGGCCAGCTTGTCTTCGTTGGAGCCGCGGCCAAAGAGATTTTTCACGCCGCGCACGAAGAAAACCTGAAACGGCGCCATGAGAGACGGAGTGCGGGCGCGGTCGAGAACCTCGGCCAAGTCGTTTTCGGCAAGGTCGAACTCGAAGAAACTGAAGTCACGCAGGTCGGCCGGGACCAGGTGCTCGAGGATTGCGTCGCGAAAACGCTTGCGAAAAAAAGCTTCATCGCCGACGAAAACGTAAGCCGCACGCAGCTTGCGCGATTCCAGTTCGCTGACAAAGCGTTCGGCCTGGGCGAAGGCCCGCATCAGAATTTCGTCCTAGCGACGTACATTGTTTTTGACTGTAACATCCTGAATTCGATTCGCCTAGTGGTCCAACGGTAACGTAGTTGTACCGATGATTTGCAGCTGCCCGCGAGGTCCTTCGCTCCGCCTGAAAAACGGCTACGCTCAGGATGACATCACGAACTTTCGCACGGTCAACATGAACGGTTATAACTTGGTCAGAAAGTCCATCACTTCCGGTGAGGTCCAGTCGACGGGGCCGATGAACTTGCGGCGCATCACGCCCTGGCGGTCAATGATGTAGGTTTCCGGCCAGCCCGAGGTGCCGTACAGGGTGGCGATTTTCTGTTCTGGATCGCGCACCGTCAGAAAGTTGACGTTCCGCAGTTTGAGAAAACGGTGGTAGGCGTCGGGATCCACATCAATGCTGATGCCGAACACCACGACACCCCGTCCCCGGGTGCGCTCCTGCATGGCTATCAACGACGGAAGCTCTTCCTGGCACGGGGGACACCAAGTCGCCCAAAAATTCAGGACCACCACCTGGCCGCGAAACTGACTCAATGTCACCTTTCGATCGGAGTCTTGCAGGGTGAAGTCGCGGGCCGCATCGCCCACGTGAGGCGGGCGCGACCCGCTGTAACAGCCGGAAGCCAGCACGGTGGCAGACAGCGCGAGCAACAGAACCATCCGCTTCATGCTAAAACCCCTCGTGCCTTTAGAAGCCCTCATGCTCTAAAAACCCTCATGCTCAAAAACCCTCCAGGATGTTGGAGACCAGCGTACGCGCAAAATCCTGCGAGAGGCGGCGGAAGGCGGGGGAATCTTCCTCGAAGAAGCTGCTCAGGTCCTGCGAGACCTCGTACTGCTCGCGGAACACGTACGCGGGATTCTGGTACAGCACCTTGCCACTCCGGTCGGTAAGCACAACCTTCATGCTGACCACTACGAGGACGCTGGCCGCTCGGCCGGTCGAGGTGTCGTAGGTGAGCGGAGAAGCCGTGGTGGAGAGCACGGTGCCGCGCAAAGTAGCGTCGGCATCTTCGCTGGCATTGTTGAGAATGCGGTAGTGAGTGCGCGTGGTAAACTCGCGCACCACCGCGGCGGTCAGCATCTGTTCGATGCGGTAGGTGAGGGTCTCGTTCTTGAACGCCGGCACGGCGATGGTCTTGACGGTCTGCGGAAGCTGCACGGCGTGGCCCGCGGTGTGGTAGCCGCACCCGCTGTTCAGCGCGCAAAAGGCTAGAAGTAGCAGCGCAGATCGACGCGCGGCACGCGTGCTCAATGAAACTTCCCAGTCATGCTTTGAGTTTCCCATCGTGCTTGAGACTGCCCCGTCATTCTTGGAACGTCACTGAATCTTCCCGGTGGGGCGCGTGGCGGTCATGCTCTCCGCGATTTCCACCGCGGTCAGAGCCGAGATGCGGAGATTATCGGCGGCTACCCACAGCCAGGCGCCATTGGGCTGCACGGGATCGATCTTCAGCTCGAGTTGGAGGTCGGCCTGTCCGGCGGCACTCACGTTGCTGGGAGGGTCATCTTCCGCGCCAGGAATGGTGATGTGATCTCCAGCCAGAGCGAGGGACATCGCCGGCAAATCGATCGTGCTTTCCATTTCGAGGAAGACAGCCAGCGCATGGCCGTGAAATATGGGAGCCTGCACAAGCAGAAGCGAGGGCTGGGGAGCAGCGTTCCCGGTAATTTTCTGGTAATGCCGCAAAATCCGCGCCTCGACCGAATCGAGCGCAGGCTGCGACTTCTGCCCGTAGCGCGCCACCATGTTGAAGGCGACCTGGGCATCGTAGACATCTTTCGGCAAAGGCTGGAACGACAGCAGGTTCACGGTTTGCTGGTGCAACTCGTCCATGCCGCGCTGGCCGTGCTCCGAGGCCGGTTCGAAAATCGTGGTGACGGCACGCCGGATCGGCCCCGTCTTCTGCGCCCGCAACAGCAACAGCGCCAGCACCACCGCGGCCGGATGCGCGGCCACGCACGGGCCGGGCTGCAGCTCGGGGGCGGGGATTCGGGCACGTTCGCGCTCGACCCACAGCGACCGCACGCTGGCCCCGCGTTCATTTTCCAAAGCCGCCGAGAGATCGATGATGGCGCTGCCGGCGTCGCGGGCGTCTTTCCAGTTGTGGCGCGTGCACTCTTCGTCCGAAGCAAAAAAAGTGAAGTCCACGTGTTCAAACTGCTCGGCGCGCACCCGCTGAATAAAGCTGATTTCGTCTCCCATGGCCTCAAGCTGGCCCATGGCCTCGTCGTCGTCGAGCAGGCGGATATCGGCTGCCGGGAAGTTGCGCTCGTTCAGCATCTCGGCGACTTCCTTTCCCCTAAGCGAGCCGGCGCCGACGATCGCGGCGCGGTACAGATTGCCGCGGGCAACGGCGGGATGCGCCGCAGACGGTGACTTGACGGAGTCGTTCATGACGCCTGCGAAGCCTCCTTGTAGGGCGGCGGTGGAGGGTCCGTCCGGCGACGGAAGATCCATTGCACCCGCCAGAAAACGCCGGAGATCATGTAGAGCAGCGCGATGGCGAAAAGAACTTTGCGATGGAAAATAAAGATCAAAGCAAAAAGCGCAGCCATCAGAACGATGAGCCGGAAGGGATGCCGCGAGCGAAAATCAATATCCTTAAAGCTATAGAAGCGCCAGGTGCTCACCATCAGATAGCCGACCGTGGTCACCATGGCCAGCCAGGTCAGGGCGGTGTACCAAGATACGACAGGGTCGCCGGCTTCGAAATGGACCACGGCTGCGATCACGCCCGCGCCCGCCGGAATGGGCATGCCGACAAAATACTTCTTCCCCGGACGGCCGGGATTCGAGGGCTGCGGATTGCTTGTGATGTTGAAACGCGCCAGCCGGCTGACCCCGGCGATAAGGAAAAGGAAGCTGGCAATCGCGCCCAACTGCGTCAGCTTGATGTGCCACTCCGTCAGCAGGACCACCGGCATGAGGTGAAATCCCCAAGTCCAGGCCAGTATGGCCGGAGCCACGCCAAAGGTGATCGCGTCGGCCAGAGAATCCAGCTCCTTGCCGAAATCGCTGGTGGTGCCCGTCATGCGGGCGATGCGGCCGTCGAGCCCGTCGAACAGTACGGCGAAGCCAATCGCCTTGGCTGCGTTGTCGAGGTGCCAGTACTCGGTAGCCGTGGCGTGCATGACCTCGAGAATGGCGTAGTAGCCCAGCGCCATGTTCGCGGTGGTGAACAGCGACGGGAGAATGTACATCCCCTTGCTGTGCCGGCCGCGCGGTTTAAGGGCTGGTCGATTCATTGCAGCCTGATCGGTTCCAGGTTGACCCGTAGCAGGTTGAC
>Ga0074045_10001349_pt1 | contig 23801 bp, 17 predicted proteins | sample BogForMeECP23OM2_FD_94442 | JGI IMG/M metagenome (GOLD analysis project Ga0074045, IMG submission 94442) | Bog forest soil microbial communities from Calvert Island, British Columbia, Canada - Bog Forest MetaG ECP23OM2 | ecosystem: Environmental > Terrestrial > Soil > Wetlands ... | reverse complement strand
CGTGGGAGATTTTAACGGCGACGGCAAAACCGATCTGGCCAAAGACCTGAAGATCCCCGACCTCACCGATCCCGCGCTTCAAAAGGATCGCACTGACGGCGAACTCTTCTACATCCTCAAGAATGGCCACGGCAACATGCCTCTCGAAGGCGATCGCGCCAAGCCCGAACAACTCTGGGACCTGGTCAACTACATCCGTTCCCTGGCCAGAAAGCAACCGCCGGCCGACCAGAAGCCCAGCTAGCGACTGCGGAAGAAGTCAGTGTTGCACTTGATTCTGGGTGGCGCAGCCACCGGGGATGCATTTGCCTTTGGGTGGCGCAGCGGTTCACCGCTGCGATAACCAGATTATTTTCAGAGTAGGCTTTAGCTGCTGCGGTGAGACTGCGCGCCAATCAGAATGGGATTCAATTATCTTCAAAGAAATCCCTGATCAGCGCCCAATATTTTCGAACGATCAAGTCCGTGCTCAGATGCCCGCCCCGCCGCAACAATTTCAGCCGTACTCCCGTAACCCGGGCAAATTTCCTGACCGACTGATAAGACACATAAGGATCATCCTGCGCATGAAACATCAGGATCTTCGACGGATTAATTTCCGAAGCATGATAGGCAGGGTTATAGAACTTTCCGCCCCGTAGCTTCTTCCAGTTCTTGTCCGATAGCCGATACCCATTCCCAAACGCCGTCCGAATATAAGCAGCGTAGCTGGCATTCGAAGTCTCTTTCTTCTCCGAGCGAGCAAGAATCCCCCAATCCACCACCGTACAATTAGCGATTACCTTCTTAACGCGAGGATCAAGCGAAGCAAGAATAGCCGCCGCCCCGCCAAAACTCCCCCCAATCACAAACACTTCATCCAAAGAAACGCGAAATCGCCGTCCAAAGGCCAACTCTCGAAACTCTTTCGAAAGTCCGCTAATGACGTCCAGAACGTCCAAGTGAGGCGATCGTCCCAGAAATTCCCCGCCACTCTCCCAGGCTCCCCGATACCGCGGATAAAACACCCAATATCCCTTCCCGGAAAGAATTTCAGCCAGTGGCTGCTTGCGAGGAATCGAAGGCATCCCATCGCAGAGAATGATCCCCCGTTGAACCTTCCCAGCGCGAGCCGGCGGCAAAAATTCCGTAACAATATCGCGTGCGAATCGTGTCCTGAACATAGCGCCTCCCAGCGCCCATCTCTCCCCTGTGTATCCCTGTGCTCCTCTGTGTCCTCTTTGGTTAAGATGTTGGTTTCTTCACGCGCAATCCGACGTGCGCACTAATACACCCCCAAATCCCGAGCCGACACCCACTCCCCCGAGTACTCCTTCCGAATCTGCTCCACCACATCCGCCTCCGGCAATTTCTCCAAAGACTGGTGATAAACCACCAGCAGCTTAGGCCGAGCCCGCCGTGCAATCTCTCCCAACTCCACCGGAGAAGTATGAAACGTCCGAAAATATTCCTTCCAGTGTGCGTCCTTCAACTCCTCCCCATGCGGATTGAAAACTTCATGCAGCAACACATCGCACCCATCGCAAGCCTTCACCACCTCATCCGTAGGCGCTGTGTCGCCCGAAAGAACAATCTTCCGGTCGTGAGTCTGAAACGTATACCCATAAGCCTCTTTCCATATCCCATGCTTAACCGGAAACGCAATAACCGTAACGTTCGCGTCGCGATACACCACTCCTGCCCGAATCTCGTGCACATTTACCTTGTATCCCGTAGCGTTGGCCTGCTCCAGTCCCCGCCGCCGAACCCGTACATCCTCCGTCCAGGCCTTCTCGACATGCGAAGTCATGTTCTTCAACCCATGCGGACCATAAGCCTCCAGCGCCTCCGTTCGCCCCAGCACCCAAGGCGAAAAAATCAGGTCCGGATACCCCAGCGTGTGATCCGAATGCAAATGAGTAATAAAAACAATCTTCAATTCCTTAGCCTTCAGAGCCGCGATCCCATTTTTCTCCGCCGCTGCCGCTCGCCGCACCACTCCCGGCCCGCAGTCGACCAGATAAGCCCGATCATTCACCACCACTGCCACCGCCGGCCCCCACCGCTCCGGATCCGCGCTCGGATTCCCCGTCCCCAGCACCACCACGCGAGTAGGCGCCGCCGACTGTTCCTCAGTATTTGCCTCAGCCCATCCTCCTACCCAAGAGACAGCCACGCTTACCACCACCAGAAAGAATTTCGTCACCCGAAACCTCCGTGTCCGCGAATCTCGCTCATCACTTCTGCCTCCCGATCTGCATTCCGACACCGACTTCCCCGCCTTGACACCCACTCCTCCCCCTGACTAAACTCCTCTACCACTGCGGCTTTTCGCCGTGCGCACCACACCTGACCTTGCGACTTCTTGCACCAGCCATTTGGAGGCTCCAGTGACCACTTCCCAGCGTTCGAAATTCGCCGCCACGCTCCTATCCTTGCTCTTGCTCTCCGCCATCGCCGTCGCTCAGTTCCAGATCGGCTCCGGCAATACCGCCTTCGCCGATCCGCCCGTGCCGCATCCGCACACCACACCTTGCAAAGTCACGCTCTTTAAGGATTACAAATTCAACAACTACAATGGCCAGACCTTCACCTACACGCCGCCCGCCGAGTGTCCCGGCCCCTGGGCCACCGTAATTCTCTCCGCCGATTTCTCCATCTCCAAAGGCATCCAATACGATCGCACAGCGAACATCTGGATCGGCCCAACCAACATCTACTTCGGTACCACCGCCGAGGATCAGCCCAACGAGGGCCGCCACTGGCAAGTTCAGCGCGACCTCACCGACTACAGTTCCATCTTTACCGTAGCGCAAGACGGCGCCGTCGATCTCGGTAACACAGTGAACAGCACCTACACCGGCGTGCTCTACGGCACCGCCGAAGTCCTCTTCTACCCGCTGGCCCAGAACCAGCCGCCGCCCAGCACCGCCGACCAGGTCATCGGCTTCTCCAGCGGCCCCACCGGCGGCACCGTCGGCCTCGGTTCCACCACCAGTCTCTTGGAGCAGACGCTAACTCTTCCCACCAACATCCAGGGCGCCTTTTTCGACGTCTTCGCCCAAAGCCAGAACGACGACGAATTCTGGTACGCCTGCGTCCCCAACAGCGTCGCCAACGAACTCGAAAGCTGCTCGGGCACCGCCTTCCGCGAGGCCGAGGTCACCATCGACGGTACGCCCGCCGGCGTCGCCCCGGTTTATCCCTGGATTTTCACTGGAGGCATCGATCCCTTTCTATGGATTCCCATCCCCGGCGTCCAGACCATGAACTTCAAACCCTACCAGGTCAACCTCACGCCCTTCGCGGCATTGTTAAGCGACGGTCAGCCTCACACCATAGCCCTCAGCGTCTTCAACGCCGACAACTATTTTTCCGCCACCGCCGCGCTCCGGCTCTATCTCGATAAGAATGCCACTCAGATGACCGGAGCCATCACCACCAACACCCTCGCCATCCCCGTGCCCACCGTCGTCGAAAACGTCATCACCGGCAAAAACGGCAACATCCACGGCACCATCAACACCAAATCAAGTCACAACTTCGAAATCACCGGTTACGCCAACACCTCTCACGGCACCGTCACCACCACAGTCGCTCAAGATATCAACTTCGGCAACCTGCAGTATTTCAAGATAACGGACGTGGAGTACGAACAGAATATCAACCAGACCTCCACCCTCCATTCCGTAGTGACGACGGAGAACGACAGCGGCACTACTGTTTACACCGTCCACCATGACTGGCCAATGCTGCTGAACATCACGGTCCTGGTTGCTTCCGACGGCAGCCAAACCCAGACCACCACCAGCAACCAGTACTTCGAAGAGGACGAGGCGGCGAAACACAACGGACAGGCCATCAACTTCAGTCTGGTCCAAAACCGCGTCACCACCACCGATACCCTCAACTTCGACGCCGGCGGCGGCTTCACCGGCAACTCCAACCAGTCCAGCGCGCAAAACTATTTCGGCGCCAACTCCACCGGATACTGCTACAGCCGCGGCCTGACCGCCGCTGCCAATGTCCTGGCCACCATCACCAACGGCCAAGGCTGCAACTGAAGAACAGTACCCCAGTACCCGGTTGCCAGTCCTCCCCACTGGCAACTGGTTACTGGCAACCCGGCACCTGTTCCTATCCTGTGCGCCCCTTGTGCAAATTCCGGTCGCCTGGCGCAAGCGAGTCCAACCCAATTTTCCGCGCGCCCCTCAAACCCTGCCGTTTGTGCGCCAGGCGAAGTCGTCCTCGACCCATGCTTCATCGGGCTTCTTTACCTCCAATCCGCGACCACGAATTCCACGGTTGCACAATTCTTGTGTAATTGACCCCCGCTCGTTGTGCGCGTACAGTCACTCCACTTGGAACGAGCATTCCGCCAGGCGGCGACCCCGCTCGGCGAAAACATGAAACCGGAAAGCGTGCAGCAAGCACCCGCCCTGCCGAAGGGGTGAAAGAAAACAGCTATGAATCCTGAAAGCCACTGGACCGTCTACCGCACCCGTTTTCTCGTGCGCGCTCATCAACTCACTGAACCACTCGTCTTTACCGATGCTCTCGGCCGCGAACAATCCGGCCGTCCAGGAGACTACCTCGTGGAATCTTCCGACGGCATAAGACGAATCACCACCCAGGCCATCTTCGAAGACATCTACGTGCCTCTCACATCCCCGTCGCTTCGTTCGCCGGCGTCGAGAGTTCAAATCGAAGTTCAAATTGGAGCTCCCAAAGGAGTGCCGAGCGACGGACCACCCGCCGTCCTTGCCAGCCGCCCCGTGACCCGCGCCTCGCCAGAACATCGCTCCCGCGCCACGGCATATAGCTAGGTTTCAAGGTTCCGGAGGCACCCCATGACATTCAATCTCGAAACTCCGAAACCCTGAAACCCTGAAAACCAAGCCGTTCTTTCCCAACTCGGTACCCTTACCACTTTCGGGCCACTAGATGTTGCGTTTCCCTCTTGACAGACACTATATACGGGAGTACGTTAAGCATCCCAGAGCACTTTTTGCAGACCTCCTCGTAAGGGGGCAACGACCAACAGCAACGGGGCGAGACTCAAAGTTGAGGTGACTTCGCGTCTTCCGCTTCACGGAAAACCATCCCTCCATAGTGGATGAAAATTAGCGGTGATTCCCCCCGGTCCGGCCTAGCCAGGCATCCCCCCGGGGGATTCATCGAGGAAACACGAATTTCGCGGCTGAAGCTGTTGCCCGAACCGGCGCAGCTTCCCCGCGTGCGATATAGGAGCCCCTATGGTGGAAGATTTGATAGAACTCGTGGCCGCCTCGCTTGCTCGTCACGGCATCCAATGCCCTGGCGATTTTCAGCTGGCCCAACCGACCTCAGTCCCGGCGAACCGCCCCGCTGAGCCAACCCTCCCCGCCGCGCTCCCAGAGCACGATTACCGAAAAAGCCCGAACGCCGATCCAGCAAGAACCGGTCCGTAGAGACGGGGCTTGCCCCGTCTCTGCAGGCGACGGCAAAACTCAGGGCTTCGTATCAGGGCATCGCTTTAGCGATGCCGAGAGTTCTTCGAAATCAAATGCCCCTTGAGGGGCCGGGCGACGAGGCGCAGGCAACCTGTTTGGCCGCGCCGCCTTAGGCATTTTTAAAATAGGCGCCCAATGCAAGATCGACTGCTTTTTGCCATCATCTAATTGAGGAGAAGGATATGCCCGAAGTGCGCGACCAGATCAAGACTCAAACCGCCGCCAGCAACACAAATAGAAAGAAGGCCCAGGGCTTAACCTTCCGCCGTCTTTTCACCAAGCCCGGTGTCTCTCCCTACAACGAGGTCGAGTGGGAACTCCGCGATGCCCAGATCACCGACTCCCAGGGAGGCATGATCTTTGAGCAGAAAAACGTCGAGGTCCCCAAAGACTGGTCCATGACCGCGACCAACATAGTCGCCTCGAAATATCTTCACGGGCAGAGCGGCACCGATGAGCGCGAAACCGGCGTGCGCCAACTGGTAGCGAGAGTAGCCGAAACCATTCGCGACTGGGGCATGAAAGACGGCTACTTCCGCAGCTCCGAAGACGCCGCCACCTTCCACGACGAACTTGTCCACCTGCTAGTCCGCCAGCACGTCGCTTTCAATTCTCCTGTCTGGTTCAACGTAGGCTGCGAACGCGTGGAGCCCAAATCCGACGCCACCAACTGGCACTGGAATTTCACCAAGCAACAAGTAGAATTCGGAGTAACCGGATACACCCGCCCGCAATGCTCCGCCTGCTTTATCAATTCAATAAAAGACTCGCTCGATTCCATCCTCACCCTGGCCAAGACCGAAGGCATGCTCTTCAAGTGGGGATCCGGCACCGGCACTAATCTCTCCCCGCTGCGTTCCTCCACCGAAGTTCTAAGCGGAGGTGGCACCGCCAGCGGTCCGCTAAGCTTCATGAAAGGCTTCGACGCCTTCGCCGGAGTAATCAAATCCGGAGGCAAGACCCGCCGCGCCGCCAAGATGGTAATCCTGAACATCGACCATCCCGACATAGTCGACTTCATCGACTGCAAGAGCAAAGAAGAAGCCAAAGCCCACGCGCTGGTAGCGCAAGGCTACGACGGATCCCATCCCGATTCCGATGCCTACAGTTCCATCTTCTTCCAGAACGCGAATAACTCCGTCCGCGTTACCGACGACTTCATGGTAGCCGTAATGCGCGACACCGATTTTTCCACCTGCGCTATAGTCGACGGCCGCGTAGTCAACACTTACAAAGCCAAACACCTGATGCAGAAAATTTCCGAAGCCACCTGGCAATGCGGCGATCCCGGAATGCAATACGATTCCACCGTCAACCGCTGGCACACCAGCAAAAACACCGCCCGCATCAACGCCAGCAATCCCTGCAGCGAGTACATGTTCCTGGACGACTCCGCCTGCAACCTCGCCAGCCTGAACCTGCTGAAGTTCGCGCCCAACGGCACCTTCGACGTAGAAGCCTACCGCCAAGCCGTGGACGTAGTAATCACCGCCCAGGAAATCCTGGTAGATAACGCCGGCTACCCCACCGAAATCATAGGCAAGAACTCGCACGACTATCGCCCGCTAGGCTTAGGCTACGCTAACCTCGGAGCCTTACTAATGGCCGCAGGCCTCCCCTACGACTCAGACGCCGGGAGGGATTACGCCGCCTGTGTAACTGCCATCATGTGCGGTGAGGCGTATCTCCAGTCATCAAGAATAGCCGAGCAATGCGAGCCCCTAACTCCCATAACCGACACAGTACAAACAAGACTAGGAGTAACCACCGCGGATAACATGCCCGGAGCCGCCTGCCCCGGCTGGTACATCAATCGCGAGCCATTCTTGGATGTAATAAGAATGCATAGGGCCAGCGTAAACAACATAGGCAGCGCAAGTGTTCGTGTGGGGACGGGCGCCTCGCCCGTCCAGGCGGAGCGAAGCTCCGCAGCGACCCAACTGCCAGAGTTAATAGAGGCCTCCAAGCAATGCTGGGACGAAGCCCTATCCCACGGAGAAAAGCACGGCTACCGCAACTCGCAAGTAACCGTCCTAGCCCCCACCGGTACCATAGGCTTCATGATGGATTGCGACACCACCGGCATCGAGCCCGACCTGGCTCTTATCAAGTACAAAAAACTGGTAGGCGGCGGCATGATCAAGATCGTAAACAACACCGTCCCCGGAGCCCTATTCAAGCTCGGCTACACTCACGAGCAGACCGACGCGATCGTGAGCTACATCGACGCGACCGGAACCATAGAAGGCGCCCCGCACGTAAAAGACGAGCACCTCGCCGTCTTCGATTGCTCCTTCAAGCCCGCCAAGGGCACGCGCTCCATCCATTACATGGGACACCTGAAGATGATGGCCGCCGCCCAGCCCTTCATCTCCGGAGCAATCTCAAAGACCGTCAACCTGCCCAACGCCGCCACCGTAGACGACATTTCCGAAGCCTTCATCCAGGCCTGGAAGCTGGGCCTGAAAGCCGTAGCCGTCTATCGCGACGGATGTAAGCAATCGCAGCCACTCTCCGCCGCCGGAACCAAAACCGCCCTAAGCAGCGCCGGCGTCTCGCCGGCTGTCGCGCAGGCGTCCTCGCCTGTGCAGGACGACGACCTGAACGCCCCGCCCCGCGCCGTCCGTCACAAACTGCAAGAAGAGCGCATGTCGATCACCCACAAGTTCAACGTGGGAGGGCACGAAGGCTACATCATCGTCGGCCTCTACCCCGACGGCCAACCCGGCGAGATCTTCATCAAGATGGCGAAGGAAGGCTCGACCGTTTCCGGCCTCATGGACAGCTTCGCCCTGGCCGTCTCCATCTCCCTGCAGCACGGCGTGCCGCTGAAACTTTTCTGCGAGAAATTCGCCCACACCCGCTTCGAGCCCAGCGGATGGTCAAGCAATCCCGACATCGGCTTTGCCAAGTCGATCATGGACTACATCTTCCGCTGGCTGCAAATGCGCTTCCTAAGCGGACAGCAGCAGTTCCTGTTCGAGAACCTGCGTCCCAAGCCCCAAGCCGAGGTGGGGGGGGCGTCCTCGCCCGCCGGAGACGCGATCAGCGATCTCAACGCCAGCGCCGGTCCCAGAGCTGGCAGCGTCCACGCCGCCGACGCCCTAGCCGGAATGATCGACATGGGAGACGCTCCCAGTTGCCACGTCTGCGGCTCCATCATGGTGCGCAACGGCAGTTGCTACAAATGCATGAGCTGCGGCAGCACCAGCGGCTGTTCGTAAGTAGCGCCGGCGTCTCGCCGGCAAGCTTTTGACGTTGATCTTGCTTTGTTGACTTTGATCTCGCTAGTGGATAGGAAACCATCCAGTCCCAGTGGATCCGAGCCGCAGGGCTTTTGTGTAAGGCACGGCTTTCGTGCAGGGCACGGCTTCAGCCATGCCGCAACCGGACCCAACCTTGACCCGTGAAAGCGAGAAATCACGGTGGACATATGGGCGGCAGATTGCACCCTGTGACCCGCCAAAGCAAGGGTAACGATGGCTCTCAGAGCCTACTTTGATGAGACCGGCACGCACTGGGGAGGCCCGAAGGCATGTGATGTATTTGTGCTTTGTGGGTACATAGCCCTGAAGACGTATGGGACAAAGCATTCACGCCTCAGTGAAGGCGATGTTAGGGCGTTATGAACTTCCAGACAAGCCCGTTCCCAGATATTTTCACGCCACGGAGTTAGAGGGTGGGGCTTTCCCATTCAACCGTCTCGACGATACTCAACGTCATGCTTTGCGGATGGAGGCCACCAACCTCACGGTAAGTAGTGGGATCATCGGAATCGGTTCTGGGGTGAGGGCTGGCCCGCGCTTTCGCTCATCTCAACTCCGGAGGGTGCCCCGTCCTTGTCGCCCATCCCTCTGGGGATCTCTCCGACTTTTTTCATCACAAACAGCCAGTGAGCGCCATCACAGACGCCGAACCCGCCCGATGCGACAATAAAATCAAGCGTGAGCCCGCTACCGAAATCCTGAGCGCAGCGAACGGATCTCGTAAGTCCTTATTCCGGAATACTTTGCTGTAAGTCCTTTTGATTCAAAGACCAAGTCAGAAATTCCCGCCAACTCATTGATTCCAGGAGGCAGGGGGGGGTACCGGTACTAACTGGTTAACATCCGTGAAAAAATGGGCAAGGAGGTGCGGCCTCACTCTTCTTTCTCAACGCCGTCATCGACCCAGTGGTGGCCGCACGAATCGCAGGACCATTCGAATTCTTGCGAGGATTCATCCTTAGCATCTGCCAGCTCCGAGGTTCGACCCTCAAACACGACTTCCGTGGAACGGCACTTGGGACAGCGCACCGAAACCTCGTCAAGCTCCTCATCCGCTTTCGGAGTCGGATCGTCCTCAGGATCGTAGTGCTGCATCGCCGACCGAGCCCATGGCATGCCGATTTGCATGATTTGCACGCTGACCCCACTGGAGAAATTCGAGGTCACCTTGTCCACGCCCGTAGCTTTCTCTTTTCCCATGAAAAATGGAATTCCCGCGCCATTAAGAATGGTCTGCAGCTTAAGCGCGTCGCGCTCGCTCCATACGGTGCAAAGCTCGACCAGTTTGCGGTCTTCGTCGTAAGACGAATCAGGCGCGAGAAAATCCTCAGTCGCCCAATCGCCGTGTTCCGGAGATTCGCGCTCGAAGAAGGCTGGCGGCGTAAATTGCGACGACTTAGACTCCGACGACAACGGAGCAACCGTCGCCTCGTCGCGCACCTCAGCCTTCAGCCCTCGCGACCGGATCTCGTTCGCCAGAGCTTGCTGGGCAAAGGGCGTCAATTCGGAGCTTTGCGGCATGAGGACGAGAAGTTCTTCGTCACTCATCCGCCGATAGCGCTCCGCCATGCGAAGAAATTCCCCTGCGCCCGGATCGTCCATAGTCGTCGAAATGATATACCGAAGACGCATCCGTTATAGAATGCATCGCATCGACGGCCAGGAATGCTGATGGGAGATCCCGAATGGCAGACTCGATGAGCGTTGGATCCGCAGCTTCATCCTTCGCGCGCCCGCGCCCTTTTCCGGCGATTGTCGTCGGGGGATTGATTGTCGGGGTATTGGATTTTTGGCTTGTGCGATCCTGTTTTGCACTCCGCAAAAGCCGATTCTGATTCGGCAGACGATTGCCAGCGGCCTGCTGGGCGTGAGTTCGTATAGCGGGGGGGGCGGACGGCCGCGCTGGGGGTTTGCTGCAATTCATGATCGCGCTGGGGGCGGCTGCGGTCTACTATCTGGCCAGCCGCAAGCTTCCATTTCTTGCCAGTCGCGCGGTGCTTTGCGGGCTCATTGATGGAGCGCTGGTTTACCTCTTCATGCATTTTGTGGTGGTGCCACTTTCGGCGTCGCCGCGCAGACACCCGACGTTCATCCATCAGGTCACGGAGTTCGTCGAGCGCTGGTTCATCGTCGGGCTGCCGATAGCGCTTTCGGTGCGTCACTATTCGCGCCGAGCGATGGCTACGCGCGCGATGCCCCGCAGATCGTTTGTTAGTCGGACGTCAGTCCAGTTCTCCAAGAGACGCCGAACGTCTGCGGCAATCGTCCCGCTGATTTCGAATATCAGCCAGCCACCAGGCTTGAGTATTGCGTGCGCTTGCGGGATCAGGCGCTCGATGACTTCGAGGCCAGTTGGTCCAGCGAACACAGCATGGCGCGGCTCGAACTTGCGGACTTCAAGCTGCACCGAATCTTCCTCTGCTTCGCCTACATAAGGAGGATTCGAAACCACTATGTCGAAAGAAGCGGGGGTGAATCCGGCGAGCAAATCGGCCCGATGAAACTCGATGCGCGAAGTAAGCTCGAGCCGAGCCGCATTGGCCCGCGCGACCTCGAGCGCTTCGGGAGAAATGTCGGTGGCGTGGATTTCCGCGGCGGGCAGTTCCTTGGCTAAGGCAAGCGCAATCGCTCCGGAGCCGGTGCCTACGTCGACTATCTGGACGGGCGAGGGCGCCCGTCTCTCCACGATCCTGGCTTTCGCCCGCTCCAGCACTGCCTCGACCACATGCTCCGTTTCTGGACGTGGAATCAGCACCGCCGGCGACACGATAACATCCAGGCCCCAGAACTCCTGATGCCCAGTGATGTACTGCGCCGGAACGCCACTGGCGCGGCGGGCGAGAGCTTCGTCGTATTGGTGCGTTTCGTCGGGAGTAAGTTCCCGCTCGGGGTGCGCATAGAGATACGCGCGATCGCAGCCCACGGTAAACATGATGAGGAGTTCGGCGTTCATGCGCGGAGAAGGAACACACGCGGAAGTCAGCCGCTCGACTGCTGCATTCAGAGCTTGGCGAAGTTGCACGACCTTATTTCACCACAGAGACACAGAGGCACAGAGGCAAGCAAATGGGACAAACGAGAAGAGGAATTAGAGCGCCGCACGAGTCCGGAGTCGACCGCTGCCCCGCGAACGACCAACGACGAACGACCAGCGACTGCCTCACACCACGCCCGTCGTTTCCTGCTTGAGCTTCTCGGCCTGATAGTGCGTGGTCAGGGCATCGATCACCGGTTGCAGCTTGCCGTCCATCACCTGCTCGAGCTGGTGAATGGTGAAGCCGATGCGATGATCGGTAAGCCGGTTTTGGGGAAAATTGTAGGTGCGGATCTTCTCCGAGCGGTCGCCCGACCCGACCATCTGTTTGCGTTCTTTGGCCAGCGCGTCCTGCTGCTTCTGCATCTCGACTTCATGCAGCCGCGAACGCAACACGCGCATGCCTTTTTCGCGGTTCTTGATCTGCGATTTCTCATCCTGACAACTCACCACCGTGCCGGTCGGAATATGCGTGATGCGCACCGCCGAATACGTCGTATTCACCGACTGCCCGCCCGGTCCCGACGAACAGAACGTATCGATGCGCAGGTCTTTGGCCTCGATCTTTACGTCCACTTCTTCCGCTTCCGGCAGCACCGCGACCGTGATCGCCGAGGTATGCACTCGTCCTTGCTGCTCGGTGGCGGGCACGCGCTGCACGCGATGCACGCCGCTCTCATATTTCAGGCGCGAATAGACGCGGTCGCCTTCGATCAGAGCAATCACTTCCTTCAGGCCGCCAACGCCCGACTCGGACGTGGAGAGTACTTCCACCGTCCACTTCTGCGTCTCGGCATAGCGGTTGTACATGCGGAAGACTTCGGCCACGAACAGTGTGGCCTCATCGCCGCCTGTCCCGGCTCGAATTTCGAGAACGACGTTCTTCTCGTCGTTTGGATCCTTCGGCAGCAACAGCACCTTGAGTTCTTCCTCCACAGTGACGATGCGCGCGTCGAGCTTCGCCAGTTCCTCCTCGGCGTAGCCGCGCATTTCAGGATCGGCTTCATCGGCCAGTACAGCCTTGCTCTCGGCGATGCCACGTTTCAGATCCTTGTACTCGCGATACCTCTCGACGATCCCCGCGACTTCGCTGTGCGCCCTGGCAGTCTTCTGGTATTTCGCCGAATCGTTGGTGATCTCCGGCGAGAGCAGCGCTTGCGTAAGTTCCTCGTAGCGGATTTCGATTTGGTCAAGTCTCTCGAACATGATTTTCATCCGTGGAGACGGGGCTTGCCCCGTCTCGCTCTGCGGCAGGAGCCGCGTCTAGCCGCGTCTCTACCATGATTTTAAGTGGAATCAGACAGAAAACAAGAGTTCGCGGCGGGCACCGCTAGGCAATCACCAACTCGCCACCGCGCTGCTTTTCGAGCTTCATGGCCTCATCCAGCGCGACGATCGCGCACTCAACTTGCCGGTCATCGGGAGGCTGGGTCGTAATCCGCTGCAGCCACAGTCCTGGCGCCGTCATCAGCGCAAACAGCGAGCCGCGATGCTTCGCGGCAAAACGAATGATTTCGTAGGAAACTCCCGCAATCAGCGGAAGCAACGCGATGCGAATGCCGAATCGAGCCCAGAAGGTATGCACGGGAATCGCCATGTACACCAGCATCGAGATGATCATCACGGTCATCAAAAAGCTCGTCCCGCAGCGCGGATGATACGTCGAATATTTCTGCACCGCCGCGGTTTCGAGCCGATCGCTATTCTCGAACGCAAACACCGTCTTGTGCTCGGCTCCGTGGTACTCGTACACGCGCCGAATGTCTTTCCACAGCGAAACGCCCCACACAAAGAGCAGAAACATCGTGATCCGGATCAGCCCGTCCACCAGGTTAAACACAATCTGCTGCCCGAAAACCGGATCCACCTTCTTCAGTTCCGTCGTAGCCAGGAGGGGCAGGTACTTATACATAAAGATGAAAAAGGCGACGGAGAAAGCGATATTCACTCCCGCCATCCAGCCAGTAATTTCAAATTTCTTGCCCTGAGTTTTATTCCCGGTATCGTTATTCTGAGCATCTCCGGCGGATAATCCTTCCAGCGCAGCATTGGCCGAAAAGTTCAGCGCGCGGAAGCCCAGCGTCATCGCGTGCCCCAGCGTCATCACCCCACGCACCACCGGCCAGCCCATCCACTTATGCTGCTCGGAAGGCCGCTCCAACGGCTCGCTGTGCGTCGCGATCTCGCCCGACGGCTTGCGCACGGCAATGCCCCAGGCATGCGGCGAACGCATCATCACGCCTTCCAGCACCGCTTGCCCGCCGACGAGCGTTTCCTCGCCGCTCTCCAGAGCAGGTAGCAGCTGCACCGCCGCCAAGAAACGCAAAATTTGCCGCCAATGTCGCATATCTATTGGATGGTACCCAGGGAGGAACGACTCCAACCCACAGGATATCACAGAAACGCGGATCGGTTTGCTCTAAAATCCAGTAACCAGCTGTTTTTTCAATCGGATAGGGGAAGCAGGCTCAGCGCGCGTGGTCGTGCTGGGAATGATCGTGCTCGTGTTCTTCCTCTCGCACCGCGATCACGCAACTATGCGCCGTCTCGCACACAACGTGTTCCAGCTGGATCGTCGTATGGTGAATGCCAAACCCCTGACCAAGTTTCTCGTTGATCTCGCGCAGAATCGCGTCGCTCTCCGAAGTCGCCATGTCTGCGATTTTCACGTGCGCCGAGAGCGCGTGGTTTTCCGAGCCTATACTCCACAGATGCAGATCGTGCACATCGCTGACGCCCGCGATCGTCCGCATGGTAGCTTCCACCGCCTCCAGACTCATGCCGCGCGGCGTGCCCTCCAGCAGAATATTCAGCGTCTCGCGCACGATGCCGATACTTGACCACAAAATCAGCGCGCCGATCCCGAACGACAAGGCCGCGTCGATCCAGTATTGTCCCGTCCACAGGATCACGAACCCACCGACAATCACCGCCGCAGTCGATAGCGTGTCACCCACCTCGTGGAGCAAGGCGCTCCGCACATTTACATCGACTCCCACATCCCGCCCCGAACGCCACAGCAGCAGCGCGATCACGCCATTCATCACCACGCCCGCCGCTGCCACTCCGATCATCACCTTGGCGCGCACATGCTCGGGATGCTGGATCCGCTGAAACGCCTCGTAGAAAATGAAAAATGACACCGCCACCAGCGACAGCGCATTCACCAGCGCTGCCAGCACTCCCGCGCGCCGGTAGCCATAGGTCTTGGTCGCGCTCGGTGGCCGCCCTTCAAGAAATACCGCCACCAGCGACAACAGGAGCGCCAGAAAGTCAGACAGGTTATGTCCCGCCTCGGAAAGCAACGCCAGCGAGTGTGAGCGGATGCCGGCAATCACCAGCAGGACAACGTAAAGCATGGTGACGGCCAGCGAAATGCGCAGCACCCGCCCCGTCCCATGCGAATGTCCGTGTCCCGCGTGCAAGTGCATAGGAATAGGATAGCGCAAGCCCGTGTGGCGCGGACACTCCTGTCCGCGTTATCCTTACTCGCACCAGCGTGGTGTCCGACAAATTGACGTAACGTTTGGATTGTCATCCTGAGCGAACCGAAGGACCTATGTATTTTGCTCGTAGCGCCGGAATGCACAGGTCTTTCGCTTCGCTCAAGATGACAACGTGAATTTATTCTCCGAATTTGCGACCCACGTACCAGGAGGGAAAATGAAGAGAACTCTCGTGATTCCAGCGTTGCTCTTACTCGCCGTGTCGGCGACTGCCCAACCCGCTCAGCCTACCCCCGCACCAACGAAGAACCCGGTCAGCAGCGCGCTAAGAGACATCCTGCCCGGCCGCCAGAAAAATACCATCGCGGCCATAGAAGCCATGCCCGCCGACAAATTCAATTACAAACCGACCCCCGACCAGATGACGTTCGGCCACCTCGTCGCCCACATGATCGAAGCGAATAACACGCTGTGCAGCAAAGCCGCCGACGCCCCGGTTCCCAAGGTGGAGGAAGTGAAAGACACGGATGCGAAAGACAAGCTGGTTGCCGCGCTCAAGGCGTCCTTCGATTTTTGCGCCGACGCGCTCTCGAAAATGGACGACTCAAAATTAGGCGAGACTTTGGAAATCTTCCACGGGCACCAGGGTTCGCGCGCCTGGGCCAGCTTGGTTCTCGCCAGCAGTTGGGCCGACCACTACGCCGAAGCCGCCATGTATCTGCGACAGAACGGGATATTGCCGCCGACGGCGAAGAAGTGAAGTGTGATTAGCTCGTGTGGGGACGGGCCCCTCGCCCGTCCAAGCCGAGCGCAGCTCGGCCCTTGCGTGCCGTATAAAACATCTCGCAGGTGAAACGGACCGCCTAACCGACCAGCCTCTCCAACTCTTCTTCCCCAATCACGCTAACCGCTAGCTCCCGAGCCTTATCCAGCTTCGATCCCGCATCGCTCCCCGCAACGACATAGTCGGTCTTCTTGCTCACCGACCCCGAAACCCGTCCGCCCGCATCTTCAATCATCTTCTTCGCCTCGTCGCGCGTGTGGCGCGCCAGCGTCCCCGTCAGCACAAGAGTCTTTCCCGCCAGCTTCGTGCCCTTTTCTTTCCTCTGTCCGCTGAACCTCAGCCCCGCAACACGAAGATCGCTCACCAGCTTGCGGTTGTGTTCATCGCCGAAAAACTCCACGATGCTCCCCGCGATCCGCGGCCCAACTTCGTTCACTTCCTCCAGTTCCTCGGCGCTCGCCTTCATGATCGCGTCGAGCGATCCTAAGTGCTCCGCCAGAAACTGCGCCGTCCGCTCGCCCACAAACCGTATTCCGAGGCCATAAATTACGCGCTCCAGCGGCAGCTTCTTCGAAGCCTCGATCTCCGCTAACACGTTCTCCGCTGACTTCTCGCCCATGCGCTCAAGTTGCAGCAGGTCTTCTTTGGTCAGCTTGTAGAGGTCGGCAACATTCTTGACCAGGCCGCGTTCAGTAAGCTGATTCCCCAGCACCTCGCCGAGTCCATCGATATTCATCACGTGACGCGAGGCAAAATGCAGAATCGTCCCCTGCAGCTTCGCCGGACAATTTGCATTCACGCAGCGATGGTCCGCTTCCCCCGACGTGCGCACCACGTTGCCGCCGCACACCGGACAATGCTCGGGCATCTCAAACTGGTTGTGGCCACGCGGGTGATGTTTATCTTCGACCACCCTTACGACTTTCGGAATCACATCGCCGCCGCGTTCCACCTCGACCCAGTCGCCGATCTTCACCCCCAGTTGCTCGACGAAGTCCATGTTGTGCAGCGTGGCGCGCGAAACTGTCGTGCCTCCAATCGGCACCGGCTTCAGCCACGCCACCGGAGTCAGCTTTCCAGTCCGGCTGACTTGAGGAACAATATCTTCGATCTGCGTCACGCCTCCCCTTGCAGCGTATTTATAAGCAATCGCCCAGCGCGGAGCTTTCCCCGTGAATCCCAATTCCTGTTGCCATGCCGTGCGATCGACCTTGATGACGATGCCGTCAATTTCGTAGGGAAGCGATTCGCGCCTCGCCTCCCAGCTCTGAATAAATTTCCACACCTCGTCCAGATTCTTCGCCAGCACGCGGTTGGGATTCACCTTAAAGCCCGCCGCTTCCATGGCATCCATGGCTTTCGATTGCCGGTCGAAATAGGTGCGGCCATCCTTTAACAGCATGTAGGCAAAGAAATCCATGCGGCGCTGGGCTGTAATCGAAGGCTCAAGTTGCCGCACCGTCCCCGCGGTAAAGTTGCGCGGATTGGCAAACGCCGCCAGACCCTGACGCTCGCGCTCCTCATTCAGTTTGCGAAAAGCCGCCACCGGCATGAGCATTTCACCGCGGACTTCAAAATCAGCCGGGATCCCGGCCTTCTTCAATTTGTCTTTCGCAATACTCAGTGGAATCGAGCGCACCGTCCTTACATTCAACGTCACGTCTTCACCGACAGTGCCATCGCCGCGGGTGATGCCGCGTTCCAGGCGGCCATCGTTGTAAACCAGCGCCAGCGACATGCCGTCGAGCTTCAACTCGCACATGTATTCAAGGTCGGTGCGTCCGCTCAGCTCGTGCACACGCCGCTCCCAATCGCGCAACTCTTCGTCGGAGTATGCATTGTCGAGCGACAGCATAGGCGAGGAGTGCTTCGCCTTCACGAAGCCCTCGCGCGGCTTGCCCCCCACGCGCTGCGTCGGCGAATCGGGCGTAATGAGTTCCGAATGCTCCGCTTCCAGCCGCTTGAGCTCGTTCATCAGCACGTCGAAGTCGGCATCTGAAATCTCCGGAGCGTCCATCACGTAGTAGAGATATTCGTGATGCCGGATCTTCTCGCGCAGAGCTTCGATCTTCTTCTCGGGTTTCTTTTCGGGAGGGGACATGACTGGGAAATTATAAGGGTGCTATTTTACGGCTGCTGCGCCTTCCGAATCCGCCCGCGGCCAGCCGCGGCGCGGCCCACGCTTGATGGAGGCTTGGGCATCCCTGCCAGCAACTCTTTCAGTACGGTCGCATTGTTGTACTCCCGGTTCCGAGACGCATAGACAAGCGTGACCGTCCGCTTGCCTTCCGCGAGATGATGCAGTTTTTCCAGGGCCGCCGAAGCCTCGGGGTTTGCCAATTCCTTGAGATAGCGTTTCTGGAATATGCGTCTCGCCTCGGGGTTCGCGTGGAACCACTGCCGCAACTCGTTCGACGGCGCCAGATCCCGCAGCCAGAACTTCACCGCCGCTTTTTCTTTTGTGAGCCCGCGCGGCCACAGACGGTCGACCAGCACGCGTACTCCGTCGGAAGCGGACGGAGCCTCGTAAGCGCGTTTGACGGCAACGGCCATCACTTCCGTATTATCCTACCTTTGAGCCCGGTTTTGCTGCCGGACGCCGCCATTCTCATGAACTTCTTGAATTCGCTTTCTCCGTGCCTCCGCATCTCCGCCGTTATTGTTGCTCTTCTGGCGCTAGCCGGTTGCGATGTCGAGCGCCGCAAGTCCGACGCCGAACTCGGCCTCAACCCGCAGCAGGCCGCCGGCAGAAGACTCTACGACAACTATTGCGACCGCTGCCATGAGCCCTATTCGTCGCATGGCAAGAAAGGCCCCAGCTTGAAGGGAGTTTTCAAACATCAATATCTTTCTCTGAGCGGACTGCCCGCGAATGACGAGCGCATGATCGATATCATCAAGTTTGGCCGGGCAAAAATGGAGGGTTTCAACCAGGTCATGACCGACCAGCAGATCCAGGATTTGCTGGCTTATTTGCACACGCTGTAGTGTGTGAACGCCCGCGTGGCGCGGACACCGCTGTCCGCATGCCGCGCAGCCAGAAGGCAATCAGGTTACGCTCTTCTTACCAACCGGCTGCGCGCCGGATATTCCGCCGCCGGCCGCTTGTGGCATAATCGCCCCCAGTGTCCGCCTCCAACAAATCCGCACTGTTTCAGCAACTGCCTTCGACGGACGAAATTCTTCGTCAATCCGAGGTGCAGCTGCTCATCGAACAGGAAGGTCATACAGCCGTCGCCGAAAGCATCCGCGTCGTTCTCGCGCGTCTACGCCAGGAAATCGCTAACCACCAACTAGACGAGAAATCGCTGGACCTCGCTCTCGCCGGCCTGCCAGCCGCTATCGAACGTCAACTCCGCCAGTCGCTCAGTAATTCGTTGCAGCCGCTCATCAACGCCACCGGCGTTCTCCTGCACACCAATCTAGGACGAGCGCCCTTAGCCGGCGCAGCGCTCGATCACATTATCGAAACCGCCAGCACGTACTCTAATCTCGAATTCGATCTCTCCACCGGAGAGCGCGGCAAGCGCGACGTCCACGTCGACCGTCTGTTCCAGAAGTTGCTTGAATTCGACGTGGCAACCATCGTCGTCAACAACAACGCCGCCGCCGTCCTGCTCGCGCTGAACTCGCTGGCCGACGGCGGCGAAGTCATCGTCTCCCGCGGAGAGCTGGTCGAAATCGGAGGCTCCTTCCGCATTCCCGATGTAATGTCGAAGTCGGGTGCCACGCTGCGCGAAGTTGGCACTACGAATCGCACCCGCCTCGCCGACTACGAGAGTGCCATCGACGAACGCACCCGTCTCCTGCTCCGCGTGCATCGGTCGAACTTCGAGATTTCGGGCTTCACCGAGCAGCCCGGACTCGACGAACTGGTCGCCCTGGCTCGCCGCCGTAAATTGCCGCTCATGGAAGATCTCGGCAGCGGCGCGTTGTTCGATCTTCGTTCCATAGGAATCACCGGCGAACCGGGAGTGCTCGACAGCCTGCGCGCGGGTGTCGATATCGTCACCTATAGCGGCGACAAACTTCTCGGCGGGCCGCAAGCAGGCATGATCAGCGGCCGAACAGATCTGGTTGCGCGGATGCGTTCGAATTCGCTCTTCCGCGCTTTGCGGGCGGATAAGCTGACGTACGCCGCGCTCGAGGCCACCCTGCTCGCTTACGTCAAACGTGATGACGACGCCGTGCCCGTGTTGCGCATGATGCGCCTGTCCAAAGATGAAATCTCGCGCCGCGCGGAAAAAATAGTGGCAGACGTTCCGTGCGCGCCGGGCAGTCACCTCACCCTGGAACTGCTCGATGGCGAATCCGTGATCGGCGGCGGCGCGGCCCCGTCGGCCGTTTTGCCAACGCGCCTGATCGCGCTCATCCATTCTCATCTCAACGCCGACGACCTGAATGCAAGCCTCCGCGCCTGCACTCCGCCCATCATCGCCCGCGTCGAAGAAGGACGAGTTCTGCTCGACCTGCGAACGGTTTTCGTCGAGCAGGATGCAAACCTGACCGCCGCGCTCGCATCTTTATTGTGAGACTCGCATCTTTGTCCTGAACCTCGCATCTTTATCCTGAACCTCGCATCTTTATCCTGAGGCTCGCATCTTTATCGTGAAGCTCGCATCTCTATCGTGAGTTGAGACCTTGCCTCCCTTGGCAACCCTCTTCACCATCGGCCACTCGACGCGAACGCTCGCGGAACTCGTGTCGGCGCTGAAAGCGCATGGCATTGAGACTCTCGTCGATATCCGTACCTTCCCCATGTCGCGGCGTCTGCCGCACTTCAATCGCGAAGCGCTGCAGCAATCCCTCGCCGAACACGGCATCCGCTACGTCTGGATGAAAGCTCTCGGCGGCTACCGTAAATCGACACGCAAGGATTCTCCCCACACGGCATTACGCAGCGCCAGCTTTCGCAACTACGCCGACTACACACTGACGCCTGAGTTTCAGCAGGCGGCCGCCGAACTCCTGCGTATCGCCGGCGAATCGCGTACTGCCTTCATGTGCGCCGAGCGGGTTTACTTCCGCTGCCATCGCATGATCGTTTCCGATTGGCTCGTAGCCCATGGGCACGAAGTGCTGCATATCGATGCAGAAGGTCCCACGCGTCCCCACAAACTCTTGCCGGAAGCAAGAATGATCGGCGGGCAGGTGATTTACAGCGGTGGAGAGCTCTTCTGAGCGAATTCAGTTGGTCGGTCCTCGGGTAATTCGCCGGGCGGATAATTTGCCGATGAAATTGCAAAATACAAATTACCGATTCACAATGTCTCCATGATCCTGGGCACGGGAGTGGACATCGCCGAAGTTCCCCGCATCCGCGAAAGCATCGAGCGCTTTGGCGACAGATTTCTTCAACGCATCTTCACCGCTGGCGAAATTGCTTATTGCGAAAGAAGAGCCAACCGCTGCCAGAGCTATGCCGCACGCTTCGCCGCCAAAGAGGCTGGCATGAAGGCGCTCGGTACAGGATGGAGTCACGGCGTCCGCTGGCGCGATATTGAGGTGGTGCGGCCCAAGGGCCAACGTCCCACCATTCAGTTTCACGGGGAGGCTGCCGCCATCGCAGCCCGGCTCGGCACGAAAAATATAGCGCTCTCGTTGACCCACACATCCGAGCAGGCGCTCGCTCACGTCATCCTGGAAAATTAAATCCACGATTTCGCGAGAAGATCTCAGCGAGAACTTTCCCGCGCTGATCTCCCAGATCATGGATTGCGAGCGCCTCGCTAACCTGCTCACTCCCAATAACTTTTCTTTTCGACGCAACAACGCCGCTGCTGCCGGGTTTATATAGCCGAAACGTAACCAGGCCGGGGTCACCGGCTCTGGGCGAAGGTTAAGCCAAAGAAAGGCTATGAAAATGAAAAGCTCGGTTCGTAGGTTGGGATCCGGATTGCTTTTGGGAGTTTTGCTGTTGACGGTTTCGGTGTTGTCGCTTTCGACGACATCGTCCGCGCAAATTGGAATTGGTATCTCCGTGCGCATTGGTCCTCCGGCGCTGCCGGTTTACGCGCAGCCCATCTGCCCCGGTCCGGGATATCTCTGGACGCCCGGCTATTGGGCATGGAGCGACGCCGGCGGCTATTACTGGGTTCCCGGCACATGGGTGGTCGGTCCGGTGGGTATGCTCTGGACCCCTGGCTACTGGGGCTTTGCCGGCGGCTTCTATGGCTGGCACGGCGGCTACTGGGGACCGCATGTCGGCTTCTACGGCGGCATTAACTACGGCTTTGGCTACGGCGGCGTAGGCTTCGCCGGCGGCGAGTGGAGAGGCGGAGCTTTCTTCTACAACCGCGCAGTCATGAACGTGAACGTGCACAGCGTAACGAATGTCTACAACAGAACCGTCATCGTGAATAACACGCACGTGGCCTTCAACGGTCCTGGCGGCGTCGAAGCGCGTCCGACTGCGCAGGAGGAATCGTACGCCCGCGAGCAGCACACTCCCGCTCTGGCAACGCAAAGGGAGCACGAACACGCGGCCAGCCAGAACCGGCAGCTTTTTGCCTCCGAAAATCACGGGCGTCCGGCGATTGCAGCCACGGCACGGCCGGGCGATTTCTCGGGACGCAACGTGACCCGGGCCAACGCCGCCGGTGGAGAGTATCACCCGTCGAAGATGTCTCCGCAGGAAGCGCGCGCCGAAGGCGGCAATGGCAACCAGGCGGCCCGCAACACCGAGCGCACCGCCTCACATCCTGAGAATAACGAAGCCCGTAACCATCAGGGAAACAACAACCAGGCACGCAACAATGAAGACCGCAACGCCGCTCAGCACAACCAGGCGGCAAATCATGAGTCGAAGTCCTCTCACGAGAATGCCAAACCGGCAAAGCAGGAGAAGGCTCAGAAACAGCCCAAACCGTCGAAGTCAGAGCCGAAGCACGAGGGGCACGGGCGCTGACCGGCACTCTTCAGCCCGGCTGTAGCAACGAATCTGAAAGCTCCTGAGCTCCTGTTCTTTGCGGAATTCGCAAAAGAACAGGAGCTTTTTCTTCTCACGCGCCATGGCCTGACTCTACCCATCATTCGCCCAGCCCAGCGCCCAATCGTGCCCGGCGCAGCCCGCTCGGGCAGCAATTCCGCGGCATTTGCCAGCCCCGCCAATTCGACCGCTTGAAATTTCTCCGTCTTTGCTATGATGTTGTGTCGTCTACTGACCACCTTGCCTAGCCAGAAACAACTGAAATGGTCGAAACTGCGCGTCGGGCTCACCGTCATATTCGCGAGCGCCACGCTGGGCGTCCTGATCTTCGCGATGAGCGGCACCGGCGGATGGTTCACCTCCAAGATCACCCTGCATTCTTACTTCGATAACGCTCAAGGCCTGCGCGAGGGCGCTCCCGTTCGTTTGGCGGGTGTCGACATCGGCAACGTGAAAAGCGTGAAGATCGTCGGCGACAAACCCTTGACGCCGGTCGAGGTCACGATGAAGGTCAACACCAAGTACGCTTCCAGTTTGCGCAAAGATTCCGTCACCTTGCTGACCACCGCCGGAGTCCTGGGCGAAACCTACGTGGACATGGACAGCTCGCAGTCGAAGGGTCCGCTGGCCGTCGACGGCGACACGCTGGAGACGCGCGAGGCGCCGCAAATTCAGGACGTGGTCCGCGCCAGCCAGGGCACCCTGCAGAATATGGACTCGCTGCTCAAACGGGTCGACCGTATCATGACGTTCATCGAAAGCGGCCAGGGTTCGATCGGAAAGCTCATTTACAGCCAGGCATTGTATGACCAGCTCAACGCGACCGTCGCGGAATTCAAGAGCCTGGTGGATGACGTTCAAAGTGGCAAAGG
>Ga0074045_10001347_pt1 | contig 23802 bp, 16 predicted proteins | sample BogForMeECP23OM2_FD_94442 | JGI IMG/M metagenome (GOLD analysis project Ga0074045, IMG submission 94442) | Bog forest soil microbial communities from Calvert Island, British Columbia, Canada - Bog Forest MetaG ECP23OM2 | ecosystem: Environmental > Terrestrial > Soil > Wetlands ... | reverse complement strand
AGACGCTGTGGGTTTGCGGGAAACGGTACTCCCATACGGTTGCCTCCTTAAGTTTGAAGCTGCCCCGCCATCTGCTGGATCTGGATCACGACGAACTCCGCCGGATACAGCGGCGCGAAGCCGACGAGGATGTTGACGATTCCCTGGTCGATACTGGATTGGGGATTGTTTTCGCCGTCGCACTTGACGAAGTACGCCTGTTGCGGCGTGGTCCCCTGAAACGCTCCCTGCAGGAACAACCCCTGCAGGAAGGCCCCGACATTGAGCCGGGTTTGCCCCCACAAAGTTTCGTCATTGGGTTCGAAGACCACCCACTGCGTGCCCTCGTACAAACTGGATTCGAGAAAGAGCGCCAGGCGGCGGATGGGAACATATTTCCACTGCGAACCGGCCTGATCGTTGCCTTGAAGGGTGCGCGCGCCCCACACTACATCGCCGTAAACATTGAACTGGCGCAGACAATTTACCGCGACGATGTTGAGGCTGCCGTTTTCCAGATCGGTGAGAACATATTCCAACCCGCTCTCACCCGTGAGGCTTGCGTCAATTCCAGCGGGAGCTTTCCAGACTCCGCGTGAGGCGTCGGTCGCCGCGTAAATGCCCGCCACAAAACCGCAGGGGGGAAAATATCTCGCGCGACCTACGGCCAGCGGATCGGGCGCCTGAATCCACGGGAAGTAATAAGCCGAGTTCATCGAATACTGGCCGGTGATGTTGCCGCTGTCGCTTCCCTGGGGAGCGGTGATCAGGCTGGCAATTTTCACGTTTTGCGGAGCGTCCACAATGTAGAAGGCGCGGTTGTTATAGCAGTAAGCCTGCAGATTTCCGATCACCACCGATTCCGATTCTCCCGGCACGCACAGCAGGTTGAAAATATCGACACGATCCAAAAGATGAACGCCGGTGTTGCCGGCGCTCCCGGAGGAATTCAGCGCCGCGGCGAACAGACCGCCGCCGGTCGTAGTGTCCTGCGTCGGGTCCAAAACTACTCCGTCGTAACCCCCAAACAAGATGGCCCCATCCAGCGGAGTCGTGGCCGGAGGCAGCTCCGCTGTGGGCGCGGCCTGATTGAGAGCCTGGGTGGGATTGCCGACCAGGGTCACGCTCACATAGTTGGAATCCGAGTTCAACACGGTCAGCAGATAAGAGGGATCGGTGGCGAGCACGCACACGTTGTTGAAAGATTCAAGGACGCTAACCGAACCAGTGGAACTGATGCTTAACACATTTATGGTGAGACGCGTCCCTGTGGGATCCATAGCGGCGCTTTGCGGTGTGGCGGAAATCGCCACCAGATTGCCCCAGGCTCCCACGTTTTGCGCGGTGAAAGTAAAACCGTTCGTCGTGCTCCCGGGCTGGAAGACTGTGACCGCAGCTGCGGTGGCCGGAGGAACTCCCACACCGTTGCCGTCAAGTCCGCCGATCAACTGGTAGAAACCGTTTGCCGGAATGGCGGTTGCGCCAACGCTCACCGCCATGGTGATGTATTGCGAGCTGAAGGTGGAGGTGAGATTCAGATCATCGAAGATTTCGGTAGTGGGATTAACCAGCGCGCTTCCCGAAGGCGCGTAGGCGACGGTGACCTTGAAAGTCCCGGCGCTCGTGCCGTTCGAGATCAGAATTCCAAAGGAGTTGGACCATGCGCCGGGAGTCTTCGCTGTGAAAGTGACAGTTCCGCCCGCGACATTAATTAGCACGGAGCCTTCCGCCGTGCCGGCGGCGGTGCCCGTGACGGCCGTCATCTGCGCGAGGCGGACGATATAGGTCTGCTGGCCGCCATTGCCGAAAAACTGGTTCACCGCGTATCCCAGCAGACTGCGAGAGTCCAAACCCCCGAACTGGTTGGCGAAGTCGGTCCAACTCTGCACCAGCACCGCCTCATCAGTCGGCCCTTGATCGGCCCAGCCCACAAATGCTCCGATCGAGGTCGCGACGCCGGTAATGGTGTGGACGCCACTCGGCAGCTCTTCGATGTAAACGCCGGGATAGGTAAACGTTGGCGGCATGAAAATCCTCCTGTAACTGTGACTTCACTGTCCGGATAGGGCTCCTGCGACGGCGCTCATCCGGCAAAATCGGTTTTAACCCAGAGCCCGCAGAGCGCCGACCGGAAGCAGCACCGCCTGTTGGGGCGAGATTCGCACCACGGCATAAGCTCGCGGACTGCTCCCGGAGTCGGAAAATTCGATCACCACTCCGTTGGTTTCGACATCGGCGGTCAGGTTCGCCAACACTTCCGAAGGCTCAGGCAGGTACACGTCGGAAATCCGAAAGCTCACGCGATCGCCGATTTGCGCACTCCCACCGGTATCCATCCGCGATGGCCCTGAAGCCTTTGTGGCAATTGGTATTCCACAGTGGGCGGAGGGGAGGGTGAGTCTCCACCGACGAGACTTGCCGGATCGTGCGCAAGCAGAATCAGCGCTTTACAAGTCGCGCACGGTCTGCGATCGGCCACGCGCCCGTGGACCTCGTGGCTCGGCCTCTCCGCCAGAATTGGCAGCGACAGAAGGGGACGACCACGACAAGGTTGCGAGGAACAATTCCCGATTCCTCTGCCGAGTTCGCCAATCTACGCTCCGGCCTTATTTCCACGGCACTCTGCCAGGAATGGCAGGCATCTCTGAAGGAAGTGGCAGTGTTGCAATGCGTATCAAGGGATGGGATTCGGCAGGGCAGGATTCGCTTCGCCGACTTCGGTGAGGTAGCTCTGCAGCGACATGGGAGCGAAAAGCCGCGCGTGTAACAAACGCCGTGCTGGCGGCTTGGTCGAGGGCAAGGGCTTGCCGATCGAGAGAACGATGCCGCGCTGCGCAAAGACCCACTCCGACACCAGGTAAGACGCGTGCAATCGCTCGTCTTCGAGAACGATTTCCGGTTTGCCCATGGCATCGAGAGTCGATTCAATGTCGAGGCAAACTGGATCCTCTACTTCGAGGATGGTGACGGTGCGTGTGCCGATCGGAATCCACGCCTCCAGATTGGTGGGAGGAACCGTTCGATCAATGCGGATGACTGAGTACCGGGTCGCGATGCGATTTCGTTGGCCTGGAGAATGAACCGAACTCGGCGCCAGTGACTCTGCAAGCTCCTCCAGCGTCGGCAGCCGGGTAAGGCCACGCCAGCGCTCGTATTGGCCGCGGAGGATTTCCTGAAACATAGCGTCTAAGGACCCTCTTTGTGAATTGGGATCAGGACACGCGTTCCCTCGGGGAACTTGTGCTCCGGAGGCGTGCCCGCAGGCAGGCCGTTGGCCACGGCGATGCGATCGCTGTCGACGCGGTTCTGGGAGGCGATGTCTCCAAGCGTGTCCTCCTTGATGATACTGACGTAGCGAATGCCCGGAACCTTCAGGCGAGTGCCGGCAGCAATCGCCTCGTCGGGCCTCAAGGCTTTGCTGGTTGTTTCGTTGAGGATTCCAGTCTCTGAGGCGCCGCTGCGGGCCCGAATGGTATCGAGAGTGTCGCCCGGTTGGGCCACTACGATGTCGGCGTCCCGAGCGTCGTTCGCGCGATAGTTGGCGATTCCACCCAAATCCGCCACTGCTCCCCGCGTGCCCTCGCCGATTCCCAACAAATCTGTGTGCCCCAGGAAAAATGCAGCCCGCGCGTTCGCCATACCAACGCCTTTGCGCTTTCCATCGCCTTCGATGATCTTGCGCGCATCTTTGATCTCATCGTAGTCGGGATGATAGAACACTACGTTTTCGTCGTAGTCATACTTACCGCCCTCGATCTCGGCGCGCTGGTTATCGTAGGCTGAAGTGGCCAGGCGTGCGCGCAATTGCCCCGGGCCATCCCAGAGATCGCGCCGCATCACATCGGGCATGCCCTCCTTAAGAATCTCCTTCGCTGTTCCGGTGAACAACTGATAGGTTCGCACGTAGTTGGGATGCTGCAGGACATGCATCATCTCGTGGAGAACGCCGGTGTAGATATCCCAGCGAGCCCTTCGAGTGTTCTCCGGCTTACTTGTGTCGTACAGCAGACCCAGATTGATGCCTTGAGAGGCCTCGCCGCCCCAGCCATGAATGGCGTCGTCGATGTCGCCCTGGAGTGCGGGATTGCTCGCCAGCACGCTGGCGACGCGGGCAAATTCTTCCTTGTCCGGGCTGCGGGCCGTGTCACAGCCGAACTTCTGCATAACCGGGTCGCCCTGGTGCGCCATCCAATAATGCATCCACCCTATTCGACCGGGGTGACCGCCCCCGCCATTCAGGCTGATCGGCACCTGCTCCTGCGAGTGAATCTCCGGTTTCACGTCATAACTTCCCGGATGATAGGTGTCCGATGGGGCGTGACTGGCGACTTGAATTAAGGGGCCGAAATACTCCTCCGTGCTCTTCTGCGCTACGGCTGCGATTGGGCGCGCCGTAGCGAGAGGAATCTCCGTTAAGCCTTTCTTCTTCGCTCTGAAGGTCTCGCCGAATTGGTGTACCTGCGTTTTCATCGCAGCGACCATTGCTTTTTCGAAGTCGCCGGGGATGTTGTGCGCTGGATCGGGCGAGATACCGGTCATCGCCGCAGCTTCCTGAAGTTTCGGCGGCGGCTCATCTTTGTCGCCCTCGTCTTTGTTTGCCGCGTCCTTCTTCGGTTCGTCCTTCTTTGCCTCCTCCTTCTTGGGCTCGGGCTTCTTCGGTTCGTCCACCAGCTTGGCGCCCGGACTAAGCGCCTGCTCGGTCACGATATGCCCGGTGGGCGTCACCGCTTTGGTTCCGGTAAGAGGATCGCTATTGCGGCGGGTATATTGTGTGATCAGGAAATCGTAAAGCACCCGGTTGTCGCCGCCGATCTTGGCGCGCATGTCTTTGGCCGGTATCTGTTGCAGGATGTCGCGAAGTTCGCTGTCGCTGGAACCGGAGAGGATGGAGAGCATTCCCTCCTCATCGCCATCGCTCACGTATCCGGTCATCATTTCCTTTAGCAGAAGCACCTTCCGGGGCAACGACAGGGTGTAGCCTTTCTTGCCGGCCTTCCAGCGCCGCACCACCTCCCGCGCCTTATTGTCGCTGTCGTAGTGACCTTCGATCCTCTTCTGGTCGTCGAGGAATTTCAGGTACTGCTGCAGTTCGTCATCCTGAAATGTGCCTTCGAAGCCAATGAAGCGGATGAATTTTTGCCACAGGGAAACTCGTTGCACTCGTTGAGTTGCGAGGCGAGTGGCCGGGGCCTGGCCCGCGCCCGATTCAGCCTCCTGCTCGAAGCGGTCGGCCTGTTTTCCGATCTTTAATTGCCCACCGGCGGTGCGAGCCGAGCTTTGCTGAGCGGCGTGGGTCAGTTCATGGGCCAGCAGACCTCGGCCTCTCGGCGTTTGCGGCGAATACTCCCCGGCGCCGAAGACAATCTGCCTTCCAACGGTGTAGGCAAGCGAATCCACGGCTCGCGCCGAAGCCGCTGCGCGCGAGCCGGTATGCACCCGAACATCGCCGAGGCCTTGTCCCAAACGGCCTTCGAAAGACTTGCGGTTTACCGGATCGAGTGGTTGACCCGCCGAACGCACAACTTCATGCACGATCGGCGGTGCGGCAGGCTCTTCTCCACGCTCGCCTTGTGAAATGGGCTGAGATGGCATGGCTTGCGTCCGCGTGCCCGAGCAAAAAGGCATCTCCGTGCGCGGTGATCTGCCCGCCGTAACCGTGCCCTGGCCAGGGGCAAACATGCGAAGACCTGCCAGACCGTAAGTCGGCCGCGGCGTGTCGTGCGTGCTTTCGTCGGCGGAGAAGTACTCTCGCGAAGACTCGGGCTTTACAGACGGTCTGCGGGAGATTTTCCTTGACGCCAGTGGGTCGACGAGAACGCGAGAAGGCATAGCAAGGCTCCGCAGTCAGGATGCGAGGTTCGTAGGCCAAAGCTCTCTTGCAAATATCTTTCCATCGCTTGCCGTACCCTTCGGAGATTGAAAAACCGGTGAGCTTGCCAAAGGAATCAGATGGTTACGGGCTGAAAGAATGTCGACCACGGGACGCTGGCGATTGGGGGTTCCTGCAAGAGTTGGCAGAGTTCGCGACTGCATAGGCATGACCTCACCCCGCTCGTCGCGGAGTTGCGCTGATACCGTGGGCGCTGATCTTGTGATACAAGGTCCGTTCGCTGGTGTGCAGCAGTTTGGCGATCTCGCGGCGCGTCTTGCCGCTGACCTGCAGCGCCCTCTGCAACAACTCGCTCTCGATGCGTCGCATCAGGTCGGGAAAGGAGACTTCCTGCCGCTGCATGGCCACCCACAAAAGATTCGTCGCCTGCATGATGTCGTCGCGATGTTTCGATTCGGCCGTGAGTTCTGCCTCCTGTAGCAGCCAATCCTCGCGCGTCAAGCGGTCGCCATCGCCCTTCAGAAAGAGCATGCGCTGCACCGCATTTTCCAGCTGTCGAACATTGCCCTCGAAGCGGCAAGCTTGCAGATATTCCACCAACTCGGCGTCAAGAGACTCGATGCGCTCATGCAAGCTGGCGTGGCGGCGGGCGAATTCGAGGACCAGCACGGCAAGATCCTCACTGCGGTCGCGAAGCGGAGGCAGCGACAACTGGATGACATTCAGGCGGTGATACAGGTCGCCGCGAAATGCCGCCTCGTTGACCAAGGGCTCCAGGGGCCGGTTGGCGGCGGCGATCACCCGCACATCCACAGGCACTTCGCGGTCCGAGCCCAGCGGCCGAACGATTCTGCGCTGCAGCACATCGAGCAGCTTGGGTTGCAGACGCAGGGGCAGATCGTTCACATCGTCGAGGAAAACCGTCCCCCGGCAGGCCGCTTGAAACAATCCCGGGCGCGAGGCGAAGGCGCCTGAGAACGACCCTTTTTGGTGTCCGAAAAGTTCGCTCTCGGCCAGGCTCTCCGTGATGGTGCTGCAGTGAACTGTCACGAAGGCGAACCGGCCGCGCTTTTCATCGAGGCTGTGAATGGCGCGTGCCAGCACCTGCTTCCCCGTTCCGGTCTCGCCCTGCAGCAGCACCGTCGTATCGCTCGCCTGGGCTGCTTTGTAGGCGCACTGCAGAATCGGAGTCATGCGGGGACAGTTCGTGACAAACCCCAACCCCGCGAAGATGTCACGGAGCCGGGCAGGGTCTGGCAATCGTAATGACACGACGTTCCCTCAATAGCGCTCGAGCGCGGCGCGAAGGAGAAGAGTGATGTTGGGGCGTGCGTTGCTGCTGCGCCCGTTACAACTGGGGGGTTCTGATGACTATGAGACCTTCACGTTCGGTTGTCAAGGACTATACGATTCGGGTGGTGGCCGGAAATCATGACCTAGTGAGCTCTTAGGGTTCGTCCTGTCGAATCTCGATGGCCGCGTCGGCGCCGCTTTTCATCGAGCATGCCAGGCGCTACAGAAGCGGCTGGTGGATGAGTCAAGACGCTCTCGATTTGTTCACGCAGCCAGAGGTTAGCCGGGTCGTTCTCGACGCTCTCATGCCAATACAAGTGAGCTTCCAGACGGGGTGTGTGAAGCGGGAAGGGCAACACCTGGTTCGTGGAACTCAGGTTCAGCAACTGCGCATGCCGCTCCGGCAGGGTCAAAAGCATGTCCGTCTGACTCACCACCATACAGGCTGTGAAATTATACGGGCTCCGCAGGCACACCTGTCGTCGAAATCCTCGCCGGCTGAGCTCGATGTCGACCAGGCTCGGACCGCGGCGTCGAGAGGAGACCTGAATGTGGCGTTGAGCCAGGTACGTATCCAAGTCGAGAGAACCGTCGATCGCAGGGTGTCCGCGGCGGGCAAGAACCACGAAGGGCTCGTTCAAGAGCCACTTCTGCCGGATGCGATCGCTTATCGTCATCGGGATTTCAACCGCCAAATCGACTGAGCCACTGGCCAGTTCGGTTTCGAGATCTCTGCGCTTGACTCGAGACGTGGTGATCGACATTCCCGGAGCGGCATGTGACAGGCGGCTCAGCAACGGCGGAAGGATCAGAGCTTCGAGATACTCCCACAGAGAAAGGTGAAAGTTGCGTCGCGCGTGTTCAGGAACAAAGCTGTGACTCTGCCTCAGGTTCAATTCAAGGATTTGTAACGCCTGCCGCACTTGTTCAATCATGTTGCGAGTGAACGGAGTCGGCATCATATGCGCGCCCTGGCGCACGAACAGGGGGTCCTGCAGAAGATCGCGCAATCGCTTGAGGGCGTGGCTGATCGCGGGTTGCGTGAGATTCAGTTGCTGACCCGCGCGAGTGAGATTGCCCTCTCGGTAAACCGCCTCCAACACCACGAACAGATTCAGATCCACCTGGCTCAAATTCACGGTGTATATGTTACAGGATTAGGAGAATTCATTTGGAGAATTATGCCGAAATCGTTAGGCTATAGTGCCTCTGCAATCGAGTGAGCAGCAATGGACTTTTCCTTGTCACCGCGGGCTCAGAGCTACCTCAATCGCCTCTCTGCGTTCATGCAAGATCACGTCTTGCCCGCGGAGCCGAAATATGAAGCTCAATTGCAAAACGTTCCCGACTGGCGCAGGTGGAAGCAGCCTTCCGTTATGGAGAATTTGAAGGCCCAGGCGCGGGATGCCGGCTTATGGAATCTGTTTCTTTCCGATCCGGAGTATGGCGCAGGGCTAACCAATTTGGAATATGCTCCTCTAGCGGAAGTTACCGGCCGCTCCGCCATCGCCCCGGAGGTTTTCAACTGCAATGCGCCCGACACTGGAAATATGGAAGTGCTGGTGCAGTATGGTTCAGCGGGGCAAAAGGAACGCTGGCTCAAGCCCCTGCTTGCCGGCGAGATTCGTTCGGCATTCTGCATGACAGAACCAGATGTGGCTTCGTCAGATGCCACGAACATGCGAGCCACCGCGCATATTGATGGAGACCAGGTCGTTCTGAACGGCCGGAAGTGGTGGAGCTCCGGAGTCGGTCATCCCCATTGCCGCCTGCTCATCTTCATGGGCCTTACCGATTGCTCAGCCGGCAAATACCAGCGGCATTCGATGGTTCTTGTGCCCCTCGACACCCCTGGAGTCAGGGTCGAGCGGATGGTGCCGGTTTTTGGCTCTTATCACGAGCCCTTCGGTCATGGCGAGGTGACCTTCACGAACGTCCGCGTGCCGCTCGATCACATCGTGGGTGGGCCGGGGCGCGGTTTCGAGATCGCCCAGGGCCGGCTCGGGCCCGGCCGTATTCATCACTGCATGCGCACCCTCGGAGCGGCCGAACGTTCGCTTGAACTTTTATGCCGCCGTTCGCTTCATCGCGTCGCTTTCGGCAAACCTCTGGCCGAATTGGGCGGTAACGTAGACATTATTGCCAACGCGCGGATTGGGCTTGAGCAAGCACGCCTTCTTACGATGAAGGCGGCATGGATGCTTGACGAAGTCGGTACCAGAGGCGCGCGTAGCGAGATCTCCCAGATCAAAGTCGCCGTACCCAATATTGCCCTGGAGATTATTGACCAGGCGATTCAAATGCACGGCGCCGCCGGGGTCTCCGGCGATGTTCCTCTGGCCGGCCTGTTCTCCTCAATCCGCACGCTGCGCATCGCAGACGGACCCGACGAGGTGCATCGCGCATTGATTGCAAAACTGGAGCTGAGGAAATACCAGCCGAAGACCGTGGCTTCAGCCTGATGGAAGGCCGTCTCTCTCCATGCAACCCCTCAGAACGTTAAGCGAGCGCCGATCTGGATCTGGCGTTTCGGAAAAGCCGAGGTGAAAGCCAGCGGCGTGCTGGAAGTTGCCACTCCGCCGCCCGGAAGAGCCGTTCCCGGTCGAATCCCACTCACGCTGAAGGTTGTGAACCCTGGCGTGAATCCGAAAAGCGGACTCACTTCGTTGTTCACGCTGGCATAATTTGTATGGTTCGCAATGTTGAATCCTTCCGCCGTAAACTGTACATCCGCCTTCTCGCCCAGCTTGTGTTTCCAGGTTAAGCGCATGTCAAAGTCAACGTAATCAGGGCCCAGACCTGTGTCGCGCGGCGCCCCGATAGGACGTTCATTCGTGGTGTGATTATCGCCGTTCACTTCGCCTCCTGCCAGCAAGTTGAAGGGATGTCCGCTATGAGCGGAAAAGATTGGAGCCAGTTGGAAACCCACAAGAACAGGCTGTTTCCAGGGGCTGTCGAACACACCTGCAATCACAACTTTATGGCGCTGATCGAACTCGGAAACGGCGCGATCCAGGTTAATGTTTGTAGGATCTTGCGGACCGTAGTCGGAGTTGTAGTCGGTGGACGTATCAAAGCCTTTGCTGAAGGTGTAATTCCCGAACAAAGTGAAATGTTGTCCGAAGTGCTTTTTGACCTCCGCAATAAGTCCCTCGTAAATGGCGTATGCCTCAGAGCTGTATTGGTTGTTCTGTACCACCAGCGGGTTCACAACGCAAGGGTCGGGGACTGGGGGAGTGGTTGCACATGGCAGGCCTTCAGTGCCACCCAGCGGATCAGCCGCGGGGCTCGTGTTCCAGTTGCGATACGAGACCTTCTCGCCATTTGCCAGGACCACCGCGCTGAATGGAGCCGGCAGGAGATTGGTATCGATCGCGATGGGGAGCCTCTGGGTATGGGTGTAGATTCCGCTTAGAGACATCGATAGCCCGGGCCCGAGTTCACGCTCGATTCCAAAAGAAGCCTGCTGCGCGATGGGCGGCCGATAGTTCGGCTGGTTCACAAAAACGACTTGCAGCGGCGAAAGGGCGCCGCTATTGGTGACGTTGATGCCAAGTGGAGCTATCGCTTTTGGCGTGACGCAAGCCTCGTTCCCAGCCGTTGGGGTTGTGCATTGAATCAATCCCTGCGCAAAGAGTGTCCCGAAGACAGCGGGGGCGGTCTGTAGCCCCGGTATGCCGGTCGGGGTTATCGGATCTACGTAAATAGAAATCTCGCGGTTGCAAGGGCTCGATCCGTTGCCAGGAATGATGGGTACGCCAAACTGGGAGACACCACAAATCGCGCTCAGGTTCGCTACTTGCCCGGCCGGGCTGCTGTTCTCAACCGCAGATTTGTTCCGGTTCAGAGCTCCCAGGCTGTAGTCGACATCGGGGATTTGGACATCCACGGGTCCGTAGAAGATTCCATATCCGCCGCGGATCACTGTTTTGTGATCACTTCCGGGAGACCAGGCAAAGGCAACTCGAGGCGCGAAATCTTTCTTATAAGTGGTTAGGGGGGCGAACTGCGTGTCAAGCTCGTAGCGAAGACCGTAGTTCAACTTGATGTTGGGTGCGACCTGCCAGGAATCTTGGGCGTAGAACGCGGTGAGAGGCCGAGTGTAATAAGGATAAGTTGGATCCCCGAAGCCCTGCTGGTAAACCTGGGGTAGCCCCAACGATGCCGATTGCAGCGGGTTGATGGTGGCGTTTGCAAGCTGCGGGCTGATCGCAATGCCGGGAAGCGAGCCGAACACAAAGCGTCCAGGAAAGAAAGTGTGCGATTCGGTGTGATTGCCCCGAAGTAGTTCGTAGCCGCCAAACTTAAAAGTATGACGGCCGCGGATCACGGTGATATTGTCCGCGAATTCGTAGCGGCGCAGGATAGTGAGGTTGGGCAGAAAAATGTTCGACCCCAGGTTGTTGATAAAGCTTGGTATCTGCAATCCCACTTCAGCCGGGGCGTTTGGGATCACGTTGAAATGCCAGTAATCCCACTGCACCCGAGCCTCATTCTGGATGGACGGGTTGAACTGGTGGTACCAGGCGCCTTGCAAGTCATTGTCGTAGTCGTGGGTCGAGCTTCCCGCCGAATAAGCGGTTAGTGATTGAACATCGGGCGACTCTTCCAGGTCGTGCCCATACCGGTAGGTGACCGAAAGCTCGTTGTTCAAATTGAAGCGATGATCAAGCCGAAAAGACGCCAGGTATTGCCGCGTGTCATAAGGAAAAAGTCCGCCCTCAGTTTCGAATTGATTCTCCAGGAAACCATTCAGCGCGGCCTGCCCCGGGGTTATGAAAGGGTTCAGACCGCCGGGGTTTGTGTTCACAGTCAAGATGCTTTGCAGAGCAAGCCCGCAAAAACTTGGCGGCAGGGGCAAATTCGGCAAACAAGCTACTGGCGCCGGGGAGGGGTTTGCCTCCAGCCCGGCAATAATGGCGTTCTGCGCCGGCGTCGTACGAAAAATATCGGTATTGGTTAATAGCGGAACCGAGTTCTGCGCATTCTGCCGTAAGCCTTCGAACGCAGCGAAGAAGAACGTTCGATCTTTCTTAATCGGAAAACCCAGCGTTCCGCCGAATTGCTGACGCGTCAAAGAATCCTTGATCGGCGAGCCCAAAGAGTCAGGGCCGGCGGGATTAAAGACCTGGCCTGGTTCTAATGCCTGGCTGAAGGAAAAAGGATCGCGGGCGTCCAGCGCATCGTCGCGGAAAAAACCGTACAGCGTGCCATGCACACTATTAGTGCCCGATTTGGTCACAATGTTGATCGAAGCCCCGGTGGCTGCTCCGAGCTCCGCGTCGTAATTGCTGCGATTGATTTGAAATTCCCGCACTGCATCCTGGCTCACCGTCAGGCGCACGCCTCCGCTGTCTCCTGAAGTCTCGCCACCATCCACGGTTATGTTATTTCCCCTGCCATTGCTGCCGTAGAAAGAGAGGCCGCTCTGTGGTGTCTGCGCGACTCTGAAATCCTGGTCCCCGGCCAGCCGAGTCGCATCGGATACGCCGGGAGCAAGCAGCGTAAATGTAAGATAATCGCGCCGATCGATGGGCAAGTCCGCAATATATTGTTGCGTGATTCTGTCTGCCTGGCTTCCGCGCTCAGTCTCTACAACAGGCGGTTGGTCGGTCACCTCGATCACGGTTGCGACCTGCGACGGACTTAGCTTGAAATCGGAGATCACCGTCTCCCCGATGGCGACCGCGACTCCCTTTCGTATTTGGGTGGCGAAACCAGCCACCGCCGCGGTCACGTTATAAGTGGTGGGGGAAAGCCCCGTAACGCGGTATTGGCCGGTGCTGTTCGGCTCAGCGGCACGACTCAGGCCAGTCTGCGTATCCACCACGGTGATGGTGGCCTTGAGCAAAACACCTCCCGCGGAATCGGTCACAGTCCCGGTAATCTCTCCCGAAGTACCGACGCCTTGCGCGAAAGCCATAACCGTTGCGAACACCCAACACACGAGAACGCACGTGATCGACTTCACCGCGGCACAGAAAACTATGCGCTTCCAGGAAGGGGTATCTCTGAATGAAACCACATGCCTATCGAAGTTACTCTTGTCGAAGTCCATATTCCCCTTTCTTCATTTCCGGCTTGGGTCATCTCGATTCATTCGCGGTCGCGCGCAGGCGTCCAGAAGGGTTTATTCCACGCTGCTGTGGAAGAGGGCGGAAACGCTGATGCATTTACTGGGCTGTCTTGAGTTGGCTGACTGAGGATAAACAGGAACTTCCCACGCTCCGGCGCGACAGGGCGTCGTATCTGCATGATGCGGGAGCGTATCCGCATTTAGGAAATTCATCAAATGAATTGTTTTGATGAAGCATTATGCGTGCCGGGAATGTCAGGAACCGCGCTCTCGTCGAGGCAAATCGCTCCATTCGTTAGCTGGCGATGTTAGCCGGGGATGTCGCGCGCCTCTTCGACCGCATGTGAAAGAAGAAATTCGACTATCTCAGTATTGGCCGCCTGCGTCTGATCGGTAAGAAAGAGGTGACTCGCTCGTTCGAGCAGAACAAGCTTTGCCCCAGGAATTCGCCCAGCGATCAGCTCTCCATTGCCGGGTGGCACGAGCGCATCGGACTTGCCGTGAATGACCAGAGTCGGTGCTGCGATCTGCGCGATTCGACTGTACCCCTCCCACGCCAGAATGCCCTGCAGTTGCGCGCTATAACCCTCGCTCGACGCTGCCCATTTTTGCCGAAGGCTGGTGTCCTCATCGATTTTGTCCCTCGGGGTGGCTGCATCGTAGATGTAAGGAAGGATCGCCTTCCGGGCCTGCTCCGGGGACATGTTGCGCGCCTTCAGAATATTAGTCACATGGCGTTCTGCGCGCACCGCGGAGGGCCCGCCCGCCGACGTGCACCCCAGAATCAGCGAACGGGTGCGCGACGGATATTGCAGAGCGAATTCCTGTGCAATCATGCCGCCCATCGACATTCCGAAGACGTGGGCGGTGGAAACACCCGCTGCATCCAGAACCGCCGCCGCGTCGGATGCCATGGTGGCAATCGAATACGGCCCCGCGGGAACTTCGCTCAGCCCCGCTCCTCGATTATCGAACGCAATCGTGCGGAAATGTTGCGACAGGACAGGGCGCGACCGATGCCACAGAGCCGAGGGATAGCCGAGACCCATGAGCAGCAGAACCGGCTCTCCCTTACCCTCTGCGTCCCAATAAATCTTCGCTCCCTGATTCTCGACGAAAGGCATGGAGGTCTCAGACCGTATACCGCTCGCTCGCCAACAATCGGCCCGCAATCTTGCGCCGCAATTCGATGGCATTCACTGGATCGTGAGTGGCGTAAGCGCGCAGGCGGCGGAGATTCTGCCGCAGTTCTTCGCCCTGCGCGCAGGCACTGAGGATCGTTGTTGACGCCAGTTCGATCCTGCCCATGGCATCGCGCAGGTAGACCGAGCAGGCATCCGCCGCATTCGCTCCCCCGCCCGCGGAAACCAGCTTCCGGCTGCGCAGCAGGCTGGACTCCATGGCAAATACTTCCATGATGATGTCGGACATGTTCAGGATGATTTCTTGCTGTTGCTCGAGCTTCGCAGCATACCGCCTGTGTGCGAGCCCAAGCGTCAGCAGGGCAACCTTCTTCGCATTCTGTACCAGGCTTAGTTCGGGATCGCCGGCGACTTCCAGAGGATGTGCGTCAGATTCAAGGACGACTGCCTGGGCTGCATCAAGCAGCGGCAGAAGTCCCCGGCTCGCGCGCTTCAACGGCATGCCTGTGATCACCAGGCGGTTAATTTCGCTGGTGCCCTCAAACAGGCGGTTGATGCGCGAATCGCGATAGGCACGCTCCACCACATAGTCCTGATGGTAACCGTAGCCTCCGTGGATTTGGACCCCCTCGTCGACCACATAATCCAGCATCTCGCTGGCATAGACCTTGATCATCGAGCACTCGGCGGCAAACTCCTCGATTGCCTTGAGCTCTCGCGTATCGTTCGCGGATTCCGGAGACGCGGCGTGCATCTGATTCTCAATCAGTCCGACCACGCGCCAGGTCATGGACTCGGCCGTGAAAATGCGGATCGCCATCTCCGCCAACTTGTGTTGAATCGCACCAAATTCGGCGATCGCCGAACCGAATGCCTTGCGTTGCTTGGCGTACTTAATGGAAATCGCGAGCACGTTTTTCGCAGCTCCCACTCCCGCAGGACCTAGTTTCAGCCTTCCAATGTTGAGGATGTTGAATGCGATCACGTGCCCCCGGCCGATCTCCCCCAGCACGTTTTCCACTGGCACCGGCACATTGTCGAAATACACGGCTGTGGTGGAACTACCGGTGATGCCCATCTTGTGTTCCTCCGCGCCGCTGGTGACTCCGGGAAAGTTCCGTTCCACCAGAAAAGCCGTAAACTTTTCGCCTCCAACCTTGGCAAACACTGTGAACAGATCCGCTGCGCCACCGTTGGTGATCCACATTTTCTGGCCGTTCAAAATGTAATGCTTCCCATCGGGCGTGAGATCGGCGCGCGTGCGTGCCGCTAGAGCGTCCGAACCCGCCAGCGGCTCGGTAAGCGCATAAGCGGCCAGCATCTCGACCTTGGCCAGTTTTGGCAAATACTTCTTCTTCTGTGCGGGAGTTCCAAAGTAGACGACGGGAAGTGTGCCGATTCCAGTGTGAGCCGAGTGCCAGCCCCCATAGGAGCCGTCCCGCCCCATGCGCTCGGCGGTGACCATCAGCGACGGCAGATCCATGGCCATGCCGCCATACTCCTCCGGAATCGCCATCGCCGTCAGACCGAGCTCCACCGATTTGCGCAGCACCGCCATCGCCGCGCCCGGTTTCTTTTCCCGGATCGCCGGCAGATTCGGTTCAACTTCATTGGCCCAGAATTCCTCGACCATGTGGCCGACCGCGAGATGTTCTTCGGTGAGGTCTTCGGGCGTAAAAATGTCTTGCGGCTCCGAGTCTTCGATCAGAAATGCCGTTCCTTTTGTTGTTTTGCGCGAAACGTCTGTTAATGTCGTCATGAAAAACTCCTATGCCACCTTTCGAGATTGAGAATCTGAATTCTCTGAAACAGTTTGAAGGACACGAATTCCCGGCGACAGACTGGTTCGTGGTCACGCAGGATCGCATCCAGAAATTTGCCGACGCCACCGAGGACCGCCAGTGGATTCACCTGGACCCCGAGCGCGCTCAGCGTGAGTCGCCCTTCGGCGGCACCGTCGCCCATGGATTTCTTACGCTCTCGCTGCTGAGTTATTGGCTCAAGCAGGCAGTCCAGATCCGCACCGGAGTTGGGTTGAGTGTCAACTACGGCCTGAACAAAGTTCGCTTCCCGGCGGCGGTTCGCGCCGGCTCGGCGGTTCGCGCCCGAATTACCCTGCTCTCGGCAAAGGAGTCGCCGGAGTTTGTGGACGCTGCCTTCCTCATCCAAGTCGAGAATCAGAATTTCAGCAAACCTTGCTGCGTGGTTGAGTGGTTGGTCCGGTATTATCCCGGCTGAACAGTCGTTCATATAGCCCCGCTTTCCGCACACTGCCACGAGGCCCGCAGCAAAGTTCGAATTCTCTTCGACAAATCAGCGAAGCGCTCGTCCTGCGTTAATCCCTGAGCGTAGCGGTAATAAATCTGTTGAAGAATGACGGCGACCTTGAAGCGGGCAAAGGTCAGGTAGAAACACATGTCGCGGGAGTCAACGCCCGTTGCGGCGACGTAGCGCTCGAGCAAGTGCGCCCGGCTCAGTGTTCCCGGCAAGGTCGTTGGTGCGGTACGAATTTCCTGAAGTTCCTGCGGATCTTGCGGATCAACCCAATACGCCAAGGCCGTACCCAAGTCCGTCAGAGGATCTCCTATCGTGCACATCTCCCAATCAAGAACACCCACAATCTTGGTCGAGTCCGCAGGATCAAGCACGACATTGTCATACTTGTAATCGTTGTGGATCAACGCCGTCCCTTGGCTGGCCGGCATTTGTTCGATGAGCCAGGTAGAAATGCGTTCGACTTCGGGCAGGTCGTGCGTTCTCGAATTATGGTACCGCTCGATCCAGCCCTTGACCTGGCGCTCGAGATAGCCCTTGGGCTTTCCCAAGTCGTCTAGACCAATCGCTGCATAATCCACTTGGTGCAAGCGCACCAGGTTGTCGAGAAAAGCTTCGCTCAGTTTTCGTGCCGCCTCGGGCAGAAAAGGTACGTCCGGCGGGGGATCACGGCGAATGATCATTCCGTGAATCGGCTCCATTAGATAGAAAGGCGCATTAAGAATCGATGGATCGTCACAATAAAGGATCGCCTTCGGCGCGACCGGATAGGCGGCGTGCAGTTTCGACAGGACGCGATATTCGCGAGCCATATCATGCGCGGACCGGACTTTGCTTCCAAAAGGCGGCCGCCGCAGCACGACTTCCCGGCTTCCCATCCGCACCAGGTAGGTCAAATTGGAGTGGCCGCCGGGGAATTGTTCCACGGAAACCGTTTCACCGGATGCGAAGTACTCGTTCAGTAGCGGCCTTAGCCGATCTACGTCGAGCTCTTCGCCCTTCCTCACCGTTCCCGCTTGATCGCAGAGTGACACCATCGCAAGTCCTGTGTCGGCTACCAGTAAGTCAGCAACGAATCCTCATCGAGATGCGGATGTGCGTTGAAGGCGCTCACCATGAACGACTGGTCGGACGCGTGAAAATCGCTGAACGAACAGTTGCGCGACATCCAGGAGACACGCAGCGAGTCCTCGACCGATAAATGCAGCGCCTGGCGCATCGCTGCGCCAATCGCTCCAGCTGAAGTAAAGATCACGACGCTCGCCGCCGGAGCGGTAGTGCGCATCACGTGTTCCAGCCCGCGCTCTACTCGCAAACAGAACTCGTGCCACGATTCGATGCCGTCGGCGGCAACTTCTCCTGTCGCCCACATGCCGATCACTTTCTCGAACAGCTTTTGGAAACTTCTCCGCCGCTCGCCCGGTTCGCGAGAACTTTCATGTGCGCTGCTCAGCTCTCGAATCCCGGCGTTCACTTCCACTAATTGTGGAAGACAAGTGCGCATGACGGCCTCAGCTTGATATTCATCGAATTCGTTTATCGCCACGATCTCGGGAAAATGATGGCCGGCATCGCGATAGACTTCGGCTACGATCTCGGCTGTCCCTCGTTGCCGGCGGCGCGGACCCGAGTACGCGCTGTAAAAAGTCATGCCTCTCTTGAGCCAATACTGTCCCAGCAGTCGGGCTTGCTCTTCTCCGTTCGCGCACAGCTTGTCGTAGTCCGCCTCCAGAAAAGACGCTTGCGCGTGGCGCACCAGGGCGATGTGCCTCATGCGGAATCCGGACGTTCGAACAACCCCGCTGCACCCTGGCCGCCGCCAACACACATCGTGACAACTCCGTACCGAGCCTTCCGCCGCGCCATTTCGTTTGCCAGCGTCCCTACCATCCGCGACCCGGTCATGCCGAAGGGATGGCCAATCGAAATCGAGCCTCCATTGACGTTCAATTTGTCGGGATCGATTTCCAGGCGATCGCGGCAATAAATCACCTGGACTGCGAACGCTTCATTGAGCTCCCACAGATCGATGTCACTGGATTTAAGGCCGGCTCTCTGCAACAACTTCGGCACCGCATAGACTGGGCCGATTCCCATTTCATCCGGATCGCAACCGGCTACCTGGAAGCCGCGAAAAACCAGTTTGTAAGGGATGCCAAGCTGCTCCGCCCGCTCCCGCGACATCACCAGCGTGGCCGATGCTCCGTCGGAAAGCTGCGAAGAGTTCCCGGCAGTGACGGTGCCTTGGCCGCTGGTCTGGTCAAAGTGCGGTTTCAGCGCCAGCAGTCCCTCCAACGTCGTGTCGGGACGATTGCATTCATCCCTGTCGGCACTCACTTCTTCCTTCGCGACTACTTCATTCGTCTTCTTATCCAGGATCGCGCGCGTCACGCGCATAGAAGCAATCTCTTCCTCGAAAAAGCCCTCGCGCTGCGCGCGCGCTGTGCGCTGCTGGCTCAGGAGCGCGTACTCATCCTGCGCCTGCCGGCCGATCTTGTAACGCTTCGCCACAACTTCGGCGGTTTCTCCCATCACCATATAGACGCCCGGCATCCGCTCGCGCAGCCGCGGATTCGGATCGTGGTTGCGCGGAATCAGGCTGATGCTCTCCACACCGCCGCCGATGATCGCATCGCTCCCTCCGCTCACGATTTGATAAGCAGCCTGTGCGATCGCCTGCAGCCCGGAAGAACAAAATCGGTTGAGGGTAAGGCCACCGACCGACGTCGGCAGACCGGCCAGCAGCGCTGAAACTCTCGCGATGTTGTGTCCCTGCGGACCGTGAGGCTGACCGCAGCCGAGGATGACGTCTTCGACTTCGAGCGGAGCGAGCTGCGGCGTTTTGCGCAGCACGTCCTTGATGCAATGCGCCGCCAGATCGTCCGGCCGCGTCAGGTTGAATGATCCGCGGAATGACTTGGCCAGCGCCGTGCGGGAACTGGCGACGATGACTGCTTCTCTCATGCGACCAACACTTTCATAATTCTTGTCCTGACTTATCTTTCTCGCAGATCGCGCGTTTTCGCCGGTGCAGGTTTACGCCGCCACCGCTTGTTCTTTGTCGAACTCGGCAAACGTCTTGCCTGATTCAGTCAGACGTTTCAGCAGAGGAGCCGGAGCCCACAGCTCTCCGTGTCGCTCGTGCAATTCACAGATGCGCTCGTAGACCCTGGGCAATCCCACCGTATCGGCATGCCACATGGGCCCGCCCCGATACGCGGGAAAACCATAGCCATTGAGATAAATAATGTCGATATCGACTGCCCGCTGCGCGTATCCCTCTTCGAGAATGCGCGCTCCTTCATTCACCAGCGCATAAATGCAACGATCGACAATCTCTGCGGCCGAGATTTGCCGCTGCGGAATTCCCGCCTCCTCGCTCCACTTACGCACCAACGCACTTACCTCGGGATCCGTGTCGGCACGCCGGTTCTCGTCGTAGCGATACCATCCCTTCATTGTTTTCTGCCCATAGCGTCCCATTTCGCAAAGACGGTCTTCGGCAAAAGGCTGCCGGACGCCGGGTTTCTCCAGATGCCGGTACTCTTTGCGGATGCGCCAGCCCACATCGAGACCCGCTAGATCGCCCGTCGCCAGCGGGCCCATGGCGTTGCCGAATTCGACCAATGCTTTATCCACGGCTTCTACCTCGGCGCCTTCCTCCACCAGAAATTGCGCTTCGCGGCGATACGGACCGAACATGCGGTTGCCCACAAAGCCGCGGCAGTTCCCGACCAGCACGCCGATCTTGCCCAGCTTCTTCGAAAGTTGCATGCACGTGGCAATCACTTCTTTGCCGGATTTCTTCCCGCGCACAATTTCGAGTAAGCGCATGACATTCGCCGGACTGAAGAAGTGTGTCCCAATTACCGCTTCCGGACGCGACGTGGCACTTGCGATTTCATCGATGCTCAGCGTTGAGGTGTTGCTTGCCAGAATCGCTCCTGGCTTGCAGGCGCGGTCCAAATCCGCAAACACGGTTTTCTTCAACGCCATGCCTTCGAAGACGGCCTCCACCACCATGTCGACATCGGAGAAGGCATCGTAGTTAAGCACTGGAGTGATCAGCCGCAGGCGCTCTTCCACGAACTCCTGGGTAAAGCGCCCACGCTGCACTGAACTGGCATAGTTCTTGCGGATTTTTCCCATGCCCACTTCCAGCGCCGCCTCGTCCACGTCCTTGAGCAACACAGGAATGCCGGCGTTGGCAAACACCATCGCGATTCCTCCGCCCATGGTTCCGGAGCCGACCACCGCCACGCGGTTGACAGGAATCACCGCTGCTTCTTTCGGGATGTCATGAATCTTTGCGACCTCGCGCTCGCCGAAGAAAACATGAATAAGCGCCTTCGACTGATCGGAGAAAAGACATTCGTTGAAAAGCTTCGCTTCAGCCTGGCAACCTTCTTCGAACGGCAGTTGGGTCGCCGCTTCTACGGCGTCAATCGCCGCCAGAGGAGCCACGAGACCTCGTTGCCTCTTGCGAGCCGCGTCGCGCGCTGCCGCAAAAATTGCGGTGTTTTCCGTAGCGGTTCCCAGCTTCTCTGAGCGTTCCCGCGTCTTGGGCGCAGGGTTGCCGGCGATTTTGCGGGCGAAAGCCACGGCTCCTGCAAGCAGATCTCCGTCGATCAACCGATCGATCAGTCCCAGTGCGGCCGCCTCGCGGGCCGAAACCGGTTTGCCCTCGGCACACATCTCTACCGCCTTGGTAACACCCACCAGGCGCGGCAGACGCTGCGTTCCTCCGGCCCCCGGAATAATTCCCAGCTTCACCTCCGGCTGGCCCACCTGCGCCGTGGGAGATGCGACCCGGTAATGACCAGCCATAGCCATCTCCAGTCCGCCCCCAAACGCCGTACCGTGAATTGCCATTAGCACCGGCTTCCCGCTGTTTTCAATGCGAAGCAGAAGCGGTAGCAGGCTTCTCCGCGGCGTGGCGCCGGAAGTCATCTTGCCGAATTCCCTGATGTCTGCGCCGGCGACGAAAGTACGTCCAGCGCCGATCACGACCGCAGCTTTAACCGCCGGATCTGCATTCATCTCGTCGATCGCCGCCCCGATTGCCTCCGGCAGGCCCGGACTGAGAGCGTTCACGGGTGGATTGTCGATGGTGATGACCGCGACGTCGTCTTCTCTGCTTAATTTCACAAGTTCGTTCATAGATCCCTTTGCAAGGCTCCTGAATTCCAAGGCCGGCCGAGTTCTTCACGTGCGAGGCGCGCAATCCGTACTTCGATATTTCTTGCGCAACTCTCGCTTCAAGACCTTTCCCGTCGCCGTCCGCGGCAAGCTTTCGCAAAATTCGATCGATTGCGGACACTTGTAATGAGCCAGGCGAGCGCGGCAGAACTCGATCAACTCCGCTTCAGTCGGCTTGCATCCCGGTTTCGCTACTACCACGGCCCACGGCACCTCGCCCCATTTCTGGTCTTCCACGGGGATCACCGCAGCTTCGAAAACGCCGGGGTGCGCCGACAACACTTTCTCTACGTCGAGCGACGAAATGTTTTCCCCACCGCTCACAATAATGTCCTTCTTGCGATCAACGATGCGGATGTAGCCATTTTCCGCGATCACGGCCATATCGCCGGTGCGAAACCATCCGCCTCGCAAAGCTTCAGCCGTAGCTTCCGGCTGTTGCCAGTAACCCGCCATGACTCCGTCGCTGCGGGCAATGATCTCTCCCATCGTCAGTCCGTCGTGGGGCACGTCTTTATCCTCCGCATCGACTACGCGAAGTTCAACTCCCGGAAAGGCGCAGCCGGTCATGGCCTGAATCGAATATCGTTCTTCCTCTGTGCATTGCATGTCCGGTTTCAACTCAGCGCAAGCCAGGGACGGTGCGCACTCCGTCAGACCGTATCCCGAGAAGCATTTAAATCCGAACGTCTGCTCGGCGCTCCGGATGAGCGTAGGAGACGATGCGGCGCCGCCGATCGTAGCCCACTCCACACTGCTCAGGTCATACTTCGAACGCGCCGGTGAAGCCACCAGCGCCGCCGCCATGATCGGCACCAGGCTCAGATGCCGCACCTTTTCGCGCTCCACCAAGCGGAACACCTCCTCGGGCACGAAGCGCGGAAGCATGACATGCGTTCCACCGACCATCGTCACCGTGTGGGCTGCTCCCCAGCCGTTGGCATGAAATAAAGGAATCGTGTGCAGCAGCACATGATCGTAAGCAACGTGATAGTGCATCGCGATGTTCATCGCGTACAGGTATACGTTGCGATGGGTGAGCATCACGCCCTTCGGACTGGCGCTGGTTCCGCTGGTGTAGAACATCTCCGCCACCGAATTCTCATCAAACGCCATCAGTTCTTCGCGGTAGGGAACAGCGGCAGCCAGCATCTGCTCGTAAGATTGACCGCAAAGCCACTCCGCTTGCGGTTTTCCACTGAGCTGAATGAACGAGCGCACCGTGGGCAAGTCGCGGCGGAAGGAATCCACGAGATCCAGAAACTCTTCCTCCAAAAACAGAATCGCAGCGCCAGAATCATTCAGAATATAGGCAAGCTCCGATGCTGCCAGGCGGATATTGAGAGGAAGTAAAATGCAGCCCGCTTCCAGAACTCCAAAGTAAGCTTCGAGCAGACGATGACAATTCAAACTAAGAAATGCCACGCGATCACCAGCCTTGACTCCGGCGGTTCGCAACGCACCGGCCAAACGCCCCACACGATCGCCAAATTCGGCATAAGTAAAACGCAGGTCCCCGCACACGACAGCCGTTTTGCGGGGGAACTGCTGCTCCGAGTAGCGAAGGAAGCGGATCGGGGTCAGGGGAACGTTCATAAAATTTCCTACCAGGCCGTCTGGCCTCCGTCGACAACCAGCACATGTCCGGTCACGTACGCTGAAGCTTCCGACGCCAGAAAAACCGCCGCGCCTTTCAGATCGTTGTCGCCACCAAACCGGCCCGCCGGAATCTTCTTCAGCAAAGAGTCCTTACGGTGTTCGATCACCCCTCTCGACATGTTGGTCGGAAACCATCCCGGCGCGATCGCATTGACCTGGATATTGTGTTGCGCCCACTTGCACGCCAGATCCTTGGTAAAGGCGATCACCCCGCCTTTGCTCGCGTGGTACCCGATCGCCTGCAGTTCCACCGAGGAGCCGCCCAATCCAGCCACGGACGCGATATTGATGATCTTCCCGGACCGCTGCGCAGCCATCGCTTTCCCCACGGCCTGACAAAACAGGAATGT
>Ga0074045_10001346_pt1 | contig 23806 bp, 26 predicted proteins | sample BogForMeECP23OM2_FD_94442 | JGI IMG/M metagenome (GOLD analysis project Ga0074045, IMG submission 94442) | Bog forest soil microbial communities from Calvert Island, British Columbia, Canada - Bog Forest MetaG ECP23OM2 | ecosystem: Environmental > Terrestrial > Soil > Wetlands ... | reverse complement strand
CCCGTGAAGTCACGGCAACTGGGGGTTGCGCGGTTTGCGCCGGCCCCGGCTGATGTTGAGCCTGCGGGGCGGGCTGCTGGGGCGCGTATTTCTTCAGCAGCGCCTGAAAAGCAATGAAGCCCACGAAGGTCAGCAGAAAAACCAGCAGCAGACGCCGCTCCGCGCCGGGTTCCTGTTGTGGATTTTGAAAGTCGGCCAAAGTTTAGTTACCGTGTCAGATTCTGGGCGCGCACACCGTCTTGCAGTTCTCCGTGGATTGGCTTCCCCTGTTTCTCTGTCGCGCGGTCCGCAGCTCCGCTCCCACCACCGGATCGTAACCCGAGCCCGCTAACGGATGACACCGCAACACGCGGCCCAGGGCCAGCCATCCGCCCCGCACCGCGCCGTAGCGTTCAACCGCCTCCATGGCATATTCCGAGCAGGTCGGCACGTACCGGCAAGCCGTCGGTAACATCGGCGAGATGGCCCACTTGTAGGCTCGCAGCAATTGCAGCGTGACGAATTGTGCGCACTCCATCAAGATTGGCTACCGGTTTCCGGCGCGCGGCTTCCAACGTTGCCGGTCGACGCTGTCGTTTTCCCAGACAACTTCTGCTCAATCACCGCGAAGCCGCGTCTCACTTCATTTACTACGTCCGCAAAATCCGCCTTCAGCAACAACTTCTTCGGATTAATCACAACGTCCGCAGCAACTCCCACCGGAGGACCAGAAAGGCGAACCGCCTCCCGCAACCGGCGCTTCATCCGGTTACGCTGGACCGCGCCCCCCAGGGCCCGTCCAACAGTAAATCCCACCCGCAGACCTGGTTGTGCAGGAAAATGTGGCGCGGGCGCCCCCGCCCGCGTTTTGGTATCCCCGTCTGCGCGCGCCCGGTAGAAGACCGTCATAGTCGCGGAAAAATGCCGCCTCCCCTGCTTGTAGACGCGCTCGAAGTCGGCGTGCCGCAACAGCCGGATCGTCCGTGGAAATCGTGCTTTCTCCGAAGGCATCGCAAAGTCCGCTCGAGTCCCCAACCTGTCATATACACCACTGCCGCCGAGTTGCGGCCAGCTTCTGCGGATCTCGACTGTGGAAGTGAGCGGCACCAGAAAGGCTACTCGCGGAATCCGGGCTTCACGGATACCCGCTTCCGCCCCTTGGCGCGGCGCCGGGAAATCACCTTTTGGCCGCCCTGGGTTTTCATGCGCGTGCGAAATCCATGTTTCTTGACTCGCTTGCGCCGGTTAGGTTGGAATGTACGCTTGGGCATGAAAGATAGCTGCTCCTGATCGCCTCAACAGTGTTTGGGCAAACGTTGAGTATAAATGACAAGACCGCGTCAGGGCAAAGGGTGAGGCCGGGTCCCGTTCGATGTGTAGTCGTCGAGCGAAGCTCGACATTTCTTTCTCCCGGAATAATTCTCCGCGAAGTTTGCACCGCGCTCGTTGCAGTTACATCCTCGACACTTGACAGGCGCGCCTTCCGGGGTTCTGAATGTTTGTTCGCGAAAAATTTGTTCGCGAAGTTTTCCGTACGACAAAAATATCTTGTGCTACTATGCCGTTCGGTCGTCTTTGAAAAATTTCTCGTTCACCATGGCAACCGCGCACGATACCAGAGGCGCATTCCGCAGTACACTAGGTGTTCCATCAGCTCGTAGGTAAAAGACATTTTTAACAGGCGCCCTCAGCCAGCCGCCGGGACGCCGCGGCGGATATTTCATACTATGTCAGTTCCAAGCACAACTCTCTCCCCAAATCCGTGGATGCGCATTCTTGACGCGCTGGAAAAAAAGATTAACCGGCATTCCTATGACACGTGGTTGAAACCCACACGCTACAGTCATGCCAGCGGCGGAATTTTGTTCGTTCGCGTGCCCACCGTCGAGTTCCGGCACGCCGGCGACAAATATGCCGACCTCATTCAGGAAGCCATCGACAACCTGGGCCTCGAGTTCAACGACGTGAAGTTTGTCACGCCCGAGGACGATCCGGCGGCGACCCCGGTCCGCCACAATGGCGGCCTCTCCGCGGGCGCTGCAGCCGCGGCGCCGGCGCAGGCGCGCTTCGACTGGGATGGCGCTGCGCAACTCAACCCGCGCTACACTTTCGACGCTTTTGTCATCGGCTCGGGCAATCAGTTCGCGCACGCCGCTTGCCAGGCCGTCGCCGAACGTCCTTCCAAAGCCTACAACCCGCTGTTCCTCTACGGCGGCGTTGGCATGGGCAAGACTCACCTCATGCAGGCCATCGGCCACGAGATCAAGCGCCGTCAGCCGCAGTCTGCCATCTGCTACGTATCCAGCGAAAAGTTCACCAATGACATGATCAACTCGCTGCGCTACGACAAGATGACCACCTTCCGCGACAAGTTCCGCGGCGTCGACGTGCTCCTCGTCGACGACATTCAGTTTCTCGCCGGCAAGGAACGCACTCAGGAGGAGTTTTTCCACACCTTCAACGCACTCCACGATGCGATGAAGCAGATCGTCATCGCCAGCGATCGTTCTCCGAAGGAGTTGGCAGAAATCGAAGACCGCCTGCGCAGCCGCTTCGAGTGGGGACTGATCGCCGACATTCAACCCCCGGACCTCGAAACCAAAGTTGCCATCCTGCAGAAAAAAGCGGAACAGGAAAAGGTCACGCTCCCTACCGACGTCGCCCTGTACGTCGCGCAGAACATTCGCTCGAACGTACGCGAGCTCGAGGGCGCGCTCATTCGCCTGGTGGCTCATTCTTCGCTTATCGGCGCCGAGATCACTCTGCCTTACGCCCAGCAGGTGCTGAAGAACTTTATCGACTCCCAGGCCCGAAAGATCACCATCGAGTCCATCCAGAAAATGGTGGCTGAACAGTTCGGCCTTCGCCTGGTGGAAATCAAAGCCAAAGACAATTCCCGCGCCATCGTCTATCCCCGACAGATCGCGATGTATCTCGCGAAGCACATGACCGAAGCCTCGCTCCCGGAAATTGGACGGCAGTTCGGCGGCAAGCATCACACCACCGTGTTGCACTCGGTCGAGAAGATCGAAGAGGCTCGTAAGAACGACAAAGATTTGAACAGGTTGCTCAACAAGCTGACCGAGCAATTAGGCGGATAAACGGGGATTGATTTCATGTTTTACACGGGGAGTCGCGGTTTCACTTTCACCAGGCTGTGAGAGACATGTGGAAGCTGTGCAAGGGTTAGGGGAAATAGCAGAAGCGGAAATCTTCTTCCCGGTCACGCGCTGAGTTGGAGACCGATTTCTCACACGAGGGGATCTCGCTCAACCCGGTGAGAACAGGTACCTTGGTAAAGTTTCCCACTTCTGCGCGACGCCTACTGCTACTACTGGTTTTATAGGTTTTGTATTTGATATAAGGGAAGTAATAAAAGTAGCATGCTGCGCGGGGGACGAAGTCTATGCCGGTGGAAGCGGTCGTTGCTGCGGGGACGGCGGTGGGAACCATGGAGATCACAGTCAGCAAGGTCGAATTGCTGCGAGAGCTGACGGCCACACAAGGCGTGGTCGAGCGCAAGACCACGATTCCCATTCTCTCCAACTATTTATTCGAAGCCTCCGAGGGCAAACTGTTTCTTACTGCGACCGACCTCGATCTCAGCCTCCGCACCTCCTGTAATGCCAAAGTAAAAAAGGAAGGCTCCTGTACCATCCCGGCGCGCAAACTCCACGACTACGTGAAACTGTTACCCGACGCCGACATTACCATCAAGCTGCTGGAGAATCACTGGGTCAGCATCCGCTGCGGCCGATCGAACACGAAGATGGTCGGCATGGCAAAGTCGAACTTCCCCAGCCTGCCGGTATTTCCGACCGCCGGAGTGGTCAAGATTCCCGGAGCTGTGTTGCGCGGACTGATTGCGCGCACCGGCTTCGCCATCTCGAACGAGGAGTCGCGCTATACGCTGAACGGTGCTCTCATGCTGCTGAAGCCGGAGTCCATCACCATGGTCGCCACTGACGGGCACCGGCTGGCTCACTGCGAGCGCAGCGGAGAAAAGTTTGAAGGGGTCTCCGGCGAGATGAAGACGCTGGTCCCGAAGAAGGCGATGGACGAATTAAAATCCCTGCTCGATTCCAAGCTTGATTCGAGCAACGACGCCGAGACGGTCGAGTTCGCCAAAGACGACTCGACGCTGTTCTTCCGCATCGGATCGCGCCTGCTGACCTCGCGCCAGCTCACCGGCCAATTCCCCAACTTCGAAGCGGTCCTGCCCAAGGACAACACCAAGAGCATCACGCTAAACAATTCCGATCTGAATTCGGCGATCCAGCGCGTGGCGCAATTTGCCGATGAGCGCTCGCGCGCCGTGCGCCTGAAACTCGAAAAAGGTGAGGTAAAACTCTCCGCATCTTCCACCGAAGCCGGAGAATCCGAAGATTCGATCGAAGCTCCCTACGACGGCGAAACCCTCACCATCGGCTTCAACGCGGTCTATCTGGTCGACTTCTTAAAAGCCGCCGGGACCGACGAAGTGCGGTTGGAACTAAAAGACTCGCAATCTGCCGGGCAGCTGCGACCGGCGGAAGGCGACGACTACAAGTACCGTTACATCGTAATGCCCATGCGGATTTGAGCGGCAAGATGGGTTTGTCATCCTGAACAAGCGTTCTATGCGCAGTGAAGGACCTACGCACCCCCCCGCCGAGCAGCTCAATCAAGCGTATTCCGAATCTCCGGACCTTGACCTTCCCTTCTCCCTGGCATACATTAGCCCCTGCAATTTAGGGAGGATTCTCCATGCTTGACGGTTTTAAGAAGTTCATCCTGCGGGGCAACGTAGTGGACATGGCGGTAGGCGTCGTCATCGGCGCGGCTTTTGCGGGCGTGGTTGCCGGGCTCACCTCAGCCTTTCTGAATCCGCTGATCAAGCTGGCTACGGGCGGCGGCGAAAAGTTCTCGTCACTGCAGTTCACAGTGCGTGGTGTCGCGTTTCCGCTCGACAATTTCATCAACGCTTGCATCTCGTTCATCTTGATCGCGGCTGCAGTATACTTTTTCGTGGTTCTCCCGGTAAATGCGCTGGTTGCCCGGATGAACCGTGGCGAGAAGGCCCCCGATCCCACCACCAAGAAGTGTCCCGAATGCCTGAGCGAGATCCCCATTGACGCCCGCCGCTGCTCCCACTGCACCCAGCCTGTGATGGGACGAGCAGCGTAAGAGCACAGCTTCTGATCCAGATAACGAGGGCGGCCCGACCGGCCGCCCTTTCGCTGGTTCTTGGTTACTCCCTATCTTCCCTCATCCGCCGACGGTCCGTACACCGATGGCACCGCTACTCCAGTCAGCCGCAAGTAAACTCCCAGCTGCGCCCGATGATGGATCATGTGATTCAGCATCATCCTCCGCAGCGCGCCGATCCGCGGACCGTCGTAAAATTTCTTCTCCCCCATCGCCAGCGTCCAATTCTTCTGCAACTCCGCGTCGCTCGCCCCGCCGACGGCTGCCCGCAACTCCGCTATGTTCTTATCGAACACCTCCACCACATGCTTCTGCGACTCCGCCACCAGCGGCTTGGACCCCGCCGGCCGGTTTCCCACGTCGAACGAGTCGCTCTGCATCACCTGAGTCCCCATGCCCGGCAGCTCCGCGATATGCCCCGCCAGCCGCCCCAGCCCCATCGACTTCTCGTGAGGCTTCCATGCCAGTTTGTCCTCAGGAATCCGCTCCAGCGTCTTGCGCGTGCTCACCATCTCACCATCAAACTCCTTCAGGAAACTCTCGCTCAATCCCATCCCACCCTCCTAAGATTTCGAAGCTCGACAAATGACCGGCAACTACCCGCTTTGGATGTACGCGAAGCCCTTTCGTTTCCTTAAATTTCGCCGGGAAGATGTCACTGGTTTACCTGGGGATCGGTTGCGTCACTCGATGCTGCAGATATTCTCCGAATAGCGCATGAGAGACCACAACGCCCTGCTGACCCACTCGCACCCACACAAAATATCCACCGAAGGCCTGCGAGATCCCACTATTACTGCCTTGATTCGCTCCCGAACTTTTCCCTACGCTCGCTGAAAAATTCCACTTTCGCCGAAGACGACTCTTCATGGTGCCTCTGCAAGGCCGCCTTGCGACAACTTTCTCCCACGAGTTGACACTTCAGATTCGTGTCACCTGAGCTTCCCTCAGCCTCTCGACATAAGTTTTCTCAGCCTCATCCAAATAAAAAAAGCGGCCCAAAGGCCGCTCTCCATAGCTGAGAACTGAGGACCGAGAACTGTGAACCGAGAAGTTAACCTATGCCCCCGCCGCCGACACAATCCCCGCGATCCTCATCCCCTCGATCCGCGCCAGCACGTTCTCCATGCTTCCCCCCGTGTCTGTGCAAGCATCCACATAAGGATGCCGGCTGCCATCGGCATGCATTACCAGCACAATCGTCTCCACGCGTGCCTTTTTCACCATGTAAGGCAAATGATGCCGGTCGTTCCTTGTCAGACTGGGCCCCAACACCACTAGGTCGAACGTTCCGGTCTTCAGCGCTTCAACCACTTCCTTGCGCCCCAAAGCCCTCTGCACGGTGTGCCCAGCTTGCTCCAGCGCCGCCGCTGGAGCCGTTTGTGCCTCCGCATCCCCTTCGCCGTAAAGAATCCTCAGCTTTGCCGCTTTCGCCATTGCTCCCGTCCTTGCTCAGTACCGAGTACTGGCAAGGTCACGGTAGCAACGCCCCCTCCCTCTGAGAACGTCACCGAAGACCAGCGACGACCGGAGCAATCGCAGTTGGGCGTGTATGTTGCTGGTTTGTTTTCTTGCGGCACACCCCATCCGAAGCCGTCCGGCACGAATCCTCGCTACCCAAAAATAGGCACGCCAAATCCTCTTCCCCTCACGCCCATTCGGCGCTACACTCTTGGCCCAGAGGGGTTTCCCATGTTCCGCGTCCAGTTCGTCGTCGTTCTGGTCCTGCTCACTCTCTCAGCCGTTTGTCCGGCCCAGCAATCCGAGCCGTCCTCCACCGCAACCTGTTACTTGGACGATGGCCGCCAACTCTTCATCCGCTACAATCCCGTCACTGCCAAGACCGACAAAATTTCCTACGGCAAGCCCTGGACCCCTGGTGGCACCCCTATGACCCTCTTCACCGAAGCCCAACTCAGCTTCGCCGGCGCGACTATTCCCGTCGGTGCCTACACCGTCTACCCCATCCCCGCCAAAGACAAATGGACTCTGGTGATAAGCAAAAACGTAACCGCCGGCTCGGCCTACGATGAAAAGCAAGACCTGGCCCGCGCCACCATGGAAACCGATCAAGTAAGCCAGGCTGCGGAGTCCCTTGAGGTTGCCTTCGCCCATACGGGTGAAAAATGTACGCTCCGTATTTATTTCGGCAAGAGCGCCTCCTTCGCCCCCTTCGTCGCCAAACAGTAATTTAGGTGCATGGCACCGCGGCGTCATCTTGAGCGACTGTCGAAGGGATCTCCCGCTTACCGGCCCGGCGTGTAAGCCAAACTGCACCACTACTCCGCAGTACAACCATTAACTTCACTTCCTGGCGATCATTCTTGCTTCCTAGCCTCTGAGCATCAGGGGCCGCGGCTTCATCGCGAGAAAAAGAGAAAAACCAAGAAAAGCCTTGACATGTGATTAGTGTTATAGTTAACTATAACACTATATGACGAACGTGCCTGTTCGAAAGTTGCACCGCTGTCCAATAGGAGACCACACATGAACTTCAAACACACCCTCACTTTAGGATTGGCGCTGGCCCTCTCGTTGTCGGCAGCGGCCCAGTCTGACGCGCAAAAATCTTTCGACCAACTGAAGACCCTGGCCGGCTCCTGGGAAGGCCGCGTGACCACCGACCCTCCAGAGCCAACCGTCCAAGGCAAGTTGGCGCACGCCAGCCTCCGAGTAACGTCCATGGGGAATGCAATGATGCACGAGATGAACATTCCCGAAAGGCCCGACGATCCCATCACCATGCTGTATCTCGACGGCGACCGCCTGATGTTGACCCATTACTGTGACGCGGGAAATCGGCCGCGAATGACCGGCAAGATGTTGGCGGACGGCAAGACCGTGGAATTTGAGTTTCTCGACGTCGCCGGCAGCACGCAGTACGGACACATGCATCATGCAGTTTTCACCTTCGTCGACGCGAACCATCACATCGAAGATTGGACCTTCATGCATGGGGATCAGACAGTCCACGCGCACTTCGAACTGCAGCGGACAAAGTAAGGGAACGTATTTCTGGCAAGGACTACGGGAAACCAGGATGGACCGTGAGTGGAACGACAGTCAGCCGATTTACCGCCAGCTTCGCGACCGTGTGGTCGCGATGATACTCGACGGCGTGCTCAAGGAAGGCGATCCGCTGCCCTCCGTGCGCAATGTGGCGGCCGAATACCGGGTCAATCCGCTCACGGTTCTGAAAGGTTATCAGCAACTGGTGGACGAGGGGCTGGTCGAGACCAAACGAGGCCGCGGCATGTTCATCAATGCCGGCGCGCGCGGGTTGTTGCTGCAGGGCGAACGGCAGAAGTTTCTTGGCGAAGAATGGCCCAGGGTTTACGCAACCATTCAGCGGCTCGGCCTCAACCCGGAAGAACTTCTGGACGCCGCCGCCCGACAGTCGTCTTCGGATACCGCGCCATCGAAAACCGCCGAATCGATTTCCCCAGAGAAGGAACCCTGAAACCATGGCATACATAGAAGCCCGCAATCTCCGCAAGGCGTTTGGCACAAACATCGCGCTGGACGGCGTCAACTTGCGTGTCGAAGAAGGCCGCATTCTCGGACTCATCGGTCCCAACGGCGCGGGCAAGACCACCGCGCTCAACGCGATTCTTGGCCTCACCCCCTATCAAGGGGAACTGCGGGTGCTCGGACGCGACCCCTGGGCCGAGCGCGATCAACTGATGCGCGACGTCTGCTTCATCGCCGATGTCGCCGTGCTGCCGCGCTGGATACGGGTTTCGCAGGCGCTCGACTACGTCGCCGGTGTGCATCCGCGATTCGATCGCGCCAAGGCGGAGGGCTTTCTTGCCAAGACCACCATCCGGCGCGCCAGCCGGGTTCGGGAATTATCCAAGGGCATGGTGGCCCAGTTGCACCTCGCATTGGTCATGGCCATCGACGCGAAACTCCTGGTCCTCGACGAACCCACCCTCGGCCTCGACATCCTGTATCGCAAGCAGTTCTACGATTCTCTGCTGAACGATTACTTCGATCGCAGCCGCACCATCGTCGTGACCACGCATCAGGTGGAGGAGATCCAGAACGTCCTCACCGATGTCATGTTCATCGACCGCGGCCGCATCGTTTTCGATTGCAGCATGGAGGAACTGGAATCGCGCTATCTGGAAGTGATGGTGCATCCCGGGCAGCTCGTCGCCGCGCAGGCGCTCCGGCCGATGCAGGAGCGCCAGGTGCTCGGGCGCAGCATCCTGCTCTTCGATTCCAAGCGTGACCGTGTCGATCGTCAGCAACTCGCCGCCCTTGGGGACGTGCGCACGCCCAGCATCGCCGACTTGTTCGTCGCCGTAATCGGCAATCAGACCAGCTCGGCACAAGGAGCAGCCCAGTGAATACGATGGACCCTCAATCGAACCCCATGCCCGAGTCTTCGCCTGACTCTCGGGCGAACGATTCTCAGAAAAGCGACTCTCCGTTAAACGAATCACAGGCCATCGCGCCCGCGGTCCCCTCGGTGACTCAGCTCCTGTACTGGTCGGTGCGGCGCGAATTATGGGAGAACCGTTCAATCTATATCGCGCCCTTGGCCGTCGCTGCCCTGTTCCTGTTTGGCTTCCTGATCAGCATGATTCATTTCCCCAGCAGGATGCGCGCCGCATCGGCGCTCGACCCGATGCAGCAGCACGAAATGATCGAGCGGCCGTACCACATCGCCGCGCTGCTGCTCATGGCGACCTATCTTATCGTCGCGGTCTTCTACTGTCTCGACGCGCTGCACGGCGAACGTCGCGACCGCAGCATTCTGTTCTGGAAGTCGCTGCCGGTTTCCGATCTGACCACGGTGCTCTCGAAGGCCAGCATTCCTTTCGTGGTTCTCCCGCTGCTCACCTTCGCCATCACGGTCGCCACGCAGTGGACGATGCTGCTGTGGAGCACCGCGGTGCTCGCAGGAAGCGGTGTAAGCTCCGCGATGCTATGGACACAGTTGCCGTTGTTCCAGATGTGGCTGATGGTGCTCTACCACCTTCTCGCCGTGCATGCGCTGTACTACACGCCCATCTACGCCTGGCTGATGTTGGTCTCAGCCTGGGCGCGTCGCGCGGCTTTTTTATGGGCTGGCTTACCGCTGCTTGCCATCGCCGTCGTCGAGAAGATTGCCTTCAACACTTCGTATTTCGCCAGTATGCTGGCATCCCGCTTCAGTGGCGGCCCGGAAGCTCTCCATTACCCAGCGTCGAGCAGCGCGCCGATGCATTCGCTGACACTACTCGATGTTGGCATCTTCCTGGTCAGCCCGGGCCTATGGATCGGCCTGGCAGTCGCAGCTCTATTTCTGGCTGCAGCGGTCCGCTTGCGCCGCTATCAGGGACCGATCTGATTTCGGCTCCGTGGAGCGCCGGTTTCGTCGCGAAAGGAGTTCTGGAGAATGCCATACTCACCCCTACTACTCTTCCATATCTGCGCAGGGACCCTGGGATTGCTCTCCGGGGCCGTGGCAATTGTTTTCCGCAAAGGTTCCCGCCAGCACGGCGTGGCTGGAAACGTATTTGTCCTGTCCATGCTGTGCATGGCCGGGGCCGGGGCGTACATGGCGTTCATGAAATCCCAACCAGGCAACGTTCTGGGAGGCACTCTAACGCTCTATCTGGTGGCGACGGCATGGATAACCGCCAGGCGCCGGGACGGACACACCCGCATTTTCGATTGGGGCGCGCTTCTGGCCGTATCGGCGGTGGCAGCTTTCAACTTGACCTATGGGATGGAAGCGGCGATGAGCCCGACCGGGCTGAAATACGATTATCCTCCGGGCCCTTACTTTTTCCTGGGCTCCGTGGCTCTGATCGCTGCCGCCGGGGACATTCGCATGCTCATACGCGGCGGTATTGCGGGCGCACAACGCATCGCGCGCCATCTGTGGCGCATGTGCTTTGCCCTGTTCATCGCCTCATCGTCCGTCTTCCTGGCAAGGCAACAAATATTCCCTGCTCTACTGCGCAAGACAGGCGTACTTTTTCTCCTGACCTTCCTGCCACTGATATTAATGATTTTCTGGCTGGTTCGCGTTTTGTTCAAGAGTGCGCATAAGAGAACTGCCTCACCTGTCGAGTGGCAAAAGAAACCGATTATTGATCTGGTCCGCGGAACGTGATCAGCTATTTTGTTCGACTCCTCGAGCGGCCTCCGCTACGGCCTGAAAGGAACGCATGAAAGCCATCGTCTTTCACCACTATGGCTCGCCCGACGTTCTGCATTGTGAAGAAATTGAAAAGCCCGTTCCCAGAGACAACGAGGTCGTGATCAAAGTTCGCGCCGCTTCCCTTAACCCGCTTGACGGCGGCGTAATGAAAGGCAAGCCGTACACCTTTCGCTTACTGTCCGGCCTGAGCAAGCCAAAGGTCACCCAAGCGGGCGTAGATGTCGCTGGCCAGGTTGAAGCGGTGGGCAGCAACGTAACCCAGTTCAAGCCGGGCGACGAGGTGTTCGGCGTGTGTATCCGCTACCCGCAAGATTCGGGTGTCAAAGTCTGGATCAGCCAGGGGGCCTTTGCCGAATATGTGTGTGCTCCCGAGTCAACCTTGGCCATAAAGCCGGATAACGTCAGCTTCGAGCAGGCAGCATCCGTGCCGGTAGCGGCATTCACCGCATTGCAGGGTCTTCGCGACAAGGGACACGTTCAGCCCGGCCAGAAGGTTTTGATTAACGGTGCGGCGGGAGGCGTAGGCACTTTCGCCGTGCAGATCGCCAAATCATTCGGCGCACATGTTACCGGCGTATGCAGCACGAGGAACGTAGACATGGCCCGATCCATCGGCGCAGATCGGGTCATTGATTACACGATAGAGGACTTCTCCAAAGACGATTTCGTCAAAAGCGGGCAACGCTACGACCTGCTATTCGACTGCGTTGGCAACCGTTCGTTGTCAGCATGCCTGCGCGTCTTAAATCCCAAAGGGATATTAATGCTGGTCGGAGCGCAAGGCAGTCGCTGGGTGATCGGTATTATGGTTCGTCCGCTCCAGGCGCTTGTGCTGTCACTCTTCGTCAGCCAGAAGCTGATCATGTTTCTGGCGAAGCCGAACCAGGACGACCTGAACGTCATGTGCAACCTCATGAAGACCGGAAAAGTAACGCCGGTGATCGACCGCCGTTACAAGTTGAGTGAGGTCCCCGAGGCGATCCGGTATCTGGAACAAAAACACGCTCGAGGAAAAGTAGTAATAACTTTTGACTGAATGAGAAACATGTGGGGACAGCCGCCTCTTCGGCAAGCTCAGGGCAAGCTTTCGGCTGTCCGGTCGAGCGAAGCTCGACGGCTTTTCGTTTGCGAACGAGCCGATAAAAAGACCCGCTAATCGTCAGCCCGCTAATCATCAGCCCGCTAATCATCAGCACCTTGAACCTTGGGTCTTCTGAGACAATTCCCCTCATGCGATCCGTCCTGGTCATCCTGGCTGCCGTTACCGCTCTAGGCCAGTCCGCCCCTCAAGTGCAACTCTCCCACACCACTGAAAGCCTCCGCGGCGTAGGCGCCGTCTCCCGCGAGATCGCATGGGCCTCCGGAACCCACGGCACCTATCTCCGCACCACCGACGCCGGCCGCACCTGGACCCCGGCTCAACTCCCCGGTGCCGAAGCTCTCGACTTTCGCGCCGTGGTCGCCTTCTCCACCGACCAAGCTTTCCTCATGTCCTCCGGCCCCGGCGATCAGTCCCGCATCTACCACACCGCCGACGCTGGTCGCCACTGGCAGCTCCAATTCACCAGCTCAAATCCCAAAAGCTTTTTCGATTCCATGGTTTTCTGGGATCCAACCCACGGTGTAGTCCTTGGCGATCCCGTCCCCGATGAAGCCGGCAAACTCAAGTTCGAACTCCTCCAAACCACCGACGGCCAAACCTGGACTCACATCCCACCCTCTCAGCTCCCTCCCGCAGTGGAAGGCGAAGCCGCCTTCGCCGCCAGCAATTCCTGTCTCGCCATCCTTCCTGCGACCCGCACCGCTGGACAAAATACGGGCGGGGATACAAACGGGAAGGGCGCGACTTCCAGTCGTGCCGTTAGTGATCGGAAAGAGGATCGGGCTTTAGGCCCCGAGGGAAGCGACTCCAACATCTGGTTCGCCACCGGCGGCCGAATAGCCCGCGTCTTCCACTCCTCAGACCGCGGCCGCACCTGGCAAGTCTCAGACACTCCCATCACTCATGGCCCTGACTCCGCCGGAATCTTCTCCATCGCCTTTCGCGACCCGCTCCACGGGGTAATCGCTGGCGGCGACTACAAGCATCCCGATCAGGACGGCGACAACCTCGCCTTCACCAACGACGGCGGCAAGACCTGGACCCTATCCCAGATCCACCCTCAAGCCTATTTCTCTGCCCTAGCCTACGCTCGCGCCAGCATCACGACCCGAACCAAGGCCGTGGACGAAAATCAGGCCAACTCCCGCATCTTTGTGGTAGCTCCTAGATTCATCTTCGACTTTCGCCCGCCCCACGACCCCACTAGCATCAGCCCCCGCAAAAAGTCCCCAATCCAATTCAACGCCGTAAGCCCCTACCCCGAAGGCGGAGCCCTGGTAGTAGGCCCCAACGGCTCCATCGCCACCGTCCCCTAAGAGAACTCACGTGGGGACAGCCCGCCCGAGCCTGCCCTGAGCGAAGTCGAAGAGGCTGTCCGGCGAGGGCAGCGAGTCTCGTTCTTGGCTTTGAGAGTATGCTTGAACAGGCCCGAGAAACCGCGCTTGCCTGCACCCCAACCCGGCCTCCCAGCATCCAACCACAGGAGCATGTTCTAAAGTTCTCTCTTGCCGGCGCCGGATTTGCGGTATAGTCCTAGGATCGTAGCTCCAATATGTTCACGCCCCACCCCAACCTGGCCGATGACGTCAACCGCGCCATCATTCAGTCCGAAATCGAAGGCGGGGTTTTTCTGCACGATCTGCCACCTGCCACCGTCCTCGAAATCCAGACTCTTCACCACGTTTACACCGCCGTCCTCCTCGGCGGCAGCGACGCCCTGATCTCCGGCCATCCCGAATTCTGTCCCAGTCCCGTTCAGGTCGCCATCGCCGGTTCCACCTGGGGAGGCTCCATGCTCAAGCTGCAATACGTCGGGCGCGGCATGCACCTGGAATTTCGCCACCCCGAGTATGACAACCCCATCGTCACCTCGCCCATCCAGGAAATCCGCGACTCCCTGCCAACTGCCGCGAGCCCTCACGCCGTCGACTCCTTTACCTACTAAGCACGCCGCCATTGACTTGCGCGGCCGACCTCTCTAACATTCCCCGAAGCCCGCAAGCCGGAGCTCATAAGCCAGAAGCCGAGCCCATATGACCATCACCTCCCGCGAAGTCAGCCACGTCACCATCGTCGACATCACCGGACGCATCACCCTCGGCGATGAAACCGGCCAGCTCCGCGACACCGTTCGCGCACTCCTCGCTGCCGACAAGAAAAAAATCGTGCTCAACCTCGCCGAGGTGGATTACATCGACTCCTCCGGCGTTGGCGAGCTGGTCAGCAGCTTCACCGCGGTGCGCAACGCCGGCGGCGAACTCAAACTCCTCAACCTCTCCAAGAAAGTTTCCGATATCCTCCAGGTCACCAAGCTCTACACCGTCTTCGACGTAAAAGAAGACGAATTCACCGCCGTAAAATCCTTCGACTACTTCTTCGCCAAATAAGTTCTGACCGGGTACTGGCAACTACCCGCGCTCGAACGCGTGCTTCTTCTCCAGCTCTTCCACCGCGTCCCGCATGGCGCCTTCGAATTGTTCCGCCCGCGCCATCAACTCCGCGGCAGCCTCAGCCCACTCACCTTGCATCCGCAACAGTCCATCCGACCCCAAACGTCCCGCAACTTCGACTGAATGCTGTGGAGTAGTCTCCAGATATTGCGCATCCGTAGGATCAGCAATCCAAACTCCCGATCCCTCATCCACGGAGGGTGCCCCAATTCTCGCCTCTTTTGCGAGAAGTGGGGATTTCCCCGAGCCCTCAACGGAACCTAATTTCAACTTCGTCTCCCAATAAACCTTCCGCTCCAAAAAAGTAGCGATGACATCATCCGTAGCCTTCCCAAACACCCACTTCGCGCGCTTGAAGTCATAATGTCGGCTGGAAAACGCCACCGGCAAAAGCTTCCCCGACTTCACAAACTCGATCTGCCTCCGGTCCACTTCCTTCCGCAAGGCGTTAATCACCGGAGCCTCCGCATCCTTAGGCTCCAAAGACGACAGCACCTCCCGCACCGTCGCCGACAAATTTACCGCCACCGGGGCATGCAGGCCATCAGAATTTTCGAGGCGAATGTCCCCATGAAGCACCCAAAAATCCGCCCCCGAAGTCGACCGGTGAAACGGCCACTCCAGCTGAACAATCAACGGCAGCCCCGTCAACGTCACCCAAATCCTTTTCCCGTCAGCCATACCACGCTCCATCTCCCAACACACTCAAATCTTTCGTGAATAAAACAAAACTCTGTCATGCTGTGAGCCGAGTGGGATCGTCCGAAGGGCGATTCCACCCAGTCGAAGCACTCCATACCTGCCAGTACCGATCGCAACCTCACACAGGATCTCTACCCCACCACCCCGATGAATCCCAAGTCGCGGATACTAAGTTCCATGTATTGGCAACTCACTTCTTCCTTCCGCTCACCTTAGCCCCGATCCGCAGCATCTTACGAACCGTCCCCGTTGGCAGCCGTTTCATCTCATCGTGCAACTCCGTCACGGCATCGAAAAATCCCGCCATGGCCGCCAGCCGCTCCCGCGTAAAATCCGCCCCAGCTTCCTTCGGATCCAGCTCCTCCAAACTCCTTCTCAGCATCTCCCGCGTCGGATCGATCTCCCTGCGCTTCCTCTGCTCAATCACCAGCCGGAACATCTCCCACACATCTTTCATCGACTCATAATGTTCCCGTCGGTCGCCCAGCACATGCACCGCCCGCACAATCCCCCAGCCCTCCAGCTCGCGGATCGACGTGCTGACATTCGACCGCGCCACACTCAGCGTCTCCGCAATCTCCTCCGCCGGCAGCGCCCGCGGAGACAGATACAGCAGCGCATGAATCTGCGCCACCGTCCGGTTAATCCCCCACCGCGTCCCCATCTCCCCCCAGTGCAGAATGTACCCCTTCTGCACCCCAGTCAAAGTAGCCATATCATTTCTTTCAGTTCAATCAGAATCTACAGAACACACCACCGCCGAGTCAACCATCTGCTCGCGTGAAGTCAGCCATCCCTCTGTCATCCCGAACGAAGTGAGAGCCTGCCCTGAGCGAAGCGAAGGGAACTCTGGTTTTCCTGGCAGACAGCGGAGCTGATGTGTACGAACCAGCCCCCGAATGCGTTGGTAGGGCAAGGAAAAGGGTGCCCCAGGTTTCGCGGAATTTGCGAAACCTGGGATTCCACGGTCCCGTCCGCCTAGGGATTTAAGTACAGAACCCAACGCGAGTTCTGGGAGAGGTTTACTTGCTAGCAGGCGCCAGCGGCTCCGTACTAGCGACCTTCTTCTTAACCGGCAATTTCTTCGCCGCCTCCGCCCGCTTGCGCTCCTGATACCGCCGATCATGAAACGACTGGTCCGCCGCCTGTTTCTTCATCGCTCTAGCTTAACACCGTCCCTTACAGAGCCTTATTCGTGTGGGTGCGATACTCGCGCGGACAACGACTCGTGTGGGGACGGCGCCTCGCCCGTCCCGCCCTGAGCGAAGCCCGGATCGCACCGACCACAGGACTTTCCCCCGACTGCAGCTTCGCGAACTCCGCCCGAGCTTCCTTCAGGATAGGAATCCCCGCATCCGCATCTTTCCACAAAGCAAAAAATTCCTTATAAGCCCCAGCACCCGGACCCGCACCGCATCGGCATCCGCTCCCTGCGAGGTTCTAGCTTGCAAAGCATTCCCGCGAGCCAATCCCAGATGAGCTAACGCCCCCGTCCAGCAGTTCCAGACCTTCGGCGTGCGCGGCATCGAGAGCATCGGCCATCTCGATGGCCAGAGAAAGAATAAACTCGGTTTCCATCGGACGCCCACCAATGCGATGCTTCAGCGTCATGCCATCCAGAAACTCCATGGCGATAAACGCCTGCCCATGCTGATCGTCGATTTCGTAAATGGTGCAGATGTTCGGGTGATTGAGCGCAGAAGCGGCTTTGGCTTCTCGTTGGAAGCGGCTCAGAGCCTGCGGATCCTGCGCGACGTCGTCGGGTAGAAACTTGAGCGCAACAAAGCGGTCGAGCTTCACATCCTCGGCCTTGTAGACGACTCCCATCCCGCCACCACCGAGCCGTTCGACGATTCGATAGTGCGAAATAGTCTGGCAGATCATTGGTGGGAATCTTACGTCGGTGAAACCGGCAAGTCAATGAAACCACGCAGGCCTAACGCAGCCACTTGGGGCTACAATCTAACTCCGACCATGCACCCCACGCGCATCGCCGAATTGCTCAAACCCTTTCTATCCCGCCCTACTGACGCTAGTCATTTCGCCCGCAGCCGCAGCGAATGCGACGGCGGAGTGGAGGAACCTGCTGTCCTTTTACCCCCTCAACTCCAAGATATATCGACGTACATCGATATACTCCAACGCTGGAATTCCCGCATCAACCTCACCGCCATCCGCGACGAAGAAGAAATCGTCACCCGCCATTTCGGCGAGAGCCTCTTCGCCGCCCGCCACCTATTTCCGAACACACCTCATGTGGGGACAGCCGCCCTCGGCTGTCCAGCGGAGCGAAGCTCCGCGATCCGTGTCGCCGACCTGGGCTCCGGCGCAGGCTTCCCCGGACTCCCCATCAAACTATGGGCCCCGGAAATCTCCCTGACCCTGATCGAGTCCAACCAAAAGAAGGCCTCCTTCCTGCGCGAGGTAGTCCGCGTCCTTACATTGACGAACGTCGATATACAAAACATCCGCGCCGAAGACCTCTCCGGTACCCAAACCTTCGACGCAGTCACCCTCCGCGCTGTCGAGCACTTCAACTCAGCCTTACCCTTGGCCGCCTCCCTGCTCACCCCCACCGGACGCCTGGCGCTGTTAATAGGCTCTTCACAAGAGGATCAAGCCTGTTCCACTCTTCGAGACTTTTCCTGGCAGCCTATCCCCGTTCCGAAATCGAAGTCCCGCGTCCTGCTGATGGGAGAACGCAGGAACCACGAAGGTTAACAAGTGGGAAGCAAACTCAATATGCAGGCAAATTCACAATGGCGAGCATCATTAACTATCGGCATTGATAAAACAAAGTGGGAACTGTCTCGGATAATGACCAGAAAGATACATTATTGAGTATGACTATCGGCTGTCAATGTTCCTGTCGGAACATTGAACCGAGTGTTCCAACCGGAACATTTTGTCCATTTAGCAACGCTTCTGTGGCTCCCCCAACCCTTAGCTTCCATTAGCTTCCATAAAGCCCCGACGACTTAACGCTGCGCGAAACTGCTTGAATGTCCAACCGGAACATTCCGCGCTCTGATTTTGTCCCCGCAAAATGTTCCGACTGGAACATTGGACGCGTTTTGCACATGAATTCAACGTAAGGCACAACATCTGGCCTTGCATTCGAAATACAAGTAGCACTATTCTGCCAATGGCTCTGGCTCCTCGACAATTTATGGGACGCGTCATCGCTGTTGCCAATCAGAAGGGCGGCGTGGGGAAGACTACGACTGCCATCAACCTAGCCGCGTCCTTCGCGGCGGCTGAAGTGAATACACTGCTCATCGATTGCGATCCGCAGTCGAATGCCACTAGCGGCCTTGGCCTGGTGAAAGATCCGGAGCGGGTTTCCACTTACCACCTGCTCCTGGGTGCGGCCTCGGCTGATGAGGCGCTCGCTGCAACTGAGCTCGAGCAGCTCTGGATTATTCCTTCGCATAAGAACCTGATCGGCGCGAACCTTGAGCTGGTCGAGGCAGAGCGGCGCGAGTATCGCTTGCGCGATGCGATCGCGCCCCTGCGTGACCGCTTCCACTACATTGTGCTGGACTGTCCGCCGGCCCTTGATTTGCTCACGCTGAATGCGCTGGTGGCGGCTGACTCGGTGCTTATCCCTATGCAGGCGGAATACTTTGCTCTCGAAGGCATCAGCGAATTGATGGATACAGTGGAGAGGATCCGGGCGGTGTTTAACCCAGGGCTTGAGATCGAGGGCGTAGTGCTGACCATGCTGGATGAGCGGACCAACCTGGCGCAGCAGGTGAAGGCTGAGCTTAAGAACTTTTTTGGCGAGAAGGTGTGCGCGGCCACCATCCCGCGGAACATACGGCTGGCAGAAGCTCCTAGTCATGGCAAGCCGGCGCTGATGTACGATCCGCGGTCGAAGGGGGCGGAGAGTTATATCCGGCTGGCAAAGGAGCTGCTGGGGCGGCATCTGGCGGCGGTTGGGGAGCCGCCAGCGGCGATCAGCGCTTGATTATTATATTGATATGCATCGATATAATAGATTGATGAGCGTCGATATAAAACATCTGGCAATTACTGGAGAGCGCCTTCGAGGGCTGGTGGCAGTGTCTGGGACTGTTGGGGTCCTTCGACTTCGCTAGTGCTTGCGCTTTGCGCAAGCGCCCGCTGCGCTCAGGATGACAGAGTTGGGAAAGGACGACTGATGACTACAGCGGCGGGAAATCTGGCGGTAGAGAAGAAGGACGAGAAGGTGGAGAAGCGGCGGGCTTTGGGGCGGGGGCTGGCGTCGTTGCTGCCGGGGCCGAGAGTGGTGGCGCCTCCGGTTCCGGGTGGCGGCGAAACCGAGATCCCTCGCTTCGCTCGGGATGACAAGGGTGTGGGAGCTCGGGATGACAAGGGTGTGGGGATTGGCGATCGCTCGGATGCTGAGCCTAAGGTCGGGGCTGTGGACCATCTGCCTTCCCCACTTCCCGCAACAGACGCGGGAAATGGGGCACCCGGTACAGAGGAGATGGAGGCAACGCGGGCGGGAGCCCCTTCGGGTGTCGCTCAGGGCGGGTCCGCTCTACACGAGCAGGAAGTCATTTCGATTCAGGCGTCGGCTATGCCGCGGAATACGGTGGTGAATCTTGCGATCGATTTGATTGAGAAGAATCCTTACCAGACGCGGTATTTGTTTGACGAAGAGATGCTGATCGAGCTGGCGGAGTCGATCAAGGTGCATGGAGTAGTGCAGCCGGTGGTGGTGCGTCCGGTGAACGACCAGGACGGGCGCTACATCCTGGTGCTGGGCGAGCGGCGGCTGCGGGCTTCGAAGATGGCGGGGAAGGATACGATTCCGGCGCTGGTGCGGACTTTGTCGCCGCAGCAGGCGGCGGAGATGACGGTGCTGGAGAATGTGGTGCGGGAGGATTTGAATCCGGTGGAGCAGGCGGAAGCGTTCCGGGTGCTGAGTAAGGAGTTTCATCTGACGCAGGCGCAGATTGCGGAGCGGATCGGAGTTTCGCGGGAGACGGTGGCGAACTATATGCGATTGCTGCGGCTTCCAGAGAAGGTGATGAGCTACCTGCTGGAGGACCGGCTGAGCTTCAGCGATGCGCGGGAGATCTTGCGACTGGAAAAAGTCGAGCACATGGAGATGGTTGCGGAAGAGGTGGTGACCAAGCACCTTAAGTGGGATGATATTGAAGAGCGGATCCGGAAGCTCAACGAACCGTTTGAAACGGAGACGGGACGGATCGTCGGACCGAAGAAGAATCTGGGGGCGCGGTGGATGGATCCGAATGTGCGGGCGGCGCAGACGGAGATGGAGCGAACGCTGGGGATGAGGGTCAGGATTCGGGATCGCAATGGGAAGGGGAGGATTGTGATTGAGTATGCGACGGTGGATGATTATGAGCTGGTGGTGGAGAAGTTGAAGGGGTAGGGAGGGCAGTTCTCAGTTTTGGTGCTTCGGTCTTGGGGGGGGCGGCCTGTGGCCGCCTTCTTTTTTCGAAAGATAGGGAATCTGGTTGGTAAGAGTGGGATTGGGCGGTCGTTGCCGCCGGAAAGTTTGGTGGTCCGGATTTGTGAGGAGTGGATTTCCGGCGCTTGAGTGGGATTTCCCACCCCCGCCGTTGTCTACCTTGGTTCGGGCTGGCAGGGGCTGAAGCCCCGGTTAACTTCAGTTGAACTCTTGACGCAGCCTTGTAAGGCCTGCTCCACCCCTTGTCTGCTTGACGGCGCGGCTGAAGCCGCGCCCCTTCAAAGCTCCTACGATTCGGGAGACGGTTTGCGGGAGAAGAGGCCCCAGAAAAATTGGGGGGCTATGGCGTAGTTGATTTGGACGAGGACTATGAAGGCTATGCTGTAGTAGGTGTTGATGAAGCAGAGTGCGGCGCCGGTGGCGTAGAGAGTCTGAGCAATTATGATCCGGCGGATTACGGCGGGGTGAACTTCCGCGGGCAGATCGTCGATGAGGAGATGGGCCCGGGTGGCGTAGCTCCAGCTCCAGAGTAGTGTTAGTCCGAGGAGTAGGATATTGGTCCAATACACCAGCAGCGCAGTGCGGTAATGGATGAACTCGGCCAGTAGAGCGGTGGAGAATGGTGTGAGGGAGATGCCGCAGAGGAAGGCGATGTGGATCCAGGCCAGGTTGCGGTCGGCGCGGGCAAAGTGGTTGAGCTGGGTTTGCTGTCCTACCCAGAAGATGCCGTTGGTCATGATGCTCATCAGGAAGACTACGAGGCGCGGAGCGAGCACGATCAGGACCTGGCGGAGGTCGTGCTCGGAGTGGACGGCTTCGGTGGTGGGGACTTTGAGGTCGAGGACGAGCAGGGTCATGGATACGGCGAAGATGCCGTCGCTCAGGGCTGCGAGGCGCTCGACGTTTTGTCCTGCAACACGGTTGTAGAGCGATGGCATCCAAGGAAGTTTAGCACTGGGATTTTCGAGTGGGGACGGGGAGTCAAGGGCCTTACCACAGAGGTCACAGAGTTTCACAGAGGAAAAACGGTTGAGAACTTTGATGCGGCGCGGTTTGATTCAAGGGGCGATCCGAGCGGTAATGATTTTCGTGCTGGTCGTCGTTGGCGGGCGGGGATGGGCTGCAGCGCAGGCTCCGCAGCAGGATCCTCCCGTGGAACCGAGCGGGCAGGGGAAAGAGATTCCTGATGCGCCGAAGCCGGATACGTCAGGAGAAGAGAAGAAGGATACGAGCCCGAATCCGGTGCAGGCCGTGGCGGATAAGACGAAGGAGGCTGCGGTGATGACGAAGGACGTGGCCAAGGGGGGGCTGCTGAGGGCGCGGGATTGGGAGTCGGGATGGATTTCGGGAGTTTATGTCGGGAAGAATCGGACGCTGGTGACGCTGTCGGGGCGAGAGCGCACGGAGTACTACCTGCGCCAGACGCTCACTACTCCTGGGGCTTATATGAAGAGGATGTTTGGGGCGGGGATCGACCAGGCGAGCGGGTCGCCGCGACAGTGGGACGATGGCTGGGGCGGCTATGGGGAGCGGTGGGCGTCGCGGGAGGGGCAGTTCATTACGGCCAATAGTTTGGCGGCGCTGGGGAATGCGGCGCTGAGATATGAAGTCCGCTATGACAAGTGCAAGTGCGATGGGGCGTGGCCGCGGACTCGGCATGCGCTGCTGAGGAACTTTCTGACTTACGATCAGAGCGAGAAGCATTGGCGTCCGCAGGTGGCGTTGTATGGCGGGGCGTTTGGCGGCGGGGTGGTGGCGACAACCTGGAAGCCGGGGGTGCAGAGTTATTGGAAGAATGGCGTGTGGGGGATGGTGGGGCAGGCAGGGTATGGGGCGCTGCTGAATTTCTTTACGGAATTTTCGCGGGAGATTAATCGGAAGCAGGGAGTGAAGTAGTAGGATGCGGGGCTGAAGCCCCGGTTGTTATGAGGATGGGATTTCGGCGCGGCTGAAAGCCGCGCCCCTTCAAAGCTCTAGATTTAACCTCGGACTGTCCATCTAACTTATAGAATTGCGGGCTGGAAAAAGCGGGCGGGGGCGCCCGCTCTGCACGAACTTACTGCAGCAGGCCTCCGTTGCCGTTGGGTTCTTCTTCTGGGGCCAAGACTACGGCGGCGGCTACTTTGTCGCCGGGTTCCATGTGGAGAAGGCGGACGCCCTGGGCGTTGCGGCCGGATTCGCGGATGGTTTTGGAATCCATGCGGATGATTTTGCCGTAGTGGCTGATGAGCATTACCTGGCTGGTTTCGTCTACCAGGGCTATGGCTACTACTTTGCCCACGCGTTCCGTTGTTTTGATGTTGATTACTCCCTTACCGGCGCGGTTGGTTAGGCGGTATTCGTCGGCGGGGGTGCGCTTGCCGTATCCGTTTTCGGTTACGGAGAGGATGAGGGTGCCTTTTTGAGTTAGGTCTACGGCTTCGGTGGGCGGGATTTCAGTGTCGGCGGCCGCGTCCGCTGCGGTCGCTTTCGCTCCCGGGACAGCCGAGGCGGCTGTCCCCACATGGTCCGTGGTTGTCCCTGCATGGTCTGTGCTGGTCCCTTCGGTGCTTGGCTTCGGCGTTACGGTCATGCCTACTACGTAGTCGCCTTCTTCGAGGTTGATGCCGTTTACGCCGTAGGCGGCGCGGCCCATGGGGCGGACGTGGTTTTCGTCGAAGCGGACGGCCATGCCTTCGTGGCTGGCGATGAAAACGATTTGGTTGCCGTTGGTGATGCGGGCGGCTACGAGTTCGTCTCCTTCTTCGATGTTGATGGCGTTGATGCCATTGGAGCGGACGTGCATGAACTCGCGCAGCTCGGAT
>Ga0074045_10001345_pt1 | contig 23812 bp, 23 predicted proteins | sample BogForMeECP23OM2_FD_94442 | JGI IMG/M metagenome (GOLD analysis project Ga0074045, IMG submission 94442) | Bog forest soil microbial communities from Calvert Island, British Columbia, Canada - Bog Forest MetaG ECP23OM2 | ecosystem: Environmental > Terrestrial > Soil > Wetlands ... | reverse complement strand
GCATCCCGGTGAACCCTACCTTAAAGGTAGCTTTCACCGGAAGCACCTTGGCATTGGCTTAAATCAACGGGAACAACGTTCGGGTGACGATCTCGTACAGCCGCATCACGCCGAATTCAGGATTAATACTCGCGTTTCTTTGGGCAGCTAATTTCCACTTGTTCAGTAGTGCGGAATTGACCGTCACCATCAATTTGGCTAAAGCCCCGATTGATTTGGGGTGGAACGCTGGCTGGATCATCCGCCGCTGTCGCTTCCAAAGGTCCCCTTCGCTCACCATGAGGCCGTTGCCCAGAAGGAAGGCCACGCGTTTGATGAACTGACCTTTTACGTAGTTCTGCCAATGCTCAACGAGCACGTGGTGCGCGAACGCCAATTTCCTGACCACGTATACGTTGGTCCCATATACTGAGGCTTTATAGATGTCGCCAAACCTATTGAAGTGATGGCTCATCCAGTCCAAAAGGTCATCAGTGGTCCGATACTCCTCTTGAGGGCCCACCGGTATATGTTGCTGCTGGACAGCCGGATCGAACTCTTGGTTTCGACTACGCATACTTAAACCATATCAGTGGCTCTTTAGCCGACCACGACCATCTCTCCACGGAGCAAAGGACCGGTGATGGTGTTCGCATACACGGAACCCAGGCGATGTTCATCGCCTCGGAGGCTAGTTCATTCAAGGATTCATGCCGTTCACGACTCACACTCCTGCGAACCATTCGAAGCCTTTGTCTTCCCAGTAACCACCCGGTTTGTCTGGCGAGAAGATAACTTCGGTCAGATACTTTACGCTCTTGTAGCCGAGCTTAACCGCGGAATAGAGACGAAGGGGAGCTCCGTGATCGGCTCCAAGCGGATGTCCATTCATCCCGTAGGCGAGCACGGTCTGCGGATGCAGAGCGCTCGCCAGGTCCCAGCCCGACCAATAACCGCTATCGAAAGAGCGGAACTCCACATATTTAACTCTGGGATCGAGTTTCGCCAAGCGCGCAATCTCGCTCACTCGCACACCGTACCACGACGCTACAGCCGTCCACCCGTCCACACAATAATGCCGTACCCGCATCTCAGTCGCAGGCAATCGCTTCAACTGATCAAGCGTCAGGATCATCGGATGTTCTATCAATCCACCAATTGTCAGACTCCAGTCTGACGGCGCAACAGGGACGGCCGGCGAACGGAAGAAGCAAGGGAAATCCTTTTCCGGAGTTTGCTCTGAAGCGGGCAGTTCAGGGGCAAGCCGATTCGGTGAAAAGACGAGGCTCTCGAAGCTTTCGTTCCAGCCACGCATCAGTTTCGCGAAGGCACCGACGGGATGGTGCTCGCATCCGGCGAGCAGACTTAATACCGCCGTGCCAGTTATAAATTTGCGACGTGCTATCAGCTTGGACAACCTTTCACCAGTATTATCATTTCAGCCGGTTTAAGATTATAGCGAAACGTCATCCGGTTCGACCCTCAGATCCGCGCCCGCGTTTCCGAGACTCTCTGCGCGAGGAAAGTCTCCCAACAATTTCATCGATTCTGTCGCGAAGCTTCCGCGCGACAAGTGTGCGACCGCACTCGGATTTAAATATCTCTAAATGATCAGTGGCACTCATCTGACAGATCTCCAGATCCCCGCGTATCGTTGAACCCCAACCGAACTGAGGATCGCGATAACGTCCGGTAAGCTCGCGATGCCGCTTGAAAAGAAGAACCTTGCCTGAATAGGGCGCCGGGTGGTACTTGCGCGCTAATTGAATTCGTGTCTCCGATGGCCCCAATTGATGCTGATAGACGCCCGCCCCAAGCGGACCTTTTTGGAGCCAACCAGCCGTCTTGAGCATTCTATTTTTCAACTTTTTTGTGATCCATAGAGGGATCTCGCGCACACGCAACCTGTGCAGATCAGCACGATAGCTATTCAGACTCCTCCAAAGAGCGGAATATTCCCGCATATAGTAGGGATTTGTCACATCAAACAGAACGAGCAAGTCCACTTCGAGGCCACGGACGCCCATTTGCTGCGCGATCTCATACGCTACCACGCCCGAAGCGCTGCAACCGCCCAGCAAGTAGGGACCTGTGGGCTGGAGCTCAAGTATGGTCTGTATGTGTCGGGCGGCCTCGTCTTCGATGGTGTAATGGCCGGCCAGAAGCATATCTTCATGACCGATGAGGCTTATGATGGGCTGGTCGTGGCCCAGGAGCTTTACGACGTCGATAAAATAGGGATACGAATCGATCATGAAGAAAGGTGGCATGGTTCCGGCATCTTGCAAGACCACCATCGGCGTATTCTCTGGAACGATTGTGAGAGTCTTTTTCTCCGCTCGTAAAACGGTATAGAATTTTCTTCGCATCCCGGTTATCCGGCCTAGTTGCTTTAGTCAGAACCTCACAGTGTCGGATCAGCTCGTTTACCCGATATGTCGGATATCCGGATTGTTGGAATTCGCGATGCACGTGTCTGACGATGATAGTCCTTGCCAGTTTGCCGACCAGCATTGTTTTGCGCTAGATACCTGCTGACAAGTGTGTGAGCAAATTGCATGTTACCGTCTCACAACGCTAAACTAGGATAAATTTATCAGACTGGCAGGTTCTCACGAACCGACGCCGGCCACGCCTGAGGATTGATTCCGTGGGTTGCGAAGATCGCCAACGCGATCCGGTCCATGCCAAAGGCCACGCAGGCTGTGTGCGCAATATCGCCGCCGTGGGTTCGCAGGGCCCAAATCGATCCAAAGTGATCGAGATGATAGTTGAAGCTCATGCAAGCGGTTGGCTCTTCTAGCGAGTTCAGGGGAGTGAGTAGCTCGAACTTGAGCGACTGCTCAAGTTGGCTCATTGCTGCCAACTGGCCTGCTCTGCCGAAAAAGGGGTCACTCGCCGGAGCTACCTTGTAAGGCAGGCATAGGAGCTCCGCGATACCCTCCGCTCGCGGTATCCATCGCGCCCTAAAACTGAGGACCTGTTCGGGCGTTCCCAGGCACACATATTCGCGCATGCGGAAGCACTGCAGGCGGCCCGGCTCATGAGTGGCCTCATGGCGAAAACAATCGGCACTAACGTCGAAGAGCCGGCCCTCTTGGGGTAAATTCCCCTGGGTCGCCTGAAGCGCGTACACGGGATAACAGGCCGCCGGCGAAAGGACCAAATCCGTTGCCACCAAATCAGTGACCCAATCTTTCCGATCCACGGTCTTACGTATCTCAGACTCGTTACCAGAAAGGGCGCTAACACAGCCAAGTAGGTGCGGGAAGCTGTGCAGATACCCAGAGCTTTCCAACATCTGCCGGCTCATCACGGGTGGAAATCGCAACACTTCTGTGTCTGGTTCGCGATGCCGACTGATAAGGGCGGACAAACCCTCAATCACGCGCTCAAACAGCCCCGTCCGAGCATACACGCCTGCTCCACCGGTAGGTCTGAGTAGCGCGAGCATGATCGACTCCATCCGATCTTTCATGAAATGGCCCATCTTTGCGATATTCTTCTACTTGCGTAGTGGAGATACTCGTCGGGATTCAACAGGAATTGCACTGATTCAACCGCTAGTCTCTTAATGAAAATGGCACCTCAATCAGCATCGACGCGGCTGCCGCACTGGCGAGTATGCGATCGTTGTTGATCATGATGGACGACGACAGAACATCACGGAGATGACGAGCAACGCTAAACTCTCCGTCATTGCGATAACCCAGTAGTCCGCATGCATTCATACAGCTCATTACCGTCGCGATTGCTGTCTCAGAGGCGCTCACCTTGAGCAAGTTCATCGTATTTTGAAAATCCAGCGACTCCAGTTGCTCTTTTTCGGTCCCGATGGCCTCGAATGTTTGAAGTGCCGAAGCAATAGTTCCCCTGAGTGAGCGAAGCGACATGGTTGCCCGTGTGAGATGAGCCGCGCCAGGAGGCAACTGGCCGCCCGCGCGGCGGGTGGCAGTCCGCACGAACCGGCGAGCACGATCAACTGCACCTGCGGCGATCCCGGACCATACTGCGCTCCAGGTCAGATGAGCGACTGGCATCATGGTATGCATCTGAATTGTGGCGTAGGAATCCGGCAAAACCTGTTCTGCTGCACCGGTGGCCTTGAGTGTGAAGCCGGAGCTGCAAGTCCCGCGCATTCCAAGCGTCTGCCAATCGACGATCGGCTCGAGTTGATAGTCGGCCTTGACGATTGCGAGAAGCACCTGATCGGTTGGTGGCGCATCGGCGGCGCGCCGAGCCGTGGTCAAGATGGCGTCGGCTTGGGCACCGTAGGAGAGGACAGTTGCACTTTTCTCGAATGTAATACGCGATTCGGTTCGCTCGATGGCTGAGACACTCGTGCGTAGATTGCCGCCGCCCTGACCCTCGGTCGTGGACGAGGCGATAAGCAATTGATCCGCTAGAATCAGGCGGAGCAGATTGCGATGCCAGGAGCTGCTATGCGCGTGCCGCACCAGAATCGCCACCATTATCTGATGCATGGCGAAGATCATGCCGGTTGAGCCGCACTCGCGTCCAAGCATGAAGCATAAATCGGCCACATCGGAGACGCTGGCTCCTTCTCCTCCGAGGTCAACCGGAACCAGTGCTCCAAGCAGCTTTTGCGTACGAGCCCGCGCGAATGCTTCCGTCGGAAATCTGGCGTCGCGGTCGACGGCATCAGCGTTTTCCGCAGCACACTTGGCCACCGCTTGAGCGCGCAACTTGAGGTCAGCTATGAGCATACGGACTTTTTCTTCATTTCTGTTTGTCCATCACCGTCAAGACGCTGGCCATTTAAGCACAAATGGGCTACTGTTGCCACTGTGAAATCCAGAGATCATAGCCCTTCACCGACAGACCGGGTCGTCACGGTTGTCCAACAGGTGTTTGAAGAACGCTCAATCAACCGATCTGTTTGTGCGGACGACGTTCTGATTGAGGTCGGGCTGACTTCGCTGGATACGGTCAAGCTTGTACTGTTGGTGGAATCGGAATTCGACCTTATGATACCCATATCCGACATCACGCCCGCGAACTTCCGATCGATCTCCACCATCAGCAAATTAGTAACCAGATTGCTGAAAGATCCGTGACGGTATTTGATGGAGTCCGTCAAGTTTCGGCGGAAGTTTGCCCAACCTTGGCCGACGGTCGAGACGCCGTGCGATATCCTCAGGTGCGGGCGACGTGATGGCCGCAGCCCAAAACCAGGATTGCCGTGCTGCAGCCGTCCTTGATCCGCGCATCCCTTCATGCGAGAGAACGACATTATGACATCCCGGTTAGAGGTCGATACCCTGTTGCGGGAGCTTTATGCCGCCAGAGTGCGCGGCGATCTTGAAGGGGTCTGTCGATTGTTTTCCGATGACGCTAGATTCGAAATTGCCTCCGCGAGCAATGGGAATCCGATCGCGGTCGACTCGAAAGGAGCGGACGAATTTCGTCCTCTGCTGAAGCTTTTGTGCAGAACCTTCAGAGTTACCGATCAAGCGATCCTCTCCATGATAATTGACGGCCCGAACGTCGCGGTGCATTGGCGGGCGAATATTTATTCAAGGATCACCGGTAATACCGTGCCGACCGAGTTTATCGATATCGTCGAAATCCACAGCGGCCACATTTTTTCATATCTCGAGTTTTTCGTCCCCCGCTGACAGTCAGATCGGAGCCAGGTCGCTATGGCTTGATTTCACGTTCGCCTCTCCCGCGGTCTGAAGAGCGATAACAAGCTCGTGGACATCGTCTCGGGTCGTTTCTCCGTGGGTCACGCATGCCCGGATGACGTCCCTTCCTTCGAATTTCGCCACGGCGATCCACGCTTTGCCGCTCGCGAGGACTCGCTCCGCGATCGCCTTGGCATCTCCGAACGGAAGCGGAGGCTCGATGCATGACACGGCGAGCGGCGAGTTATTTGCGATTAACCATCCCCTTGCCCGAAGTTCCTCGTTGAGCAGGTCGGACAGTGCAACCGACCGCTCGATATGCTCTCCATAACCAGGCCATCCGGCAGCTGCCAGCGAAAGGAAAAGGCGGAGGCCGAGAAACCGCCGCGACCATTGGACGGATGTCACATAGGGGTCGAGGCCGGCCACATTGGAAGGCATAAAGCCCGTGGAGACGTGGAAGGCAGCCGAAAGCAGCGGCGCATGTCTGGTGATGAACATACCGCAGCCCATCGTGGTTGCGAACCATTTATGTGCGTCGATCGTCACGGAGTCAGCCTCTGCAATTCCGTAGAGAATTTTCCGCAGTCGATCAGAGGCGATCAGTGCTCCACCCCAAGCCGCATCCACGTGGAACCACAGGCCAAAGGAGCGTGCCAGCTCAGCGCAAGCTGTTATAGGATCGATCATACCCGCGTTAGTCGTCCCGGCCGTCGCTGCAATCATGACCGGAAAACAACCGCGCTCGAGATCGTCGCTCACGGCTTTGGCCAGAGCCCCGGGATCCATGCGACCGGAGCCATCCGTGGCTATAAGACGAGCCGCCGACCGGCCTATTCCTGCTTGGTGTGCGATTTTCAGCCATGCGAGATGGCTTTCCCGCGATACGTAGAATACCGGAGGGCCGTCGAGGGCGCGTGCTCCGTTCGTCGCGAACTTTTCACTTGATTTGGTCAAGGCACAGATGAGCGCCGTATAGTTAGCTTCCGATCCATTGCTCGTGAAATGACCGGTGGCCGCAGTCGGTAGGCCAACGCGCTGCGCGACGGCCCGGATGACGTGGGACTCAATCTCAACGGCGGCCGGCGACGTCGTCGCAGTCGCTAACTGAGGATTGAAGGCGCCAGCCACGCGATCAGCGCACTGCGCCGGAAAAGTTGGAGCAGGATTGAACAGTCCGAAATATCTCGGATGCGTTACATGAACCAGACCTCGTTCCATTCCGTCTATAGTCCATGAGAGGACTTCATCGAATGATCGCGCCGCTTGAAAATCGAAGCCCGAGAGCTCGCGCCTGAAGACGGAGATATCGAACGTTGGCACGACGGACCCTTTCGCTATTCGTTCGTTCGCGCGAATCAATTCTCGCGTCAGAAAATCGTCCCATCGAGTGCGATCGGCGGGCGAAGGAAACAGAGTTGACGTTCTTTTTGATAAGGCGCGTTTCATTTTACGACTTGCGGCAACACTTCAACGCCAGCTTGGGGTCCTTTGATGATATGAGCGATGAGCTATCGTGAACGCCTTTGAACACGGTGGCCCAGCGCTCGGCGCATGCCGGTGTCAATGCAATGGGGGTGAAGGCTAGGATACTCATCGAGCCTGTGTTCTCCCCTTCGAGCCGTGATACTTTCGTTCTGTCAGATACGACATCCAATTCGCGTATATGCGCTCGGCGGGCTCACGCCATGCATGAGATAGGGTTTGAACCCTGATCACCGGAAACTTCGACAGTAGATTAACGTCGCGATTGGCCAGAGTTTGCTGTCGGAACATCACCAAAGCAGCCACGGCCTCGTCGTCAAAATAGCCGCGGGGCATTTCAGGATAGTCATCCTTTTCGCCGGAGAGATACCGCCCCACGTCTCTGCGATATTCCCGAAGCAAGGTGTCCGGTTCATATTCGGGATGGCCTTGGAAGAAAACGTCTAAGCTATCTCTGTGTCTGACGAATAAGTCGGCTCCGGTTTCGGCCGATCGCATAAGAACACGATAGCCCCGCGACACAAGCTCTTCCTCGGGCAGGTCGTTGTAACGAGAATGCGGTACGCTCCAGTGAACAGTAATGCCGGCGGCGATTTCATGTTCCGTGTCCTTAACGCAGCTGAATACCCCGGACAGCTTTTTGGGCAGGCGCCGCCGCTCGATCCCGTCGAGATGAAGCACGGCGGCATGAGCCGCTAGACACGACCACACCGTCGAGATCGTATGGTGCTCCGTCCAATCGACGAGCTTCGTCAGCGTACCCCAGTAGGGCTCATCCGTTAGCTTAGACGCGCGCGGTTCCGTTCCCGTGACAATCAGGCCGTCGAGGTGGCCCGGCCACAGTTCCCGTAAGTCTTCATAGTGCCGGTTGATATGCGACCGCGCGGCTTCGGCGCGCGGAAGCTCCGGCAGCGAGAAGTACTTCAAATGAATTTTTCGGTTGTTGGATGCTGCGCAGAGCAGATCGTGAAACTGTCGCTCGGTGGTCCGCAGGGCAGCGTCAGGCATATTGTTGACGAGCCCGAAGACGAGGGCTTCGTCGCAAAATCCAGCCTCCGCGGAGGGTTCGACCTTAGTCAGCATTATCCGTCACTTCCGGAGCCACGAGGGCCGCTTGCTCTTACCAATAAGGACCGGTCCGCCGCGTCCAGTGCTCTGTCCAAGTCTTCGATGATGTCATCGACATGCTCAATTCCGATGCTGAGCCGAATAGTTTCCGGTGTGACACCGGCCTTTCGCTGTTCTTCGATAGACATCTGGCGATGTGTCGTGGAGGCGGGATGACAGGCCAAAGACTTGGCGTCGCCCAGATTGACCAACCGCTTTATTAGCATTAACGCGTTGTAAAACTTGCACCCACTGTCGAAGCCACCCCGAACGCCAAAGGTGATGAGCGAGCATGCACGGCCGTCAAGATATTTGAGCGCCAGCTGATGATACGGATTCTCACGAAAACCGACGTAATTGACCCATGCAACACGCGCATCATCGCGGAGGAACTCCGCTACTCGCCTTGCATTTTCAACATGGCGGTCGATTCTGAGCGCCACTGTCTCGATGCCTTGGAGCAGCAGGAAAGCGCTAAGCGGTGACAGGACGGAGCCCATGTTCCGCTGGTACACACTACGACAGCGCGCGATATAAGCTGCCGGACCGAAATGATCATTGTAGACGAGACCGTGGTAAGACTCGTCCGGTTCACTGAACATCGGGAAGCGCTGCGCATGTTTCGCCCAGAGAAACTTGCCGCTGTCTACGATGATGCCACCAAGAGTTGTACCGTGTCCCCCCAGAAATTTTGTAAGGGAATGCACGACAATGTCCGCGCCGTACTCGAAAGGCCGCAGCAGAACGGGGGTCGCAACCGTATTGTCGACGAGAAGCGGAACGCCGTATTGATGGGCAACCTTCGCAAACGCTTCCAGGTCACAGATGTTTCCTGCCGGGTTTCCGACGCTTTCGCAGAAGATCCCTCTGGTGTCGTCATCAATCAGCTTTTCGATGGCTGACGGATCGTCGGACTCGGCAAATCGAACATTGACGCCGAGTTGCGGCAAGATATGTGCGAAGAGGGTATAGGTGGTGCCGTAAAGCTGTGGCACGGAGACGATATTTTTTCCGTTCTGGGTGAGATTGAGAACAGCAAAGTGCAGCGCGGCCTGTCCGGTACTTACGCTGAGTGCGCCGACTCCCCCCTCGAGCGCCGTAACGCGGGCCTCCAACACATCATTTGTGGGGTTGCTGATACGGCCGTATCGATGCCCGGGAACCTCCAGATTGAACAAGGCCGCGCCATGTTCGGCGCTATCGAACGCATAGGCGACCGTCTGATAGATCGGCACGGCTACTGCCCTTGTGGTCGGATCAACGTCGTATCCGCCATGGATCGCGATCGTTTCTCTCCGCACTGTGATGAATTATCCTCCAGCGGACCGCAATCAACCAGCGTCTAGCAATGCTCGTCTCTATTGACCGTAAACCCGCAACGTATCGGTGTCAAGAGCTAGAAACTACCGCCGAAATCAGGAGAATGGCTGGGGTGCCGCGAAAAGCGCTCCAAGGACAAGCAATTGATGGTCAGATCGTCAAAGCGAGTTTAATTAGCGCAGCGCTGAGCTATGCATAGTACTGTCCTCCAATGGGGTTGATGGTATCTTGAGACATCCATATTCAACATGCGAGACAATTCCACTATTGATCCTTCCCCTCTCAAGGCGTGGGTACGCGCACTTGAACTGACGGCACCAATCGAGCGTAATCCCTCGATCACTCTTCCCATCGTTATCGACACGCTCGCCGATCAATATGGTGACGCCCTCGCCTTGGCTGACGACCAAGAGCGAATGACCTATCGCGACCTTGCGGAGTGGACCAATCGATATGCGCGTTGGGCCTTAAGACAGGATTTGGCCGAAGACGACGTGATCTGTCTGCTGATGCCGAACTGTGTGCGGTACGTCGCGATTTGGCTTGGGATAACGCGCGTCGGCGGTATCGTTTCGCTGATAAATACCAATCTCACGGGGGACTCCCTCGCTCATTCGATCAATGTCGTGGCTCCCAAGCACGTCATTGTCGATGCGGAGCTTGCTGAAGCACTTGCAGCAGCAATACCCGGGCTCGCTTCCCCGGTTCAATGCTGGGTCCACGGTGAAGGAGCCGGGGGCTTCCGACGGATCGATCGAGAATCAGAGCTTGAGGCAGGAGACGCACTCTTCGGGCCAGAATGTCGGTCGCTGCAAATTTCGAATTGCGCTCTTTACATTTATACCTCGGGCACAACGGGATTGCCCAAAGCTGCAAAAGTCAGCCACTTTCGGTTGATGCAATGGAGCTACTGGTTTGCCGGTCTGATGGATATTCGTTCGACTGACAGAATGTTTAATTGTCTGCCGATGTATCACAGCGTTGGCGGTGTTGTGGCCATTGGCGCACTACTCGTCAAGGGCGGATCAGTCGTAATTCGGCCAAGATTCTCAGCGAGCCGCTTCTGGGACGACGTGGTCGAATGGGACTGCACGCTCTTTCAATATATTGGTGAACTTTGCCGGTACCTGGTATACGCCCCCGCACATCCCAGAGAGGCCCAGCATCGCATCAGGCTGTGCTGTGGCAACGGGCTCAGGTCTGACGTGTGGCTCGAACTCAAAAGCCGGTTTCAGATCCCGCAGATCCTTGAGTTCTACGCATCAACCGAGGGCAATGTCTCGCTCTATAATTGCGAAGGTCACCCCGGTGCGATTGGCCGGATCCCGTCCTTCCTCGCGCATCGATCCAATCTGGCGCTGGTCGAATTCGACTTTGAAACCGGTGAACCGATGCGTAACCGGGAGGGCTTTTGCCTCCGCTGCAAGCCAAACGAAATTGGCGAGGCGATTGGCAAGATCTTTGAGGATGGTTCAAATCCGACCAGCCGTTTCGAGGGTTATGCCGACCGGGAAGCTTCCGAGAAGAAAATTCTGCGGAATGTGTTCGTGTCCGGTGATGCGTGGTTTCGTACAGGCGACCTGATGCGCAAGGACGACCGCGGCTACTTCTACTTCGCCGATCGCGTTGGTGACACCTTTCGCTGGAAAGGTGAGAATGTCTCGACCGCGGAGTTGGCTACAAAAATCTTGAGCTATCCCCCGGTGTTGGAGGCGATCGTTTACGGCGTGTCTGTCCCCGGTACGGAAGGACGCGCTGGAATGGTCGCCGTCGTGGCGCGCAAAGACTTTGACTTGGGCACGTTCCATAGGCACCTTGCTGAAAGTCTGCCTGACTATGCACGTCCCCTGTTCCTGCGAATGTGCGACAAGATCGAAGCAACCGCAACATTCAAAGCAAAGACGCAGGAGCTTGCGCGCGAGGGCTATGATCCAGCTGCAATCAGAGATCCCGTCTTTTTCAACGACCGGCTTCTACAGACCTTTGTGAAGCTCGATATGGAGCTTTACCAGAGGCTTCAGGATGGCGAGATACGCCTGTGAATGAGTGAGGGGCGCGGCTAAGCTGTGCTTCCGGCGTCGATTGTCAGCACGATGCCAGTTATATTGCGTCCCTTGTCACCGATTAGAAACTCGACCGCATTAGCGACGTCATCCACCTCCGCAAGGCGCCCTAATGCGCTCCGCCGTACGATTTGATCGCGTTGCTTGCTTGTCAGGCCTTGAGTCATTTCCGTGTCCATGAAGCCAGGCGCCACCGAGTTGACGTTGATTCCCAGGGACCCAACCTCCCTGGCGAGCGAACGCGTGAAACCAACCAGCGACGCTTTGGTCGCAGCATAGGCGGAAAGACCCTTGAACCCGGTAGAGCTGAGAATTGAAGCGACGTTCACGATCCGGCCGGCCCCATCGGCCATCATCGAGCGTACTACATATTTCGTCAGAATCAGCGGTGATAAAACGTTGAGCCGGACGAGACTCTCGATCCGCGTATCGTGCATGGTAGCCAAAAGACCGGTCGTGCCGAGACCCGCATTGTTGACGAGCCCGTATATCGGTCCGAACTCTTTGCGCAGCCCTTTGATCAGATCGCGGATCTCTGAGATGTTCGCGAGATCGAATGGCCTGAAGTGAAGCGCTCCGCGTGCTTCGCGTTCGATCTCTCGCCGCGCCTCGTCGAGTTCTTGGCTCTCGCCGCGTGCTATAGCGATGACGCTGTAGCCGGTTGTCGCGAGTTTGCGCGCGATCGCAAGGCCCAATCCACGGCTGGCGCCGGTCACTAGAATATTAGGCATTGCTACGGGCCAGCTTACCCGAGGTGGTTACATCCAAGGATGGCACGAAGCGGATTACGGCCGGAACCTTGTATGCGGCCAAGGTGCGATGACACATTTCGATAAGTTCGCTCTTAAGAGCCGCAGGTTCACTGATCGCAATGCCGTCGTCGGCGGACTTCAGGACGATTTCGGCGACGACGATTGCGCCGGTGATAGCATTCCTGCGGGCTTTTACCAGAGACATCTGTACGCGCGGATGGCGGTTGAGCACCGCTTCGACCTCTTCGGGATGAACCTTCGCGCCGCCGACATTGATTACGCCATCACGCCTCCCAACGAAATAATAGCGGTCGCCCCGTAACTCGATCACGTCGCCAGTATCGACAAATCCTTCCCGGGCTGCGATCTTCTCGCTTCCCAGATAGCGAGCCGCGGTTCTTGCCGAACGAATCCGTAGCGAGCCGTCCTCGATTTTCAACTCGACGCCTGTGCTCGTGTTCGTGAGAATTTCCGCCGGAAAACCCGCGAGCCCATCGCGGACGTCAAAACCTACTCCAGCTTCTGTCGAAGCGAAGGCGTGGACAATGGTGGCATCCGCAAAAGCAGCCCGGAGATTGTCCAGAATTCCCTGGTCAACGATCTCTCCGGAGAGGCGGACGTATTGAGGTGCAATCTGATGCAGCAAAGGGCTCATGAGCGCGCGACGCCAGTGCGAAGGGGTCCCGGAGATATGTGTTACCCCCGCAGCTCCCGCTCGAGTCAGGAAATCTCCAGTCGATTCTTCGGAGCTCGATAGCACTAGCGATGCGCCGCCAAGGAGCGCGCGTAAAAAAATTTGCAAACCGCCATATCGGCGAATGTCATAAAAGGTGCTCCAGACAATCGAACTTTCCGGCACCGCGCCGCCCGAGATTGCTCCCGTCAGGCTCGCTAGAGTGTGTAGCGTTAATTTCGGCCGGCCGGTCGTTCCCGATGTCAGCAATACCCATTCGGTATGCCGTCCATTACCGCGCTCAAAATGCGAGAGGCTCGATGGCAGATTGGGAGGGACTACGCATTGAACGCCAAAAGACCCAGTTTCTGAGGCGTCCCAATCCGATACGAGGGCGTCAACTTCTGCTGTGGCGATTACGGACGGAACATGGGCTCGTGGCAGATCGCCGGGATAAAGCACGACTCGGCGTGCAATCCCATCCAGCTCGATGAGCGCCAGAGCCGTTGCGAACTGATCCTTGGTTGCAAGGAGGATTGAACGATCACGGAGCTCATCGAGGCGGCCTCCAAGGTTCGAGCCGTGCAACAAGTCATTGAACGTTGCACTAGACGCGACGCCTCGAAGCGAATGGTCGGAGAGCTGATCGATACCGCTTAGAGCATCCCGAAGCGAACTCCAGTCACGTCGCATGATCCTCGTAGATCCTTATGAAGTCGCTCAACGTAACTGGAATCTCAGGGTCCTCCTCCGCACTGAAGGGATCGATTCCCAACTCATCTTCGAGGCGAGCGACGATAATTGCAAGGGACAAAGAATCAATACCGGACTCAACAATACAAGATTTATCAGTCAGTGGCGCCAATTGACGGTGTTTTCCTTAGACACTCGCTAGAACTGAGAGATTATTGCGGACCTTCCTAACATATATGACTTCTTGTGGGCGAAATTGTTTTGGTTTGGTTACCAGAAGCGCAAAGCTGCGGCCATCATACTACCCAACGCAATCGCTCGGTCGCTCCGCTCGACGGCGGACGCAAGACATTATCGTCCCTCTCTTCCTAACGGATTTACTTCTGCAAGACGGCGCCTCACCCCGCTCAAAAGCCTCCTAAACGCTCTGTTCACGACTGGCGGCGTGAGCTCATCCGCGATCTCTTGAAGCCGAAGGCTAAAGTCGAATCGGTCAACCGAGTTTGGCCGCACTTTGAATTGGGTCGAATGTTCTTTGCGGTTTCTATCCCACGTGGAAGTGTAGTAATAGAGCGCGATAGAGCGCCGCGAAGCGCCCGCAGGATGATTGACTGGTTCCGGGTTGCCGTGAAACGACGTCGAGGAAGTGTTAAATATGACGCAGCGGTTGAACAGCGGTACAACACGCAAGCTGCACTGAGTCATCGCGCGGTCCCAAATCTCCAAACAGCCGCCGTATTCCTCCTTCCAATTTCTATTCAGATAGATCAGGACATTTACGCGCCGTTCAAGGTCCAGCGGCGCATGATGGTTGAAGTCCGCGTGAATATCAAGATGGCCGCCGTTGGCGACCTCGTGGAGTCCCGCGCCGGCGAAATACGGGTCAGGAATAAGCCCTTTTATTCCCGTTAAGTTCTCCAGAAAGCCGATAAAAGGCGCCGAATTGAAGGAACAAAAAAGCGCGCGAAAAGAGGGCGACAGCGTTTCGGGCTTGAATTCGAGCTTCTTGTTCTCTTGCTTCCGCGTGTATTGTGTTTTGGAAACGGGCCGCTCCGGAAACTCACGCGTGCAAAAATCTGCCAGTTCCTCGGGGAGAAAATCATCCAGCACGATATGAGGAAAGGGCTTTGCGGCGGCGTATTGCGGGTAGAATTCGCCCCCGGCCCGGCCAAAATCGGGCTCGAAGAACCAAAAGGGCGCGTGTCCCGCTTTAACAATCATGGCTTGTCATCATCCTACATAGTCTCTTTCAGTTCAGCCCTAAGTTAGCACGCTTGGACGATTCTTCATAGTCTTTTTTGGCCAAAGCTAACTTGTGTTCTTGCTAGACGTCGGCATATCTGCTCAACTGCTACAGCGAGCGAAAAGAGCTCACTACGGTTTTTGGAAGTTAAAATATCCCACAGCGGTTCCGGGATTCAACGTGCGGGCTCGAGGATTTCGAGCGATAAGCCAGTACGCTTGGCTTACCTCGTGAGCGAATATCCGGCTATTTCGCACACGTTCGTTCTGCGCGAGGTGAGGCGCTTGCGCGCGTTGAATTTTGACGTTCAAGTGGCCTCAATTAATTCACCCCGTCAGCCGGGCGGCGAAATGGCCGCAGACGACCGTGATGAAGCCGCGACGACCCTCTATATAAAGAAGGCCGGCCTCCTTGGCGCCGCACTCGCGCACCTGCGAGCGATCGGGCAGCGACCAGCCGCCTACCTCCGCGGGCTTATTTTTGCGCTTTCCTTGGGCGGGACCGATCTCCGTCAATTGCCCTATTCCATATTTTACCTAACCGAAGCATTGATATTAGGCAATTGGATGGAAAGCCGGAACCTGCCGCACGTGCACGCGCACTTCGCCAATGCGGCTTCGACGGTGGGACTGATTGCAAGCAGGGTTTTTGCGACGGGATTCTCTTTCACGGTCCATGGGCCAGACGAATTCTACGACGTTCGCGGTCAGCGTTTGAGCGAAAAGATAGAGGGCGCGTCCTTTGTGTTCTGCATCGGCTATTTCGCTCGCAGCCAGCTCATGAAGCTTTCGCCCGTGAGCAATTGGAGCAAATTCGACATAGCTCCGTTAGGTGTCGACCCCGAGGTTTTCGCCAAACGATCGTTTCGCCCTCTCCCTGAAACCTTCCGCTTACTGTGCGTTGGCCGTTTGGTGCCGGCTAAGGGGCAACATGTACTGGTTGCGGCAGTCGACCGCCTCGTAAAGACAGGAAGAAGTGTCGGCCTGCGATTCGTTGGTGACGGCCCTGACCGCGCGAGTCTCGAGCGCGAAGTGACGTGCCGTGGACTTGGCGCGCACATTACCTTCGCGGGCAACGTCAATCAGGACCGGATTGGCGCGTATTATCGCGAGGCTGATGCGTTCGTGCTCGCGAGCTTCGCGGAGGGCATTCCGGTGGTACTGATGGAAGCGATGGCAATGGAGATTCCCTGTGTTTCGACCATGGTTGCCGGAATTCCCGAACTGATTCGGGACGGAATTGACGGTCTTCTCGTAATGCCGTCCGATGATCGGGCGCTAGCTGAAGCGATTGGAAGATTGATCGATGATGAAGCTTTGCGCCGAGGTTTAGGTGAAGCGGGACGGCGCCGGGTGATGGAAAAATACCATCTGGAGAAAAACGTTGAGCGTTTGAGCCGTCTTTTCGGGGCTCGTCTCAATCAAAGCGGTTGCGCCACGACCAAGACGCTTCAAGTCGAAAAATCATGATCCGCTCGGCCGCTGCCGTTGTCGGCACGCTCCTGCTACTGCTTTCGCTGCCGGGAAGCGTCGAGCTTGCGCTCTTGACCTGTAGCGGGATTTTGCCGACACGAAAAAAGTCCAATCCTTCCGCCGCTCCGATCGCGCCGGTCCGCAAGCTGGCGGTGGTTATTCCGGCGCATAATGAATCACTGAACGTAGCGAACTCCGTGCTGAGTCTGGCGCACTGCGCGCGCCCGGAAACTCTAGTCGGGCTTGAGATTGTGGTGATCGCTGATAATTGCACCGACGATACCGCAATAGTCGCGCAGGGCGCCGAGGCGCGGGTGATCGAGCGAACAGACGAAAGCAGACGCGGCAAAGGGTACGCCTTGCGATACGCTTTCGACCGATTAGTCGCCGAAAGCTTTGATGCGTTCCTGGTAATCGATGCGGACACAATCGTCGAACCAAATCTTTTGACCGAGGTGGTCCGGCTGCTGGAAACCGGTGCCGATGGCGTCCAAACCCGCTACGGCGTGGTAAACCCCGAGGCTTCAATCCGCACGCGGCTGATGAACATCGCGCTAATGGCAGTCAATGTCCTGCGCCCCCGAGGCCGCGAACGGCTTGGTCTATCGGTTGGAATCCTCGGTAACGGCTTCGCATTGACCTCAACCACTCTAGCAGCGGTGCCCTACGATGCGCATTCCGTCGTAGAGGACCTCGAGTATGGCCTGAAGCTCGTCCGGTCGGGCCGCAGAATCGAGTTCGCCGACGGCACCACCGTGCGCGGCATAATGCCGAGCGCCGGACGTGGGGTCGAAACGCAACGGGTACGATGGGAAGGTGGCCGCTTCAGCATGATCGCACAGAATGCGCCCCGGCTCGTTCCCGAAATATTGAATGGAAATCCGGCCCTTATCGAGCCATTGCTCGATCTGCTGCTTTTGCCGCTCGCCTTTCACGTAGTTCTGCTGACCGCGACGGCGGCGATCCCCTTTGCGCCGACACGGCTCTACGCCTTGATCGCATTGATTCTCGTCGGCTGCCACATTTGCGCAGGAATCGTAATCGGAGGCGGTAGTTGGCGGGATTTCGCCGCCCTTATGGCAGCTCCGCTCTATGTCTTATGGAAGTTAAAAATGGTGCCGAAGATTCTCAAGTCGGTGTCCCCCGATACTTTGTGGACGCGCACTGAACGATCGCCGAACCGGTAGCGCTCGGGTTAGCGGCTCTGAGCTCAGTGACGCCTCAGAGACGAACTGCTACGTCGGCGGTTATCCTACTGGTCGCGGCTGGAATCGAGTGCTCGAGGGAAGCCCTTCGATCTCCATCGCCAATGCCAGGCTCGCCTTACATCACCCGCCATAGCTCATTTCGTCAATTAGACGCTTAGTCTCTACAATGTTGGCGCGGCTCGACGCACCAAACACGATTGAGCGGATCGCCCTTTGTCCGCAGACATATGCGATGGCCTCTCGCGGCGGTATCGCCCCGGACGCCAGAACTGACATGGCCACGGGACGAAAATTTCTTGTCGCGATCGTTTCCTCATAGCGCTTGACACCACCGCACATGCGGAAGCCGATCTTGTTGATATTGGCACAGATGATGGGGTTGGAAATGCCTACTTCTTCCAGAACATCGAGCAAGTGAGGCATGTTCATTGTGATGAAGCCAGGTTCGGCCCCATAACGCTGTATCACGTGATCCGCGAACATTCGAAAAGCCGTCCCAAAGCCAAGCCCAAGCAGGAGATCCGTCACCACGTTCTGGAGAAAGATGACTGGTGTCGAAAGGCCGGCGAACATCTTCATCTCGGCATCTATTAGTAGTTGGGCGATTCCCTCCATATCTTTGGTGGCAACCGACATCCCTCCCTTGAACAACGCATTCAGAGCGCCCTGCTCTGGAAGGAACCGTTTCAAGGCACCGATCATGCCGTGTTCCGTTACAGCGTCCGCGTATTTGTGCGCATAAGGCATGCAAGGAAAGAACTGAAAATCCTTGTAGCGCTCGGGATTCCCACGCACATGATCGCAGATTGCAGCAACCCGCTCGTGTGTTGTGCACATGAAAACGCGAATGCCCGCGTCGTACGCGATATCCAAAACCTCGATTATGCTGCGATCATCCTGGAAGCGGATGGATTGCGCCCGAGCCTTCTCCTCGGACATGTGGTTCACGCCGAAGAACTGATTATCCCCAAGTAGAATTCTTTCCATTGCGCTATTGGTTTGGGTCATGTCTCTCAGGCCAGTAATGCTCTCACCCGGCGGAAGATTCCTTTCTTACGCGGCACTGCGCGCTCTTGGTGCGGGCCGCGTTTAGTGGCCGAGTTCCTGGCGACGCCAGAATCTTCCACGATCATCGAAACGATTTGATCCGTCTCCACAGCCGAAGCAAACGAAGAGATCGTCTCGGTCTGCTTGGTCTCAATGCACCGAATGAAGTGATCGATTTGCGCCGAGTATTCCTCACCGCGGAGGTAATACCAGACTTCGTCCGTCAACTCCGTCGTATAGAGAACATTCCAGCCGAGCTTCAGCGCGGGGTTGCCAACGACATTATCGCGAAGAAAAAGCTGGACTTCCTGCCTATCAACGGTAAGGCGGCCATTGGTACCCCAAATAGTCATCTTTGTCGACAGCTTCCGATAACTTTCGTCGCTCCAATTTGATGAGAGTTGCCCGGTCATGCCGTCCGGGAAATATAGTGTGGTATAGACTTCGTCCTCGACATCCTGAGAGAAAATCCGATTGAGAACTGTTCCACTCACGCGGTCGGGGGTGCCGACGAGATAGGTCACAAGATCTATTGCATGGCTGGCATAGTCGTAGAGACAACCCCCTCCCTCAGTTCTCTGCGCGCGCCAGGATGCGCCTTTGGGACGCAGGACAACGGGTCCGTATGATTCGGCGCGAACATGGTGAACGCGCCCAAGCGTGCCTGCAGTGACCAGCCGCTTAGCCTCCTTGAACGCCCCGACGAACCTGCAGTGATAACCCACCTGATTGACGAGCCCTCGGTCCTTCGCCAGGGCCGCCAGCTCGGCGCCTTCGTCGGCGTTCAGACAGAACGGCTTCTCGCAAAAAACATGGAGGTGCTGATCAAGCGCCGCTCGTACCATTTCACCGTGGAACCGTGGGGGAGTTGCGATGATGACGGCGTCCAGGTTGCCTGCTGCCAGTACCTGTCGATAGTCGGTAAATACTTTTATTCCCGTATACTTGTTCAATGTACTTGAGACGTATGCATTGGTATCGCAAACCGCGACAAGCCGCACATCGGGGTGGGAGTTCACGATCGCGAGGTGAGAGATCCCCATCTTCCCGAGACCGATAAGTGCGAGGCGGATCATCAACTGATTCCTTACGAAGTGGGATAAATGTGAAGTAAATAGTCTACGCGACGAGGAATTCCCGAATCTTGGCAAGGAACGGCTGCGGCGCGTATGGTGTTGATTGGCTTGCAACGAAACTACCAGGCGCCCGGGCCCTTGCAATCGCCGCCGGCAGTTCCTCTTCGGTCATCGCGACGTAAGCCCCCCGTTTGTCGCTCAGCCATCGTGCCGTATGAACTTGATGATCGGTCGTATGTTCACGGTTTACCGCCAGGCGCGGCAACATGACCACCGCCTTGCTCGTCTCAGCAGCAAGGAAGAAGCTGCCGGTACCGGCGTGGGCGACGATAAGTGACGACCTTCGGACTCGATCGGCGAATTCCCCGGGGGCAAGGAACCGGACCCAGCTCATGTTCCGTGGTTCGTAGGCGCCATCGCCGATCTGGGCGAAAGCGTCCTCTGATGGGTGCTGTCCCGCCCAAAAATCCATCGCCCGAACCAGACGGTCGAAAGGCAGCATGGTGCCTGTGGTCACAATAATCACAACACGGCACCCCAATAAAAGGGACCATTCGGTCGCTGAAGGAGTGGCCATTGGGTCAACCATACATCCGCAATGTGGCGCGCTCGCATACCTGATGAGGAAAGCTGCTCGCAATTCGCGATGCTATCGATCCACATGGTTCGCGCGCGCAACACCAACTTGGCTATCGTCAGGGCGAATAGACCAGGGGCGGATCCGGTGGTGATGACTACGCTTGGTCGCTCAATCAAGATTATCCGGAGAAGCTGAGCGGTCAGAACGATCAAGCCCCACCGGTCCCATCGGGTGACGTCCCGTATTACATAGAACCGATGATCCGGCACCTGTTCCGCGTAGGCGGGATGCACGCTGACGAATGCAACATCTAGGTTCTCGAAGGCCGGATAAAGACGGCGCATCTCGAGCCAGTGACCACCACCGGACGCCACGGCGAGAACCTTGCCAGCCAATCGCCTCCCGTCAAGCACATTCGGCACTCCTGATCATCCAAGACTTCAACCCATCGACACTCAGCTTTGGGGGTAGAGACACAGCACTTGCGCAGGCCACCGACCTGGCACGAAACCAAACGATAAAGTGATCTTATCCAACCTTAATCATTCTAAGAAGGATCTTTCGATCCCTACGATCATTTTTTTTCGAAATTGCACGGAACGTCGTCAGAATTCTTGGCGAAGCTACCAGCGCCACTGCGGTTACATGAACGTGGCTGCGATGGCATAAGCATGCATCGATTACGGTTGATGGTCAATAGCAAAGACTAGCCAAAACTGCTTGGCTGAATGAACTCAAATTATGCGGCGATCAGCATCGCAAGCAATGTTCCTGACCGCGGGCGCGCAGATCTTTGGCCAAGATTTGTAACGGCGTAGATAGATCAGCATCGGGAGCGATTATCGGCTGGAGAGCTTTCGACACCCTTAGAGCATCCTAAAGCGAACGCCGGTCACGTCGCATGATCCTCGTAGATCCTTATGAAGTCGCTCAAGGTGATCGGAATTTGGGATTCTTCGTCTGTACCAAATGGATCGTAGCCAAGCTGATCTTCGAGACGAGCGACGATAATCGCCAAGGATAACGAATCGAGCCCGGACTCCAGAAGTACCAGATCGTCGGTCAGTGGTGGCAACTCCAAGTCTTTTTCTTTAGCAATTATTTCGAATTGAGATATTATCGTGGACCTTAGTGACACGCGTGACTCCTCACGTCGAATTTACCTATTCGACCTTGGCGCCGAGATCTCTCCAAACCGCACCTGACCCAAAGGTGATTGCTCTGTTCCGCTCGGTGCTACATCCAAGGCGTTTCAAGTTCAGCACCAGCGCGAAGTTCGACGCCAAACTGACCGGCATCGTCGGCATCTATCTGGCTTCTGCTCAGCGAGCGTCGGTGTTCTTGGTCGCGCGCCCGCACGACCCATCATTGCGCGCCAACGAAACACCAGCCCGTTCGCTGGTTGTGCTGGCCTGTGAACGCTGGTCAAAATTGAGGACCGAGGACCGCGACGGCCGACTCAAAGAAACCATATCGAGATAACGTGGTCTTCAGCATTCTTGGCCTACCCGGACCGGAAAAACCCAACCTGACCATTCTGAGCACAAATTCTATATCAACCCGGTCTTCGCATAGGTTAGCATTGCCGTGCCTGTTATCGCAAGATTGTCCCTAAATGTGTCTCATAGACATTGGAGATGTGCGGGGCATAAACAGTTAAAGATGTCCGATGGATGAGTAGCCCTGCACGATCGAGAGCATCGAGCGGCAGGTATGGTCGGAGACGCGGCAATGACCCGGAAAGTAATCACGAAGACGACCACCACGCAGCTGAACTGGGTGCAGGAGCCGACATCCTAGGGGTTGCGCCGCAGCGGATTCTAATTGTCACGGATCAAGTAATAGCGCCGCTCTGAACAAACACGAATATTCAGGCTGTTCCGCAGATTGTCCCAGGTAAGATCCCTTGGTTTCCAGGTTCGGCGGCGTGGCTTCCAATCGCCCTTTTTGTCTTGACCGCTCGGGAATGTTGTCAATTGCAGGCCGCCAAAAAACTCCGGATGTTCGGGTCGCGATTGGCCGGGAATTTGGGAACCGCGGTGGGGTTGGGTTCGAGGCTGGGCTAAAACGAGAGGTTGACGCTCGCAACCTCCGTCACGTTCTTGTTCGGTTGACTTTCTGCCGCGGCTAGGCACGCGTCTATCTCGCGGGCAAGAATGCGCACGTTCGGCTCCTGCAGCAGGGCGCGATGAGTGCCGGGGACTTCATGTACCTCGACGCCGCCCGCCGCCAAATTCTGCCATCCTAATGCCTCCCCATACCGCGGATCGTCCGACGCTATACCGTTGATCGCACGAAACATTGCTATCCTTCCCGGGTAGGGCCGCGCGACATAGTCCTGAGCGGCAAACCAATTGATCTCGTTCGCGCGCCTGAGAACCTTTGGGAGGGGCCGGCGATCGCGCTGATAGCGGGCAAGGAGGCGCCGGAAGACCGACGCCACCACCTGACGCCGAATTCGCCCGACGATGTAATCTTCGAAGTAACCGAAGCGATCTGGGCCGAATACGAGTCGCCGTGCATGGACGATCGCTTTACGCGCTCGCCGTGCGACTTTCTGGCGGCGGCTGTGGATAGCGTCCAACTCTCGAATGTGTCCAAGCTGCCAGGTATCCAGCATACCAAGCCACCCAATGGTTTCTCCGGACGCGACCAGTTGCTGAGCTGCCTCGAACCCGAGCAGCCCGCCGAACGAATAGCCAAGAAGATTATAAGGTCCATGCGGCCAAACCGACCGAATGCTCGCGACGAACTGAACGGCCATCTCCTCGAGACTAAGCGCTGCTGGCCTATCGCTAGTGAATGTCTGTGATTCGACGCCGTATATCGGCCGATCCAGGGCGAGAACCCGCACTAGACTATCGAAGCCAATAGTTGTGCCATTCATATCGGGAAACAGAAAGAGGGGCGGCTTTGATCCCGTTGACCGGATTGGTATCAGACGAGATGTACCTGTATTGCGCGGCTCTTTGGCTTCGCGTATGCGTTGAGCCAGTTTCTCGACCGTTGGCGCCTCGTAGATCGTTGCCGCGCTCAATTCGACGCCGTAGCTACGCTTGATCTTAGCGAAGAGCCGCACGGCCGTCAGCGATTGGCCGCCCAGCCGAAAAAAGTCGCTTTGCGGCGTCACCGGGTCGGCGCCGAGCAGCTCCTTCCACCATTGTGCGAGAGTCGCTGCGACGTCGTCGCGGGTCGCGATGGCGCCGGAAGGCTGGTCGTGGTTCTTTTCTCCCCCGGGCGGCATGGGTCTCAGCTGCGCGACGAATGCGTCGAAGTCCGACGGAAACATCACCACGTTCGGGGCACGTGCGCCACCGAGAATTTTCAGGAATGCCGAACTTCCTTCGCTCGAAATTATACTGTCGGGACGACGATTAATTGCCTTTTGGGAAACACCGTTGGGCGACGGCGCCGCATCGCCAGGCAGGATGCGCCGGAATTCGAGGATCGCGGGATCACGGAATTG
>Ga0074045_10001343_pt1 | contig 23835 bp, 31 predicted proteins | sample BogForMeECP23OM2_FD_94442 | JGI IMG/M metagenome (GOLD analysis project Ga0074045, IMG submission 94442) | Bog forest soil microbial communities from Calvert Island, British Columbia, Canada - Bog Forest MetaG ECP23OM2 | ecosystem: Environmental > Terrestrial > Soil > Wetlands ... | reverse complement strand
GTTCGGCAAGACGCAGATGTGGTCGGTGCGGCTTATCTCGGCGCATTTTTGGATCGCGACCATCGGTGTCGTGCTCTATATCGCGGCGATGTGGATCGCGGGCGTGATGCAGGGGCTGATGTGGCGCGCCACCAATTCCGACGGCACGCTGACCTATGCCTTCGTCGAGGGCGTCAAGGCCACTTACCCGTTCTACGCCATTCGCCTCATCGGCGGCACGCTGTTCTTCGGCGGCATGCTGCTCATGGCCTACAACCTGATCCGCACCGCGGCCGGCGCCAAGGCCGTCGACGCCGCGATTCCGGTTGCGGTTCCGGCCGGCGCGGCCGCCACCGCCTGACAAGTTAGCGAGGAATCATGCGCCTGACACAGGAAGTAGTCGAGAAGAACATCGGCTGGATGATCGTGCTGATCGTGCTCGTGGTCGCCGTCGGCGGCCTGGTCGAGATCGTGCCGCTGTATTTTCAGAAATCGACCACTGAGCCGGTCATCGGCATCAAGCCCTACCCGCCATTGCAGCTCGCCGGCCGCGACGTGTACCTGCGCGAAGGCTGCTACGGCTGCCACTCGCAGATGATCCGGCCGTTTCGCGCCGAGACCGAGCGCTACGGACACTACTCTGTGGCCGGCGAGTCGGTGTACGACCACCCGTTCCAGTGGGGCAGCAAGCGCACCGGGCCCGACCTGGCGCGCGTGGGCGGGCGCTATTCCGACGAGTGGCACCGGGTTCACCTCAACAATCCGCGCGATGTCGTCCCCGAATCGAACATGCCGGGCTACCCGTGGCTTGCCCGGAGCGAGCTCGATCCCGGCGCCATCCAGCCGAAGATGCGGGCGCTGCGCCGCGTCGGCGTTCCCTACACCGACGAGGAAATCGCCAAGGCCCCTGAAGAGCTCCAGGGCAAGACCGAGCAAGACGCGCTCATCGCCTACCTGCAGAACCTCGGTTTGGCGCTGCGCAACGTGAGGTGAACATGGAAACCTACTCGATCCTGGGAAGCGTATTCACGGTGCTCTCGTTCTTCGTGTTCATCGGCATCGTGGCGTGGGCCTACAGCGCCCGCCGCAAGCAGGCCTTCGACGTGGCAGCGCAGGAACCCTTCGCGCTGCCCGACGAGGCGGACGGCGTGCCCGCGCAAGCCGGCACAGGGGAGCGGCGATGAGCGATTTCACTTCGGGATTCTGGGGTATCTACGTCGCGGTCATCGCCCTGGCGTCGATTGCCGGCTGCGCGGTGCTGCTCTACGCGATGGGCCGGATGCGGGTGCGGCGACCCTCGGCGAAGCCGGGCGAAGGGCCTGGCACGACCGGTCACGTCTGGGACGAGGACTTAGCCGAGTACAACAACCCGCTGCCGCGGTGGTGGATGTGGCTATTCTACATGACGATCGTCTTCGGGGTCGGCTACCTGATTCTCTACCCCGGGCTGGGCAACCTGCCCGGCGTGCTCGGCTGGAGCTCCGCCGGCGCCTACGCGAGCGAGCGCAAGGAGTTCGACGACAAGTTGAAGCCGCTGTATGCGAAGTACCTGGCGATGGACATCAAAAGCGTTGCCGCCGATCCGCAGGCGCGGGCGATGGGTGAACGCCTGTTCCTGAACAATTGCGCCCAGTGCCATGGCTCGGACGCGGGCGGCAGCAAGGGCTTTCCGAACCTGCGCGACAACGACTGGCTGTATGGCGGCGAGCCGGAGCAGATCAAGGCGAGCATCACCAACGGCCGCAACGGCATCATGCCGCCGTTCGGCGCGGTGCTGGGCGAGGAGGGCGTGAAGAACGTCGCCGCCTACGTGCGCTCGCTGTCGGGCCTTCCTCACGACGAGCTGCGCGCCCAGCAGGGCAAGGTCCTGTTCGCGCAGAACTGCGTCGCCTGCCACGGCCCGGAGGGCAAAGGCAACCAGCTCATCGGCGCGCCGAACCTCACCGACCAGATCTGGCTCTACGGCAGCTCGGAGGCCACCATCATCGAGACCATCAGCAAGGGCCGCGGCGCCGCGCCAGGCGCGACCACGCGCATGCCCGCGCACAAGGACACGCTCGACGAAGGCAAGATCCAGCTCTTGACCGCCTACGTCTGGGGACTGTCGAACCTGAAGGCGGGCGCGGCGCAGTAGGCGCCGCTGCGGCTGCACCGGCCGCGCGCGGCACCGAAGGCGAAGCAGAGCACGGTGAACGCCCCGCTACCCATTCCGACGATCCCGCTGGAGACCCCGGGCGAGGAGGTCGCGCTCTACGAGATCCGCAAGAAGATCTACCCGCGCGCGGTGCACGGCTGGTTTGCCGGCTGGCGCTGGGCGCTGGTGTTGCTGACCCAGGCGATCTTCTACGGCCTGCCGTGGCTTGACTGGCATGGCCGTCAGGCCGTCCTGTTCGATCTGGGCGCGCGCAAGTTCTACATCTTCGGCCTGGTACTCTGGCCGCAGGACGTCATCTATCTGTCCGTTCTGCTGATCCTCGCCGCGCTGTCGCTGTTTCTGTTCACGTCGGTGGCCGGGCGGCTGTGGTGCGGCTATGCCTGCCCGCAGACGGTGTACACCGAGATCTTCACCTGGATCGAGCGCAGGATCGAGGGCGACCGGCTGGCGCGCATCCGCCTCGACGCGGCGCCGTGGTCGAGCCGCAAGCTCGGCATCAAGGCGCTCAAGCACGGCATATGGTTCGCGCTCGCCTTGTGGACCGGCTATTCGTTCGTCGGCTACTTCACCCCGATCCACGATCTGGGCCTGCGCGCGGTCACCTGGCAACTCGGCCCGTGGGAGACGTTCTGGATCCTCTTCTACGGCTTCGCGACCTATGGCAACGCCGGCCTCATGCGCGAGCAGGTGTGCAAGTACATGTGCCCGTATGCGCGCTTCCAGGGCGTGATGTTCGACCCGGACACGCTGGTGATCACCTACGACCGCGAGCGCGGCGAGCCGCGCGGGCCGCGCTCCAAGGCGGTCAAGCGCGAGGACCAGGCGCTGGGCGACTGCGTCGACTGCAACATCTGCGTGCAGGTCTGCCCCACGGGAATCGACATCCGTCGCGGCCTGCAATACGAATGCATTGGCTGCGCGGCCTGTATCGATGGTTGCAACCAGGTGATGGAGCGTTTCGGCTATCCGCCGGGGCTCATCCGCTACACCACCGAAAACGCGCTCGGTCGGGGCTACGACACGTCGACCATGTGGCGCCGCGTATTGCGGCCCCGCACGCTCGCCTACGCCGCGGTGCTGCTGGCGATCGTCGGCGCGACCGCCGGCGCCCTGGCGATGAAGAACCCGCTCAAGGCGGACGTGATTCGCGACCGGGGCCCGCTCGCCCGCGAGGTGGCACCGGGCGTCATCGAGAACGTCTACCGCCTGCAGCTGATGAACACCGACGAGACGCCGCGCGAGTTTGCGATCAGTGTCGCAGGCCTGCCGGGGCTGAAGGTCGAAGGCGTCGACCAGCCGGTGGCGGTGGGGCCGGCCCAGACGCGGCTTCTGGCCCTCCGCCTGCAGCTCTCGCTCGACGATCAGGGGAGGGGCGCAGAGGGCGGCGCCACCGCCGCGCAGCCCGGCATGTACGCACCCGGAACGCACAAGATCGAATTCGTCATTCAGGCAGTCAACGACGCACAGGTGAACCGGCATGAACAATCGAGCTTCATCATTCCCCAGTAGGTCCCCGGACGCGCGCGGCAGCCCGCCCTGGTATCGACAGCGGTGGCCGTGGCTGATTGCGGCCGGACCGGCCGTGGTCGTCGTCGCCTCGCTGACGAGCGCGTGGATTGCGGTCAAGAGCGACGACGGCATAGTCGCCCAGGACTATTACAAGCAGGGGCTGTTGATCAACGAGCGGCTCAGGCACGCCGGGCCGGACCCTGAACGAAGCCTGGGCGCGACGATCACCGTCGCCGCCGGGGGCGCGGTGCGGGCGCACATCGAGGGGCTCGCGACTGCGCCAAAGAACCTGCGCCTGACGCTTGCCTATCCGGTGGCCGGAGTGCAGCCGGAAGTGGTGACCCTGGCCCAGGGCGCGGACGGCGATTACGTCGGCGCGTTGCACGACCGGGTCTCCGGGCGCTGGATACTGACCCTGCAGTCGGCCGACTGGCAGCTGCCGACGACGACCGGCGTCGGGCGCCTGTCACAGGTACGGTTGGGAACGGCCGATCACTCTTGAGGCTTGCGGGCGATGCACCCCGGCTCGGATCGCACACCATGATGCAGGACCATCTTGCCCGGCGGCTGTTGTGGGTCATCTGGCCCGCGTTCCTGATGGCGGGCGTGGCCGAGACGGCCTTCTTTTCGCTGTTCGATCCGTCCGAGCTCAGGTTCTTCGGTGCCGCGGCGGCGCTCTCCCCCGAGGCGTTCTACAGCCTGGGGTTTTTCGGCTTCTGGGCGCTCGGCATCGCGTCCTCGGCGCTGACCGTGTTTCTGGAACGCTCGCCCTTCGAGATCAATCGCTGCCCGCTCGACGCGCCGACGCGCCCGGAAGGTTGCCCGAAAAGGGAGGGTGACGACGAACGGCCCGACCTTGGTCCCGGCGTGCAGGGGTGAGCCCGCCATGCTGGCGCCTCCCCTTCATCGCAGCGGCAGGCGACGCCTAGCAGCCCTGGCCGAGGAGCTGCTTGAGGGTCGTGATGTCGAGCAGCTTGATCGAGCGGCCCTGGACCTGGATCAGGCCTTCCTGCTGGAAGCGGGAGAAGAGCCGGCTCACCGTCTCGAGTTTCAGGCCGATATAGCTGCCGATCTCCTGCCGGGACATGCGCAACACAAACTCGGTCGCCGAGTAGCCGCGCTCGCGGTAGCGTTGCGAAAGGTTGAGCAGGAACGCAGCCAGCCGTTCCTCGGCGCGCATGCTGCCCAGGAGCAGCATGATGTCCTGGCCGCGGGCGATCTCCCGCGACAGGAACTGGTACAGGTTATGTTGCAGGGCGCCCGCACTGCGGGTGAGCTCCCCGAGTTCGTCGAAGGGCAGGATGCAGCATTCGGTGTCTTCGAGCGCCATCGCTTCGCACCCATAACGCTCGGTGCCGATGCCGTCCATGCCCAGCACATCACCCTGCATGTGATAACCCGCCACCTGCTCGCGGCCGTCCTCGGAGAGCACCGTCGTCTTGCACGACCCCATGCGGATTGCGTAGAGCGCCGAGAACGGGTCTCCGGCACGGTAGAGCGCGTCCCCCTTCTTGAGCCGCACCCGACTGGTGACGAGCTTGTCGAGTTCCTGCATTGTGCCCAGATCGAGCCCGACGGGCAGACACAGCTGCCGCATGCTGCAGTTGCTGCAGTAGGTTCTCAAGTCGCGGATCGAGACCACGGCCGGCTGCGCGGTGGTTTCCGGCAACGGGCGGGTGAAAGGCATGGTCATCGGGCGGGCGTAGGGCGCAGGCGCGTTTGGCTCGAAAGTCAGCCTGTGAGTGTAAGTCCAAACGGCCGATCTGAACAGCACGGTCGGCAGCGGCAGGAGGCGCCGGCGTGGCCTACAGCATCCTGATCAGCGCCTGGCTGGTGGGGAGCCTCGGCGGCCTGCATTGCCTTAGCATGTGCGGCGGCTTCCTAGCCGCGCTCTCGGCACGCGACGCGGGCACGGGCCCCATACCGCTGCGGCCCGCGCGAGTCATCCTCGGTCAGCAGCTCGCCTACCATGCCGGGCGACTGTCGACCTACATGCTGCTCGGCGCGGGCTTTGGCGCCGCCGGCGCTGCGGCGCTCGAGGTCACCGACCTGTTGCCGGTGCAGCGCGCGCTCTACGTGGCGGCCAACGTTTTTCTGCTGCTCCTCGGCTTGAGCCTTGCCGGGCGCAGTGCCGGGGTCGGCTGGCTGCAGGCCGTGGGGGCGCGGGTCTTTGCCAGGGTCCTGCCGCTGCTGCGACCGCTGTTGCAACACCCCGGGAGGGCCGGCCGCGTCGCGCTGGGGGCGGTCTGGGGCCTGGTGCCCTGCGCGCTCGTGTACAGCGTGCTTCCGCTGTCGCTCTTCGCGGGCGGCTCCTGGCAGGGCGCAGCGGTGATGCTGGCGTTCGGCGTGGGCACGCTGCCCAGTCTTGGCGTCAGCGGCTTGATCTTCGAGCGCGTCGCGCCGGCGCTGCGCCGCACCCCGTGGCGGTTCGCCGCCGCGGCCCTTCTGGTCGCCTTCGCCATCACCGGGATCTACCGCGCCCTTGACCCCAGCCACGGCCTCGCCACGGGCCCTTTCTGCCTGATGCCCTGACCCGCCGCTACTCGACAAAAGTTCGCGCCATCGTCAAGATGGAGCCGCTGGGAACCCTATCCGCACCACCACCCATAAGGAGAAGACCATGACCGCATCCGCATCGGGCAATCGTCGTCGCTTCATCAAGCTGGGCGTTGCCGGACTGGCCGCGGCGCCGCTCGCCGCCGCGCTGTTCAACCGCGCAGCCGAAGCCGCCGAAACCTTGAGCGAATCCGATCCGACGGCCGTTGCGCTCGGCTACAAGGCCGACGCCACCAAGGCCACGGCGCGCAAGGACGCCACTGCGACGTGCGCGACCTGCTCGCTCTATTCGGGCAAGGCGGGGGCCGCCGATGGTCCTTGCGCCGCGTTTGGAGGCAAGCTCGTCAGCGCCAAGGGCTGGTGCAACGCCTGGGCCAAGAAGGCCTGACGCCACGGCGCGAGCGCCTCGAGCGGACCACAGCGCCGCGCGATCGCCGCCGCCGCAGCGCGAGCTGGGTTTCGCGAGGCTCGAGCGGCGCCATCGCCAGGAGCTGACCGAGGAGCGCGCCAGGCCTTGCGGGCCGGATCGTCGCAGCGCGATTGCCTGACGATGAGACCGGACGCCACGCCCAAGTCCGCACACGGCGAGGATCGCGACCAAGCACAGCCTGGCAGCGGTCGCAATCGCGCGCTCACCCGTCGGGCCAGCGCCATCGCCCTCGTCCTGGCGCTGGTGCTCATCGTCGCCAGGGTCTGGGGCTGGACGGTGACCGGCTCGATGGCGCTGCTCACTTCCGCGGCCGATGGCCTGCTCGACGCGCTGGCGTCCCTCGCCACCTTCCTCGGGATTCGCTACGCGCACCGTCCTGCCGATCACGACCATCGCTACGGTCACGGCAAGGCCGAAGCAATGGCGGCATTCACGCAGGCAGTGCTGCTCGCCACGACGGGTCTGGTGTTCGGCGCGCAGTCGCTCTGGCGGCTGTTCTTCCCGGAGCCGCTCTTCGCCGTCGGGATGGGTGTGGTGGTCGCCGCGGGGAGCCTGGTCACGTCGGTGTTCCTCGTGGCCATGCAGACCTGGGTGCTGCGCCGTACCCGGTCGACGGCGATCGCCGCCGATCGCGTCCACTACCTTACCGATGTCGTCGTTAACCTGGGCGTACTGGCCGCGCTCGCGGTGACGTGGGCGACCGGATGGGTGCGGGCCGACCCCGCATTCGCGCTCGCCATCGCTGCCTACATGCTGTGGAACGCGGGCAGCATCGCCCGCGAAGCGTCAGTCCAGCTTCTCGATCGCGAGCTCGCCGCCGAGCAGCGCAAGCAAATCCGGGCCGCGGCGCTCGCCTGCCCGGGCGCCCGCGCCATCCACGATATCCGCACCCGCAACGCCGGCGACCGGGTATTCGTGGAGTTCCATCTTGAGGTCGACGGCGACATCACGGTGCACGAAGGACATCGCATCGTCGATGCGGCGGAGCAAGCGGTGAGGGCGTTGTTCCCGGAAGGAAGCGAGGTCATCGCCCACGTCGAGCCGGTGGGCATCGTCGACGAGCGCCTCGACGATCGCGTGGGTCACGCCGAGCAGCCGACCTCGAAACAGCCGACGTAGCCGATCTGTTCCCCGACGTGCCCGTGCCGAGAGCGGCCTAGGGCTTCGACGCCGGTGCGGCCGGCGCGCCATGCATGTGTGCGCCGGGAAGCGAGCCCTGGGCAATGGCCAGGTGGTGCGCCTGATGGTGAGAACCGCTGACCAGTATGCCGATGAAGCCCAGGCCGCGGATGTGCTGCACCTCCTTCGGATCCTTCGCGGTCACGGTCAGGAGCACGCCATTCGGGAGAGACCCGGTCCTCGCACTCCAGCCGTTGCTGCCATCGATCGCCTGGGCATGGGCCGGAATCATGCGCTCGATCGCCGCGAGGGTGCGGCCGCTCCCGGTCACCGCAATCTCGATTCCGCCGTCGATGGGCCTGGCTTTGGCGTCGGCCTGCAGCGTGACTTCGTTCATGTCGATCAGGTGCTGCCGCAGAGCCTCGAGGTCGACCTTCGACCAGTCGGTTTTGGGATCGGCGTCGAGCTTGGCGACAATTTCCTGAATGGCGCCGAAGGCATCCTGTCCCGGCTGCACGGGCATGACTCCGCCCATCGACGATTTGTGCATGCCCATCATGGCATGACAATCGCCGCCCATGGCGCGACCGTCGCTGCCCATGGCATGACCGTCCCCGATGCCACCGCCGTCGCCTTTCATCATGCCGTGACCGTCGCCACCCATCATCGCGTGACCATCACGACCCATGGGGCAGCCTTCGCTTCCGGCCATCGCCGGACCCTCGTGCCCGTTCATGCCCTGCATCGCCGGACATCCCGGCCGGTCGCGATCCGGCGTCGAGTCAGCGCTCGTCGAAGGCGCCGTGGCTGTCTCGGAAGGGGACGCGGCGCCAAGGGAAGGCCCGAAACTTGCGAGCGACACGACCAGAACTGTCGCGATCGCGATCCGGAGCCCGGCTGCGGGTGTGTTCATGAGAGCCTCTGCGCTGGAATGATTGCAACACTGTAGGCCGATTGTGCATGTACGCATATGATTTCAATCATACAAAGTGCTTTTTCTTGAGCTCGATTTCGGACCGGGTCCTGGCGATGACGCCCGCCTTTTCCAGGCTGGCAAGCGCGCGATAGAGCGCCTCGTGGGTGAGGCCGAGTTCGGCCGCCAAGTCGATCAGCGACCCATCCAGCCTCATCGTCGTTCCACCCTTGCCGGCGGCGAGGGCGATGTGGTGCAGCACCCGTTCTGTTGCCGAGCGGATGTTGCGCTCCTCGAGCCGCGTACGAAGCAGGTGAATCTGCCGCGCGAGGTGGGCCATGAAGCGCTCGCCGAGCGCCGGATCGCGGCGAAAAGCCAGCAGCAGGTCGGGCTTCGAATAGATCCGCACAAGGGAACCAGTCGCAGCGAGCGCATCGCAATGGTAGGTCTCGGCGAACAGCGCTGCCTCGGCGAACAGATCACCCTTGCGCGCGGTATGCAGAACGACAGGACGGCTGTCGATGGTCATGCGGATGAGCCGCAGCCTACCTTCCTGCACCTCGAATATCGCCGTCGCCTTGTCGCCCTGGCGGAAGAGCACCTCGTCGGCGGCAAGCTCGCGCACGGTCGCCTGCCGCCGTATCGAAGCCGGCAGCCATTCGAGTGGGGACAGTTCGGTCAACTCTGCGCCGACAGCTCTTCAAACGCATTGAGCGCGTCGGCGGCGTACATGAGCGAAGGCCCCCCGCCCATGTAGACGGCGACGCCGAGCGCCTCTTCAATCTCGCCCCGGGTCGCCTCGAGCTTGATGAGCGTCTGCATATGGAAGCCGATGCAGGCATCGCAATGCCCGGCAACTCCGACTGCCAGAGCAATGAGCTCCTTCATCTTGCGCGACAGCACGCCATCGGCCGTGGCCGCGTGTCCCAGGGCGCTGAAGCTTTTCATGAGGTCGGGCTTGTTCACGCGCAGCTTGGACAGCGCTACCGACACCGAGCCGGTGATCTGACGATAAGACTTGGTCATTTTGCGTTTCCCTTTGTGCAGGTACTGGAATTCCAAATTTCAGGCGCGCCGGTTCCCGGCCCCGCCCGGCGTCAAGCGTTGAGCTTGCGGCGTCGAGGTCTGCTTGCGTCGTTCGAGCAGCGCGTAGAGGCCCATGCCGGCGAGCATTGCCGGCACGAACACGATGGCCTGGGGCACGCCCATGCCCAGTGCCACCAGGCCCGGACCCGGGCAGAATCCGGCCATTCCCCAGCCGATGCCGAACACGGCGCTGCCGATGATCACGCGCCGGTCGATCGGCCGCGCCGCGGGCAGCTTCATTGGCGCTCCCAGAAGCGCTAACGTGCGCCGGCGCGCCACCGCGAACGCGGGCACGCCTACGGCAATGGCCCCGGCCATGACCAGGGCCAAGGAGGGGTCCCAGCGGCCGGCGAGGTCGAGGAAGGCAATGACCTTGGCCGGATTGACCATGCCGGACACGATGAGCCCGAGACCGAAGACAAGACCGCTCACAAGGGATACGAAGAGGTTCATCGTCAGGCTCCCCAGAGTCGGAGCACGTGCCGCAGCAGCAGCACGGTGATGAAGCCGGCAGCCATGAAGGTCGCGGTGGCAGCAAACGAGCGCGCCGAACCCCGCGACAGGCCGCAGATGCCGTGGCCGCTGGTGCAGCCGGAGGCATAGCGGGTGCCGAGGCCGACCAGGAGGCCCGCGGCCACCAGGGCGCCCGACGGGGCGTCGACGCGCGCCATCGGCAAGGTTGCGAAATGCTCGTAGATGAGCGGCGCGCCGACGAGGCCGATGACGAAGGCAGCGCGCCAGGCGACCTCGCCGCGGGAGGGCCCCAGCAGTCCGCCGACGATTCCGCTGATGCCGGCGATGCGGCCACCGAGCAGCGCGAACATGGCCGTGGCGATGCCGATCAAGACCCCGCCGCTCAGGGCGGACCAGGGCGTGAAGGCACTCCAGTCGATCGTCATCGCGGCACCTTCGGGCAATACAGGCGATAGAGCAGGGCGAGGATTTCGAGCAAGGCAGGGTCGGCAACACGGTAAAAGATGTTCTTTCCCTGACGCCGAGTTGCGACGACCTGCTCGCTGCGCAAGATGCCCAGCTGCTGCGACAGCGTAGGTTGGCGGATGTCCAGGCGCTCCTCGAGCTCGCTCACGCACATCTCGCCCTGCGCGAGCTGGCAGAGCAGCAGCAGCCGGTCCTGGTTGGCGAGCAGCTTCAAGGCGCCGACCGCGTCGCCCGCCGCCGCGCGCAGTCGCTCAGGGTCTATGATCGAACGCACCGGGTTCATGGCTCTGGTCCATCGCATCGATATTGACATCAATATATCTATCAATATAATATTTGTCAATAGAATAGAAATCGGAGGGCACCCATCCCATGAGCGAGCGCATGACCATCCAGGGCTTTTTCGACCCCGGAACGTGGACCGTGTCGTATGTGCTGTGGGACCGCGCGACCAAGCGGGCCGCGATCATCGACCCGGTCCTCGACTTCGACCCCCGGGCCGCGCGCACCGGCAGCGCATCGGCTGACAGGCTGCTCGGTTACGTGCGCGACAACGCACTGCGGGTGGAATGGATCCTGGAGACGCACGCGCACGCCGATCACCTGTCGGCGGCGTGCTACCTGCGCGAGCGCTGCGGCGGGCGCATCGCCATCGGCGAGGCCATATGCAAGGTTCAGGCTACCTTCAAGGAGCTCTTCAACCTCGAGCGGAGCTTCGTGCCCGACGGCAGCCAGTTCGACCACCTGTTCAAGGACGGCGAGAGCTTCGCCATTGGCGGCACCGAGGCTAAGGCAATGCTCGTTCCCGGGCATACGCCCGCCGACACCGCCTACTACGTGGACGGCTCGGTGTTCGTGGGTGACACGCTGTTCATGCCCGACGTGGGCAGCGCGCGCGCGGATTTTCCCGGCGGCGACGCGCGGGAGCTCTACCGCTCGATACGGCGGCTGCTCGATCTGCCTCCCGAGACGACGATGTACGTCTGCCACGACTATCCGCCGGCGTCGCGCGCGGCGCAGTGGGCGGCGACGGTCGCCGAGCAGCGGGCCGGCAACATCCACGTGCACGACGGCGTGGGCGAGGATGCGTTCGTGGCCATGCGCCTGGCGCGCGACGCGAGCCTCGAAGTGCCGACGCTGCTCTGGCCCTCGCTCCAGGTCAACGTGCGCGCCGGACGCATTCCCCCGCCGGACGAAAACGGCGTCTCCTACCTGCGCCTGCCCCTCAATGCCCTGCCTGCCCGCGAGCCCTCGGCCAAAGAAGGCCAAGAGCCACTGGGCGGTCAAGGCTAGGGTTTGCTTTATATATCCGCTTCATATTATTGATATATAAGCATAACAATAGCCAATCTCAGATTCCACATTAGGTCGCGGCGTCCTGCCCCGGGGCGAAGAGGCACTTGCGAACATCGAGGCTTCGCAGGGCGCCACGCCGACGGGTCAGAGGCCGAACCTCTCGTGTTCGATGCGTCCCATATGGGTGGCCAGATAGACCTCGCGCAGGAACGATGACAGCCCGCCGACCAGGCAGATCATCGCCGCGACGAACAAGGCGCCGGCGAGCCACTTGAGCTCCGCGCTCAGAAATTCCTGGAAGAACAGCGTGGCGATCACGAAACAAACCAGCAGCGCGGCGCTGGTGCAGAAGTTGATCGACCAGCTGGCCAGATTGCGGCGCCGTTCGAGATTGCGAATCTCCACCCGCGCGCTTGCCAGCGCCACGTCGCTCAACGTGGTCCACCTGTTTTCGAGGTCGCGGGCGCGGTCGATGATGCGGGCCAGGCGGGTGGCCATGACGCCGAGCAGGCCCGCTATGCCGGTGAGCAGGAACACCGGCGCAATCGCCAGCTGGATGGCCTGTTGGATGATCGGGACGCCTTCGTGCGGGGGCATCGGACATTCTCCTTTTGGATTGCTCGGTGAGGGGCGGGCGCGGCTAACGCTTGGCCGTCGCGGCGCTGCGCACCACGTTGGCGAGCAGGGCGGCGATGGTCCCGGCGACCAGCAGTCCCAGGGCGAGCGATTCGTCGAGCGCTCCGGCCCGCGTCAGGATCCCGATCGCCACGAGCAGCCCGATGATCGTCAGCGCAAGCTTGCCGTCGTCGACGAACAGCCGGAGCACGCCGCGCAGGGCACGCACCAGTGCCTTCATGGTGTCCCTCCGGGAGCGGCCACCGCCCTGCCGGCGCTGACCCTTCCGGCGAAGCGCGTCCCCATCCAGGATGCGGCCGTGAGGATGGCGATGAGACCGAGGATCGCACCGTCGTCGGTTGGCCAGTGCGAGCCGATGCCTTCCCCAAACCAGAACAGGCCGAATGCGGTCATCACGATCCCGACCGCGAACTTGAGGGTGTTTTCCGGAACGCGGGCTAAGGGACGGTGCAGAAGCACTCCCGCAACCACCACCAGCAGGCATGCGGCGAGCGCGCCCAGGCTTGCCGCAGCGAGCATGCCTTGCACCGCTCCGAGGCCGATGACGATGACGATGACCTCCACCCCTTCCAGGGTCACCGCCTTGAACGCGGTCACGATGGCGATGGCATCCCACCGGGTGTGCGACGGCAGCGGCACGCCGCTGCCGCGCAGGGCGAGGATCTCGCTCTCGTAGGCGACGTTCTCATCGTGGCGGGCGATTACCCCGGCCGCGCGCAGCATCGCCTTGCGCAGCCAGCGCAGGCCGAAGAGCAGCAGCAGGCTTCCTACCACGATCTGCAGCAGCGCAATGGGTATCGACGCCAGGGCGACCCCGAACACGGCCACCACGACCACCAGCACGCCGACTGCCGCGCTCGTTCCCAGCAATGCCGATGGCCAGCCCCGCACCACGCCCACGGCGAGGACCACGGTCAGCGCCTCGACTGCTTCCACCGAGGAGGCAAGGAACGCGCTTGCGATGGTCGACCAGGCTTGTATCGATCCGCTCATGCTAAGTGCTGCCAGTTGATTGCCAGCGCGTCGGCAAGACCGGCGAGCGCCTCGGTGCAGGGTCGTTCGACCTTCAGGGCGAGCAGGCAATCGGCGCGGGTCTGCCCGAGGTTGACGGCCGCGATCGGCCTGCGCAGCTCGGCGGCGCGCAGGCAGAAGCGGTATCCGGAGTAGACCATGAGCGAGGAGCCGACCACGAGCATCGCATCGGAGCGCTCGAGCGCTTGCATGGCGGCGTCGATCCGGGCTTTGGGGACTGCTTCGCCGAAGAAAACGACGTCGGGCTTGAGCATGCCGGCACATCGCGGGCAGGCCGGCACGCGGAACTCCGGTTGGGGGCATTCGACGTCGGCATCGCCGTCCGCGGCTGCGGCCACGGGCGCGCTCTCCAGGATGCCGTTTTCCGCCTCGAGCCGCCGCTGGATCGAATCGCGTGTGTGGTCCGCGCCGCAGTCGAGACATACGGCGCGGCCGATATTACCGTGCAGCTCGATGACCTGGGCGTGGCCAGCCCGCTGGTGCAGGCCGTCGACATTCTGGGTCACCAGTTGCCGCACCGTTCCGGCGGCCTCGAGCCGGGCGAGCGCGCGGTGGGCCGCGTTCGGATGCGCGCCGAACACGAGCGGCCAGCCGACCATGCTGCGCGCCCAGTAGCGCCGGCGCGCCGTCTCCGAGTGCAGAAAATCGTGCAGCAGGACCGGCGGCGCTCGCATCCAGCGACCTTGCGCGTCGCGGTAGCCCGGGATGCCGGAGTCGGTGCTGATCCCGGCGCCGGTTAGCACGAAAAGCCGCGGGTGCGCGCGAACGAAGTCGTGGAGCGCGTCCGGCCCGGCGCGATCGCTAGCCGACGTACACCGGGACGGGCTGGCTGAAATAGGCATCGAGCAGGTGATAGACGAGCGCGTAATTCTTCGACCGCATGCTCGAGTGGGCGATACCCGGCATGACGATGAACTGCTTGTCCGGGCTCGGCAGCCGGGCGAAGAAGCCGGCCACGTCCTCGAAGGAGGCGATGCCGTCCCATTGCCCGCGCATGATGAGCGTCGGGACGCTGATCTTGTCCGGGTCGACAACCGGCAGGTTGGCGGTCATGTCGAGGTAGGTCCCGGTCGGCACCGACGTATCGAGCGCCAGCACCGTGTCGGCAAAGGCGTCGACAACGGTCAGATCGCTCGTGCCCGGATGGTCGCGGGTAAAGATGCTGCGCACGAAAGCCCGGTCGATAGGGCGGCGATTGCTGGCGCGAAACTCCGCCAGGTGCTTGCTGCGCTCGGCCAGCGTCGGACTGCCCTCGCCAGTCCACACCAGGGCATCGAGGGCGAGCCGCTGCACGCGCTCCGGATGGCGCTGCGCGAACAGCCCGGCGCGCAACGCTCCCGAGGAAACGCCATAGACGAGAAGCTTTGCCGATGCGCTGTGCTCGAGGATGTAGGCCGAGGCGGCAGCCAGATCGTCGGCCCCGCAGGCGACGTCGGAATTGACCGCCCGCCACTTGTCGGAGCGACCGTAGCCCTCGCAGTCCACGCACCAGGTGTCGTAACCGCGGCGCGCGAACCAGTCCATGCTCGACGCGTCCGGTTTGCCCGCGATCTGCAGGTCGAATTCCGGAGTCGACGACACCGACGAGCCGTGCACGAAGAGGATCGTGCCGCGGCGTGCGGCATCGGAGCCCGCGGCGCCGCGGTCACGCAGCTCTTTGCGCCACAGGAACAGCTTGACCTCGTCGCTGCCCGCGCGCTTGACCGTCCAGTGCGCCGTTGCGCTGACCTCGGCCCGGTCGGCGGCCGCGGCCGGCTGCTGCGCATGGACCGCGGAGCCTACTCCGCTCGTGGCCACGCCCGCCGCGGCCAGAGCGGCAAGAAATTCGCGCCGCGAGGGCGCTGCGGATGCGGCGCGATCCACGCCGGCGCCCCGGCCTAGGCGACCGTCTTCAAGGGCTGGGCCAAGAGTTCCTGTCGCCGATTCCGGTGCAATCGATCTCCAGCGACGAATTCATGCCCGGGCCGCAGACGCAGAAGCAGCGCGAGTTCGAAGCGCGGGTGAAGTTCGCGAAGCGCCTGGGCATGGGCCGGCGGCGCTTTTTCCAGACCGCGGCCGGCATGGCGGCGGCGCAGGGACTCGGCGGGAGAGAGCCGTGACAGCTCCTCGGGCGACAGCATGCTCATCGCTCCTCCTTAGGTTTTGGGGCGGCTTTGGCGGCACGCGTGATTGCCATCGACCGCGCGCTTGCCGATACTGCTACGAATGAACTCTACGACCTCGGGACATGCGGCGTAGCGGGCACGGTGGCCCGCACCGTATGCGGCCGGTGCGCTTGCGGATGGTGCGGCCGGCGTACCGGCGGATAGGTGAGGTATCCGAAACCATAGCCGCCATACCCATAGTCGCTGGACAGCGTATCCGGCGCGCTTTCCTCCTGCGGGAGCCACGCCGGGTACGCTGGCGAGAGCGCGGCGCGCCGCTCGTCGCTCATGCGCTGCGCGGCGCTCTGGTCGAGCTGATCGCGCTCGCGCTCGAGGCGCGCGACGGCCGCCGGATCGGCGTCACCGGCCCGGATGTCGACGACCTCACCCTCCTTGCACGGCAGGTCGGTGTAGACGAGGTTCAGGTGATTGTCGAGGCACTTGTAGATCGGCGCGTTGACGGCCCATGCCGGCCCGGCCAGGACCATCGCGCCGGCGGCGATGCCGATTAAGGTCGCTGCCTTAAGCATGATCGCCGTCGCGGTTGGCGTGCATGAGCACGACCGCGACGCAACTCGCGAGCGCGGCAAAGACGGCTACAAAGGTCACGCCAGGCCACATGAATGTCTCACACACCAAAGCCAACAGCACGGCAGGTGGACCCGAGATCGCGCCCGCGAGATTCAAGGCTAGCGAGGCATTGGAATGCAGCCGTGTGTGGCAGCGCGGGCAGGGGAAACGGCCGGTTACGAGTAACCGCGTCCGCAGCTTCTCCGCGCAGACGGGGCACGGTGCCATTGCGTCGCCGTCCTGGGTCGGCAAATCATGCCGAATGCCCTCCAATCTACGCCTCATGAAATTTCGGGTCAACGGCGAACCTGGCCCGCGCCGCGGCAGGCGGTCTTGCGGCCGTGGCGCGATTGACGCCCCGCTGCGCGTCGATTAGGTTAGTCGGCCTGCCGCTTGGCGCCCGGCCCGGATGCCAGGCATTGGCGGCGGGAAACTGCAAGCGAGTTTCAAGGCGATGCAATACGCCGCGGGGCATAATGCCTGGCGCTTTGCGGCGCGCTTGACCCATGGCCAAAGCACACGCCAAGACAAGGACCCGAGCTTCCCGCGACGCCAAACCGGTCGCGGCCGCGCCCAGGCTGATGCAGGACGCGCTCGATTACTGGGTCGACACCTGGCAGCGCAGCGTCCTGTTCTGGGATGTGCTGCGCGAACGGGGCAACGGCTATCTCGACCACGCGCGCGGGGACGGCTCCCCGGTGCTGGTGTTCGACTACGAGATCGTGGCCGACGGTCGCGAGCTCGACGCACCGGTCAACTACGCGCTCTCCCGTATCCTCGCCCCGCCAGGCTGCCCCGCGCCCGACTCCGGCAAGCGCCCGTTCGTGGTGATCGACCCGCGGGCCGGGCACGGGCCCGGCATCGGCGGCTTCAAGATGGACAGCGAGATCGGCATCGCGCTGCGCCAGGGGCATCCGTGCTACTTCATCATGTTCTTTCCCGAGCCGATGCCCGGGCAGACCATCGAGCGCGTGGCGCGGGCCGAACACGGCTTCCTCGAGAAAGTGAACGCGCTGCATCCGCGCGCCGAGGGCAAGCCGTTTGTCATCGGCAACTGCCAGGGCGGCTGGGCCCTGATGATCCTTGCCGCCGCCGCCCCGCACCTGGTCGGCCCCATTCTTCTGGCCGGCTCGCCGATCTCGTACTGGTCCGGGGTCGAGGGCAAGAACCCGATGCGCTATTCCGGCGGGCTGCTCGGCGGCAGCTGGCTCGCCTCATTCGCCAGCGATCTCGGCCACGGCCGGTTCGACGGCGCCTATCTGGTGAACAATTTCGAGCAGCTCAATCCGGCCAATACCTACTGGACCAAGCTCTACAACCTCTACTCGAAGGTCGATACCGAGCGCGAGCGCTTTCTCGAGTTCGAGCGCTGGTGGGGCGGCCATTATCTGCTCAACAAGGCCGAGATCGAGTGGATCACCCAGAACCTCTTCGTCGGCAACCGCCTCACCTCGGGCGACGTGACCTCGGCCGACGGCAGCGTGCGCATCGATCTGCGCAACATCCGCTCGCCGATCATCTGCTTCGCCTCCTGGGGCGACAACATCACGCCGCCGCAGCAGGCGCTCAACTGGATCTGCGACCTGTACGACAGCGTCGACGAAATCCGCCTCAACGAGCAGACGATCGTCTACTGCCTGCACGAGCACGTCGGCCACCTGGGCATCTTCGTCTCCGGCGGGGTGGCGAACAAGGAGCACAGCGAGATTGCCAGCGCGCTCGACCTGATCGATGTGCTGCCGCCCGGCCTCTACGAGGCGCTGATCGCCGATACGCGACCGGACATGCCGGGGCGCGAGTACACCGAAGGGCGCTACACGATTTCGTTCGTGGCGCGCGGCCTCGAGGACATCGCCAGGCTCGACGACGGGCGCGAGGATGAGGAGGCGTTTGAAGTGGTCGAGCGCGTGTCGCAGGTCAATCAGTCGTTCTACGACCTCGTCGCCTCGCCCTGGGTCGCGGCGATGAGCAACGATCTGACCGCGCAGCTGCTGCGCAGCCTCAACCCGGCCCGGGTCGAGCGCTGGCTGTGCTCGGACCTGAACCCGGCGCTGTGGCCGATCCGCATGCTCGCCGCGCAGGCGCGCGCCCTGCGCCGGCCCGCCGCCGCCGACAACCCGTTCCTGCAGGCCGAGCAGCGGGTGTCGGCGCAAATCGAATCGGCGCTGGATACCTACCGCGAGGAGCGCGATGCCGGCTACGAGCGGCTGTTCAAGGCGATCTATGAGGCGCCCTGGCTCGCCGCCCTAGTCGGACTCGGACCGACCGAGCGCGTGCGCCGGCGCGGCGCTGCGCCGGCGTGGCTGAAGAAGGAGTTCGATCGCCTGAAACGCGCAGAGCTCGAGCGCAGCTTCGAGCAGGGGAGCGTGGTCGACGGCTATGTGCGCGTGCTCGTCTACGCCGGCCGCGACCAGACGGTGTTCGACGAGCGGCCGTTCAACCTGGTGCGCCGGCTGCTCGGCGATATTCCCGCCTCTGCCCGGCCGACGCTGCCGCAGCTCAAGGAGTCGCTCAAGCGGCAGACTTTCCTCGTGCTCCTGGACGAGGATCGTGCCGTGCAGGGGCTCACGGCCCTGCTGCCGGAACTGCATCAGCGACGGCAGGCCTATGAACTCGCGCGGCGCATGGCGCAGACGCGCGGCGCGATCGCGCCGGAGCACGACGCCCGCTTCGAGAGCGTGGCTAGGGTGCTGGGCCTCGATGCCCGGCCCGTGGCAAGGTCGGCGTAAGACGGCACGATGGCGAACTGGACGACCCGACTGTTCGACGAGATCGCCGTGGGGAATAGCGCCAGCTATTCGCGCACGCTCGACGCCGCCGACATCGAACTGCTGGTGATGCTCACGGGCGACCGCATCGGCGACGATTCGAATCGCCGCCCGGCAGGCGCCCCGTCGACGCACGCCATCGGCGGCAGCGTGCTCATTGCCACCGCGGTCGGCACCCAGCTTCCCGGGCCCGGCGCGCGCATCTGCGAGCAGGCGCTGCGCTTCACCGGCCGGCTGGCGCTGGGCGACGTGCTGACGGCGACCGTCGTGGTGCAGGAAAAACGCCCCGCGGGAGGGCAGCTGGTGCTCGGCGCGAAGTGCACCAACCAGCGCGGCGAAACCGTCACCGAGGGCACGCTCCTCGTCGACTGTCCTGCCGAGCGCCGCAGCGTGCAGCGGCTGGGCGAGGTCGAGGTCGCTTTCCATCGCTACAACGCCTTCCAGGCAATCTTCGAGCGGGCGCAGGGGCAGCCGCCGGTCGTCACCGCGGTCGTGCATCCCTGTGACCAGGATTCGCTGCGCGGCGCGCTGGAGGCCGCGGCGAAGGGCCTGATCACCCCGGTGCTGGTCGGACCCGAGGCCAAGATTCGCGCCGCCGCGTCCGCCGCAGGGGTCGACTTGGCCGGGGTCCGGATCGTCTCCACCGAGCATAGCCACGCCGCGGCGGACCGGGCGGTGGCGATGGCGCGGGGCGGCGAGGTCGAAGCGCTGATGAAGGGCAGCCTGCATACCGACGAACTGATGGGCGCTGTGGTGTCCAAGTCCGACGGCATCCGCACCGCGCGGCGCATCAGCCACTGCTTCATCATGGACGTGCCGACCTATCCGAAGCCGCTGCTCGTCACCGATGCCGCGGTCAACATCCACCCCGACCTCGAGACCAAGCGCGACATCTGCCGCAACGCGATCGAGCTCGCGCACGTGCTCGGCATCAAGTGCCCCAAGGTGGCGATTCTGTCCGCGGTCGAGACCGTAAATCCAAAGATCCAGGGCACGCTCGACGCCGCGGCGCTATGCAAGATGGCCGACCGCGGGCAGATCGTCGGCGCCACGCTCGACGGCCCGCTGGCCTTCGACAACGCGATCAGCCCGGCCGCCGCAAAGATCAAGGAGATCATCTCGCCGGTGGCGGGCGACGCCGACATCCTGCTGGTGCCCGACCTGGAGGCGGGCAACATCCTGGCCAAGGAACTGTCGTATCTGGCGGCCGCGGAGAGCGCGGGGATCGTGCTCGGGGCACGGGTTCCGATCGTGCTTACCAGCCGCGCCGACAGCGCGCGCACGCGCGAGGCGTCGGCCGCAGTCATGGTGCTGCTCGCCCACGCCCTGCAGCGCCGATCCGGCCCCCTCTAGGCAAAACCGCCGGCAGTTCAAGCGGCATGAAGCGCGCAAGGCAGCGGGCGAGGCGCGCCGGTCGGTCGGCACGCCCCGCGAAAGAGCCGTCTGGTATACTGCGCGCCGACCTTAAGGGCATGGCGCCGGCACGGCGCGCCCCGGTCGGAAAGTGCCGTAGGGCGCCTGGGAACCATACCCGCGAGGCACCCAAAGAGGCTGCCGCGGCGTCGTAATCTGACGTCGGATGCGCGGTGCCTGCAACGCGAATTTAAGCCAGCGTTCCACTGCCGCTTCGGCGGCGCTCGTTTCTTAGAGCGCATCGGTAATTACGGCTAATCAGCGCGTTACGACGGTATTCTAAACGTGACCTGGAGGTTGTGGCGAACGGCTGCAGCTAAGAGGTGGCGCAAGGGCCGCCGGGCTGTTATGCTTTTGTCATAAGATGCCCGGGCCCCGACAGGCGCCGGGCATGCCGGTTGCCTTGCTTGGCAACGGTGCGCCACGACCTCTGCGTCGGCTTTGCCGGCTGCAAGCGGGGGAAGCGCATTTTTAGGGAGACACCATGGTGAAGAGCTTCGACTTGCTTTGGGCGCTTTGGCGCAAACCCGCAGTGCTGGCCGCCGTGGCGGCAATGGCGGCACTGCTCCTGCCGCCGGCAGCCACGCCGGCAACCGTCACCTACACGAGTTCGGTGTGCACCAGCTTCGTCGTCTCAGGCACGCCGCCCAACCAGACGGTCACCTGTTCCGGGGGCGGCACCGTGCCGACCTGCAACCCGACTGCCAATCCGCCGTCACCCGGCACCGGGCAGGCGACGACGATCACCGCCAACTGCAGCAACCAGCCGCTGAGCAACGGTTACGTCTGGACCGGCGCCGCCTGTGTGGGTCTCACCGGGGATACCTGTAACGTGACCGGAAAGACAAAGCGCACCTCGATCACCTACACCGTCAGCGCGAGCAACGCAGCCGGGACCGGACCGCCGGCGTCGATTACCGTCAGCTGGTAAGCCCCGGCGCGAGGCAGGCGGGCTGCCGTATCATCGCGGTCCATGACCGGACCGCCGCGTCGGCTGCGCCGCGCCGATCTTCCCGCCGATACGGCGACGCTGGCGCGATTCCTCATCGGCAAGACGCTCGTCCACGATCACCCGGACGGGCGCATGAGCGGCCGCATCGTCGAGACCGAGGCCTATGTCCCCGGCGATGCGGCCGGGCACGCCTACCGCGGCCCGACTCCCCGCAACCGCTCGCTGTTTCTCGACCGCGGCCACGCCTACGTCTATTTCATCTACGGCTGCTGGCATGCGCTCAACGTCAGCGGCGAGGGCGAAGGCGTGGGCGCGGGCGTGCTGCTGCGGGCGGTGGAGCCGCTCGAAGGCATCGCGCTGATGCGACGCCACCGCGGTGTTGCGCGCACGGTCGATCTCGCGCGCGGGCCTGGACGGCTCGCAGCAGCGCTCGACATCGACCGGCGCTACGATGGCAACGATCTGTGCAGGCCCGGTCCGCTCTGGCTTGGCGCCGCCCTTCGCCCGGTCGGCCCGATCGGCCGCAGCTCACGGATCGGCATCAGCCGCGAAATCGAGCGTAAGCTTCGATTCTTCGAGCGCGACAATGCCTTTGTGAGTGGCCCGCGGCGCTTGCGCAGCTGACGCCTAAAGCGCCGGCGGGGCACGGCAAACTCTCGTTGCCCATGGAAAACGTTGCCGCCGGCGTTCGCACCGGCACCATGCTCTACTACCGCCACACGCTGCCGGTGCGCCTGATGCACTGGATCAACGTGCTCGCCCTCGCGATCCTGCTCGCCTCCGGACTCAACATCTTCGGCGCGCATCCGGCACTGTACTGGGGCAAGTCGTCCTACACCGGCGAAGGACCGATCTTCCTCATCTCGGCGCGGGAGGATGCCAACGGCGACCCGGTCGGCATCACCCGCATCTTCGGCCACGACTTCGTGACCACCGGCGTGCTCGGGGCCTCCGCAGGCGAGGACGGCGAGCTCGTCCCAGTCGCCTTTCCGTCCTGGCTGACGATTCCCGGCCCGCGCTGGCTGGCGATGGCGCGGCGCTGGCATCTGTTCTTCGCCTGGGTGTTCGTGCTCAACGGCCTGTGCTACCTCGCCTATACGCTCGCGAGCCGGCACCTGGCGCGCGACCTCGCGCCCACGGCCGTCGACTGGCGCTCGATCGGAAGCTCGATCATCGACCATCTGCGTTTCCGGCACCCGAAGGGCGATGCCGCCAAGCGCTACAACGTGCTGCAGAAGCTCGCCTACCTGGCGGTGATCCTCGTCGTTTTCCCGCTCGTCATCCTCATGGGCTTCGCGATGTCGCCGCGGCTCGACACGCTCTATCCGGGCTGGATTGACTTGTTCGGGGGCCGGCAGTCGGCGCGCACGATCCACTTCATCCTCGCCTGGCTGCTGGTGGCCTTCGTGCTCATCCACGTGTTCGAGGTCATCGTCAGCGGCTTCTGGAATCACCTTCGCTCCATGATCACGGGGCGCTACCGGATCGATGTGGAGGCAAGCGATGAGACCGCCCGCTAGGCCGCCCCGGCGGCGCTTTCTCGGCCGCGCCGCCGCTGCCGGCGGGGCGCTTTTGCTCTCCGGCTGCGACGCGCTGTCGCGCAGCGCCTGGTTTCCGCGGCTGCTCGGCAGCGGCGAGAGCCTCTCCGCCGCCGCGCAGCGCCTGCTGACGTCGCGCAAGGCCCTGGCGCAGGAGTTCAGCGACGCCGACCGCTCGCCCGAGTTCCGCAGCAACGGCACGGCGATGCCGAACAACCCCGACTACGAGGCGCTCTCCGCCCGCGCCTTTGTCGACTACCGCCTGGCCGTCGGAGGCCTGGTGGAGAAGCCGGCCAGCTTCTCGCTCGCCGAGTTGCGCGCGCTCCCCAGCCGCACCCAGACCACCCGTCACGATTGCGTCGAGGGCTGGAGCGCCATCGGCAAGTGGCAGGGCGCAAGACTCTCCGCGCTGCTGGAGATGGTCAAGCCGCGCCCCGAGGCGCGCTACGTGATGTTCTATTGCGCCGACCCGATGGAGGACGACGGCACCGCGCCGTACTACGAAAGCATCGACTTCGACGATGCTTTCCACGAGCAGACGATCCTCGCCTACCAGCTCAACGACCGGCCCCTGCCGATCAAGAATGGAGCGCCCATACGGCTGCGCGTCGAGCGCCAGCTGGGCTACAAGCACGCCAAGTACATCATGCGCATCGAGTTGGTGGAAAGCTTCGCGCACATCGCCGGCGGCAAGGGCGGCTACTGGGAGGACTACGGCTACGAGTGGTACGCCGGCATCTGACGCGGTTGTCGACCACAGCCGGGCTTTTCTTTGGCGCGAAACGTTGACGACATCCGTC